>Ga0194128_10000498_pt1 | contig 71733 bp, 61 predicted proteins | sample TA2KigCa65mmetaG_FD_148650 | JGI IMG/M metagenome (GOLD analysis project Ga0194128, IMG submission 148650) | Freshwater microbial communities from Lake Tanganyika, Tanzania - TA2015037 Kigoma Deep Cast 65m | ecosystem: Environmental > Aquatic > Freshwater > Lake | place: Tanzania: Lake...
AAACCCAACCTTGCCTGCACCGCTCACTCTAAGCGTCCCAACGCGCAAGTCGACATCCCGCCAGGTCAAAAAGTAGAGTTCCCTCTTGCGTAGGCCGGTCAATAATAGAGTCGCGAAAACGGCCTTCTTGAAGGCGTCGCAGCGGGCGAAGATTGCATCGAGTTCGGCTTGAGTGTACGTCGATGGTCGGCCACCGGCTTTCTGCTTGGCATCGCGAAGTTTCTTGCAGCGAGCGCACGGGTTACGATCTTCAAACCCCGCTCGTTGATCAGATAGTAGAAGAAAGTCCGCAATGTGCCGACCTCGAAGTTCACCGTCGGCGCCGTAATAAGCCGGTCATGACGCGCGCTCTTCTCCTGGCGGCGCTGAATCTTGTACTCGTCGATGTCCGCCCGCGAGATTGCTTCTACGACTTTTTTGTGGCCCAAATGCCGTTGGAAGTGCTCCAGTACTTGGCGGTACCGGCGGACCGTTTCCGGCTTGTCGGGTGAATGCGCCGCCACATGGGCCAGGAAAAGATTGACGGCATCAGCTATCGGAGTCCGAACGTCATTAGGGTTCTGCTCCGGGGACGACGCTGCAGGCTGGTTCGAAGCCGACTTGTTGCCGTTCCCGTCAAGCACGAGGGCGCCTGCGATTTCGGCTTGCTTACGTTTCTGCGCCTGAAGCGCCTGGGCGGGCGTGAGGCCGGCAAACTCACGGCGGCGGCGACCGGATTCGCGCCAGTCAAGAAAATACCCGCCCGGTCTTTCGTCCCAGACGTAGCGTTTGCCGTTCCGTTCCAAAGACACGAACTTCCAAAGGCCGTCTACCCGAACTTTCTTTACGATTCGAACCGAACGTTTCAGGATCATAGACCACCTCCGCGAGGCGGGAGCCCTTGTCCAGAAAACGCTTGGTGTCCAATTTTGTCAAAACATGGACACCATGAACGGATGCGGTCTTGAAAGTGATTGTTTCTAAAAGGGGATGCCGGGAAGTGGCTGGGAGGCAGGGATTCGAACCCCGATAGGCGGATCCAGAGTCCGCAGTCTTACCGTTAGACGACCTCCCAGTGGAGGGACAACCCCTATTTTATCACCGCGCCGGCCGACTGCGTAATGCCGAGAATGCGGCGGTTCCGCTCGGCGTCGCTGGCGGCGCCGGCGAAGTCGTCAAAGGCCTTGGCGGGGGTCTCAATCAGCATCGAGGCGATGAAAGGCGCTCCTTCGGCGGCACCCTGGGCGGCATCCTTGTAGCAGCACTCCCACTCCAGCACGGCCCAGGAACTGTAGCCGACGGCGGTGAGCCGGGTGAAGACTTGCTTGAAGTCGACCTGGCCATCGCCGAGGCTGCGGAAGCGGCCCGGGCGCTGCTTCCAGTCGGCGTAACCGCCATAAACGCCCGCGCGGCCGGAGGGGCGGTACTCGGCATCCTTGACGTGGAACGCCTTGATGAATTCCCCGTAAATATCGATGTGTTCGATGTAGTCCAGGCACTGCAGGATATAGTGCGACGGATCGTAGTTGATGCAGACGCGGCTGTGGTTGCCGGTGGCCGCGCGGAACCTCTCAAACGAGAGGCCGTCGTGGAGATCTTCTCCAGGGTGGATTTCGTAGCAGAGGTCCTGGCCGTGCTGATCGGCGAAGTCGAGGATCGGCTTCCAGCGGCGCGCCAGCTCGGCAAAGCCTTCCTCCACCAGGCCGGCCGGGCGCTGCGGCCATGGATAGACGGTGGGCCACAGCAGAGCGCCACTGAAGGTAGGGACCGCGCTGAGGCCGAGATTGGCGGAAGCGCGGATGACCAGCTTCATCTGCTCAACGGCCCATTCGGCGCGGGCCTTGGAGTTGCCCCGCACACTCGGATCGGCAAATGCGTCAAACAGTTCATCGTAGGCCGGATGAACCGCCACAAGCTGGCCCTGCAGATGACAACTCAATTCGGTGATCGCTAGCCCGTTGCACTGGCCCTGGAGTTCATCGCAATAGGCCTTGGATTCAGCGGCCTTCCTGACGTCCATCACGCGGCCGTCCCAACTGGGAAGCTGAGCGCCGAGGTAGCCGAGCGACTTCGCCCAGGCCGTGATGTTGGGCAGGTTGTTGAACGGGGCGGCATCGCCCATGAACTGGGCAAGAAAAATAGCGGGACCTTTGATCTGCGGCATCACTTTCCGATTATACGCCGATCAAAGGCCCCGCCGGTTCACGATGGGAAAGGCCCGTTACCCTTGGCGTCTCTGCTTTCCCTCTGGCGCATCCAGACAAACGGGCCGTGGTTTGGCAGCCTACTGCGGAATCACGACCACGCAGGGACCAAAGGAGTCACCATGACTTCTCACGTGCGCATCTGCCGCCTTCGGGGTCAGCTCCATCTCCCACATGTTCTCGGGGTTGTTGGGCTGATAGTGACAGATCAGAACCCTCTCCGGCCTCGCGGCCTGCAACCCGTGAAAAACAGGCAGGCCGAGCATCAGGGCGGCTGCCGCAAGAATCTCAGTCAGTTTCATTTACTCTTCTACCTCCTTAGGTAGAATTACCAGTGAACTGCGGGAAAAGAAATGGAGAAGTAGTACCAAAAGCAATCGGAGAATCGCTTAGGCGTGGCTAAGAGGATTAGCCTGCACCTTCTTAGGGAGTTTCCCTCAGGAACCTGCCTATCTCATTGCAAACACGGAAGGATCTCCGTACACTAAACGGCCGCCTACAACCGTCGCCACTGCCTCAATCTCCTGAATCTCGTCCTCCGGCACCGTGAGAAAATCCCGGCTAAGTAAGGTAAAATCTGCCAGCTTGCCAGGCTCGATGCTGCCCTTCACGTTTTCCTCGAACGTCAGCCATGCTCCGTTGAGCGTCCACATCCTGAGCGCTTCCTCGCGTGTAATCTTCTGTTCCGGATTCAGGATGCGTCCGTCGGCCATCTTACGGCTGATGGCCATCCACATGGAATAGAAGGGATGGTAGGCGTTGATCGCCCGCCGCGCATCGTATCGGATCATGTGATCGGAGCCGCCGGCCACGACAATGCCGGCATCGAGCATCGTGCGCAATGGCTGAAACCAATTTGAGCGATCCGGCCCGAAGACGGTAGCCAGGGCTGGACCGTCGAAGTGGAACCACTGCGGCTGGCAGTCGAAGGCGACGCCCAGCCGCGCGGCGCGGCGGATCGCCTCGGCGTTTGGGAAATTGCCATGGGTCACGGTAAAACGCTTGCCCTTGATGGGAGTTTCCTTGTCCACGGCTTCGTAAGCGTCCAGCAGCGCATCGGTGGCGCCGCCGCCGGTGGTGTGCGAAGTCATCTGCCAGCCGAGCCGGCTGGCCGTGCGCGCCATCTCGATGAGATTCTCGCGAGGCACATTAAGAACGCCGCGATAGTCGGGGTCGACGTAGCCATAGACCTGCGTATGCTCGCCGTAGGGCTCGCGCAGATAGGCGGTACCGATGAGGATGCCTCCATCGACGATGGTCTTGATGGCGCCGACTCGGAACCACTCATCGCCGAAGCCGGTGACAAACGGGATGGCTTCGATTTCCCGACGAACCTCCTCCGGCTTGCCTTGCGCGCTGATCAGCTGGGTGACGGAGGTGCGCACGGTCATCTTGCCGCGGCGGTGCAGTTCCTGATAGGTGCGGAAGCCTTCGGCGCGCTGGCCGCGGTCGATCGTGGAGGTGATGCCCACTTTGATATAGGCCTGCTGCATGGATTCCAGGGCGCGCAGCCGCTCCTCATCGGTGAAGCCGCGCGAGGCGCGCAACGGGCCAAGCAGTTGACCGGCACCCAGGATGAGACCTGTGGGTTCGCCTTTCTGGTCACGGATGATCTTGCCGTTGGCGGGCTCCTTGGTTTCCTTCGTGATGCCCAGCTTTTTCAGCAGGGCGGAATTGAGCACACTGGCGTAGCCGTTGTCGGTCATCGCCTCACGGCCGGCGGAGGCGGCGTCGAGTTCATAGCGCGTCGGGTAACGGCGCTCGGCGAGCCGCGTCGAATAGACCTTCGGAACAAACAGTACGCGCCCGGCCGGCGCCGAGGCGGCCAGCTTTTTGATATAGGCCTGCACTTCCGGGATGGTGTTCATCACCGGCACCGGGCCGTCGAATTCGCTCAGCGCGGCGCCGATGGGATGCGTGTGTGAGTCGTTCAGGCCGGGGGTTACAGTTCGGCCGCGTAGATCGACACGCGGCGTTCCTGGCTTGGCCGCGGCGAGCACCCCGGTATTCGAGCCGACTTGCGCGAACCGGCCGTTTTCGACTAAAAACGCCTCCGCCAGCGGACGCCCGCTAGAAAGCGTGATCACCTTGCCGTTGTGGTAGACCGCGTCGGCGGCGGGCAGCGCGAGCGCCCACAGGGCCACAAGCAAGCGCCTCATTTGGCTTGCGCCTTGCCTTTCGCCTGCGGCACAAACTCGAGCGAGGCGGAGTTCATGCAATAGCGCAGCCCGGTGGGCGCCGGACCATCGGGAAAGAGGTGACCCAGGTGGCCGTCACATCGCCTGCAGAGCACCTCCTCGCGCACCATCCCGTAGCTGACGTCGCGCTCCACATATAGGTTCTCCTCGGCGGCGGGGGCGTAGAAGCTCGGCCAGCCTGTTCCCGAGTCGAACTTCGTCTCGGCGCGGAACAGCACGGTCCCGCAGCCCCGGCAGCGGTAAAGGCCGTCTTCATAGTGCTTGTTGTACTTGCCGGTGAAGGCCATCTCGGTGCCTTTCCGGCGGAGCACTTCGTAGGATGGCGGCGTCAGCCGTTCGCGCCATTCGGTGTCGCTTAGCACAACCTTGTCGACGGTGGCGGCGCCGGCCGGTTCGCCATCCTCGGAGAATTCGGTGACCAGAACTTTTTCCACGGGCGCAGGCTCCTTTGCATGTGGGGTGTTGCGCACGATCTCCTGCTTCGGACTGTCCGCGCAAGCCGCGAGCAGCAATACCAGCAGAAGGGCGACGCTGTTCACCCCCTCATTATCCTCAACCGTGGGCCGGTTCAGAAGGAGAGACGGCCTGTGAACTGGACTTGGCGCGGCGTCCAGTAGGAAGTCTGAAGCTGCATGATCCCGTCGGTAGTGCCCGGGTTGGTCAGCCCCTGAATGTTGAACGCGTTAAAGGCATCAATGTTGAACCGCAGCCGGAATCGCTCCGTCAGAGCGAACTCCTTGTACAGCGAGACGTCGGTCTGGATGTTCTTCGGCCCCTGCAGCACCATCGCATTGAAGGGATTGGCTCCGGCCGGACCCGGCGCGTAGGCGGTAACCACCTGCTGACCGTTGGACAGGCGCACCGGCACGTTATTGTTCCCGAAGTTCGGCTGGCCGGGCGTGTTGTTGATGGGCGCCAGATAAGGCTGATAACCGGATGGAACACCTTGCACGCCGCGGTTAGAGGCGTTGATGACGGTCGGGGGCAGGTAGCCGTTGAACCACATGTAGGCCTGACGGCAGACGCCGGAGCGGCAATCGGTAACAGGCGCGGAATCCTTGTAAAGCTGGATGGGATTGGTGGCGCCCCAATTGGAGGCGGCAACCTGGAAGGACTGCGAAACCACCGTGCCGGCGAAGGCGACCTGATAGCCGCCGATGAGGGCGTCGAGGAACCGGTTGCTGCTTCTCAGGAATTTGCGGCCCTTGCCGAAGGGGATATCGACAATGCCGTTGAAGGAAATCCTGTGGAGCGGGATCGCCGTATCGGGACGGTAGTTCTGCCAGCGGTTGAATTCGCGGCTCGGCTCGAACAGCGTGCCGACATTCATGCCCTCGGGAATCGTGCCTGGCGCGTAAATCGCCGCTGGATAGAGGATGTTGTCGCGGAACGTGTTGCCTCCGACGCGGAAGGCGCGGGAGTAGACGTAAAAGACCTGGTATCCGACGCCGTTACGGAAGGGTCTTTGGTAGTTGAACTGCAACGCGCTGTCGTTGGAAAAGCCGAACTTCGTGGACTGCGTGATGCCGCCCCAGGTGCGGTTGTCGTAAGGACGGGTGGCCACACTGGCGAACCTTCCGGTGGGCTGCACCGCGCCTGTCCTCACCTGCCACACATAGGCGGAAGGAGCCTCGTTGATCAGATAATTCTGGTCGAGGTTTTCTCCGTGGGTGAAAACGTAGGAGGCGCGGAAGACCGACCCGTCTGAAAGCGGCTGCTCGATGGTGAAGTTGGCCTCCTGGACGCGCGCCGGAGGATAGTCGGCGCTGGCTCTGGTGCCGGCGCCGATTCCTGGCAGCAGCGCGTCGATGGAGTTGGTGTTGACGACGTCGCGGGAGTTGACGCCGGTGATCACCGTCAGCGGATTGCGGAGGAGGAAGTTGGGCAGCCCGTCCGGTGATTGAGCGGCGGCAGTGTAACTCTGCGAATAGCTGGCGGTGAATGGATAGCCGGCGGTCAGGTAGCGGATCGAGTTCCGGATTGGCACGGGATAAATAAAGGTGCCGTAGCCGCCGCGGATGACCATTCCCCGGGGGCCGAATGACGGCACATAGGCGAAGCCGAGGCGCGGCATGACATTCCCGTTGCTGCTGAAAAAGCCGCGCGAGGGCATACCCGCCTCTTGCATGTTCATGAAATTCACGCCGAGATTGCGCAGGTTGGTGACCAGTGCTTCGTGAGTGAGGCCTTCCTTGACGTAGTAATCCAAGGGACGCGGCAGCACCAGCGCGTTGTTCTTCACGTCAAAGGCGACCAAATAGTCGTTCGCCGCCCGGGGGGCAGGGTGTGCCTCCCAGCGGACCCCGGCGTTGATCGTCAACTTTTGGGTCACGCGCCAGTTGTCCTGGAAATAGGTATCGAACTCGATGAGGGAGCAGTTGTTGAAGGGGGCGTTCCGGTTCTGGCTGAAGCTGGAAGCAGCACCGAGGAAGAAGTCGGCGTCCTGGTAGCCTGTGTTCGGGCGCGGGTTGAAGTTGGCTCCCGTGGTCGGATCATAGATGGCCGTGGCAAGGGTGGAGTAACCAATGAGGTCCGGCGAGCGGTCCGACATGTAGCCGAACTTCTCGTGACGGATGCGGTGGCCGAAGGCGAACTGGTGTTTGCCCCAGATCTTGTTCAGATTCTCGTCGATCGTCGTCAGGCGCTGGCTCATGCCGTAAAGCCACATTGATCCGCCGTAAGGCATGAGCAGATTCGCGCCGATGGCGGGGAAACCGTTCTGGCCGAAGTTGTTGGGCAGGCCAAACTGCTGTTCATAGTTCTTGTAGGAGACCTCGGGCCCTTCCACATACATGCGCTGCCATTGCATGCTGATGACTGTCTCGGAGAAAAAGGTGGGAGAAAAGGTTCGAGAATAGCCGAGGGCTCCGCTGATGGTTTGGATCGGGATGCGCTGGTAGCCGGTGGCGCCTTCCGGCAGCTCGCTGCTGGCGATGTTGGCGGGGGAATTAGAAGGATAGTTGCGCAGAGCCTGTTGCTGCTGGTCTATCTCGGTGAACCGGAAATAGGCGCGATTCTTCTCGTTGAAAACGTGATCGAGGCGAACCGTGTAGTTCGGCACGGTCTGCTCGGTCGGGTTCTGCCCGTTGAGGTTGAAGTTGACCAGCGGGTTGTCGGCCGAGTTGGGCAGCGGCGTCGCCGCATAGAGAGTCTTGGCCAGTGGACTAATCCGCGACAGCGGAATCTGGTTGTTGATGAACGGCATGCGCGCATAGTTGTTCTCCCTGCTCTGCGTCGAGTTCGGGTCATACAACTGCTGCAGAAGGCCGGCATTGTTCACCAGGCCGCTGAAATCACCGCTGCGCATCGGCACCGTGGGTACCCGCATGAGCTGCTGGCGGGATTGGCGCAGCGAGAACCGTTCATAGGCGTAAAAGAAGAAGGACCGGTTCCGGCCGTTGTATAGCCCTGGAATCAGAATCGGGCCCCCGATCGAGGCGCCGAATTCATTCCGGATCAACGGCGGCGCGGAGAAATTCGTTGGATCCTGGCGGGCGCGGGCGATCCCGAAATAGTTGTTCCGCGTGGTCTCAAACATCGAGCCATGAAATTCGTTCGTGCCCGACTTGGTGGTGAGAATCACGGTGGCGGGCGTGGCAAACTGGGCGCTGGAGTTGAGAGTTTCAAAGCGCGCTTCCTGCACCGAGTCCGGGTCGGGCAGCGTCGCCTGCGCCGAATTGGACTCACCGCCGAAGTTGCGATTGGTCATTGGCGCGCCGTCTTGCGAATACTCCATCGCCTCCTGCATCAGGCCGTTGGCGCGCGTGCCGTTGCCTTCAAGGCCAGGCACGGTTCGCTGCGCCAGACCGAGGATGTTTCGTCCGTTCTGTGGAAGCTGCTGGATGCGGGCCGCGTCCAGGTGCGTATTCACCGTGCCGCTGTCGTAGGTGGCGAGTTGGATCGTTTCGCCGCTCACCGTCACCTTTTCGGTCACTTCGCCAACGGTCAACTGCGCGTTGAACACCAGCACCTGGCCGTTTTGGAGCCCTATAGTGGATTCAAACTTCTTCATGCCAGGCGAAGTGAAGGTAACCTTGTAGGTTCCCGCGAACAGTCCCTTGAGAGCGTAGAATCCGTTCTCGTTGGACAGGGTTTCAATCTTCACCCCCGTGGCCTCATTCAACGCCTGCACCGAGCAGGCGGGGATAGCCGCGGATGTGGCATCCTGCACGGTTCCCTGAATCGTGCCCGCGCCGCTCTGTGCCCAGACGGCCACCGTGGCTGCCAAGAACAAGGCCGCAACGCGCAGTTTACGGCCTGAGAAAGCGAGATCCATGGACTTCATGCGAGCCCTCCTCTGAGAGCAATCGTCGAGAGCATATCACAAGAATGGAGCGGCCGAAACATTTGTTAAGATGGGCCACTCATGGCTGCGCGCCTCCTTCTGTTGCTGTTGGCGGGCGCCGTTTGGGGGCTCCCGCAGAGCCGGTCGCGGCTTTGCGCCGGCTGCCACCGGGAGATCTGGGACTCCTACCGGCGCACGGGCATGGGGCGCTCCTTCGCGCGGCCCTTTCCGGAGAATACGCCGGTCCCCGGAAGCAGCTTCTATCACGCCCCCTCAGAGAGCTATTTCACGATGCCGGTGCGCGGCGGCGAGTATTTCCAGCGGCGTCATCAACTGGACCCTGCCGGCCGCGAGATCAACGTTATGGAGAAGCGCGTGGATTATGTGATGGGGTCGGGGAATCACGCGCGCGCCTATCTGCATCGCACCGCGGCGGACACCTTGGTCGAGCTGCCTCTGGGCTGGTACGCCGAACAGGGCGGCTACTGGGCGATGAATCCCGGCTATGACCGGCCTGACCATGACGGCTTCCGCCGGCCCATCACCTACGAGTGCATGTTCTGCCACAACGCGTATCCGCGGATTTCCAGCGCTGATGAGAAGCCATTGGCTGAGCCGGTATATCCGGCGGAGTTGCCCGAGGGCATCGATTGCGAGCGCTGTCATGGTTCCGGCGCGCGGCACATCGAGCTGGCCAGCCGGCCGGGCGCGGCGCCGGATCTGGTGCGCCGGGCGATTGTGAATCCAGCCCGGCTAAGCGCCGACCGCCAAATGGAGATCTGCATGGCGTGCCATCTGGAGTCGACCAGCTTTCCCCTCCCTGGCGCGCTCCAGCGCTACGGGCGAGGTCCGTTTTCGTTTCGCCCCGGGGAGCCGCTGGCGGACTTCCTGCTGAACTTCGACCATTCGCCGGATGCCGGCCGCCAGGACAAGTTCGAGATTGTGAGCGCGGCGTACCGATTGCGGAAGTCGGCTTGTTTTATTCAGAGCGCCGGCAAGCTGCTTTGCACCACCTGTCACAATCCGCATGGCGCGCCCCGAGGCGAGGAGGCAATCCGTCACTACAGCGCCGTCTGCCGGCAGTGTCATGGCGGACCATTGAGCACAGCCTCCCATGCGGGGAACCGCGATTGCACCAGCTGCCACATGCCGAAGCGCCGGACTGAAGACGTCATCCACGTGGCGGTGACGGATCACAACATGCAGAGACGGATGCCTGCGGGCGACCTGCTCGCCGAGCGGGCCGAGCGGCGCGACGCCTATCGCGGCGAAGTGGTCTTGTATTATCCACCAGCGCTGCCGCCGACCCCGGAGAACGAGTTGTACCAGGCGGTCGCGCAAGTCAAGCAGCAGAGCAATCTGAAGAATGGCATTGCGCGCCTGGAGGCGGCCATAAACAAGCATGCCCCTCGGCGCGCCGCATGGTACCTGGAGCTGGCCGAGGCGCTCGTGCAGGATGGCCAGCCGGCGAAGTCAGTCGAGTGGTATCGCGAGGCGGTGCGGCGGGATGCGGCCTCGGCGGCAGTCTGGCAAAAGTTGGGCACGGCGTTGCGGCGGTCGGGCCAGCACGCCGAAGCGGTCCCCGCCCTGCGCCGTTCCCTCGACCTGGCTTCGCGCCGCGCGCTGAGCTGGCACGAGCTCGGGCTTACTTACCAGTCGCTTGGGCGCACGCCGGAAGCGCTTGCTGCGTTGCGCAAGGCGGTGGAGCTGGACCGGGACTTTGCAGAAGCGCACAGCAATCTCGGCATCGTGCAACTCGCCACCGGCGACGCCGCCGGCGCCGAGGCTTCTTTCCGTGAAGCCATCCGCATCCATCCCAGTTACGCCGATGCTCGCGGGAACCTGGCGAATCTGCTGTCGGCGGATGGACGGGAAGCCGAGGCGCTCACGGAATTTGACCGCGCGCTCCGGTTCCGGCCTAACGATCCCCGGGCGCGCTACAACTATGCGATGCTGCTTGGCAAGATGGGCCGCTACGGTGACGCGCAGCGCGAGTTGGAGCTCTCTCTGCGCGCCGATCCGGGCTTTGCCGACGCTCATGAATTGTTGGGCGATCTGCTGCTGGGGCGGAATCAGCCGCAACAGGCTGCTTCCCGCTACCGCGATGCGCTGCGGTTGCGGCCCGAATCGGGCCGCGCCAATCTCGGCTTGGGCATGGCGCTAGCCGGCGCCGGAGACCGCGCGGGCGCGATCCCACACCTGCGTAAGGCCGCGGCTGGGCTGGACGAACAGATCCGCAGGCGCGCGCTGGAGGTATTGCGGCAATTCGGCGACGGCGCCACCCCTTGACAAGCTCAAGCGAAACAACTAATAGATATGTGCAGATCTCGAAAGGTGGGTGACCATGTACTTATATCAAAAGACGCTTGTTATTTTGACCGTGGCCTTGGCTTGTCTGCCAGCCACGGCCTACTCGCAGGTTCTTTACGGCTCGATCGTCGGGACCGTGACCGATCCAAGCGGCTCGATGGTGCCGAATGCCGCGGTCACGATCACCAGCGCCCAGACCGGCGTCAGCCGGGAATCGAAAACGGACGATCAGGGGCGCTTCCTGCTGGCCAACGTGGTGCCTGGCCGCTATGACCTGAAGGCCGAGGCTCGAGGCTTCCGGCCATCGATCCGTTCCGGTGTCGAAGTGGTGAACAACACCGTCGCGCGTCAGGATATCCGCCTGGAGCTCGGCGCCACCACGGAAGCCGTCACGGTGCAGGCCGACGCGGTCCAGCTGCAAACGGATAAATCCGACGTGCGCTCGCAGATCACCGCCACGGCGATGACGAAGCTGCCGCTGCCGGCTTACCGGAACTACCAAAGCCTGATTAACCTGGTTCCTGGCGCGACGCCCGCCAATTTTCAGAACGCGGTGGTGGACACGCCGGGCCGCGCGCTCACCACCAACATCAACGGTACGGCGCGGAACAACAACAACACGCTGGTGGACGGCGCGGTGAACATCTTCATCTGGCTCCCGCACCATACCGTGTATGTGCAGCCGGTGGAGAGCATAGAGAACGTCGACATCACGACCAATTCCTTCGACGCCGAGCAGGGCATGGCCGGCGGCGCGGCCATCACGGTGTCGACCAAGAGCGGCAGCAACCAGACTCACGGGTCCGCCTTCTGGTTCCATGAGAACCAGCACCTGCGCTCCGGACCTTATTTCCGCGCTGCGACGTTCCGCCAGCCGGTTTCCATCTTCAATCAAGGGGGCGGAACGATTGGCGGCCCCATTAGAAAAGACAAGCTGTTCTACTTCGCCAGTATCGAGAAGACCTGGGAGCGGACCGGCTCGCAAGGCAACTTCTCCACGCCGCCGGCCGATTTCCGCGAAGGCGATTTCAGCCGCTGGACGAATTACTCGATCGTCTATGATCCGCTGACCGCGGCCTCCGATCCGCGGCTGCGCCGCCCCTTCCCGAATAACATCGTTCCCAAAGCGCGGTTCAGTCCCGTTTTCGATGCGCTGCAGCGCAGGTTGCCGATGCCGAACCAGGTTTCGCCCACCGATCCCAACAACCTCCAGGGCACCTATAACTCGCAGGGAACGCTGCAGCTGGATCGCAACAACTATGACGTGAAGGTCAACTACAACGTGACGCCGAAGCTGGTGCTGTGGGGCAAGTACTCGCGCATGGATTCCCCCGTCCAGGGCCTCTACATTTTCGGCGACCTCGGCGGGCCGCCGCTCGGCACTGACGGCTTCGGGGACACCAACGTCAACATCCCGACCGTCGGCTTTACGCATACCTTCAGTCCGACGATGGTGATGGACGGCGTCTTCGGCTACACGCGGTTTGATCAGATCGTGGGCATTCCGGGCGTCGATCGCAATGTCGGCCTCGACGATTGGAAGATCCCGGGCACCAACGGCGGACGTCAGTTCGCCTCCGACACGCGCTACGGCGGTCCCCCGGCCATCAGCGGATTCGGCTTCTCCAACATGGGTGTCGCGGCCACCTGGACGCCGCTGTTTCGCAACGACCGCAGCTACACCTATCAGACGAATTTCACCAAGCTAAGAGGTTCGCATGAATTCCGCTGGGGGTTTGAGCCGCGGCGGCACGAGATGAACCACTGGCAGCCGGAGACGGGCAATCCGCGCGGGGCGATCAATTTCGGCACGGGAGCCACCAACATTCCGGGACAGGTGGGCCGCGAGCCCAATTCCTTCTCCTCGGCGCTGCTGGGCTTGGCTTCCAGCTACTCGAAATCGATCCAGTTTCTGATCATGAACACCCGCGAGTGGCAATACGCCTGGTATTTCCGCGACCGTTGGCAAGCAACGCGGAACCTCACTCTCACGCTCGGACTGCGCTACGAGTACTACCCGTTGATCAACCGCGGCGACCGCGGCATCGAGCGCTGGGATCCGTTCACCAACCTCGTCACCATCGGCGGCCTGGGCAACGTGCCACGCAACAACGGCATGACGATGAGCAAGACGCTGTTTGCGCCGCGCGTAGGATTTGCCTATCGCGCCGGCGACAACTGGGTGGTCCGCTCCGGCTACGGAGTTACCTACGATCCAATCCCGTTTTCGCGCCCGCTGCGGGGCTTGTATCCATCGACGCTCACAGGAAGCTGGAATGCAGGCGACCCGGCGGCCCAGTTCCGCGAAATCTCCTTCGGCTGGTTCAACAACATCAGTCAGGGCATACCGGATGTACCCACTCCCGACATCAGCTCCGGCCGGCTGACCCTGCCGCTGAATCTCGACATGGGCCCGCGCAGCCCATGGGGAGGCCAGATCAACCGCGGCTACATTCTGAGCTGGAACTTCACGGTGGAGAGGAAGCTGCCTTTCGACATGGTGGGCAACGTCGGCTACGTGGCGACACGAACCGTCGGCCAGCTGCTGGACCGCAACATCAACTCCGGCGGCCCGGGCTCCTCGCTCAATACTTCGACGCTGCCGCTGGCGCGTTTGTACGGCCGCGTCATCGGCTCCAGCATGTGGGACGGCATCGGCTTCGGCAGCTACCACTCACTACAGGCGACACTGAACAAGAACGTGTCGCGCGGCCTGTTCCTGAAGGGCGCCTACACTTGGTCAAAGACGTTGAACATGTCCGATGACACCGGCTGGGCGGGTCTTTCCATGTGGCACTGGGAGCCTGAGATCCACCGCAATTATGCGCCCGCCGGCTATGACCGCCGCCACATGCTGACGATGGCCTGGGTTTACGATTTACCTGTTGGCCGCGGCCGCCGCGTGGATCTGCGAGGCATCGCCGACCGCGCCCTGGGTGGCTGGCGAATCACCGGTATGTTCAGCGCCTACTCGGGGCTGCCGTTCAACGTGACCGGCAGCGGCGCATCGGTGCGCTGCGTCGGCTGCACGCAGACCGCGGATCAGATTGCGCCCATCCGGAAGATCGACACCGAGCGCGGTCCCGGTAAACCCTATTTTGATCCAATCTCGTTCCGAGACCCGTTGGTCACCTTCAACGCCGCCGATCCGGTGTTTCGTTCCGGCAGCATGGGCAGGAATCCTCTCTTTGGGCCAGGCTTCTGGCGGCTGGATCCGATGCTGAGCAAAGAGTTCACCATCACCGAACGGGTCCGCACCGAATTCCGCGCCGAGGCGCAGAACATCACTAACACGCCGCGCTGGTCCAATCCCAGCGGCGGCTCGGCATCCATGATTCTGAACCCGGACGGGTCAATCCGTCAGTTGAACAACTTCATGACCATCACCGGAGCGGGCGGTTTGCGGACCGTCCGGTTCGGCCTGCGCACGGAGTTTTGATCAGGCGGCCGTCGTGGTTTGGTTGACCAGATAACGCCCTAGAACGTCGAGGTTCACCTCGATGCCGAGCCCAGGCCCGTCCGGGACAGGTACGTAGCCTTGTTCGGGCAATACGGGATGGGTCAGTAGATCGGTGCGCAACGGATTCGGGTTAGCGTCCCATTCAAGCAACGGCTCGTTGAAAGGCGCGACAGGTGCAGCCGTCGATGGACTGGGAGCAAGGGTGGAGAGGAACTGCAGTCCCGCGGCGAGGCCGACACCGCTGCCCCACACGTGCGGCATGCACTGGATGTGAAACGCCGAGGCGAGGGCAGCGATGCGGCGCGCTTCGCTGAGGCCGCCGACGCAGGCCAGGTCGGGCTGGACGATGTCCAGGGCTCGAGAGGTGAACCACTTCAGGAATCCGAAGCGCGAGTATTCGCATTCCCCGCCCGCGATGGCGATGCGCGTCGAGGCTTTCACCTGCTGGTAACCAGCGAGGTCCTCCGGTTCAACCGGCTCTTCGAACCAGTAAATGTCGTGCTCCTCCATGGCCCGGGCCAGGCGGCAGGCAACGTGGGCGGCATAGGCGTGGTTGGCATCGACCATCAACAGACGGCCCGTGCCGAGCACTTCGCGCGTGGCCGCGATGCGCACCAGGTCTTCTTCCGGTCGCAGCAAGCCAACTTTCATCTTCACGGCGGGGAAACCGGCGGCGGCGTAGGAGGCTGCCTCCTCACGGAGCTTGGGGAGGTCCTGTTCTAGCGTGATGGGTCCTTCGCCCCGGTAATAGAGGCCGGTAGCGTAGGTGCGTACCCGGCGGCGAAAAGCGCCGCCCATCAAGGTGTAGGCCGGGGCGTTGCAGGACTTGCCCAGGATGTCCCAAAGGGCGACATCTACTCCGCTGATGGCTTCCAGAATAGGACCTTTGCGGCCGAAGTCCCGGGTGAGAGAGTACATTTTGTCCCAAAGGACTTCTGGGGAGCGCGGATCGGCGCCTAGCAGCACAGGCGCGAGCACGTGATGTACGGCAGAGGCAACCGGTTCGGCGGGACCGTACTGGCCGCCTTCGCCCCAGCCAGTGAGGCCGGCATCGGTCTGAATGCGGATGAGGAGGGCCTTGCGGGCATGGAAATAAGCCTGGGAGGACCAGAATTGGGCGCCTACGAGGGGGGTTCGGAGGTGGAAAGTGTCAATGGCCGTGATCCGCATTCAAGCCGCAGTCTAGCAGAGGCGGAGGCAAAACCTGGAAGGAATCGGCCTAAAACCTGAAAGGAGAGGGCCGATGAGACTAAGGGAACGGAGACACCCAGAGCGAGCGTTGAAAGCCCGTGGTATGGGCCGAAACGGGTGAAAGGGAACGGAAAGGACGCTTGCGCGGCCACCGAAAGAGATTAGGAACAGGAAGCAAGAACATGGGACTAGACGTGTTAATCGTAGACGATTCGGCAGCAATCCGAAAGATCCTGCAGCGCGTGCTGGTACAGGCGGACGTGCAGTTGGGGAGCGTACTTGAGGCCAGCGACGGAAAAGAAGCTCTGGACAAGCTAAAGGACACCAAGGTGAACCTGATCCTGTCGGACATCAACATGCCGAACATGGACGGGTTGGAGTTTCTCACGCATCTGAAGGCAATCCCTGAGCACAAGGATGTGCCGGTGGTGATGATTACCACCGAGGGCGGCCAAGCCAAGGTGATGGAGGCGGTGAATCTGGGCGCTGTCGGGTATGTGAGAAAACCGTTCACGGCGGATCAGATCAAGGAAAAGCTGGTCGGTATCATCTAAGCGGCAGGCGCAGGAAGCGCCGGGGGGGCACGACATGCAACATGAGGATTTGGTGAGCCACATCACGCAGGTGACGCAGGATGTTTTCTGCACGATGTTGGGGCAAAGTACGTCGGTGGTACAGGTGAAAATGGAGAACGGAGGCACGGGGGAGGCCTGCGGCGTGGCGGCTCTGGTGGGCATCGCAGGGGGATGGCAGGGTACGGGAATCATAAGTTGCTCCTCCAATCTCGCCTGCAAGCTGGCCAGTCAAATGCTGACGACCGAATACGTGTCGGTCAATGACGATGTGCTGGACGCGATGGGGGAAATCGCGAACATAGTGGTCGGAAATATCAAGACCAATCTGGAAGAGAAACTGGGGATCCTGGCGCTCAGCATTCCGACAGTGGTTCATGGAAAGAACTTCGCGACGCGGAGCCTGGGCAAGCACGATTGGACGATCGTGGAGTTTGATTGCGATGGAAACCATTTCCTGGTCCAAATGATGCTGATCGAGAACACGAAGCATGCCGTCACCCCGCGCGGCGGGTTCGCGGCGTTGCACCGTGTGAGCTAGTCCGCTGAGGGGATTGCCGCCAGGATTTCATCGACGGAAGGTCTGCCGCGTTTGGAGAAAAGGATCTTGCCGTCCTTGCCGATGACATAGACGGTGCGGCGGACAATCAGCCCGGCAGCGTTGTAAAGGCGGGCAATGCGCTTGCCGTTGTCCACAAGAAGCGGGAGGGGGAGGGAATGCCTCTTGCGGAATTGCGCGTGGCTTTGCGCCTCCTGCGGATTGATGCCCACCACCATGACATCTCTTGCCATGAGCCGGGCCCAGTTGTCCCGGATCTCGCACATCTGCTTCGTGCAGATGGGGGTGTCGTCACCCGGATAAAAGACCAACACCACGTACTTGTTGCGGTGCAGATTCAGGACAAAGACGCTACCTTCCTCATCGGGCAGCAGGAACGGAGGGGCCTCGGAGCCAACCGCCAATGGTTTCGAAAACCAGGAAAACATCACTGTTCGAATTCAGGCCTCCCGCGGATATGATCGCTCGTAGACTTTCTCGCCGGCCACGTTGCGATGCTCGATGAGGAGCCGGGAGGACTGGCCTTCGGGCAGAACCTGGATCGCCAGAAACCCGCCAAGCATGCGGTGGAAGCGGTGATACCGTGGTGTCTCGCCCGGTGAGCCGCTGGCGTGGGAATCGCTGGCGGCGCCGCAACCGAACTCCTCGACCTTCGTTTCCGGATCGATGGAATGATACTGCCAGTGACGGTCGCCGCAAAGCACGAACGTATCGCCGCGGCTGCTGCCGGCCAGCCACTTACGGAACTGTGTTCCTTCCGTGGCGAAGGTGCGATTGGAGTGGTTGTCCTTCTTGTTGGCGCGGTCCGGACCGACAACCGGCGTGGGGCTGATGATCAGCTTCCAATGCGCGTCGCTTGCGGTAAGCGACTGCTGCAGCCACCGCTTTTGCCGGGGACCCCAGATGGACTTTGACGGTCCGTCCTGCGTGGGGTTGGCGGTGCGGTAGTCGCGGCCCTCCAGCAGCCAGATTTCCAGCGCGCGCCCCCAGCGGAAGCTGCGGTAGGGACGCGGCCCCATGGGAACCTGCTCAGGGAAGATCTTGAGCCCCTGCTCGAAGGTGAACGGGTTCATCGTTTCATTCACCATGCCCGGCCAACAGTCGTCGGAGTAGCAGTCATGGTCGTCCTTGACCCAATAGCCGGGTACGGCGCGCAGGCATTCGACAAGCTTGGCTTGACTGAACATGCGGTGCCAGTGGTAGCGCGCCATCTCGACGGAGTTAACCACCGGGTCATCGCTGTCGTAGTAGACGTTGTCACCGACGGACAGATACGCGTGGGGCTGCATCTTGCGGATGGCGTCGTAGATCAGGAAGCCGCCGGGAGAATCAGTTTGCGAATACTTCTGACAGCTCATCATGGCAAGAGTGACGGGTGCGAGCACGGAGGCGGCAGGAGCGGTGCGGAACTGGCCCGTGAGCACGCCGTCCACTTTCATTCCCGCGCCGGCGCGCGTCTCCATGGTGTAGGTGTGGGCGGTATCCGGGCGCAGCTTGGTGATCGTGAACTGGCGAGTGAAATCGGAAGCCGCCCCGGCGGACCCCCAACCGGAGTCGTGCACTTTCTTGCCATCAGACTGGCGTACAATCACTCGCAGCTGGCCCTCTTCGCCCGGGCAGGAGCCCTGCAGGGAACTGATGTCGAATTCGACCGGGAGCGTGGTTCCGCGCTGGCCCTTTCGCACCAAGCCGTCGGCGCGGCGCAGGGAATCCCGAGTGCGGCGTCCCCAGATAACGGCGGACGTGGAAGAGACTTCGCCGGTGCGGACGCCGGTGGCTTGATGCGTTTCCACCTGCTGGGCGCGTACGGGGACCAGCGCGCCGAGCGCCAACCCAAGAACTTCGCGGCGGTTCGGCGGGCGGAAACCAGATTTCCGCAGTACTGCTATTTTGGACATGAATATGCATGATATCGCCAAACAGGCTTTGAATGCCGCCCTGCTTGAAGGCGTGGAATACGCTGACGCGCGCGTGGTGGAACAGCGCCAGCGCGCACTGAGCACGAAGAATGGCGCGGTGGCGCAGGTTTCCAGTGAAGAGTCTTTCGGCGCCGGCATCCGGGTGCTGGCCGGCGGCTGCTGGGGCTTCGCCTCCACCCATGATCTGAGGAAAGAGGGTCTGGAAAAGGCAGGACGCCTGGCGGTGGAGATCGCGCGCGCCAGCTGCGAGGCGCGGAAGCTTCCGGTGGAACTGGCGCCTGAGCCGGCGGTGCAAGTGGTGTGGAGTTCGCCGTGCAACATCGATCCATTTACGATTTCCGTGGAGACGCAGGTCGCGCTGCTGCTGGAGGTGGATGGCGAGTTGAGGCGGGAGAAGGGCGTCACCTTGGCCGAAACGTCGATGGTGTTTGACCGCACGCGGCAGGTTTTTGTGAGCTCGGAAGGCAGCTCGATTGATCAAACACGCACCTGGAGCGGGGCAGGCTACACGGCGCACAGTTTCGGTGAGCAGGAGATTCAGCGCAGGAGCTATCCAAATTCGTTCGGCGGGCAGTATCAGCTGAAGGGGTGGGAACTGGTGCAAGAGCTGCGGCTTAAAGATCATGCGGCGGGAGTGGCTTCCGAAGCAGTGGCCCTGCATTCGGCCGATGCCTGCCCGGAGATGACCGGGAACCTCATCCTGGACAGCAGCCAGCTTGGGTTGCAGATCCATGAATCGGTCGGCCATCCGATTGAGCTGGACCGTGTGCTGGGTTCGGAGGCGAATTATGCCGGGATGAGCTTCCTGACGCTGGACCAGCTGAACAAGCTGCGCTATGGGAGCGAGATCGTGAACGTGGTGTGCGATGCGCGGGCCGAGCATGGTCCGGGACTGGGGACATTCGCGTTCGATGACGAAGGAGTGGAGGCGCAACGGGTGGAGATTATTCGTGACGGGCAGTTCCGCGGATACATGAGCTCGCGGGAGACGGCGCGCGCGATCGGGGAAACGCGGTCGAACGGAACGATGCGTGCCGCGGGATGGAACCGGCTGCCGTTGATCCGCATGACGAACGTGAGCCTGGAGCCGGGCGGCCAGAGCCTGGAGGAGGTGTTCGGCGGCGTGGACCATGCCATTTACATGGAGACAAACAAGAGCTGGTCGATCGATGATAAGAGATACAACTTCCAGTTCGGCTGCGAGATTGCCTGGGAGATCCGCAACGGCAAGCGCGTGCGGATGCTGAAGAACCCGACCTATAGCGGCATCACGACGGAGTTCTGGAATGCGTGCCAGGCAATCGCGGGGCGAGAGCACTGGGTACTTTGGGGAGTGCCCAACTGCGGCAAGGGGCAGCCTGAGCAGACGATGGGAACAGGACATGGCGCCAGTCCGGCGCGGTTCGCGGGCGTGAAGATTGGCGGCGGATTTCAGGAGTGAGTGGAAATGGACTGTGAACTTCTTCCGCGGGCGCAATGCCGCGAGACGATGGAACAAGCGCAGGCGGAGGCGCGCGCGCATGGGGTGAAGGACGTCGAGGTTCTGATGCTTGCCGGCGCGGAGGCATTGACTCGCTTTGCCAACAACACCATTCACCAGAATGTGGCCGAGCGCACGCGCCATGTTTCGGTGCGCTGCCAGGAGAACAACCGCACGGCACGTGCGACAACCAACCGCACCGATGCGGAGTCGATACGGCGAGCGACACGACAGGCCATCGCCATTCTGCGCGTGCAGCAGGCCGATGAGAAGCTCCCTCCGATGGCGCGACCGGACAAGGTTGTTCCAGTCGCGCGATGGTATTCCGGAACCGCGGGGTGCGCTCCGATGAAGCGCGCGTTGCTGGTCAAGGAAGTTATCCAGCTTTGTGAAGAAGCCGGACTGACAGTGGCGGGCATCGTTTCGACGGAAGAAACAGTAGAGGCTTTGCTCAACAGCGAGGGTGTGTTCTGCTACCACCCGGAGACGATGGCGACGTTTTCCATCACGGCGATGGCGGCCGATAGCTCGGGTTGGGCGAAGTCGTCCAGCACGGACCTGGAGAAGCTGGATGTAGCGGCGCTGGCCAAGCGCGCCGCCGGCAAGGCGGTTTCCTCCGGTAATCCCCGCGAACTGGCGCCAGGGCGTTATACGGTGATTCTGGAGCCTCCGGCGGTCCTCGATCTTGTGGGGCAGATATTCGGTGATTTCAGCGGCACGGCGCTGGAGGACAAGCGGAGCTTTCTCACCGACCGGTTGGGAGAAAAACTGTTCGGGGAGAACATCACGATCCGCGACGACGTGTTTCATCCACTGCAAGCCGGCGCTCCCTTCGACGGGGAGGGCGTGGGACGCCAAGGGCTGTCACTGGTGCAATCGGGCGTGGCGGGAGAAGTGGCCTGGTGCCGGGCAGCGGCGGCACGCAACGGGCGACAGCCCACCGGGCATGGATTCCCGCTGCCGAATTCAATCGGGGAGATGCCGCAGAACCTCGCGATCGAGGGCGGCGGTTCGAGCCTGGATGAGATGATCCGATCCACGAAGCGGGGGATCCTGGTGACGCGGCTTTGGTATATCCGCGAAGTGGATCCTTACACGAAGCTGATGACGGGGATGACGCGCGACGGCACGTTCCTGATCGAAGACGGCGAGGTTCGCGGCGGGCTGCGGAATTTCCGGTTCAATCAGAGCGTGGTGGAATTGCTAGGCAATGTCGAGATGCTGGGCCCCGCACTGCGGACCTCCGGCGAAGAGACGTTCGACATGGTGGTTCCGGCGATGAAGGTGCGTGAGTTTCAGTTCAGCGAAGTGACTCGGTTTTGAGAAGAGACTATTTCGCCGCGGCGGGCTTGCGCGCCATACACCAAGTGAGCAGCGCGCAGGCGTACATGGCCGCGCCGAAGATGACCGTCTCGCGCAGGCCGAGGTAAAGGGCGAGAAAGATCGCCAGCGCCGAACCCAACACGCTGGAGGCGGCGTTGATCGACCAGCCCCAGCGTACGCTGGGCTTGTGCATGCTCTCCAGCCTCGCCAGTCCCGAGGGAAACGGCATCCCCATCGCGAAACCCGCCGGCGCGATCAGCAGCACGCTGACCAGGATGCGCCACGGAAGCGGCCAGCCCACGCCCAGTTCGGCAAGCGGAGCCAAAATGAGGGCCAGCACGGCGACAAGGCCGATCACTGCGGTGAGTGCCTTGTCCACCTGAACCCGGCGGCTAAAGAAGCTGCCGGCGCCACTGGAGACCAGCATCGAGAAGATGATCACCGTCAGCGCGTAGGTCGGATGGCCTAGGAACAGAACAAACTTCTGGATCAGCGCCACCTGGATCAGGATGTAGCCGGTGCCGATGAAGAGAAAGTACATCAAGTACCAGCGCAGCCCGCGCTCGGTGGGAAGTCTCGATCCAAGCAGCAAAGGCGGCAGCGCCAACATGATCGCCGTCGCCGCAAGGCTGACGCCCACCAGTCCGAACAGCAACGGCACCGCGCGGTTGATCTTGTAATCAGCCGTGTCTTTGTCAGGATTGGCGAGGAATTCCCAGACATCGCGCGGCTGCACCGTGTAGAAGAAGAACGGCCGGTTGTCACCGACAGGGGAGACATCGAACGGATAATCGTCGAAGAACGCCCGCCGGTCCTTTGCCTGCAGAAAGCGGGTGAAGGAGTTGTTCGCTGTCTCGCCCGGCAGATAGACCGCCTGCATGCTCGCCAACCGCATGCCGGTTCTTGCCCGTTCCACGTCGTCCGGACTTAGCGGTTTCCGGGAGATGATGACGGTATCGGTGGCTCCCCACTCCTCAATCAACTGCACGTTTTCCCGCGCCACCACGAAGTGCCGCGCCGGATCCTTTTCACCCAATCTTTCCAGCGCCTCCACTGCCAGCGTGATCAGCCGCAGCGATTCGCGCGGAGGCCGGAATCCCCACCGGGTGAAGGCAAGAATCCCGTCATCGGTGAGATGGCTCAGATAGTCCTCAAAAGCCTCCACCGTGTAGAGGTTGTTCTCCGAGAGCGCAAACGCGCCCGCCGCCGTGCTGGCCCAGGTGTCAACCAGCGTCGCCTGAATCACCTGGTACGTTTCCTTGCTGCGGCGTATGAAGCTCCGCCCATCCTCCACAAAGATACGCAGCTCGGGCCGGAAGTAGATATTGCGGCTCAGCGCGGGAAACCGCTCCCGCATGATTGTGTTCGCGATGATCGGGTTTATCTCGACACCTGTGATGTCCTTGCTGCGGCCTGCCAGGGCGCGCGCCACGTCGTATCCGCCTCCCGGACCGATGATCAGTGTCTTGGCGCCGGGCCGGATCACGTAAGGAAACCCGGGACCTTGCCGCAGCAGATCCTGCCGCTCCTCCTCCTTCATCGTGTCAAATTCGAAGTTCGCAATACCCGTGCTGGCATCCGCGTCGATGAAGATAGTCAAGTGGCGGGATGGGTCGGGTGCGATCGCGATGCGCGAAAAGCCGTTCCATTTGACAAAGGTTTCGCCCCGCAGCTCCTGCGTCTTGGCGTACTTGACGTCGATCAGCCGGTGACGATGGTTGTAGCCGGTCAGCGCCACTAAAGCCAATCCCAGCACCACCGCCGCCATGCGCCCATGCGCCGAGCCGGCCAATGTGTACCAGACAGCCGCCGCCGAAACATACAGCACTGCCGCGGCAATCACCGTGTTCGGTCCGCCCAGCAGGTTCAGCAGCGGCAGCAGCGCCAGGCAGCCTCCCGCCGCACCCAGCAGGTCGAAGAAATAGACCCTGTCCACCCGCTCGATGGTTTCCGAGATGGCGATCGATACCGCCGCGCCGGCCAGGATGAAAGGAGCCGCACTGATCAGGTATACAAGGGCCAGCGTGAGGTTGCTCATCTCGCCGCTGCGCGTCAGCACGTACGTCAGCGCTCCGACGACGGCCACTCCGTTGGCCATGGCGACCAGCCCCAAACGATGGAACAGCCTGTCTCCCTTCCCCGCGATCAGGTAGCTGACCACGCCACCCGCGCCCAATCCGAACAGCGCCACCGAAATGGCCAGGAACGCGAAGTGGTAGTAGAAGACGACGGAGAAAATGCGCGTGAGGGAGAGTTCCAGCAGCAGCGTGGCAAGAGTCGTCAGAGCGACCCCTGTGTAGAGCAGTGACCACCGCATCGGAGGCGGGGAAGAAACGTTCCAGACCCGGGACAATCTATTATGGTATGCCAACTCGGGCTGCCTCATTCATGCCGCTCGGCGTAAACTAGAAGCTAGTGCATCTGAGGGCGATACTCACACTGGCTTTCGCCGCCGCCGCGCTCGCCGATGACCGGCTGGAGCCAATACTCAACCGCGTGTCGGAGGAGGCCGAGGTATTTCAACAGCAGGCGACTAGTGTCGTTGGCCGCGAGACGCTGCACCACCGCGGGCGCAAGACCGGCTCCCGGTTCCGCATCGGTAAGGCTGCCCTCGATGCCCCTAAGTTCAGCTATCTACAGCGTGAGATCGTCTCCGAATACGGATTCTCCACATTCCAGGAAGCGCCTGAGGCGCTCCGCGAATTCCGCCAGGTGATCTCGGTCGACGGGCGCGGCGTGCTGAAGGCGGATCAGGCCCGGCTTGCGCTCGCAGCCGGCATGAGTTCCGAAGATGACCGGCTGCGTAAACGCATGCTGCAGGATTTCGAGCGCTACGGCACTATTGGCGCGGCTACAGATTTCGGCCAGATGCTGCTACTGTTCCGGCGCCGCGGGCTTGCCGGCTACGAGTTCGAAATTTCAGGTCCGGGACGCATGGGCGCCGAGGAAGTCATCGTGATCAGGTACCGCCAGAAGGAGTCGCCCGACGCCTTCCGCGTCTACCACGGCCGCGAAATGACTCGCGTCAACATGAGCGGAGAATTGTGGGTGCGCGCCTCCGACTACATTCCGCTGAGAGTCACCATGCAGGCTACCTTACCGGAAGACGGCATCCCGGTGATTCACTCCTCCACCACCGACTATCTGCGCAGCTCGCACGGGCTGATGCTGCCGGCCGCGGTCCACTACAAGAAGATGGCCGAAGGCCAGATCATAGTCGAGAACCGCTATCAATACTCCCAGTACCAGATGTTCAAGGTGGAAGCAGAGATCAAGTTCATCGCAGAGGACACACCGCAACCGTGAAGCGGATAGTCTACCTGCACGGGTTTGCCTCCAGCCCGGCATCGTCGAAGGCCCAGTTCTTTCAACAGCGATTCGCCGCGCTCGGCCAGGAGATGGAGATTCCCGACCTGGCGGAAGGCGATTTCGAAAAGCTGACTCTCTCCGGTCAACTGGCCGTGATGGAGCGCACGGCACGAGGCGAGCCGGCGTCTCTGATCGGCTCCAGCATGGGTGGCTACCTTGCGGCCCTCTATGCCGCCCGCCATCCGGAAGTGGAGAAGGTGGTGTTGATGGCTCCGGCGTTCGACTTCGGACCGCGTTGGAGCCGCAGTCTGGGCGAGATCACACTCGAGAATTGGCGCCGCACCGGCTGGCTGCAGATCTTCCACTACGGCGAGAACCGCGACCAGAGGGTGCATTACCGGCTGCTGGAGGACGCGGCGCAGTATGAATCCTTCCCCGCCGTTTCGCAGCCCGTGCTCATCTTCCACGGTCGTGGCGACGATGTGGTGACGCCGGACTTATCAGAGAAGTTCGCCGGGATGCACGCCGCTACGGAACTGCACTTGCTGGATTCCGATCACCAGTTGTTGAATGTCACCGAATTCCTGTGGGAGCGAACCCGGCGGTTCCTGCTCGGTTAAATGCCGGAGACGTGGTTCAGCCGGCCCGTGCTGTCACCTAGCTGCGACGTGTTGACGCCCATGTGTTCCAGCATCGTCAGGTAGAGATTGGTGAGGGGTGTCTCGCGCGCATAGAGCACATGGCGCCCGGTGCGCAGCTTCCCCTTCGCGCCGCCGCATAGCAGCACCGGCAAGTCGTGATGCGTGTGGCGGTTGCCGTCGGCGATACCGCTGCCATAGATGATCATCGAGTTATCCAGCAGCGTTCCGTCGCCGTCGGAAATCGAATCCAGCTTCGCCAGGAAGTAGGCGAATTGCTCGGTGTGATAGCGGTTGATCAGCTTGATCTTGTCGATCCATTCCTGGTTGTCGCGGTGGTGCGTCAGGCCGTGATGTCCGTCGGTGACACCAATTTCGCGGTAGGCGCGGTTCGAGCCCTCGCGCGCCATCATGAAACTCACCACGCGCGACATGTCGGTACGCAGCGCGATGGTCATCAAATCAAACATCAGCCGCGCATGTTCGGCGTAATCGGCCGGAATGCCCATCGGCTTTTCCAAGCCGGGCGCCAGTTTGCTCAGATCCACGTCGGCCGCCGCTTTCTCGGCGCTCTCCAGCCGCGTTTCCATGTCGCGCACGGCGGTAAGATACTCATCCATTTTCCGGCGGTCGGTGGCGCCCAGCGTTCCCTGCAGCCGCGCCGTGTCTTCCTGCACGAAGTCCAGCACGCTCTTCTCATAACGGCGCCGGCGCGCCCGCGCCTCCGGCGTTTCGTTCGGATCTGCGTTGCCGAACATTCGCTCAAACACGAGGCGCGGATTGATCTCCGGGGGGTTCGGCGTATTGGGCGAACGCCAGCTGATGTTGTTCGAGTAGGCGCAGCTGTAGCCGGAGTCGCAGTTGCCCGCCTGCCGGCCGCCCTCCAGTCCCAGTTCCATCGACGCGAAGCGCGTCTTGCTACCGATGGCCCTCGCCGCCACCTGGTCCACCGAAATGTCCAGACTGATATCGGCGCCCGCCGTCTTGCGCGGATGAACGCCAGTAAGGAACGTGGCCGCGGCGCGCGCGTGATCGCCCGGCCCGTCGCCTAGCGCGCGGCCCGTATTGTGCGTCAGCCCCGACAGCACCAGCATCTTCCTGCGATGCGGTTCCAGCGGCTTCATGATCGGAAGGAATTCATAGCCAGCACCGGTAACGGCAGGCTTCCAGTCTTCCATGATGATGCCATTGGGCACGTAACAGAACACCATGCGGCAGGGGGAAACTTCTCCTTGGCGGCTGGCCGCGACAAGCGCCGGGCGCATCGCGTCCAAGGCGGGCAGTGCGATGGCGGTTCCCAGACCGCGTAACAAAGTTCGCCGGGAAAGTTTCTTCGGTGTCATAGATGGTCCAGGTCCTAAGCGGTTAACGAGCGGCGCTCAAGACTCCGCTCTTGCCTTCATCCCCCCTCCGCTGCTGAAACGGAAGGCTGTTCACTATACCTAAAATCATACTCGAAAAGCGGTGTTCCTTTGCCGCCACTTCCTTGGCTATCGACCGGATCACCGGCTTGTCGTAGCTCTCCAAGCCTCTTCCCAGGGCGTAGGTAAGCATCTTTTCCACAAGCATGTGGGTGAAAAGTTCCTCGTCCTGCCGCAGGATCAGTTTCATCCCGGACGGCGTTTGGAACTTCTTCCCCCCAGGCAGCACGCCCGCCACGTCGATGGCGAAATTGCCGTCCTGGCCGCGCCAGGCGCCCACCGCGTCATAATTCTCCAGACCGAAGCCGAGCGCGTCCATCTTGTCATGGCAGACCGCACAGCTGGGATCGGCGCGATGCTTTTCGAGTTGCTGCCGCAGCGACATCGTCTTGCCGATCTCTTCTTCCTTCAGCTGCGGCACGTTGGCGGGAGGCGCCGGCGGTGGCGTTCCCAGGAAATTCTCCAGCACCCACAGCCCGCGCAAAACCGGTGAGGTGCGCGCCGGATACGAAGTCACCGTAAGAATGCTCGCCTGTGTGAGAATGCCGCTTCGCTGCGCGCCGTCCAGATCCACCCGCCGGAACGTGCGCCCCTCCACTCCCTCGATGCCGTAATGCCGCGCCATCCGCTCATTCAGGAAGGAGAACTTGCCGTCGATGAAATCGAGGATGCTGCGATCCTCCTTCACCACGGCGTTGAAAAACAGCATCGTCTCGCGCCGCATCGCTTCGCGGAGATCGGCGTCGAAGGTAGGGAACTTCCGGATGTCCGGCGTAACGGAGTTCAGGTTGCGCAGCTCCAGCCACTGGCCCGCGAAATTCTCGGCAAAGGCTTGCGCGTTCGGATGATGCAGCATCCGCCGCACCTGCACACCCAGCAAAGTGGGCTCGTGCAGCTTCCCTTCCCCCGCCACCCGGAACAGCTCCTCATCCGGCATCGAGCTCCACAGGAAGTAGCTCAGCCGCGAAGCCAGTTCGTAGCCGTCCACGCGATGGGCACGCAAGGGATCGTTGGGGGCGGTGTCCCGCTCGATGCGGAACAGGAAGTTCGGCGAAACCAGCACCGCCTTCACGGCCAGCTGGATGCCGCGTTGGAAGCTGTCGCCCTCGGCCTCGGCCAGCTTCACAAATTCCAGCAGCTTCGCCAGTTCGGCATCCTTCACCGGACGCCGCCAGGCGCGGCGCGCGAACTGGCTGAGTATCCGCCTTGCGCAATCGCCGCCGGCCTGCGGCGTGCAAATGAAGATGCGCCGGTGCGTCTCCGGTAGCGCCGCCGTGTCCGCTAGAAATGGCCCGCGCACTTCCAGGCTGTCCACCAACAGCGTCTGCGACGGATCCGACGGCAAACCTTGCTTCGGGCCGGGCGCTACAAAGGCCGCGGCCAGTTCGGCTTCTCCGGCCGGCAGCGGCAACCGGAACTCCCAACTGCGCTGCTTGTTCTGGCCGTGCTCCACTTCCACCGTGTGCATCTGCTTGCCGCTTACAACCACCACCAGCTTCTCGTTCGGTGCGTCCGGCACGCCACGGCCGCGAACCGTCACCTTGACGTCGTATTCGGCTTCCCGCGGAAACGTATGCCGCGCCATCACTGCGCCCCGCCGCGACAGCCGCTCTCCTTCCGGATCGGCTGGCAACCGCTGCGCCTGTCCCACACGATCCAGGTCGTAGCGGTCAAACATCGGCTTCGGCGCTGGAGCTGTCACGATCGCCAGCCGCGTGATCTCATCGGCCGCCTTCATGTACTTCTCCATCAACGACGGCGACAGCGACAGTACATCGCCGATGTTGTCGAATCCGTAGCCGGAATCATCCACCGGAAAATCATCGGCCGGCCGGAAGCTGACACCCATCAGGTCACGGATCGTATTGTTGTACTCGGCGCGGTTCAGCCGCCGCGCGGTCACGCGGCCAGGGTCCGGTTTACGTGTCCGGTCCGCATGCTCGATCCGTTTCTCGATCCAATCCAGCACCACCGAGACCTGCTTCGGATCCGGTTTCGGGATCGGCGGCGGCGGCATCTGGCCCGTCTTCAACCGCACCGCCGCGCTCTCCCAGATATCGCGCTCGGCCAGCGCGCGGCTAGCCTCGCGCAGCGGCACCATATCGAACTGCCCGGCCTTCATCGACGAGTTGTGGCACCCCAGGCAGTTCTTCGTCAAGAACGGCTTGACCGTCTTCTCGAAGACCTCCACGCTTGCCTGTTGCGCCCAGGCGGCACATGCAATTACAAAGAGAGGGACCACTACTCTTGCCAGGACCAGCATAATTTTGCTTTATTCTAGCATCGTGACCCCAACCAATCCGGTTGCCGCCGAAGGGCAGCAGCAGGATGTAAGCCAGCTCCAGGAAAAGCTCGCCGGCCAAGCCGTCATCGGCCAGAAATTCGGCACGTTCACCGGCGTTTTTACTCCCACCCTGCTTACCATTCTGGGCGTGATTATGTATCTGCGGCTGGGATGGGTGGTTGGCAACGCAGGGTTTCCCGGCGGCTGGCTGATCATCCTCATCGCCTGCACGATCACCACTTGCACCGGCCTGGCGATGTCGCCGGCCACCACCAACATCCGCATCGGCGCCGGCGGCGCCTTCTCGATCATTTCGCAATCGCTCGGGCTGGAAGCCGGCGGTAGCGTCGGCATCACGCACTATCTGTCACAATCGCTCGCCGTCGCCATGTACATCTTCGGCTTCCGCGAAGGCTGGATGTGGATCTTTCCCCATCACAACGCGCTCGCCGTTGACATGATCACCTTCCTTGCCTTGTTCGCGCTGGCCTACGTCGCCGTCTTCTTCCCCGCCGTCACGGGAATTGTCGCCGGCGCCAACATGTCCGGCGACTTGAAGGATCCCCGCCGCAGCATTCCCATCGGCACAATGACCGCCATCGCGGTTTCCTCCTTTGTGTATCTGGTGCTGGCCTACTGGCTGGCCCGCACCGCCACACCACAGGAACTCGTCAGCAACTACACCATCATGATTGACCGCGCCGCCTGGCGGCCCGTTGTGCTGGCGGGATTGCTCGGCGCCACGTTTTCCTCAGGGCTTGCCTCGCTGGCCGGCGCGCCGCGCATTCTGTTCGCATGGGGAGACCACCGCATCCTGCCGCAAGGCGCGTGGTTCGCCCAGCAAAGCGCCAAGGGCGAGCCTCGCAACGCCACCTGGATTGCCGGAGGCATCATCCTGCTGGCCCTGCTGATTCGCGACCTTAATGCCATCGCTCCGCTCATCTCGCTGTTTTTCCTCATCCCCTACGGCATGATCGAAGAATCGCGCGCCTCCTGCGCCTTCCTGCTGGCCTCCGGAGAAGAAAGCTCCCTTGCCTGAGTCGCGCCCAGCCGTGGTCATATTGGCGCTGATAGCCGCCTCCGTTTTGCAGGCAGGCCCGCGCGAGTTCGGGCTCCAGGAACTTTACGCCGCGATGTCGGCCCGCGGCCTCGGTCCTGGTCAGCTCCGCCTTCGCATCGAGTTGAACAACGACCCGCCGCAGAGCTGGCGCATTGAAGCCACGCGGATCTCCGGCGGCGATCTCGCCGGTCTCATGTACGGCATGCTGGAGGCCGCCGAGCAGATCCGCCTGAAGGGCCGCCTGGAAAAGGCCCAAGGCTCCCCCGCCTTCGCCGTGCGCGCCGTACGCGTGCCGCTTTCCGAATCGCTACCCGCCGAAGTGAACGCCAACTGGCGCGACTTTCTTCAAATGCTCGCCCTTCACCGCTTCAACCGCGTACAAGTCCTGGCCGAGCCTCCGCCGGAAAACTTCCTCCGCTCCCTCGCCGAGGCCGCGGCACAGTTTGCGATTGAAGTGGAGCCCAGACTTTGGCGGCCGCCGTTGCCGGAAAGCGTCGTCAGGGAGCAGCGTGTTTACCGCGCCCATTCTCCGCTCGAGGGGCTTGACTGGCTCTGGGCCGACCCCGTACATGCGCGCCGCGAAATCCGCGTCGCGATGATGGAAGGTTACGGCGGCATCGCCATCGACGCCGCTATCCCCTTCCCCCCGCGCTGGCTCTTCTACCTTCTGTGGGGCCGGCTCGCTTTCCAGCCGAATCTCAAGGACAGCCTCCTCAGCGCCGAATTCCATCGCCGCTACGGGAAAGAGGCTCCGCTCATTTGGGAAGCCCTCACCCTCGCAAGCCGCGCCCTCAGTTTCCGCCGCCCGCCGGACCTGTTCTTCTCCTCTCCGGAAGAAGCCGCGCGCAACCGGGTGGAACAAAGGAAGTCGGCGAGACTCTCGCCTCTGGCTCTTGCCGGGGTTCTCTACCAGCACGCCCGCCAGGCGGAGCTCGCCGTCAACCGCCTCAAGGAAAAGCCGGACATCGAGCCTGACTTGCGCAACCTCATCAAAGCGGCCCGGCTGGAGGCTCGCCGCCTCACCATCGAAGACTTCGCCGCCATGTACCATCTGACCGGCAACGATTCCGCTCTGCGCGCCGTCCGCCGCCTTCATCCGGCCGCGCAGAAACTGGCCGGCGAGCTGGGCGTCGAGCTTCGCGCACCCGGCCTCGGATCGGAGCAGCCGCGCAATTTCGACCTGCTGCGCTACCCCGCCGCTCCCGCGAAACCGGAATTCATCCACATTCCTCCGCCTCGCGCCACGGCCGGGCAACCTGCAACTCTCTCCCTTCGCGTGACGCCCGCCCTCGCAATCCAGACGGTGCGGCTCCATTACTCCACCTCCTCCGCGCCTTTTCAAACCATCCAAGCCCCCGCCGCGCACGCCTCTTTCACGGTGACGCCCGGCGATACTCTGCTCTACTACTTCGAGGTGATCCACAAGAATGGATCAGGCTGGTTCCTTCCGGACCCCTTCTCAGACACCCCCTACTTCCACGTTCGCGTTCAGGAGAAGCCGATTGCGGTTCCCCAGCCCTGAGCGGTGGTTCTGGCCGGCCACCTGCGCCCTGCTGGCCTGTATGGGCCTTTCCATGACGCGCGCCGCGTTGGAAGAGTCCCTGACCTACGACGAAGGCTTCCACCTCGTTGCCGGCTTCAGCTACTGGAAGACCGGCGATTACCGCTTGAACCCGGAACACCCGCCGCTGTCCAAACTCCTTTCCGCCGCGCCTCTCCTTTTCACTTCCGCTCAAATGCCGCACAAGCCAGACTCCTGGCGCGACGCCGATATGACCGGCCTGTTCCGGCCATTCCTTTTCGAAAACAGAGTCAGCGCGGACCAACTGCTTTTCCTCGGCCGCTTGCCGATCATTGGTGTGACGCTCTGTCTGGGCCTGATGATTGCTCTGTGGGCCCGGCGAAGATTTTCCGCCGGCGCCGCTCTGCTGGCACTCGCACTCTACGCCACCGACGCGAATTTTCTCGCCCATGGCCACTACGTCACCACCGACGTGCTCGCCTCGCTCGGCATCTTTCTCGCGGCGGTCACCTGGGTAGGTTACCTGGAGACCGGCCGCGGACGCGACCTGCTTTGGGCTTCACTCGCGCTGGGAGTCGCCCTGGCCAGCAAGTTCTCCGCGCTCTACCTGCTGGGCGTCCACCCGCTCCTCTACCTCTTGTTCCGTGCAAAGGTAGGACATCGCCGCGTTTACACGGCGCTTGCAGGAAGCGCTGTCGTGCTGGCGCTGGCCTACGGGCCGGAAACTCTGCGTATGTTCAGCAAGGAAGGTGTGGAGCCTCTGTCGAAGCAGATTCCCACGGAAACGCGTCTGGGAGCGCTCGCTCATCAAGCGGCAGTCAGTCTCCATCTGCCGGCCCACAAGTTCTTGCTCGGCTTCGGCATGCTTGCGCAACACAATGCCGAAGGCCACAACAGCTACCTGCTTGGCAAGACCAGCAAGCAAGGCGATTGGCGCTACTTTCCCGTCGCGTTTGCCGTGAAGACTCCCTCTGGGACTTTGCTGCTGCTCGCCTTCTCGCTCGTAGCGTTTCCCCTCCGCCTTGCATGGCCGCCGTGGAAGGTGGCCTTGCTGGCTTATCCGGCGGCCTACATGGCCCTGTCCATCGGCAGCAACCTGAACATCGGTCTCCGCCATCTGTTGCCGCTCTATCCGTTTCTGTTCGTCCTGACCGGCGCCGCAATGACAAACTGGAAACATAGACGCCACGCGGTGATTGCCGTTGCCGCCGTCCTTACGATCCATGGCGTGGAGCTGGCCAGAACGGCTCCCCATTACCTTGCCTTCTTCAACACGTTTGCCGGCGGTGCTGCCAATGGGCCTCGCTACCTGCTCGACTCCAATATCGACTGGGGCCAGGACGCCAGTCGTCTGAAGTCCTGGATGGAGAGGAGCAAACTCGATGAGGTCTGCCTTTCATATTTCGGTTCCGCTTCCGCGGAAGATTACGGGATTCGCCATATGCCCCTGCTGCACGCGCCCACCGACGCGGATCGTGCCAGGCTGGATTGCATCGCCGCCATCAGCGTCAACAACCTCTACGATCTCTACATGCCGGCGGGCACACACGCCTGGGCGCGCCGCCTGAAGCCCTTCTCCCACATCGGCCACTCCATTTATCTCTACGACCTGCGCAAGGATCGTAGCCAACCGTTATTGCCTTGATATAGTGGCGGAATGCCGATCACTCGCCGTACGGCCATCACGTCACTGGCCGCCGCGGCGGGCCGAGCTCAGCGTAAACAGCCCAACTTCCTGTTCCTGATTGCCGACGATCATGCCGGCTACGTACTCGGCGCCGCCGGCAACAAGCTCGCCGAAACGCCGAACCTCGACCGCCTCGCATCACAAGGCACGATCTTCCGCAGCCACTACTGCAACTCACCCGTCTGCACTCCTTCGCGACAAAGTCTGCTCACCGGACAGATGCCGTCGATGGCGGGCGTCACGGTCCTGCGAACGCCGCTTGCCGAAGACAAACCCACTATCGCCAAGCAACTGAAGATGGCTGGCTACTCCACCGCCGTCTTCGGCAAGATGCACTTCAACCGCCCCTCACGCAACGGCATGCACGGCTTCGACCATATGATGTGCGAGGATGCGCTGAACAAGACCTGGGGCGCGGCCGCGCCGAAACGCCCCGTCCCCTCAGACGTAAAGACCAAGCCCCAGTGGCGCCCGTTTCGCGATCCCTCGCGCATCTGGCTCAACGGCGACAAGCTGCCTTATCCCCGCTACGGTCAGGACATGAAGGGCACATTCCTCGCCGAGCAGGCCTGTCACTATCTCGAGGAGATGAAGGACAAACCGTTCGCGCTATGGGCCAGTTTCCACGAGCCGCATTCGCCGTTCGATTTTCCTGTCGAGGACACGTCCCACTTTGATCCCAAGCGTTTTCCCGTCCCGCGCGCCGGCCCCGAGGACGGCCAGCAAATCCCGCTCATCTTCCGCGACCTTTCCCCCGAAGATAAGCAAGGCATCATCGCCTCCTACTACACCTCGGCGCGGTTCCTGGACCGCAACATCGGCCGAGTGCTCGACAAACTCCGCGTGCTCGGGCTGGAAGAAAACACACTCGTCGTCTACCTCGCCGACCACGGCTATTCGCTCGGCCAGCACGGCAGGTTTGAAAAGCACTGCGGCTATGATCCCGCCATGCACGTTCCGCTCATCATGCGCTGGCCCAGCCGCATCGGGCAGCGCGCCGTCCATACCATGACAGAGCACATCGACGTCGCGCCCACGATCCTGGACATGCTTGGCGCGCCGTCATTGGACCTCATGCATGGCCAGAGCCTCCGTCCCTATCTCGAAGGCAGGCGGCACTCCTCCCCGCGCGATCACATCTTCAGCCAGTACCTGGAAAACGAAGAGGCCTTTGTTCGGACCGCCCGCTGGAAGTACAACCTGTGCAGCGGCCGCCGCGAACGCACCGACGGCTACAAGACCGATAATCCAACCCCAGGCCGCTATCGCCGCCTCTACGACCTCAAGGCCGACCCCGATGAGTTCACCGACGTCGCGGCAAAGTTCCCCAACATAGTCGCCGAGATGGAGGAGAAGATGCTCACACGCTTCCGCCGCACCCATCCGGAAGCGGACAAGGAACCCGCCCGGCTGGCGCGCGAGGAGGCCATCGAGTGGTACCTCAGGCCGCGCGACGCCGTATAATCACGGCCATGGCCGGCAAATTCCTTCTCCTGGTTGCCATCGCCCCCGCCGTGTGGGCTCAGCTGAGCCCGCTGGCGAAACAGGTCACCATCCGGCGCGACACCTATGGAGTCCCGCACATCCTCGCCGAAACCGAAGAGGCGGCCGCTTACGGCATGGGGTGGGCTCAGGCCGAAGACCATGCCGTCGAAATCGCGCGCCGCTTTGTTTCCGCGCGCGGCGAAGCAGCGGCCTTCCTGGGAGCGGCAGGCGTGGAAACTGATTTCGAAGTGCGCCGCTACCGGAACCACACCTTCGCCGCCGAAAGTTTCTCCCGCCTCAGCCCGCTGATGCAGGCGATGCTCAAGGCATACGCCGCCGCCTACAACGACTATGCCGCCATGCACCGCAAGCAGTTGCCGGACTGGATTCCCGTATTCAACGGCGTCGACGTTTTCGCGCAAGGCCGCGCCGAGATCATGCGCTTCGCCTTCTCCCGCGCCCGCCAGAGCATGCAGGCGGTCCGCGTAAAATACGGCGAACCCGCGCCGCCTCCTCCGGAGGATGACGGCGGCTCCAACATGTGGGCTCTGGCGCCAAAACGCACCACCTCCGGCAAGGCGATCCTGCTCGGTAATCCGCACCAGTCCTGGTCGGCCCTCTACTGGGAGGCCCACATCACCGTCCCGGGAAAGCTCAACATGTTCGGCGGCACCTTCGTCGGCCGCCCGCTGCTCACCACCGGTTTCAACGAACACCTCGGCTGGACCCACACCGTTAACCTGCCGGATCTCGATGACATCTACGCCCTGAACCTGGACCCGGAAAAACCGCATCACTATCTCTACGACGGCAAGTCGATGCCACTCGGCAGCCGCGAGATCACCGTTCCGGTACGCGGCGCACAGCCGCAGACACGCACCTACTGGCACTCCCATCTGGGCCCCCTCGTGCACCGCACCAAGGACAAGGCCTTCGCGATCAAATCGGCAATCCTCGATGCCTATGGCTATTACGAGCAATGGTACGAGCTAGGCAAGGCGCGGAACTGGAAAGAATTCCGCGCCACGCTGGAAAAGAACTCTCTCCCCATGTTCAACCTCACCTACGCCGACGTGGACGGCAACATCTTCTACCTCTGGAACGGCACGGTGCCGAAGCGCCTGGACGACGGCACCGACTATCGCGTGGACATCCCTGCTCCTAATCCCAAGCATGTGTGGAGCGCGTTTCATCCCACCTCGGAGCTGCCGCAGCTTCTCAACCCTTCCGGCGGCTACGTGCAGAACTGCAACGACCCGCCATGGTGGACTTCGCTGCGAAACCCGCTCGACAAGAAGCGCTATCCCTCTTACTTTGAGCCCGGCCGCACGCTGGGCCTGCGCACGCAGATGTCGCTCGAGATGATCGAAAGCCGGGAGAAGTTCTCCCTCGAAGACGTGATGCGGCTCAAGAACAACACGCGCATGCTGCTGGCCGACCGCGTCAAGCCTGACCTGCTCAAAGCTCTGCGGGCGGTGAATCATCCCGGCGCCGCTCTGATGGAGACCTGGGACAACTACACCAACGCCCAAAGCCGCGGCGCGGTCCTGTTCCAGCGCTTCTGGGATCAGTATCAAAAGGCCGCAAAGCCGGAACCCTACGCCGTGCCCTGGGATGAAAAGAACCCCGCCCGCACGCCCTCCGGACTCCGCGACCACTCGCTTGCCGTGAAAATGTTCGACGAGGCGATGCAATGGACCCGCGACACCTATCAAGACCCCGCCGTTGCCTGGGGCGACGTGCATCGTTTCCGCCTCGCCGGCAAAGATCTGCCCGCTAACGGCGCCCCCGGCGAATACGGCCTCTTCCGGGTGATGGGCTACCGCACGGAGAAAGACAACACGCGCGTGGCCACCGGCGGCGACGGCTGGGTGATGGCGATCGAATTCACGCGTCCGCCGCGGGCGCACTCCATTTTGGCCTACGGCCAAACGTCCAACCCGGAATCCCCGCACAGCAAGGACCAGATCGAGATCTTCGCGCAGCACCGGTTCAAACCGGTGTGGTTTACTGAAGAACAGATTCGGGCGAACCTGAAAAGAAGTTACCGGCCCGGAGAGTGAGAGGGCATGCCGCTGAAGGCGGGGGATCAACTGGGTAATTAATCGCGATCTCCAGCCGGAGAACATCATGATCGCCGGGGATGGCGTTCCAGGCACGCGCCTCTTTACATGAGTCCGGAACAGGCCTCCGGGCAGACGGTGGGTTATCGTTCCGATCAGTTCTCGCTGGGGCACATTCTGTACGAGATGGCCACCGGAAGACGGGCATTCGACCGGCCAACCTTGGCCGAAACGCTGGCCGCTGTCATCAACGCCTCTCCGGAGCCGATTCCGTCCTCACATCCCTTGCCGGAGCAGGCCCGGTGGGCGATCGAGCGATGCCTTTCCAAGGAGCCGGAGGAGCGCTACGCCTCCACCGAGGACCTGTTTGGGGCCGTCAAACCCCTCGCTTCCAGCAGCAGTAGCGAGTCCCTGCCGGACTGGTCCCCGGATGGCGCTCAGCTCGCCTATGTGCTGGACCCTTCCGGCGATGGCGGACGGTCAACGGCTGGCGTGGTCTCCCGACGGCAACTGGGTGGCCTACCGCGCAAACGTCGGCCAGGTCCGCCAGATCGAGAAAGCGCCCTCCGGCGGCGGCCCCCCCGGTTTTGGTGTGCCGGGGCGGGGCCGAAGCGATTGCCTGGGGCGGTGAATGGATTGCGTTCAGCAACCCGCAAGGCGTCCACGTTGTGCCCGCCGCGGGAGGGACGCCTCGCAGGCTCTCTTCTATGCGCACCAACTCCCTCGGTTTCTCCGCGAAAGCGGATGCTTTGCTCACCATCGCCATGCAGGACGCGCGCTGGGCTTTGTGGACCATCGATCTCCGGTCGGGTGCGGCGCGTATTCTGTTCCACCTTCCATTCCCCGCCTCCACCAGTGTTGCGGGCTTCAGTTTTCTTCCCTCCAAGGGCAGGATGGCCACGGGAATCCTTACCGACCGCACCGATCTCTGGATCATGGAGAACTTCGCGCCGCCCTCTGTCGGTTCACGGCTCCGCGGCCTTCTGGGTTGGTAACCACGGTGATAGGATAGCGAAGTGTTTGCCCGGGTTTTCCTGCTGGTGGCAACTGCGGTCATCGCCGCTCAGGTTCCGTCACCCAAGTACGTGCGTCCCGCCCCCGAACAGCCCCTGCCCTTCAGCCACAAAAAACACACCGGCGAGCTGAAACTTGCCTGCGCCGACTGCCACCCGATTCCCGGCAACGGCGACTTCGCCACACTGCCCGCCACCGCCCAGTGCATGAGCTGCCACACCACTATCAAGAAGGACAGCCCGCATGTCCAGAAGCTTGCCGCATGGCACGGCGAAGGCGTTAAGGTCCGATGGGCCCCCGTCTACCGCATTCCCGATTATGTCTTCTTCAACCACCGCATCCATGTGGCCGTCAACGGCGTGACGTGTGAAACCTGCCACGGCCCGGTTGCCGAACGCGAAGTGCTGCGGCGCGAGAAAGATATTTCCATGGCCGCCTGCATGGATTGTCACCGTGCCAAAGGGGCATCCAATGACTGCCTGCTGTGCCATGAACAGCGTTAAGGAAAGGTGATGGAATGAATCGAAGAAAAGCAGTGCAATGCCTGGCCGGCTTCTTCGCCGCTTCCCCGCTGGCCCGCGCCCAGCAGGATTTGCCTTACTCGGGCGAGCGCGTCCCCGCACTGGAGGATCTGGTCAACGTCTTTGAGTTCGAGCCCATCTGCAAAATGCGCATCCCGCGCCAGAACTACGACTTCATCGCCGGCGGCGTCGATCAGGAATGGTCCCTCCGCCACAACCGCGAGGCATTCGACAAAATCAGCTTGCGCCCGCGCATGCTGGTGGACGCTTCCCACCTCGATCTCTCCCTCACCCTGTTCGGCGACAAGCTCAGCTGCCCCATTCTGGTCGCCCCCACCGCCGGCCACGCCCAGGCCAACCCGGAGGGCGAGTTCGCCACCGCACGCGCCGCCGCCGCCACCGAGACCATCCTCATCCTCAGCACCAACTCCAGCCATCCGCTGGAAAAGGTGGCGGAGGCATCCAACTTCCCCAAATGGTTCCAACTATACCCGGGTCCTGATCTGGAAGGTACCTGGGAGCGCATCCAGCGTGCCATGGATTCCGGCTACAAGACCATCGTGCTTACCGTCGACGCCGGCTACAATTCCCACCGCGAGCGGCTTCTCCGTAACCGTCTCCGTACGCAGACTCCTCCGGGCGTTCCTTCGCCGCAATCCCGCCGCGCGCGCGTTCGCGAGGAGGAGACTTCCACCCCTTCCCGTCCCGCCGTCTACGGCCTCACCACCACGCTGATGCACAAACTGGACTGGCGCTTTTTCGATGAACTCAAAAAGCGCTCCCGCGTGCCCGTGCTGATCAAGGGAATCCTCGTCGCCGAAGATGCCGAACTGGCCGTCAAGCACGGCGCCGACGGGATCGTCGTCTCCAATCATGGCGCACGCTACCTGGATTACGCCCCTGCCACCATTGAAGTGCTTGCGGAAATCGTCGACGTGGTCAACAGGAAAATGCCCATTCTGGTGGACAGTGGTTTCCGCCGCGGTACCGACATCCTCAAGGCGCTGGCTATCGGCGCCACCGCCGTCTGCGTCGGCCGCCCGCCGCTGTGGGGCCTCGGCGCTTATGGCGAGCCTGGCGTCAGGCGTGTCCTGGAACTTTTGCGGACGGAATTGGCCTTGGCGATGGGCCTCTGTGGGAAGGCCAACCTCTCTCAGATCGACCGCAAGCTCGTCCGCATGTAGAAAACCCCGCCCGGCGCGGGCGGAAATCACCCGTATAGGTTTGCTGCTTAGGGAGAAGGGGCGGGAATGGCGCTCAAACCGCGTGTTTTCGCCTATCCAAACCGCCCCTAACCGATTGATATTATTACATCAAGAAGATTAACAAAGCTAAATCTTAGCCGCCGGTGAACTCCACTGCTGTCGCGTCCCGCCACAGCCGGTCCAGATCGTAGAATAGCCGCGCCTTCTCCGAGAAGATATGCACCAGCAGATCTCCGTAATCGGCCAGGATCCACTCCGCGTTCTCGTAACCTTCCACCGAAATCGGCATCTCCCCGCGCAGCTTCATCACGCGCGTCACTTCGTCGGCGATCGCCTGGATCTGGCGCTGATTGGCTCCATTGCAGAGCACGAAGTAATCGGCGAAGGTAGTCACCGGACGCAGGTCGAGCACGCGGATCGAATTCGCTTTCTTCGCTTCGGCGGCGCGGACGCACTCCAACCACGTCGGGGTGGGCGGCGCGGCCGGTTTCTTACGGGGAATGCGGTTGGTTCGGGTGGGACGTCTTGAGGCGGCTTTCTTTTTACTCACTATCGCTGCGGTAACCTGCTCCTGAGGCGTATCGTACTACAATCTAGAAGAATGCGTCGAATCGCCACGCTGTTGCTGGCCGCCGCTTGGGTCTGCGCCCAGACAACGGCCTCCGCTCCGCTCCCGCAGGAGCAGGAGCGCGACCGCGTGCGCGCCCTGGTGGAAGCCGGCGCGCTTCCCGCCAAGGCGCTGGCCGAAGCCGAGGAAGCCGTCGAGCAGGCCCGCGACGCCGAGAACCTCCGCGCCACCCTCTACGGCAGGCTGCCGGTGGAGGAACTGACCGAGGAGACTTCCGAACGGATGCTCTCCGCCGCCACGCGCCAGTGGGAGCGTCATCAACGAAAAGTGGCCGATGCGCAGCGCCTGGTGGACGCGGGCGCGCTTTCCCGCACCAGCCTGACGCCGTTTCTCATCGACTTGGACCATCACCGCCGCGTCTATGACGAGGCCGTTTCCCGCTCCCGCCTGTTTCAGGAACTGGCCGCCATTGTGAAGGCGGAGCAGGAGTTGGCGCTGGAAGAGCCCACGCCGGGAGTCCCTCAGCTGGCCGAGCGCTTCGATGGCAGCGGCGTTTTCTCCAATGGCCAGTTGGAATATATCACCTCCGCCTACCGCCGCGAATTCGGCAAGCCGCTGCCCGTCAGCGCGCGTGGGGAAACCGCGCTGCACCGCTCGCTCGGCTTTGACCACCGCGGCCGGCTCGATGTGGCCCTCTATCCGGACTCCAAGGAGGGTGCCTGGTTGCGCCGCCAACTTGAGTTCCTGCGAATCCCCTACTATGCCTTTCGCGGATTTGTGCCCGGAAAATCCACCGCCGCCCACATCCACATCGGCCCGCCCAGCTTGCGCATCGCCAGGACGGATTGAAACCCACGCCAATGGGGACTGGAGGAGACGTCATTGTCTAATCAGCCGATGCGGGTGTTGATCCCGCATGAAAAGATACAGGCCCGGATCGCGGAGATGGGCAACGAGATTGCCGCCGACTACGGCGACGCTCCCATCTATCTGGTGGGCATCTTGAAAGGCGCCTGCATCTTTCTGAGCGATCTTGCCCGCGCCATCCCCAAGCCCGTTCGCATCGACTTCATGGGCATTTCCAGCTACGGCAAGGGCACCACCTCCTCCGGCGAAGTCCGCCTTACCAAGGACCTCGACGTCTCGCTGGAAGGCATGGACATCCTGCTGGTGGAGGACATCGTCGACACCGGCGTCACGCTTACCTACCTCACCCACGTGCTGGATCAGCGCAAGCCGCGGTCGATACAGATCGCCTCTCTGCTCGACAAGCCCTCCCGGCGCCTGCGGCCCATCGAGGCCCGCTACGTCGGTTTCACCATCCCGGACGAGTTCGTCGTCGGCTTCGGCCTCGACTACGCCGAGGACTACCGCAACCTCAAAGACATCTGCGTACTGGAAACCTGATCGCGGTTTGGCCGACAATGGAGTTGGAAGGAGGTGCTCCATGCCAGTCAAACAGCTGCGGGATTTTCTCGACAGCAATCACGTTCGCTACGAAACCATATCGCACTCTCCCGCCTACACGGCGCAAGAGATCGCCGCCGCCACGCATATCAGCGGCCGCGAGATCGCGAAGACCGTTATCCTGAAGATCGACGGAGAACTAGCCATGATGGTTCTTCCCGCTTCCCAACTCGTCGATCTGCGCCACATTCAGGGCGAACTGCAAGCCCAGTCCGTGGAACTCGCCACCGAAAAGGAGTTCAAGGACCGTTTCCCGGATTGCGAAACGGGCGCCATGCCGCCCTTCGGCCACCTCTACAACATGAAGTTGTTCTCCGATCACGCTCTGAGCAAGGACCAGGAGATCGCCTTTAACGCGGGCAATCATCGCGAGTTGATCAAGTTAAGCTACGACGACTTCGTCCGGCTGGCCCAGCCGAAAATACTCCGCCTCTGCACGGTGGCATTCGCCTGAAGTTTACCGGAACCGGTACATCAGCTCCATGTAGCCGAACGATCCGTCTTTGTCCCGCGGATAGATGGCCGCTGTGACCGATTTGCCGATCGCGTAGCCGAAATAGCCGCTCAGGGTGACCTGAGGAGTTACGCGCAGGTCGACCCCTGTGTCGAACAGGTTCGCCAGCGACCGCGCGCCATTGCTCGGCCGCCCGATATAACCGAAACTCCACGGCTGGAATGCACCGCCACCCAGGTACCAGAGGTCATTCCTGTTGGCCAGCCGCAGCGCGTGCGCCTCGGCGTTAAAGGTCACTTTCGCGTGCGGCCGCAGCATCAGCATCGTGCCGAAATCCTCGTTGTTCATCATGTTGAAGAACGGGAAACGTGCATAGGGACGGGGCGTCGGCAGCATCTGGAAAAACGTGGTGTGCTTGTTGTCGTTGGGATCGTTGTCTCCCGTGCCGTGTGAGTAGGCGGCGCGCAGCCAAGGCTTCAGCTTCGGCAGCCCGTCCGGCTGCCAGCCCAACTCCGCCGCGATGACTCCGCCGGAATGATCCAGCCTTCCCCATCGCCCGGTCTGCCCGACACCCCACAGCATGATGTCGAACGGTCCAGCGCCGCTTTGCACCTTTTGCAGGTAGTGGCCGCCGAAGCTGCCAATGCGTACATTGCCGATGTTGGCGCGCCGGGCGGCCGGCGGCAGGTTGTCGGTCATCAGGACATTGCGCCAGTCATGGTAGTAGATGCCCATGAGGCGCCACTCGCCGTTATTCTCTTTGGCGTGCACCTGCCCGGTGGCCGCCGCGTAGAGGAAGCCAGTGTGCAGATTGCCCCAGCCGTCCACCTGAAATACGCCCCGCGTCGGCATCGCGCCAACGAGGGTGAAGTTGAACTTCGGCTTGTTGTAGACGTAGTGGAAGCCGTCGAAACTGCGCATCACGTGTGTGAATCCAAAGGTGCCGATCAGCCTCACCACGATCCGCTCGCGCTTCAGCGCCGCCAGAACCGGATCCTTCGGCATCACCTCCGTGCCGTCGTTGAATTCAAACCGCCCCAGCCGTACGCTGTGTGTGGCTTCGTCAAATTTCCAGCGCAGAAACCCTTCCTTGAGGAACACCATCCCGGCGTTGCTCCGGCGCTTGTTTGCCGCAAAGTAGTTTCCGCCGAGGCCAAGCTGCAACTGCGGCGCCGGAGCAATCGCGTCATCGGGCAGCCCGAGGAAAAACGGCGCGGCGAAATCCAGTTTCCAATCAAAGGCACCCCGCTGCTGGCTGATACCCAGCCTCAGGTGATTCCCGGAAAAGGCATAATTGCTGTTTTGCGTGCCGCCGAACCAGTTCCAGCCCTCCACGCGGCTGCGCAAAAACCCGTTGCATTGCACCTTCCCGGCGGCGGCAGGCGCTGGTTGGCCCATCGCGGCAACGGCCGCCATCGCGGAAACGGCCGCGATCCGTACAAGATGACTGATCATTTCTTCGAGTTCCTCGCCGCAAGCCGCGCCGCCGCCAGCTGGCCCTGCCGCGCGTAATCGATCGCCTCGCCCAGAATGCGCGCCGCCTCTTGAGGCGCATGAAAGCCCGTGGAGTTTTCCGCATTCACAAAGTCCACCCGGAACTGCGCCTTGCGTTGCAGCTTCCGGGCCGAATCGAGGGGCCCATCCGCCACCCCGGCCGACTGCGCCGCCTTCACTTCGTCGTACAGCGCCAGCAGCGCATCTTCGGCCTGTATCAACAGCCGCGCGTTGCGCTGTTGAATGATCTCCACCCGCGTCTTCATCTCCTCGGCCGAAAACGGGTGGCAAACCAGGCACGCCCGCTCGACGTTCAGCATCGGGCTGCGCACATGATGATCGCTGACCTTCATCGCCCCCTCGCGCTTGTAGGGCATGTGACAGTCCGCGCAGGCGACGCCCGAGCGCGCATGGATGCCCTGACTCCACAATTCAAACTCCGGGTGCTGCGCCTTCAGCACTCCGGCGCCGGTTTCGGCATGCTTCCAGTCACTGAAACCCACCTCGTCGTAGTAGGCTTCGATCTCCTCCACCTTCAGCCCCTTTGACCACGGGTAGGTGACCAGCTTCTTCTCGCCGGCGAAATAGTACTCCACGTGGCACTGGCCGCAGACGTAGCTGCGCATCTCCTGTCGCGTCGCCATCGTGTTGGGATCGTAGTTGCCGATTCCCTGGGACTTCTTGAACGCCTTGATGCCGTTGATAAAACCCGGCCGATTCACTTCCAGCGCCATCGTCTTCGGGTTATGGCAGTCCAGGCAGACCACCGGGTGGGTCACCAACTTGCGCGCCTCGGAAAACGGCTTCTGGCAGATCTCCTCGAAGCCCTTCATGATGTCGCCGCCGCCGGCCTTGCGGTAGGCGGGAATCACCGACGCGTGGCAATGCAGGCAGGAGCCCGGCTGGTTCCGCTTTTTCGTCCTCTCCGTTTCGTCCTGGTCTTTCAGGGAATAGTAGTGTCCCCGGTCCTCGCGGAAGTCCAGCGCAAAGGCGTAGCCGGCGAAGATGCGGCGGAGCCGGGGGTCTTCGTCCAGCCGCTGAAACGCCTCGCTGCCGCCGAACTTGGTGCGCTGCGTGTCGACAGTGCGCATGTAGCCGTCGTATTGGCGCGGGAAGTTCTTACCCCACTCCGCCGGGTCCACCGTGTCTTCATGGATGTGCGCCAGTGGCAGGTAGGTCTGCTGGGCCTCCTGCTTGCGCTCGGTGATGTTCATGAGCAGTCCGGTGACGATGAATGTCGCCACCGCCACTCCGGCAATCAGCGTGATGTACAGAATCCGCGAGTTCTTCATGATTCCTTTCTCCCGCGCCTCAGCGCCGGGGACCGTGGCCGACGCCCGAGTGGCACTTGGTGCATCGCGTCTCCTGCCTGGCGCCGAGACTGGCTCGCAGCTCATGCGTCAGATCCAGATGGCACCGCACGCAGTTGGCCTCCACGACCTCAAAATTGATCTGGCGTATCCGGATCGGCTCGGCGAAGTTCTGCAACGTGAACTTTAGTGAATGGTTCCAGCCGTTGTCGGCCTTGTTGATGAGCTTGGGCAGCGCCGCCGCCGGTGCGTGGCAGTCATTGCACGTGGCCTCGCCGTGGTGGCTGGACTTCTGCCACGAGGCCAGGTGGTCGTTCATGATGTGGCAGTTGGCGCACGCCGCCGGATCATTGCTGAAGTAGGCCAGCCCCTTGGCAAATTGGAAAGTATAGGTTCCCAGGCCCAGTAGAAGGCCGATGGCCAAGGTCAAGATCAAGGGCAATCCGGAGTGGCCAATCAAGGCGTTCCGCCGGCCGCCTCTGATTTCAGATAAGCAGCACCGCAAATCCTATTCTACCGCCGGATCTGGTACACCGCAACTTCCGCCAATAGGTTCGGCAACACCCCCACCTGATGTGGCCCCCTCAGGAATATCCGCTTCTCCACCGTCCAGCTTTCCTTTCCCGCAAGCGATTCGAAATCATCCACGGTCAGGAAATGCACGTTCGGCGAATCGTACCAGTTGTGGGGGAACAACGCTGTCTGCGGTGCACGCCCGCTCACCAAGTGCGACCACCTCACACGCCAGTGGCCGAAATTGGGGAACGCCACAATCGCGCGCTTGCCCACCCGCAGCATCTCCCGCAGCACCTTCAGCGGCCGCAGAGACTCCTGCAGCGTCTGACTCAAAATGACGTAGTCGAACGCCTGATCCGGGTAGCCCTCCAGGCTCTGCTCGAGATCGCCCTGGTAGACCGAAACTCCGCGCGCGATGGCCACTCGTACCTTGGCGGCGTCGATCTCGACCCCGCGCGCCCGGATGTCCTTGTTCTCGACGAGCCACGCCAACAGCTCCGCCTCGCCACATCCCAAATCGAGCACCATCGAGCCGGGATCAATGATCTCTCCGATGATGGCGTAATCGCTGCGGCCCAGGATCTCATGCACCTTGGGCCGCCGCCGCGGTTCGGCGGCGCTCATCGGCGGGCAACCTCCTTGAGCGTCCGTGCCAGAAAACCGCCCACCATCTCCGCCTGCTCGCCCACCTCCACCAGGAACGCGTCATGCCCGTAGTTGGAGGTCAGTTCACAGTAAGCCACATCGCGGTTGCGGCCGCGCAACGCGTTCACGATCTCCAGCGACTGATAGCTCGGATACAGCCAGTCGGAGGTGAAACTCAACACCAGGAACCGGCACGTGGCGCGCTCAATCGATGCGGCCAGCGACGGATAGCCGGCGCTCAGATCGTAATAGTCCATCGCCTTGGTGATGTACAGGTAAGAGTTGGCGTCAAAACGGTCGACAAACTGGCTCCCGCGGTAGCGCAGATAGCTCTCCACCTCGAAATCAACCGAGTCAAAGCCCGGCCCGCCGTTCTTTTCGCGCTGCCTTCGCCCGAACTTCTCACGCATGGAATCGTCGCTCATGTAGGTGATGTGGCCCACCATGCGCGCCACCGACAGCCCGCGCGCCGGCATCCTGCTGCCGTAGTAGTTGCCGGTGTTCCAGTCCGGATCGGCCATGATCGCCTGCCTGCCCACCTCGTGGAATGCGATCTGCATCGCCGAATGCCGCGCCGTCGAGGCAATCGGAATTGCCGAAGCAACTTGGTCCGGATACGCCACCGCCCACTCCAGCGCCTGCATGCCGCCCATCGATCCACCGGAAACAGAAAGCAGCCGTTTAATACCGAGGTGGTTGATCAGTTTGTTCTGTAGCCGCACCATGTCGCCGATGGTGACCGCCGGAAAAGAGCTGCCATAGGGACAGCCGGTGGCGGGATTGATGGAACTCGGACCTGTCGTCCCGCGGCATCCGCTCAACACGTTGGAACAGATCACGAAGTACTTGTCCGTATCGAAACCCTTGCCCGGGCCGATCATATTATCCCACCAGCCGGGCTTGCCATCGGGGCCGATTCCGGCCGCGTGCGCATCCCCGGAGAAGGCATGCTCGATCAGGATCGCGTTGGAACGGTCCTGGTTCAGTTCGCCGTAGCTCTCATAGGCTACATCGACCGGCGCCAGCGTGACGCCGCAATCCAGTTTCAGGGAATCGAAACGAACAATCTTAGTCTCGGTTGTCAAGGCACAACCCCGGGGGAAACGATCATGATAACAGTATGGTGATGCGCGTGTTGATCCTTTGGTTGCTGCTGTTTTCTCCGGCCTTCGCTCAGACGCCGCTAGCCGGCACCCAGCGGCTTGACACCACGGTGGATTTCGCCGACGCGCTCATGGACGGCGCCCACCTCTACATCGAGCGCCAGATCGCCCAGGCCCAGACCGCACGCCAGCGGCACTGGCGGCGCGATCTCTCCTCCCCGGCCGCCTACCGTGCCTCCATCGAACCCAACCGCGCCCGGCTCCTGCGCATGATCGGCGCCGTTGACCCGCGGCTGCCCGTCCGTATGGAGCGTTTCGGCGATGATGCCGGTCCAGCCCTCGTTGCCGAAACTGCCTCCTACCGCGTCTATCAGGTCCGCTGGCCCGTGCTCGAAGGCGTCTTCTCCGAAGGGCTCCTCCTGGAGCCGGTTGGCAAGCCCGTGGCCGCCGCCGTCGCCATCCCGGACGCCGATCAGACGCCGGAACAGTTCGCCGGTCTGGCGCCGGGCATCGAACCGGCCCGGCAGTTCGCGCGGCGCTTGGCCGAAAGCGGCTGCCTCGTCATTGTCCCCGCCCTCATCGACCGCTCCTCACGCTATTCCGGCCGCCCCGATATCCGCCTAACCGACCAGCCGCACCGCGAATGGATCTACCGTCAGGCGTTCCAAATGGGCCGCCACATCATCGGCTATGAGGTACAGAAAGTGCAATCGGCCATTGACTGGCTCGCCCAGCGCCATGCCGGACTGCCCGTCGCACTCGCCGGCTACGGCGAAGGCGGCCTCATCGCTTTCTACGCCGCCGCCGTCGACACCCGCGTTTCCGCAACGCTCGTCAGTGGTTACTTCCGCTCCCGCGAACTGGTCTGGACGGAACCGATCTACCGCAACCTCTGGGGCCTGCTCGCCGAGTTTGGTGACGCCGAGATCGCCTCACTCATCGCCCCCTCCGCTCTCATCGTCGAACATGCCCCTGAACCGGAATTCCGCTCCATGAAAGGCGACCTTTCCACACCGTACTTCGAGGAAGTCGAGGCTGAATTCCGCCGCATCGCCACCCTCGTTCCGGACAGCTTCCAGCGCCGGCATCTGGTCCGCGATTCCACCGCCGCGCTGAATGCTCTGCTCGGCTCGCTCCGCATCGGGCTAGCCGAGCCCCGCCCGCCGGGCAAGCTCCGCGGCTCCTCTTCCACCGAACGCCAGCGCACGCTCGTCAAGCAGCTTGAGTCTCACGTCCAGAACCTCGTCAGTGAATCGGAGCAGACGCGCGCCGCCTTCTTCCTCCACAAAGTCGCGCCCGAGATGGCCGACACAACCTGGTTCACCGCCCTCCGCAAGCCGTCGGTGTCCGCGGACCGCTTCGTCGAAGCTTCCCGCTGGTATCGCAATCATCTCTGGGAAGAAGTGATCGGCAAGTTCACCGAGCCGCTGCTCCCACCCAATCCCCGTACACGCCGCATCTACGACACGCCGGAATATACCGGCTACGACGTCGTCCTCGACGTATTTCCCGAGCTGACCGCCTGGGGCGTGCTGCTGCTGCCGAAAGACCTCCGGCCCGGCGAGCGCCGTCCCGTCGTCGTCTGCCAGCACGGCCGCCGCGGCATCCCCAGTGACCTCATCGAAGACGAATCCAACGTTTATCAGCGCTTCGCCGCCAAACTGGCCGCCCGCGGCTTCGTCGTCTTCGTACCGCATAACCTCTACCGCGCCGAAGAACGCTACCGGTGGCTTGACCGCAAGGCCAACTCCGTCAAGGCGTCGCTGTTTTCCTTCCTCCTCGCTCAGCATGACCAGATCCTCCGCTGGCTCGCGGCGCAGCCCTTCGTCGACCCGGCCCGCATCGGCTTCTACGGCCTCAGCTACGGCGGGGAAACCGCCGTCCGCGTCCCCACCATCCTGGAAGGCTACAGCCTTTCCATCTGCTCCGGCGATTTCAATAACTGGACCCGCAAGGTCGCCTCCACCCGCGAAGCCTTCAGTTTCATGTTCACCAATGAATGGGAGATGCCCTACTTCAACATGGGCTCCACCTTCGACTACGGCGAACTCGCCTACCTCATGATTCCCCGCCCCTTCATGGTCGAGCGCGGCCATCACGACCGCGTCGGCCGCGACCGCTGGGTCGCCTATGAGTACGCCAAGGTCCGCTGGCTATACACCCAATTCGGCCTTGCAGACCGGACCGAAATCGAGTACTTCAACGGCGGCCACGCCATCAACGCCCACCAAACCTTCGACTTCCTACATAAGCACCTGAACTGGCCCCTCCGCTAGCCTCCCGGGCGCCCGTTCGTGGTCTAATAGATAGTTGCGCCGATTTGCTGGGAACCGCAAATACAGGCGCGCCATCTATCTCTCCATGCAACAAAAAGCCATCATCCTGACGGCGCTACTCGCGTGCGGCGCATTTCCTGTTCTGGCCCAGGATGCCGAGCCGGCCTATGTGCGCCGCTTCTCCGCGGGACCCATGCTCAGCGTACTTGGGTTAAGCCCCATCCCGGGAAATGATCAGACCGTGACGCTGACGGACCCTCCCTTCAACGCCGTTCACCGTACCACCTCCAAGCCCAAGCGTGTGGGCTATGGATTCGTCGCCCAGTTGGTTCTGACGGACCGCTTCGCATTGAACACCAACTTCCTGCTCCGCCGCATGCAGTATGAATTGAGGAGCGACATTCACGAAGGCATCGACAACCCGCGAACCATCGTCGATGAGCGCCGTTTCAGCCAGCGTGTGGAAGAGACACGCGCCCGTGTCCTGGACATTCCCATCACCCTCCGCTTCTACGGTAAAAACCGCTTCGATTACGGCCCCCGCTGGTTTGTCGATGCCGGCGGCGCCATTCGCAACATCCGGAGCATTGGTTCACAGATCAGCCGGGGTGAAGGCGGCGATCCTCCCGCCGTTGTCAGCAACAGTCCCATTACCCCGTCGAAGAAGACCATTCGCGGCGTTGTCGGCGGCTTCGGCGTACAGGCCATCGACGAGCTCGGCATCCGCATCATCCCCCAGATCCGCTACACCCGGTGGTTTGGCGCGAATTTCTCCACCCTCTCCACCGTCTCCCAGCGCAATCAAATCGAGGCCATCCTCGCGGTCACTTTTTAGAAGCCGCCGCTGAGGCTGTACAGAAACGGGTGCATCAAGAAGTGAGGGTGCCATGAGCGCCGCTTGCCTTTTCTTTCGCGATAGCATAGCGGAATGCGGCTGCTCGAAATCTTCGTCATCGCGGTTACCCTTACCGCCCAAACCAAGGCTCCGGCCATCGACGGCATCCGCCGTGACGAGCTCAAGGCTGATCTCTTCTTTCTCGCCTCCGACGCCATGCGCGGGCGGCTGACCAACACGCAGGAGTATCAGATCGCCGGCGAGTGGATCGCCTCCCGCTTCGCGCGTCTCGGCCTGAAGCCACTCACCGAGGATGGCTCCTTTTTCCAGAGATTCGACCTGGTGACAGCGCGGCTCGGGGAATCCAACCGGCTCATCATCGGCGGCGCCGAGGCCCGCCGTGTCGCGCGCATGGGCGAGGAGTATTATCCGCTCGCCTACAGCGGCAACGGCGAAGTGCGCGGCAGCGCCGTGCTCGTTGGTTACGGAGTCAAGGCGGACGAGCATGGCTGGGACGATTACCGCGGCCGTGACCTGAAAGGCTCCATCGTAATGCTGTTCGAGGGTGACCCCGCCCCCGATGATCCGAAAAGCATCTTCGACGGCCTCGTGACCAGCGAATATGCCAACAGCCTCCGCAAGGCGCTTCTCGCGCAGGAGAGCGGAGCCCGGGCGATCTTGGTCGTCAGCAGCCGCCGTGACCGCGAAGGGCCACGCTCGTTTGCCTCCAGTGGCTCGGGTTACTGGCCGAAGAATCCGGCGCGGATTGAACGGTACCAGCTTGCCGGATACACGGAGCGCATCCGGATTCCCGTGGTGCAGATTTCTCAGGGGGTCGCCGAGCACATTTTAGGCTCGGATCTGGAGGCTTTGCGCAAGCAGGCCGATGGCGCCGGCGGGGCCGTCTTCGCTCATTCCGCGATGCCATTGGAGCTGGTAGCATCGGTTTCGCGCACCGTGGTCACCGACCGCAACATCGTGGCGAAACTCGACGGAGCCGACCCGAAACTGAAGCAGGAGGCGGTGATCATCTCCGCCCACCACGATCATGACGGCAGCGACGGAGCCCGCGTCTTCAACGGCGCCGATGATAACGGCTCCGGCACCGTCGGCGTGCTGGAGATCGCCGAAGCTTACGTGGAAGCCGCCCGCGGCGGGAATCGCGCCAAACGCACCATGATCTTCGCGCTGTGGGGCTCAGAAGAACGCGGTCTGCTCGGTTCCTGGGCCTGGGTGGAGCATCCTCTGTGGCCGCTGGAGCACACCGTCGCCACGCTGAACATGGATATGATCGGCCGCAACGAGGAGATTCCCGAAGGTGGCGGGCGGCGCTTCAACGGCTTAACGCCGCAGAGCGGCGCGGCCAACGCCAATAGCGTCCATGTCATGGGCTATAGCTTCAATCCGGATCTCGCCGCCGCGGTACGCCAAGCCAATCGCGAAATCGACCTCACCCTGCGCATGGAGTACGACAATAATCGGTCCCAGCTCGTCCGGCGCAGCGATCAATGGCCGTTCCTGCAACGCAAGGTGCCGTCCGTCTTCTTCCACACCGGGCTCCATCCGGATTACCACACCACCGGCGACCGGCCGGAGCGCATCGAATACGGCAAGATGGAACGCATCGTTCGTCTGGTCTACCAGACCAGCTGGGACGTGGCGAATGCGGCGGGGCGGCCGCGGGTTCCCGCAAAGCGCGAAATTCCTCCAGCGAAGTAAGCTGAAGGTATGCACCACAAGCCGCGTGACTATGCGCAGACGCCGCTGAATATCTATTGGGAAGTCACGCAGGCCTGCGCGTTGGCTTGCACGCATTGCCGGGCGGAAGCGATGCCCATGCCGCATCCGATGGAGCTGAACTTCGAGGAGGGTAAGCGGCTGCTTTCGCAAATCCAGGAGTTTGGGGAACCGATGCCGCAATTGATTCTCACCGGCGGCGACCCGCTGGCGCGCGGTGATCTGTACCAGTTGATCGAGGAGGCGCGGCGTTTGGGGATCGGAGTGTCAATCACGCCGGCTGCCACTCCCGCCTTGACCAAACAAGTGCTGGAGAAACTACTGGCGTATGGAGTTGAGGGGCTGGGCTTGAGTCTGGATGGATCTACGGCGGAGAAGCATGACTCCATTCGCGGAATCGCGGGCACCTTCGACAGGACCGTCGCGGCCATGGGCTGGGCGCGCGATTTGAAGATGCCGCTGCAGGTGAACACCTTGGTAACGTCGCAAACCGCGGCCGATGCCCCGGCCATCTACGAACTGTTGAAGCCTTTTGACGTGGCGCGCTGGAGCCTGTTCTTTTTGATTTCGGTGGGCCGCGGCAAGACCCTGTTGCCGCTGGCGCCGGCCGAGGCGGAGCAGTTCATGGGCTGGATTCACGAAATCTCCCGCGGCGCCGATTTCATCGTGGCCACCACCGAAGCTCCCTCCTACCGCCGCGTGGCTCTGGAGAAGATGCGCGCCGAAGGCATGACCGGCGAGCAGATCAAGCGCAGCGGGGTGGGGCGCGGATTCGGCATCCGCGACGGGCATGGCATCATGTTCGTGTCGAACACGGGCGATATCTGTCCGGCGGGATTCCTGCCGCTGGTTGCGGGCAATGTGAGGCGAGACTCGGTGGCCGGCGTCTACCGTAACGCGCCGCTGTTCCAGGCCCTGCATGATCCGGATCAACTCGAAGGCCGCTGCGGCGTCTGCGAATACCGCGCATTATGCGGAGGCTCTCGCGCGCGGGCCTTCGGCGCCACGGGCAACCCGCTGGCCACCGACCCGCTGTGCGAATACGAGCCGCAGCAGCCGAACTAGGGAATCAGATATCGCGCGGGCCGGCCTAGAGAAGCCGCCGCCGCTTCCGCCGCCAGATAGCCTGAACGCACGGCGCCTTCCATGGTCGCCGGCCAGCCGGTCCGGGTCCAGTCTCCGGCGAGAAAAAGGTTGTCTATGGCGGTGGTCTGCAGCGGACGCATCGCTTCCAGGCCGGGGACGGCGGAGAAGGTGGCCCGAACCTCCTTCACCACGTGAGCCATTTCGAGTTTCGCGGAGCCGGCTTCGGGCAGAAACTCGGCCAACTCACCCAGCGCCAGATCGATCACCTGCTGGCGCGGCAGTTCCGTAAGAGACCGCGAAGCGCTGACCACCAGTTGCAACTGGCGGCCCTCACTCTTGTTGAAGAACCATTGAATCGTGCGGTCCACCAGCGTGGCGTGAGGCAGCTTGGTAACAGCGCGGTCGAACCACAGGTGAATGCCGGTGATGGGCGAATGCCGCCAGCCCGAAAAATCAAGTTCCAGTTGCGGGGCGACCTGGCCTGCTCGCTCAAAGGGCAACGCGCATATGACGGCATCCCCCTGATAGCCGCGGCCGCCGGCTTCGACCGTGCTGTTCTCAATCCGGTCCACCGGTGTGCGGAAACGCAGCGTGGCGTGCGGCAGCCGGCTCCATGCCTGGGCCGAGTACAACTGGCTCAACGGCACCGCCGGGACGCCCATATGGGACGCCTCCGGCGCCCCGAAGAAAGCCGTCAGGAAGACTTGGAACCCATGGGAAGCCGCCATCTGGTCCAATTCTTCATTAACGGCGCTGACGAGAATCTGGCCCCAGAAGCGGCGGATGGCGCGCTCGGGCTGCCGCTGCTCCCGCAACCAGTCGAGCATGGTGAAGCTGTCCAGATCGGTGCGGTGTTGCTGGGCGCGCAGGGCCAGCAGCGCGCGGAGGACCGCCAATTTTTCCTTGAAAGCGAGACAGCCAAAACCCAGAAATCCCATCAAGCCGGGACGCAGCGTGGAAAGCTTGCCACCGGGCTCCAGGAAGTAGAACTCGGAATGAAAGCGGATCTGGGACTCAGCGCCGAGGCGGCGGTAGAAGTCAACCAGGTTGGTGCAACATGCCAGCAACACGTGCTGGCAGTTATCGATATGCTCGGAATCGGAAAGGGGAAAGGAAGAAGCGCGGCCGCCCAAATAGGCCCGGGATTCGAACAGCTCGACGTCGAAGCCCGATTGAGCCAGCGCGATGGCGGCAGCCATGCCCGCAAGCCCTCCGCCCGCAACAAGGATTCGCGGCATCTATCGGGCGGCGGGAACGCGGCTCCACCGGCCGCCGCCGCCACCACCGTCGAATTGAATGGCAAGCCAGACGACAACGACAAGGAACAGGATGTAAATGATGTCGCCCATGGCTACCCTACAAGTATCGGCGCCTTCGCCGATAAAATACAACAGGCTTTAGTCCCAGTACCCGGTCCACAACCCTAGTACCAAGGCCAGGATTGCACCTGAGATCGGGAACGCCGCCAGGCTCGCTGCCAGGCGTACGGCCCAGCTCCAGCCGGGAAGAAAACTGAATGCCAGCTGAGAAACCAGCATGACGCCATAGACCACCGCGTAGCCGGTGGTGCCGTAAACGCACCACGGACAATGCTTGCCCGTGGCATTGTGAATGTTGCAGTGCGCGGCTCCGGTGGACCAGATGGCCTGGCAGCCGCACTGAAACACCGTCGCGCAGAATTGAATGAAGAAAAGGCTGGTTACGGTGGCGGCCACGGCAAAGATCACGGCCGAACCAAGCCGCCTTTTCATCACGAACTGACTCCGGTTGCCACACCGGAGCGGCGCAACTGCTTAACCGCGTTTTCCATCAGGCGCAGCCCGCAGCTGTCTTCCATCGTGAGGATCGATTCCGGATGAAACTGCACCGCCTCGATAGGCAGCTCACGATGCCGGACGCCCATAATGACGCCGTCATCGGACTCGGCAGTCACCTCCAGCGCCGCGGGAAAGGTTTCTCTCCGGGCATACAGGGAATGGTAACGGCCCACCTTGAACTGCTCCGGCAGGCCCTGGAAGCAGCCCGCGCCGCGGTGCTGGACCATCGACGGCTTGCCGTGCACCGGATAGTCGAGCACGCCCAATGCGCCGCCGAAAGCTTCGACAACGCCTTGCAGTCCGAGACAGACGCCGAAAACGGGATAGCCTTTCGACGCCGCATATCGGACCAGCGCGGGCACGCCGAAGTCGGCCGGGCGGCCCGGGCCGGGGCTGATCAGAATCAGGTCCGGGTTAATCTCCTCTATCAGGGAATGCGGAAAGCCGGCGCGGTAGGTGACCACTTCCGCACCGGTCTGGCGCGCGTAGTTGGCAAGGGTGTGAATGAAGCAGTCGTCGTTATCCACCAACAGCATCCTGCAGCCCTGGCCAGCCGTCGATTTCCGCGCCGCCGGCTTCTTCTTCGCGCTTTCCTGCGCGATGGCGAGGAAAAAGCCAGTGGCCTTGTGCCGTGTTTCCATCTCCTCGTTCGCCGGTATCGAATCGTAGAGAATCGTGGCGCCCACCGGATACTCGGCGATGCCATTCCGCAGATGGACCGTCCGGATCAGAATGCCCGTGTTGATGTCGCCGTTGAGCGAGATCATGCCCACCGCGCCGCCGTACCAGCCGCGGGCGTTCTTCTCGATCCGCTCAATGTCCTGCGCCGCCGCCTTCTTCGGAGCTCCAATCACCGTGACGGCCCACATGTGCGTCAGAAACGCGTCGAGTGAATCGAACTCCGGCGCCAAAATGGACTCCACGTGATCGACAGTGTGGAATACGCCGGCGTAGGATTCTATGAGCCGCCGCGCGATCACCTTCACCGATCCGGGTGCCGACACACGCGACTTGTCGTTGCGGTCCACATCGGTGCACATGGTCAGCTCTGACTCTTCCTTCACCGAACTGAGCAGTTCGCGGATATTATCGGCGTCGCGCAGCGGATCCCCCGTGCGCCGCGCCGTACCCGAGATCGGGCAGGTCTCAATCCGCGACCCCTCCACCCGCACGAACATCTCCGGCGATGCGCCGATCAGAGCTTCGTCGCCGAACTGAAGCAGGAACTCGTACGGGCTGGGCGAGGCCTTCTGAATGCGCTCGAACAGCGCCGAAGGGCTGCCGGAATAGGGTGCGCGGAAGGTCTGGCGCAAGACCACTTCGTAGTAGTCGCCGCGCTTCATGCCCTGGCGGACCTTCTCGACCCCGGCCATGTATTCCTCGGCCGTGTGATCGGACGCTATTTCCCCGGAACCCGTCTCGGGTGGTAGTACGATCTCCTCGCCTCCGCCGCCAAGCGCCAGCGTCGAGATGCCGTCCATTTCAAAGTCGTACTGGTAGCGCTCGATCTGCTCCTTCTTGCGGTCCATGAAATAGATGTCGTCGCACAGAAACAGCTGTAGGTCCTTGGCGCCTTCCCGAGGTAGCGCCAACTCGATCGGGTCGAACTGGAACAGCAGGTCGTAACCGAACGCCCCCACCAGCGCCAACCGGTTGTCCTTGGGATTGCCGAACTCCTCCATCAGCGCGCGCAGTATGGAAAACGCCGAGGGCTGCCGGCTGCGCTGCTCTTCCGGGAACAGGGCGGGAAGCGGCTTGAGCCGCCCACGGATCGCTCCGCTCTCCAGCGACAGCTCCTCCCAATGCGCATGATCTTTCAGCACGCGGTGGAGCATCTGGCAGAGCATCTCCCCGCGCACGTTGAGCGGACTGATCTCGAGGTCACGCCCGGCGCCGATGATCTGGATCGGCGGACAGAGGCTGGCCACGTCCCAGCGAGAATAGCGGCCCGGGTATTCGTAGCCGGAGGAAAGATAAATGCCTCGGTTGCGATCCAGCTGCTTGCGCAGGGCGCTCAGCCCCCGCTTGTAGGGAACCTTGGAAACGGAACGGGTGACCGAAATCCCGCCCGGAGTTTGATAACGGAACTGACGCATCTCTCCACCTGCAAGTGGGGCTTGTCCATCAAGGATAACACGCGAAGTTCAGCCGGCAGATGGAATCTCCTCGGCGGCAATTCCGCGCGCGGCGAGTTCCGCCAGTAGCTGCCGGACCGCTTCCGTCATCGGTTGCTCCCCGCGCACCACATAGGCCCACTTGAGATCCTCGCGGAACTCCCGCGTGCTGATGCTCCAATGCCGCAATTCCGGAGGCGTGGCTTTTCCGATCTGGATGAGCGACCAATGCCGAACCAGGGCTAGGGCTGTCTCCGGACCCGGGCGGGGGCCGCGAACGATGAAGTGGTTGTCGCCGTGAACGAGGATGCCGACCGTGGAGCGGGAAGCAGTAGTCAAACTCCACTGATAGCACGAGTTCATGCGAGAAATGGCGATCCGCCGCCACCAAGTTTGTATGGCAGCGACGAAGATGGCATTAGCGAAGCGGAGCTCCTTGCGGCTGGTAAACGTCGAAAAGAGGATCTACTGGCTGCGGGGTCAAAAGGTCATGATTGACGCCGACTTGGCCGAACTGTACGGAGTGGAGACCAAACGTCTCAAGGAGCAGGTGAAACGGAATCGAAGCCGGTTTCCCGAGGATTTTCTCGTCGAGATGACTATGAAGGAGACGGAGAAGTGGCTACGTTCAAGGTCGCAAATTGCGACCTTGAACAAGCGAGGAAAGAACGTGAAATACCGGGCGTTTGCCTTCACCGAGCAAGGCGTCGCCATGCTGTCCAGCGTCCTCAACAGCAAACGCGCAATTGAAGTGAATATCGCGATCATGCGGGCATTTGTCAAACTGCGCGAAGTGGCTGCGGCACACCAGGACCTGGCGGAAAAGATCAGAGAATTGGAACGAAGGTCAAAGAAGCACGATCTCCAGTTCGATCAGGTTTGGGAAGCATTGCAGGAGTTGATCGCGCCTTCGGTGCAGGAACCCCGGAAGAAGATCGGATTCGCTGGCTAGAGGTTGTAGTAGACTCGATCCTTCATGATCGTCCGAGTCCTGCTTCTGCTTGTCCTTTGTCTACCGGGCTGGGGGCAACGAAAAGCTCCCGACGCCGGTTATCGCGGCTGGGAGATTTACGGCGGCGGTAACGAAAGCATTCGCTATTCAGCGCTGACCGGGATCAACCGCGACAACGTGAAGCGGCTGCGCCAGGCTTGGAGCCACGACACCGGCGACGGTTTTGACGGCTCCGAGATTCAGTGCAACCCGATTGTCGTCGATGGCGTGATGTACGCCACAAGCCCGAAATGGAAAGTGATCGCGCTCGATGCGGCCACGGGCACCGAGATCTGGAGTTTCCGCCCGGAGGTGGAGGGACGCGTTCTCGGCGGGAAGGTTCGCAACCGCGGAGTCACCCACTGGGCGTCCGGTCAGGACAAGCGGATTCTGTTCGCGGCCCGGCATCTGCTGTTTGCCCTCGATGCCGCCACGGGCAAGCCGGTGACGAGTTTCGGCAACAACGGCACGGTGGATCTGCGCGAGGGGCTGGGACGCGATCCCAAAACGCTCAACATCTCTGCCACCACTCCGGGGATTATCTACAAAGACCTCCTGATTCTCGGCAGTATCACCGGAGAAGCGCTTCCGGCTGCCCCAGGCGACATCCGCGCCTACGATGTGCGCACCGGCAAGTTGCGTTGGAACTTCCGCACCATTCCTCGGCCCGGCGAGTTCGGGCACAACACCTGGCCCGGCGATGGCTGGCAGTATCTCGGCGGAGCCAACAACTGGGCGGGCATGAGTCTGGATGAAAAGCGCGGGCTCGTGTTCGTTCCCACCGGCTCTGCCGCGTTTGATTTCTATGGCGCCAATCGCGCCGGCGACAACCTGTTCGCCAATTGCCTGCTCGCGTTGAAGGCCGATACAGGCGAACGCGTCTGGCATTTCCAGTTCGTCAAGCACGACGTCTGGGACCGCGACCTTCCCACGCCGCCAAGCCTGGTGACGGTGAATCGCAACGGACGGTTGATCGATGCCGTGGCGCAGACCACCAAGTCCGGCCACATCTTTGTATTCGATCGCGTCACCGGCAAGCCGCTGTTTCCGGTGGAGGAAAAGCCGGCGCCTGCCTCTCCCGTGGATGGCGAGGTGCTGGCGCGCACGCAGGTGCTGCCGCTCAAGCCTCCGGCGATCGCGCGGCAACGGTTGACCGAGGATATGCTCACGCGGCGCACACCGGAGGCGCACAAGGCGGTGGTCGAGCACTTCCGCCGCCTGCGTAGCGGAGGACAGTGGGAGCCTCCCTCGAAGGAAGGCACGATTATTTTTCCGGGCTTCGATGGCGGTGGCGAATGGGGCGGTCAGGCGTTCGATCCGGCGACCGGGCTCTACTACGTGAACTCGAATGAAATGGCATGGGTGCTGCGGCTGGTGGAAATCGTCGGCCGCGACGGGCCGACCTCGGGCCGCAAGCTGTACGAGCAGTACTGCGCCGGCTGCCACCGCTCCGATATGGCCGGTACGCCGCCCGAGTTCCCCTCGCTCACCGACCTGGCGGCGCGGATGACGCCGGCCGCTGCCGCCAACGTGATCCGCCTTGGCGCGGGGCGCATGCCGGGCTTCGCGGGGCTGGACGCCGAATCGCGCGACGCGCTGGTGAAACTGATGATGACCGGCGAGGATGTACCACTGGCGGCGCGGCCTCGCGCGAAATCGCCGATGACGCAGAAATACACCATCGACGGGTACAACAAGTTCCTCGATCCGGACGGCTATCCCGCGGTGGCGCCTCCCTGGGGCACGCTCAACGCGGTGAACCTCGACACGGGCGAGATCGACTGGAAGATCCCCTTCGGCGAGTTTCCCGAGTTGGCGGCAAAGGGGATGAAGAACACCGGTACGGAGAACTACGGCGGCCCGGTGGTGACGGCCGGCGGGTTACTGTTCATTGGAGCGACTAATCACGACCGCAAGTTCCGCGCCTACGATAAGACAACCGGAGAGTTGCTGTGGGAAACACTGCTGCCCGCTTCCGGCAACGCGACACCCGCGGTGTATGAGGTGAAGGGCCGCCAGTACGTCGTGATCGCGGCCGGCGGCGGCAAGTCAGGCGCCGCCTCCGGAGGCAGTTACGTGGCCTTCGCTTTGCCTGAGTGAGCCCCTACCGGATAACCAGCAGGCCCAGGGCGCTGAAATCGTCGTCAAAGCTCAAGCAAGGGGCCTTCCTGCCGAGCCGCCGGGTAATCAGCACGTAGGAGAGCGCGTCGCACAGGCTGAGGCGCCTTTCCTTACCCCTCTTCAGAAACTCCGCCATGGCCAGCAGCCGCTCCTCGTCATCCGGGTATAGCAGCGTAAGTTCGGGTACGATTTCGGCCAGGAAAATCTTCGCCGCCTGGTCGTGAAGGCGGTAACGCAGCAAAGTAGCGCATTCGACGACAATCTCCCAGGACGTGGTTACTTCCGGTGCGTGGCTCTCGAGGGCAGCGGCGATTTCCCTGGCGCGCGTGTGATGTGGGGCGCCGGGATCCAGAAGTTCGAAGAAGAAGGCGGTGTCAGCGAATACTCTTCGGCTTTGCTGAAGGATCGATAAGTCCGCCTTCCCCATAAAGCTGCTCCCGATAATTCCGGACAGAACCCAAAGATGCGCCCTGGGGCATCATCTGCTCCATCTTCCTGGCCGCTGCCAGCATCGCCTTGCCGGGAGCCAAGTTCGATTGGCGCGCCGCAGGCGCCTTCAATTCGGCAATGCACTTGCCCCGCACCGTGATCCGGTAACCGGTCGCCGGATCTTCTTCAATCTCCCGTAACAGGTGAGAAAAAGTGCGGCGTGCTTCGCTGAGGTTGATTTCTTTCGGCCGCTTCATATGTACAGAATATCACATTCTGTACAACATCCAATAAACCACCACCCCCGTCACCGATACATAGAGCCAGATGGGCAGTGTCCAGCGCGCGATGCGGCGGTGCTTATCGAATCGCGACTGCAAGCCGCGCACCAGCGTGATGACGGCGAGGAAGGGCACGGCGGCGGCAAGCACGGTATGTGTCAGCAGGATGGAGAGGTAAACGGTGCGGATGGTCCCTGTCTTCTGAAACCGCACGGAGCCGACCTGGAAATGATAGACGAGGTAGGAAACCAGAAACAGGCACGAGACAGTGAAGGCGGCCAACATCACCTTCTTGTGAGCTTCGCGGTTACCCTGGCGGATGAGCAGATAGCCGGTGACCAGCATCAGCGAAGCAGTGGCGTTCAGCGTGGCGTTGACCGCGGGCAGGTCGGTGGCGGAAATCATGTGGACTCTTTGAGAAGCGCCTTCACGTCGCGCACGAGGTCCGGGATGTGGAAGCCCTCGCTGGTGGCGTAATACTTCCTGACGCGGCCCTGCCGGTCCACCAGCACGAAGCGGGTGGAGTGATCCATCTGCTGCCCGTCCACTTTGCCCAGCATGAAGGTGTCCATCGAGAGCTGATGCAGAGTCGCCTCGGCGCCGGTGAGGAAGACCCAGCGGCCGGCGGCGGCGCCATAACGCTTGGCGTAATCGGCGAGGGCCTCAGGTGTATCGTTGTTCGGGTCGACGCTGAAGGAGACCAGCCGCAGATCGGGCAGCTCGCGCGTAGCGGCCTGCACCTGCTTCATTTGGTTGCTCATGCGCGGGCAGGGGCCCATACAGGTGGTGAAGATGAAGTTGGCGATCCAGATCTTGCCCTTCAGATCCGCGCTGCCGAAGGCCTGCCCGGTTTCCGCCGTGAGCGTGAACTCCGGAACTGTGTTGAAGGTCTCCAGCTTCGGCGGTGGCGCCGAGCAGGCACAAAGGACCAACAGGACACAAACGGCGTATCTCATGCGTTGCTTCGCGATACTTTCTGGCTGGCCGCGGCGGTCGAGGCGATCCATAGCGCCAAGCCGCAGCCAAGGGTGACGGCGACGCTCACGGCAAGCGCGGGCGAGCCGTCGGCAACCGACGGTTCCAGCAAACGCCGGATCGCGGCTACGGAATAGGTGAGCGGATTGACGCGCATCAACCATTGCATCCAGCCGTGTGCCTGCTGCATGGAAAACAGCGAGCCGGAGACCATCCACAGGGGAAACAGCACCAGGTTCATGATCGCGTGGAAGCCTTGCGTGGAATCCATCTTCCAGGCGAACAGGAATCCGAGCGAGGTGAAAGTGAAGGCGATCAGGAATAGTACGGCAGCCAGCTGTGCAAGCAGGTGCAGCGAAACCGGATAGCCGGCCAAAGGCAGAAAGACCAGCAGCACGACAGATTGCAGCCACGCCAACGTCGAGGAGCCAAGCACCTTGCCGAGCACCATGGAGGCGCGCGGCGCCGGCGACACCAGCATCGAAAGCAGGAACCCTTCGCGCCGGTCCTCGATCAGGCTCATCATGGAAAAAATCGCTGAGAACATCACCGTAAGCGTGAGTGTTCCGGGGTAATAGAAGCCCATATCGCCGAAGCCGGAACCGACGATGAGCCAGAAGATGAGCGGCGTTCCCAGGAAGCCGAGCACGCGCGTGCGCTCGCGCCAGAAGCGGATCAGATCGCGGCGCCAGAGCGTGTAGACGGGCAGCCAGAAGGTCACGTGAGATGCTCTCCGGTTTCGTCCAGGAATACGTCCTCAAGCGTCGGCTTGTGCAGTTGGATGGAAGTGATCGCCCCCGGAAAAGCCTCCATGACGGAGGCGATGAAACGATGTCCGTCGGCAATCTCGACGCGGATGTGGCCGTCGATGACTTGCGGCTCCACCTGGAAACGTTGGCGAATCTGTTCGGGCAGGCCGTCGCGGGCGATGGTTTCCATCTCGACGACATCGCCACCGACCCTGGATTTCAGCTCAGCCGGAGACCCTTCGGCAACACGGCGGCCCTGGTGGATGAGAAGCAAACGGTCGCAGCGCTCAGCCTCCTCCAGAATATGGGTGGTCAGCAGCACGGTGACTCCGCGCGTGGCGCGCAGCTCTTCAATGTGCTGGGAGAGTTCGCGGCGCACGCCGGGGTCAAGGCCCGTGGATGGTTCGTCCATGAGCAGCACTTGCGGCTCGTGCATCAGCGCTTTGGCGATCTCGACGCGGCGCTTCAAGCCGCCCGACAGCGTGTCGACCGGGTCGTCGCGGCGATCGCCCAAACGCATCCGCGCCAGCGCAACCTCCAGACGCTTGGATAGGTCCGCGCCGGAGAAACCGAACAGATGGCCCTGTGCGCGCAGGTTTTCCCCGACGGTCAGCTTGCGGTCCAGGCTCTGTGTTTGGAAGACGACGCCGATGCGGCGGCGTACGGCGCTGGAAGCGGAGACGACATCAAAGCCGGCGATTCGCGCGCTGCCGGTCGAAGGCGCCATCATGGTCGCCAGAATGCGGAAGAGCGTCGACTTGCCGCCGCCGTTGGGCCCCAGCAGGCCGAAGATACGTCCCTTTTCCACTCGAAAGCTAAGCCCATCGAGCGCTTTGCGGGAACCGTAGAGGTGGGAAAGATTATCGACTTCGACGATCACTTGGGGTGAAGAACTATTACACCACAGCGCGGCGCATCACTTGCTCGGTAACCCAGTCGGTCCATAGCGAGCTTGCTCCGCTGGCCGCCAGTTCCGCCTTGCCGGTAAGCGCGTCGACGAAATTCTCGACACACGGATAGTGGACATTGCCGTGGCAGGGCAGTTGCTCCTCGCCGCCCGGATAGCGCAGCGTGGGGCCGCTGAGCGGGGTAAGTTCGATCGCGCCATCGGTGCCGATGATGCGGAATTCATCGCGGTCGACACGCGAGTGCCAGCGGACATCGACAACGCCGCGCACCAGGTTCTCATACTCGACAAGCAACGTGGCGGAATCCTCAACCCGCGTCTGGTGAACCACGTTGCTCAACTGGCCCGTCACTCGCGAAGGCCGCCCGAACAGGTAATTCAGAATGTCGATGCGGTGCGAGGCGATGTCGTATAAAGGGCCGCCTCCGGCCATCTCCGGCTCGACCACCCAGCCGCGGAAACCGTCGACCACTTCGAACCAGCCCTGGCAGTTGATCTCGGCCAGCACCGGTCTGCCGATCACGCCCTCGGCAAGCAGCTGCTTCGCGCGGCGCACCTTGGGATACATGCGCCGGTAATAGGCGATGCCGAAGGTGCGTCCGGTCTCCTCGGCCGCGCACTGCATGCTCACCGCTTCGGCGTGATTCATCGCCATCGGCTTCTCGCACAGCACGTGCTTGCCCGCCACAAGCGCCGCAATAGTCTGCGCGGCGTGGTGGACAACCGGCGTTGCCACGTAGACCGCATCGATGTGCGGGTCAGCGATGGCGGCAGCAAAATCGTCCCACGCCTTCACGCCATAGGGTTCGGCCTTGGAGAGGGTTCTTGTGACCAGCCCATAGAGGCTGCTGAGTGGTTCGGCCTGAATCGCGGGGATGACTCTTTTAGTAGTGATATCGCCGATGCCCGCGACCAGCCAGCGGACCTGGCTCATGACATCCTGCTCAGCGACTGCATGGAGAAAAACATCTCGGTGAAGGCCAGCGCGGTCAGCGCCAGGCAGATGCCGGCGGTCCAGTTCCACAGCCGCTCCTTCCCGCTGAACGGCAGCAGGCCCGGCTCCCGTGCAATCCAGGCAACCACGAATCCACCCGCCATCCCGCCCAGGTGAGCGGCGTTATCGATGTGAAGCCCGGGCAGCAGCCCGAACAGAAGGCCATAGACCGCCCAACGCGTATACATTCCCTTGATCGCCTGCGCCGTCGAGGAGCGGCTCCGCACGCCGACGGCGATCATCGCGCCGATGAGTCCGAATATACCCGCCGAAGCACCCACCGACAGACCCGGATACCAGAGCGAACTGGCCAGAAAGCCGGTGACTGTCGAGGCCAGATAGATGACAACCATGCGGCTGGTGCCATAGGTCTCCTCGGCGTGCGCGCCGAGATCGTACAGCACCCACGTGTTCATGAAGATGTGCAGCAGCCCGCCGTGCAGGAACCCGGCGGTGATCAGCCGCCAGTATTGGCCGGCCCAGACAAAGGGACTGAACTTGGCGCCGAAGAAGAGCAGCGTCTGGCCGTCGAGATCAGTGAGCGCCGCCTCATTGCCGCCGCGCATGCTGTAGAGCATGGTGGCGATGTAAAGCCCGATGTTGATGGTGAGGATGATGACGGTGGTGAACCGCGCGGCGGGTACCAATCCACCGAGCAGCGCGCTAGGATTGCGCATCTCGATCGCCTTCGGCCCGAGCTTCAAGTCACAGTAAGGGCACACCTTGTCGTCGGTAGTAATGAATGCCCGGCAGTTGGGGCACATCCTGCGTTTTTCAGCCACTGCAGCCATTGTACAATCCGGTGCCCGATGGGCTGCTTCGCTACAATGGAGCATTCATGACGAGACCAATATGGTGATTCTTGGAATTGGTGGGATCCTCAGAGACGCTTCGGTGGCGATACTAAACAACGGTGACTTGGTATCCGCCATCGAGCAGGCCAAGCTGGCGCGCAACCACCGGGCAGGCCGTCTGCCCGAGGAGGCGATCGAGGCGTGCCTGAAGCTGGCCGGCGTGGAGCCGAAGGCGGTGGACTGCGCGGCGCTGGTGCGCCCCATTGGCGCGGGGCCGGAAACGGCGCTGCACCTGGAGTTGCGGGCGCGGTTCCCGAATGCGCAGATCGTGCTTGTCGATCATCACGTGGCGCACGCCGCCTCCGCCTACTACCCTTCGGGATTAGACCAAGCCACCGTTCTCACCCTCGATCGCGAAGGCGACCTGCGTTGCGGCGCGCTATGGAAGGCTGCCGGCACGAAGGTGGAGCTGCAGCGCGAGTTGTACTACCCGGATTCCCTCGGTGACCTCTACGGCAGGGTGACGGCGCTGCTCGGTTACCAGCCGAATGCGGACGAGCATAAGGTGCAGTGGCTCTCGACCGCCGGGGATGATCGGTTCACGAACGTCTTCCTGGAAATCCTGGCTTCCCCGCAAGGCCACTGGCCGCGCGTGAATCGCGCCTATTTCGACAGCCACCGCGTCACGCCGGGAGGATTCGGCGCACGCTTCTTTGAAAAGCTGGGTATGGCCGACGGCGAGGAGATCCCCGCTTCGCTGCGGCCGCACGTGGCCAGCGGCTTGCAGCGCGCCGTCGAGGCGACGGTGATCGATATGGCAGGCAAGGGCGGTAACCTGGCGCTGGCCGGCGGCCTGGGGTTCAACGCGTTACTGGTGGCGGCGCTCGAAAATTCCGGCAACTGGGACAACGTGTTCGTGCAGCCGGCATCGGGTAACATCGGCGCCGGCATCGGCGCGGTCTATCACGCCTGGTTCGGCCTGTTTCAGCAGACGCGGCGGAGCGCGATCGGCAATCTGTGCCTGGGTCCCAGTTACTCGGCGGAAGAGATCAAGCAGGTGCTGGAGAACTGCAAGCTGCGCTTCCGTTATTTACTGACCACAGGCGAACTGATCGAGAAGGCGGTGGCCGAGCTGAACGACAACAAAATCATCGCCTGGATGCACCAGCGGATGGAGTTCGGTCCGCGCGCGTTGGGCAATCGCAGCATTCTGGCCTCTCCGCGCAACCCCTACTCGACCGAGAATCTGAACATTTTCATCAAGCGGCGCGAACCGTTCCGCAAATTTGCCGCCTCGGTTCCGGTGGAGCTGGCGGCCGAGTATTTTGAAGTGGGTCCAAACGCCCGCTTCCTGGCCACGGTGGGCAAGGTGCGGGAAGCTCACCGCAAGACGTTTGAGTCGGCGATTCTCGGCAAGGACCTGGTGCGCGTTCACCTGGTATCGAAGCAGGACAACGAGCTGTACTGGAGCCTGCTGCATGCCGCCGGCAAGGCCACCGGCCTTCCCGTTCTGTACAATACTTCCTTCAATTTGTTTGGCGATCCGCTGGTCTGCTCGCCGCGCGACGCCGTCAGAAGCTTTTATTCGTCCGGAATCGATTCCATGTTCATCGGCAATTTCCTTTTGCAGAAATGAGAGAGAGATAAGATGCAGCTGCGCGTATTGGCCTTTGTGCTGGCGGGAGGAAAGGGCACCCGCCTTTATCCGCTCACCAAGGAGCGCGCCAAGCCCGCCGTGCCGTTTGGCGGCCAATACCGTATTGTCGATTTCGTGCTGTCCAACCTGGTGAACTCGGGCATCTACTCCATCTATGTGCTGATCCAGTTCAAGAGCCAGAGCCTGCTCCAGCATCTGCGCGACGGCTGGGAGTTCAGCGGCGTCCTCAAGAACCAGTTCGTGATTCCGGTCCCGGCGCAGATGCGGACGGAGGGCGAAAGCTGGTACCGCGGCACCGCCGACGCCATTTTTCAGAACATCAACCTAATCGAACAGGCCGATCCCCACCTGGTTGCCATTTTCGGCGCCGATCATATTTATAGGATGAACATCCGCGACATGATCGAGTATCACGAGCGGAACCGCGCCGACGTCACGGTGGCGGCGATTCCCGTGCCTAAGAGTCAGGCGCGCGAGTTCGGCGTCATCGAGGCGGCTCCCAGCGGCGCCATCATCGGCTTCCACGAAAAGAACCCGTACGCGCCCACCATGCCGGGCGATCCCGAGCAGGTCTATGCCTCGATGGGCAACTACATTTTCTCCACGCGCGCGCTGCTGCATGAGCTGCATGCCGGCGCCGCAAAGCTGGAGGGCAGTCATGACTTCGGGCGCGACATTCTGCCGGGCATGGTCGGGCGCTCCAACATGTACGCCTACGACTTCAACACCAACACCATCCCCGGCGATCCGCCCGGATCGAAGGTCTACTGGCGCGACGTCGGCACCATCGACGCTTTCTATGAGGCCACGATGGACCTGCGTTCGGTCTCCCCGGCGCTCAACCTGTTCAATAAGCAGTGGCCGCTGCGCACCGCCGGCTACGACGATCCGCCGGCGAAGTTCACCTTCGACGACGAAGGGCGGCGCGGACAGGCGGTGGATTCCATCGTCGCCGGCGGGGCGATTCTCTCCGGCGGCTCGGCCAGGCGCAGCGTGATCGGCCGCGGCGTGCGCATCCACAGCGGCGCGCAGGTGGAGGAGTCGGTCATCTTTGACGGCTGCGACATCGGCAGAAGGGCGAAGGTGCGGCGCGCCATTCTGGATAAGAACGTCGACATCCCGGAGGACGCCGTGATCGGCTACGACCGCGAACAGGACGAGCGCCTCTATCACGTCACCGAGAGCGGCATCGTCGTGATCGAAGGGCGGCGCTCGAGCGTCGCCATCTCGGCGATGCAGATCTGATGGCCTACCTGTGGGTCGCGCTCGGCAGTGCCCTGGGCGGCGCCGCCCGCTACGCCAGCTTCGTGGCAGTATCGCGCATCGCCGGCCACCCATTCCCCTACGGCACGCTGTTGGTCAACATCACCGGCAGCTTCGTCATCGGCGTCCTGGCCGCGGTTTCCATCACCCAGCGCAACGACAACCTGCGGCTTTTCCTCATTCCCGGACTGTGCGGCGGTTTCACCACGTTTTCAGCCTTTAGTCTCGAAACGTTCGCGCTGCTGCAAGAGGAGCAGTGGGCCAAGGCGGGGCTGAACATGGTTCTCAGCGTGACGCTGTGTCTGATCGCGGTGGCAGCGGGCTATTGGTCGGCGGGCGCATTGCGCCAGCGGTGATACTGCACGAAAGGCCAGCGCCGGTCTACAAACTGACGGACTAGAAACCAGTTACACGCGAATTGGGTTTGTTTTGTAATGCTGGCTGGTACACCGAGGTTTCGGTGGAAACTGGCGAATTGTGTCGAATTCTGTCGAATCGCCGCCGAGCGCGCCCGGCTCCTGATTCGATTGTCAAACATCGTACACAGTTAAGATCCGACAACAGCATAGGGCATGGACAGTAGCGCCCGCCGGGTATGCTGAGCGGGGGCCGGGCAACAATCCTGAGACGGCGCGCCTTGCGATAACATGCCACGCCGCTTGGCTTTGCTTGCCTGCCTTCTCCCTCTCCTCCCCGCCTTCTCCCAGAACCGGGTCGACCCCTTGAATCAGCACGAGCGCATCCTTGCCGTGGTGCCGATGATCGGCGCCGGGACATCCGCCGATCCACGCCGGCCCATGTTCGTCCCGGCCAACGGGGTCGGCGAAGGCATTATCGGCTTCACCTACGAACTCAGTGACGACGGCAAGTTCGCGCTGGTGGAAATCATCGCCCGCGAGCGCAAGCATCTGCTGCCGATGCTCAATTCCACGCGCGCCGACGTGAAGGTGTTCCTCCGCGGCCGCGACCGGAAAGACGATATAGAACGGGAACTAAAGCTGTATAAACGGGATTTCGACGTGCATCGCTTCCTGGGGGTGGAACGATGAAATCGCGCGCCGCCCTCCTCCTGCTCACCCTGGCCGCCATCCTCCCGGCTCAGTACAGCTATTTCTATACGTCCAATCTGTCGAGTCCCGACCCCAACTGGAACGTAAACGGATCATTCCTTTACAACGGCTCCTACATCTCCAACACATGGCTGACCTACGGCGTGGAGATCAACACCACCGCCAACTTCAGCAATGCCACCTTCCAGCACTACCATCGCGCAACTCCCAATGCGTATTACGCACCCGGCGGCTCTTACAACACAGGCTCTGGTCTTGTCGTTCAGCTCGACCGGCAAGCCGGTGTCCTGTCGATCATCGAATTCAGCGGCAGCTCCACGACTTTGTTGGCTTCAACCTCGGTGATCCCGACTTCCTCCAACTTCCGCTCGCTCATCTGCAACTCCTACGTCTACGTCTATTTCGGCACTACGTACGTCTTTTCGGCGGCCGTTTCCGGATCAAGTGGTTATGGACATGTCGGGATCGGCAGGTTCAACCCCTATCAAGGAGACAACTTCACCGAACTCAAGCTCGGCGAGATCGAAACCACCGCGCCCAACCCCGTCGCCGCCAACTCGATCGCCACCCTCAACAACCCAACCTCCACCGAATTCACCTGGACCGGCGCGCTCGATGACCCCAACGGCATCGGCGTCCGCGCCTACCGCATCCGCCGCAACGGCGTCACCATCGGCGAAGTGCACGGCGCCGCTTTCACCGACCTCTCGCTCGCCCCCTCCACCACCTACACCTACACCATCACCACGCGCGACTGGCACCGCAACCAAAGCACCGAAACCAGCTTCCAGATCACCACACCTCCCGCCTCCCACAAAGACCCGCGCCGCATCGGCGTGCACTCGGACGGCTCCTACTACGGCGCGGGCGGAGAGAACATCGACACCCGCTCCGGCAATCTCAACTACACCCTCCCGCTCGTCAAAACCAGCGGCCGCAACTCGCTCGCGGTTACCGTTTATCTCTCCTACAACTCCCAGATCTGGCGCCGCGACGGCAACACCGTCTGGAGCCACGGCCGCGACACCGGCTTCGGCCACGGCTGGCGCCTCTTGATCGCCTCCGTCACCCCCGTCTGGAGCGACTTCTTCACCGTCAACCACTACATCTACGCCGACGGCACCGGAGCCCAGTACCGCCTCGACATCAACACCAACGGCGTCTGGACCTCCAAGGAAGGTTTCCACGGCCGATACAACGCCGCCTCCAACGTCATGAATTTCCCCGACGGCTCGCGTTGGGACTTCTCCGTGGTCTCCGCCGGCGCCGAAGCCGACGCAGGCACCCGCTACCCTGGCTCCATCCGCGACTCCAACGGCAATTTCCTGCAACTCCATTACCGCGCCGGAGCCGGCGTCCCCTGGGGCTATTCCAGCTCCCGCCTCTCGCAAGTGGCCGACGTCGTCGCAACCTGGGGCTTCTTTTACAACTCCAGTGAACGGCTCACCACCATCCAAAACACAGGCAATCCCAGTCAGGGCTACACCTTCACCTATTCGGCTTCCCAGACGCTCTCCTCCCCGTTCACCCCCTTCGCCTCCTTCGGCACGGCCACCATGCTCAACCAGGTGCGCGATGGTCTCAACCTCGCTCACAACTTCCAGTACGGCGCCAACAACTCCGGCGAGCTCACCAAGGTCACTCTCCCCTACGGCGGCGATCTCCGCTGGGAATACCGCGACTTCACCTACTCCGCCAGCCGCACCCTCCGCGAAGTCCAGACCCGGCAAGTCACCCACTCCACCGGCGCAACTCCTGTCTCCTACACCTTCGCCCGCGACGACTCCGGCGACGCCTCCCGCTCCACCCACCTGTGGACCACCATCGATGACGCAACCGGCGGCGGCCGCCGCAAATGGACCTTCGACGTCAACACCGCCTCGGCCTACTTCGGCCGCCCCGTCAAGTTCGAGCAGTTCGCCCTCCCCTCGGCCACTCTCATGCGCCAGGAGGATTTCACCTGGACCGCCGACGCCACCGGCCGCCCCTACGTCGCCTCTGTCCTCTCCACCATCGACCCAGGCACCGCCTTCGCCAAGCAATCCAAGGTCGAGCAGACCCTCGACATCCACGGCAACGTCACCCAGCGCAAACTCTACGATTACCCTAACCTCACCACCCCCGCGCGCACCTACAATTACACCTACCACTACCACATCACCGCCCCCAGCTATTACGTCGACTACATGACCAACCGCCTCCTCACCGCCTCGGTCTCGAGCGGCGCGCAGAGCTTCACGCTCCTCACCAACACCATCGACAGCTACTCCGGCAACCCGCTCATCTCCCGCCCCGGAGCCCCCGGTCATGACGGCCAGTTCAGCACCACCTACTACGCCCGCGGCAACGTCACACGCTCCGTGTCCGGCGCCGTCACCATCGACACGCAGT
>Ga0194128_10000504_pt1 | contig 71217 bp, 63 predicted proteins | sample TA2KigCa65mmetaG_FD_148650 | JGI IMG/M metagenome (GOLD analysis project Ga0194128, IMG submission 148650) | Freshwater microbial communities from Lake Tanganyika, Tanzania - TA2015037 Kigoma Deep Cast 65m | ecosystem: Environmental > Aquatic > Freshwater > Lake | place: Tanzania: Lake...
ACCTGGCCAGACCCCATAGCTCTCTGGGTTACCTGGCTCCTGAGACCTTCCGCCAACAGCACGAACTCGCATTATCCGTGGTATAAATTACGGGGGAAGGTCACTCCCTCGAACTAGTTCTCAGGACTTCCAATTATACAAGTACCTTAAGCTGGAAGGAATCCGCGAGTGACCGCTGATACCAATTGCCCCGACTTTCCAATGTGTATGGCCTTACTATATCAGAAGTGTACTTGGCGGTGCCCACACAAATTTTATCTCCACTCACTACCCACCCTGATTTCACGCCGCTCCCCCATACCCCTCATCCAGCAGGTCCACCACGTGGCAGACCCGCACCGCACTGCCCCGCCGCCGCAGGCCCTGCTCTAGCTGCATCATGCAGCCGGGGTTGGCGGTGGCCACTACCTCCGCGCCGGTGGCGGCAATCCAGTCCAGCTTGCTCGCCAGGATTTGTGCCGAAAGCTCCGGCTGCACCATGGAGTAAACGCCCGCCCCGCCGCAGCAGCGGTCGGCGTGGTCCATCTCCACCAGCTGCAGGCCGGGGATGGCCTTCAGGATGGCTCGCGGCGGCGTGGTGATGCGCTGGGCATGGGCCAGGTGGCAGGGGTCCTGGTAGGTCACCCTGCGCTCCAACCGGCCCGTAGGAGGCGCAAAGGGCAGGGAAACCAGGAACTCGGTGATGTCCACCGTCATCTGGGAAAAGCGGCTGGCCTTTTCGGCGTAGTCCGGGTCATTATGGAGCAGCTCGTGGTACTCCTTCATGGTGGAGCCGCAGCCTGCCGAGGCCGTGACGATGCGCTCCACCCCGGCGGCCAGGAAGGCGTCAATGTTGCGGCGAGCCATGCTGCGGGCATACTCCAGGTCGCCGCCGTGCAGGTTCAGCGAGCCGCAGCAGCCCTGGCCCGGCGGGACTACTACCTTGCAGCCGTTGCGGGCCAGCACCCGTACCGCGGCGCGCATGGTGTCGGCCTGCATCAGGGGCATAACGCAGCCAGAGAGCAGGCCCACGGTGAGGGTATGCCGTCCCTCCGTTGTAAGGGCAGGTTTAAAACCTGCCCCTACGGGCCTCTTGGAGGGGCCAAAAAACCGGCGGGACAGCGGCGGGAGTTGGGCTTCCAGCCCGGCCAGGCCGCCGGGGAACAAGCGAAGCACTTTTGATGCCCGCACCAGCTTTTGCAGGCCCCAGCGCTGGTAAAAGCGCAGCAGCCTTGCGCCCAGACGTAGCCGCCCTGGATGGGGCAGCGCCCCCCGCAGGAATAGCCTACTCACACCTTTGACTCGGTCGGACTGCAAACCCGCAGCACGCGCCTGGGCGCGGGTGGCTGACATCATGCGGCCATATGGCACACCCGAGGGGCACACCGCCTCGCAGGCGCGGCACTGGAGGCACATCTCCCAGTGGGACACTATCTGGGGGGTAATGCCGGTGCGGCCTTCCTGGACTGCTTTCATCAAGGCGATGCGGCCCCTGGGAGATTCGGTCTCCAACCCCAGGGTACGGTAGGTGGGGCAGGCGCTGAGGCACAGGCCGCAGTGGACGCAGCGGTACATATCAGCGGGGGCAGGCGCGTCGGGACCGCCAAAGCCTGGCCCTTGGAGCAGGGCTGGGGTTAAATCTCCCCTGACCCCCCCTTGGGCAAGCTCAGGGCGGCGCCTTTGCGAAAGGGGGGGATTATCCTGCTCCCCTTTGTACGGGGGAGGATTGTCCCGATCTCCTTTGTCAAAGGGAGGACTATTCGGCCCCCCCTTGTAAAGGGGGGAGGGGGGGATTTCCCGCTCGTTATGAGGCTGGGCAGCAGAATGTTCGGCCATTACAGCCTCCCCAAGAAGCGGCCTGGGTTCAGGATGCTTTGGGGATCGAACTTCTGCTTCAGACGCCGCATAATCTCCAGCCCCTGGGGCGCATCATCCCACACGTCTAGCTGCGACTTCCACTCCAGGGGGCACTGTTCCACCACCACCGCGCCGCCCAGGGCGCGAACCTGCGCCCGCAGTGCGGCGATGGCTTGCATAAGTGAATCTTTTTCTCCGCCTTTTGGCCAAGGGGGGATTTCCTCTCCCCACCGCAGCAATCGCACGGTGCCAAAGCCCGCGTCGGCTATAATCCCCGCAACTGCAGATTCATAAAGGGGGGACTTCTCCAGCATCGCCACTACCTGCCCCACCGCCGAGGGCGGCACACTGATTTTCAACCCCAGCTTGGGAGCTGATTCAGAGGACCAGCCCAGGTCAGTAAGCTGGTGCAGCAGGTCGCGGGCCGGGGCTTCTTCCAGCCGCTCCAGGTCTTTGGCGCCGCGCTCTGGCAAGAACCGCGCCGAATCTTCCAGCCGTCTTTTCACAGCACTGGGCCGCCCAGCAAAGAAGGCGATAGCGTAAATCCCCCCAACCCCCCTTTGCAAAGGGGGGGTTAGACCTTCCCCCCTTTCGTAAAGGGAGGTTAGGGGGGATTTATCTCCTGAAATTTGTCCAACCGCTATCACCTGCAACCCCTGGGGAGCAAATACCTGGGCGCACAACGCCTGCCCCGCCGTTACTGCTTGGCCCATAGAATCAAACCGCGCCAACAAGGCCCCGAAGGCGGCAGGCAGCGGCGATAGTTTGAATGTGGCCTCCACTATCACCCCCAGCGTGCCTAGAGAACCAGTATAGAGCTTGTTCAGGTCATAGCCAGTGACGTTCTTCACCACCTTACCGCCCGCCCGGGTCATTACACCCTGACCGCTGACCACGCCAATGCCAATGAGCCAATCCCTGGGCAGACCAAAAGCAAACCGCAGCGGCCCGCTGGCCCCGGCAGCCAATACGCCGCCGATGGTTGCCCGCTCCGCCAGGGGCGCTTCCAAGGGCAAAAACTTCCCCCCCTGGGCCAGGGCTGCCTGCAAGCCCGCCAGGGTCATGCCCGCCTCCACGGTGCAGGTCAGGTCGTTGGGCTGGAAGTCCAGCAAGTGATTCATGCCGCGCAAGTCCAGGGCCAGGTCGTAGCGGCTGGGCGAATTGCCCAGGGACATTTGCGTGCCGCCGCCCCAGGGCATTACCGACAGCTTCTCGGCCGCAGCCCATTGCAGCACTGAGGCCGCCTGCTGGCAGTTGGCGGGCCGCACCGCGGCCTGGGGCGTCTGCCCGTCCACAGCATAGTGAGGCAGCTGCCCGGCAGGCAGGGACGTGATGCCCTGGCACTGAATGGGAAGGAAACTACTCAGGCTCAAAGATGCTCCGTGACGTCAGGCTAAGTCAACCGCTCTTCCGCGGACTTGAGGTAGTTCTCTAGAGCATAGTCATGGTTGCCCACGAGATAAACTATCAGCTGCTCGTGGTCGTTGTACACAACGAAGGCTGCTCGAATTCCACGCCCAATATCCAGTTCATACAATCTGCCCTGTAACCCCAGGTGTTGTTGCCCCTTAACTGCCTGGACAGACTTGAGCCGCAAGCTCATTGGAACGTTGGACGCAATATGCTCGACTTTATTGACAATGGTCAGTCGCAGGTTTTGAGGAAATATCGCAAGCTCGGCTTCTGTGTTTGGATGCCACTCTATGCTACAGGCCAAGGCGCCGCTTCATCTCCTCGTGCGAGATGGTTTTGGCTGGAGACCTTAGCCGCGCCTGCAATACGGGATCATTGGCGAACCAAGCAGACTGGCACTTATTCAAATAATGCTTCATTGCAAGACAAAGCCAATGAGGAATCATCTTATTTTGAGGAACCAACTCTCCAGATAGTATCAGCCGAACCGCAAGAACACACAAATCAAGTTTGGTGTTAGCCCAATAACTATCCATGACAGACCCAATAACAGCAGCCCTGCTATCCACAGGTGCTTGCTGAAGCACCCGATTTAGCCGTGTTTGCATCTGGAACACTTCTAGCAAAATCCACCTATCGGAGGATGAGAAGAATTCCACCGCATTGGATTCAGATGCGTTTAGAACTTGCTGAACCAGGTTAATCCTCGCCTGGTCGAATTTCCCTTCGCGCAACAATTCCGAAGCAATTGGCCTAAAAATAATCTCCAGTACTGGCACATAGTCCAATACAACTTTTTCCACGATGCTGTGAAACTGCCGGTTGTTCTTAGCAAACATCAAGGGCTGAAGAACGTCCAGCAACCGTTGAGTGGCCAGTTCCTGAATTTCAGAGTCTACATCAGGACGAGCCTGTGACACGTACTCTCGAAGCACATCAGAAGCCATTCTTCATCCTCCCGCTACGCCACCATGCCCGGTGCGGCCCGCTGGGGCGGCGGCTTGTGGGGCGGCTGGCCGTCGGGGAAAATCTTGCCAGGGTTCAGGCGTCCCGAGGGAGCAAAGGCGTCCCGCACCCGCTGCATGGCCGCCAGGTCGGCCTCAGTATAGACCAGGGGCATGTACTCTTTCTTCTCCAGACCTATGCCATGCTCGCCGCTTAGCGTGCCCCCGAACTCCACGCAGACTCTCAGGATTTCACCCCCCGCGGCCAGGGCTTTTTCATGGGCGCCGGGTTCCCGCCCATCGTAGAGCATGATGGGGTGCAGGTTGCCATCGCCGGCGTGGAACACATTAGCAATGGGCATCCCGTACTTCTGGCTGACTTCGGAAACTCGCTGCAGCACTTCAGTAAGGCGAGTGCGGGGCACCACGCCGTCCACCAGAAAGTAGTTGGGGGCAATGCTGCCAAAGGCCCCAAAGGCGTTTTTACGCCCCAGCCACAGCCTGGCCCGCTCCTGGGCGGCTTCTGCCACCCGCACCTGGGCCGCGCCCGCTTCCCACAGCGCCGCCTCCACCTCCTGGCTGGTCTCCGAAACCTCTTCTTTCAGCCCCTCCAGCTCCACCAGCAGCACCGCCCCAGCATCCAGGGGGTAACCGGCATCCATGACATTCTGAACCGCCCGGATGCTCAGGGCGTCAATCATCTCCAGGGCCGCCGGGACAATGCCGTAGCCAATAATCGCCGATACTGCGGTGCAGGCCGAGTCTATGTCTGGGAAAATGCCCAGGAAGGTCTTGACCGTCTCCGGCAATGGCAGCAGACGCACCACGATTTTGGTCGCCACGCCAAAGGTGCCTTCGGAGCCAACGAACACACCCCGCAGATCGTATCCTGGGGCCTCCCGAGCCAGGTTGCCCAGGTTCACCACCGCGCCATCTTCCAGCACCACCTCCAGGCCCAGGACATGGTTGGTAGTGGCGCCGTAGGCCAGGCAGTGGGGGCCGCCTGCGTTCTCGGCGATGTTGCCGCCCAGGCTGCAAGCCTTCTGGCTGGAGGGGTCCGGCGCGTAGCGCAGGCCAAATTTGTTGGCGTGCAGGTCCAGGTCCAGGTTGATAACACCGGGCTCCACAGTGGCGGTGCGGTTGACGGTGTCCACTCCCAATATGCGGTTCATGCGGGTGAAGGCTATCTGCATACCGCCGGGGGGGGCTATTGCCCCCCCGCTGAGGCCAGTGCCCGAACCACGGCCTGCCAAGGGCACGCCGTAACGGTGGGCCAGAGCCATAACCTGGCTGACTTCCTGGGTAGAGGCAGGCAGCACTACGGCTTGAGGCAGCCGCATGTCAATGGAGCCGTCGTACTCATACACCAGCAGGTCCGCCGGGTGGCTGATAACATACTCTGCCCCCACAATGGCCCGCAGCTCGTTCAGGAAATTCTCGTTTACCCTGGTTGATTCCACGCCAGTCTCCGCCTGCTCTACTGAATGGGATGATATCTAAAAGGGTATTTGATGGCAAGAATGGGTCAACCTGTATAAACTCTCAAGTACCGCTCCGCCACAGAGGCCCAGCTAAACCCTGCCAGGGCGTACTGCCGCGCCTCCTCACCCAGACGCTGCCGCAGGCCGTGGTCATTCACCAGCCGCACCATTTGCCCCACCGCCGCAGGCATATCATACCGGGGCACTATTACTGCGCCGCGGGCCAGCAGCTCCCGGTTGGCTCCCACGTCGTGGGTCAGCACCGGCACACCGCAGGACATGCCCTCAAAATAGGCCAGGCCAAAGGCCTCGTACTGGGAGAACAGGGAGAACAGGTCAGCCTGCTGGTACCACCCAGCCAGTTCAGCGTCGGAGACTTCGCCGGTCAAAAGGACTTCCCGTGCCAAGCCAGCGGCGGCTATTGCCGAGCGAAGGTCTGCCTCGCCATCTTCGTCGCGGCCCACCAGCACCAACCGGGCGGGGTGATTGAACTGGAAACGCGCCTGGCGATAAACCTCCAGCAGCCATGCCTGGCCCTTGTGGGCGCCCAGTCTTCCCACACACAGGATGGTGAGGGGGGCATCACCCTCGCCTTTACCCTCACCCTGACCCTCTCCCAAGGCGGGAGAGGGAATTATCACCTCCCTCTCCCCCTGCGGGAGAGGGCTGGGGTGAGGGATATCCGGCACCGAGGCCCCCCAGCCAATGACCTGCTGTTTTTCCGGCGCAAGATGGTAGTCCTTACGCACCTGTTCTGCCTCCTGGCGGGAAAGAGAGACCACCTGGTCAACCACCCGGCACAGAAAGCGGTTGAAGCGGCGCAGCCACCAATTGCCCGGCGGCAAGGGATGATAGGAGGGAGTGAAGATGAACCTGGCGCGCCGCCGATACCAGAACCAGGCCCAGAAGTGGCCCCAGAACCAGCCATCGCCCACTAAGTGAACGACGCTGGGGTTGAACTCTTTTACATAGCGCCGGATTTGCCAGGGGGAGAACCACACCAGGGGCACCGTGGACAGAGCCGGGGACTGGCGCGGCCAGCCCCGCAGCCGGTAAATGGCGATGCCCTGGGCAGTGGTCTCCCGGTCGGGCCACTCCGGATGGGGGATGATGTAGAAGGCGTACTCGGTGGTGAGGACGCCCACCGCCTCCACTTGGGACGACTGTAGCAACTGGGCAGAGAGCTGCTCGATAGCCCGCTCGATGCCGCCCAGGTAGGGCCGAAAGTAGGGCGTTAGAAAGAGAACGCGCAGGGGTGGGCCGCTCACCCCAGCGCCCGCGCCAACCCGCCCTGCCAGGCATCGGAGGCCTCAGCTAGGGGTAAGTCCACGTGGCGTCCCAGCCGGACACGCCCGCCGCCGGTGCGGCCCAGTTCCAATGCCGGCACACCCTGTTCAGCGGCCAACTGGCTCAACTGAGGCAGGTCTTCGGGCTTTACTGAAACAATGATGCGGGACTGGCCTTCGCCAAAGAGGGCAGCGTCCCACCGGGCAGGCAGTTGCTCAAAGTCCCCATTCCCCTGGAAACCCACGCCGCCCTGGATGCAGCTTTCCGCCAGGGACACCGCCAGCCCGCCGTCGGAGCAGTCATGGGCCGAGGCAACTAGCCTCTGCTGGATGGCCTGGCGGCACAGAGCCTGCACCCGCTGCTCCATGCCCAGGTCAATGGCAGGGCGTCCCGCCACCTTGCCGTGCACTACTTGCAGATACTCGCTGCCTGCCAGGCCGGCGGCACGGACGGGCCAGTCCCCCAGCAGCACCACGGCCAGTCTCTCCTCAGCAAAGGCTGACAGGGTGTGGCGGCTAGCATCCTCCAGCAGGCCCACGCCGCCTACGATGGGGGTAGGGAACACAGCCTGGCCGCGAGACTCGTTATACAGGCTGACGTTGCCGCTGACCACCGGCACGCCCAGGATGCGGCAGGCCCGCGCCATGCCCCGGATGCACCACTCCATCTGGTAGTAAACTTCGGGCCGCTCCGGGTTGCCAAAATTCAGGCCGTCGGTGAGGGCCAGGGGCTCCGCCCCAACGCAGGACAGGTTGCGGCAGACTTCCGCAATGACAATCTGCCCGCCCCGGTAGGGGTCCAGGTAGCAGTAGCGGCCGTTGCCGTCAATGCACAGGGCGATGGCCCGGTGAGTGCCCTTGATGCGCAGCACTGCGGCATCGCTGCCCGGCGGCGCCACCGTGTTGGTCTGCACCTGGTGGTCGTACTGGCGGTACACATTAGCCTTGCTGGCGATGTTGGGCGAAGCCAGCAGCCGCAGCAGCACTTCGCTAGGGCTGGCCTTGGGCAGGGGCACGTCGCGGAAACTAAGGCGTTGGCGCGCCCGCTGCTCCGCAGACATCTCCCCCTTCATGCGATACTTGGGGGCTTCTGACAGATGTTTGATGGGCAAGTGCGCCACCGGACGGGCACCGTCGTAAATCTGCGCCTGGGGTTCCTCAGTAATTTGCCCAATCTCCCGGCAGGGAATCTCCCACTTGTCGAACACCGCCCGGACCCGTTCCGTCCGGTCCGGCGGCACCACCAGCAGCATCCGCTCCTGGGACTCGGACAGCATCACCTCGTAGGCGTTCATGCCCGGCTCCCGGCGGTGCACCAGGGACAGGTCCAGCAGCACGCCGCGCCCGCCCCGAGCTGCGGACTCGATGGTGGAGCTGGTCAGGCCCGCCGCGCCCAGGTCTTGAAGCGCCAGCACGTCGCCGGTGGCCAGGGCCTCCAGGCAGGCCTCGATGAGAATCTTTTCCATGAAAGGGTTGCCCACTTGCACCGTGGGCCGCCGCTCCTGCTCCTCTTCAAAGGTACGGGAGGCCAGGCCGGAAGCGCCGTGGATGCCGTCGCGGCCGGTCTCCGCCCCCGCCAGCAGCAGCACGCTGCCAGGCACGCGGGCGGCGGCGGTGGCGACGCGGTTGGCAGGCGCCAGGCCCACGCACATGGCATTGACCAGGGGGTTCTGGGCGTAGGATGGATCAAAGTAAATCTCCCCGGCCACGTCGGGCACGCCGATGCAGTTGCCGTACCAGGAGATGCCCTCCACCACGCCGTGGAACAGGTGGCGGGTGTGGGGGTCGTCCAGGGGGCCGAACCGCAGGGAGTTGAGCAGGGCAATGGGCCGCGCCCCCATAGCCAAAATGTCCCGCACGATGCCGCCCACGCCGGTGGCCGCGCCCTGCCGTGGCTCCACCGCCGAGGGGTGGTTGTGAGATTCCACCTTGAACACCAGGGCCAGACCATCGCCGATGTCCACTGCGCCAGCGTTCTCCGCGCCGGGCCGGGACAGCACCCGGGACGACTTGCCGGGTAACAGGCGCAGCAGGGGGCGGGAGTGCTTGTAGCCGCAATGCTCGCTCCACAGAGCGCCGAACATTCCCAGCTCCACCGGGTTGGGCTCCCGGTCCAGCCGGTCCACAATCATTTCATATTCGGCCTGGCTGAGGGCAATCTCGTCCAGGACTTGTTTGGTTACGGGCATATCAAGGAGGCTCCATTGGTATGTAGGGGAGCGGCGAGCAGCGCCCTACGGCTTATACAACCCCTATAACTCCCTGGCCAAGAAACCACCACACTTACTTCCCACTTGGTAAAGGGTAAGGTGGGGATGGGAGTATTGCGAGTGTAGCACAGCCGCTGGTGGTAAAGCCAATTCATGCAGGAGAGCTGTTTCCTGCACCTGGCGGAATCTCAAATAAGGAGTCCCTTGGCGCAACTTGGCGGGATTCCTTAGAGGATGTCTAAAAAGGCTAGGCGCTCGTGGTTCGACAGGCTCACCACGAGCGGTCCTTCAGCCGAAGGACGCTCATCCTGAGCTTGTCGAAGGATGAGCGCTGGTAGTGCACAGCACTTTTTAGACACCCTCTTAGAGGGTGTGGCTGGAATTCCGCTCATCCCGAGCTTGTCGAAGGATGAGTAGCTTTTAGCCCGCTCATGGTTCGACAAGCCCCGACCAGGTCGGGATCCCGATACGTCGGGACTCACCACGAGCGGGAATTGTCACACAAGCTCGTACAGAGAGTTTGGAGTGGTTTTCTATCTTCTCAGCGGTCTCCGCGTGCTTGGCGGTGAGTTTTTAGGATAGGCGTTAAGGAGACAATCAGCCTGCGCCTTGTTGCCGCCTCACTCCCCGCGTTCCGCAAACACCGCCTTGGCCTCCCGCAGGGCATCCTCCACGTAGGGCCAGCCTCGGTACCAGCCCGCCTGTGAAAAGACCTCGCAAATCTCCCGGCAAGTGAAGCCCATGTCCAGGGCGTACCCAATATGCTGGCGCAGTTGGTCCATGTGGCCTCGGCACATCAGCGCCACCATAATGCACACCATGCGCTCCTTGTGGGTCAGGTCGGCCCGCGCCCACACCTCGCCGTAGTTGTAGGCTTCCACCAGGTCAGCCACGTTGGGCAGCAGTTGCTGGGTTAGGGATTCTTCCAGTTCGGCGTTGGCCTGTTCACCCCAGTAATGGCGGCGCAGCTTCTTCCCCCGGGCCAGCTTTTCCTCCACCGAGGCCAGCCAGTCTGCCTTAAGGGGCAGCTTGTCCTCTTTCCGCCACATCTCCTGCTCGTTAATCACCTTCTGCGCCTGGGTCAGGGCAAAAACGGTGGCGGGGATGCCCGCGTAAAAGATTAATTGCAGGAAGATGCCCTTGATCTTCTGGGGCGTCATGCCCAGGGTCATGCCCACGCGTATCTGGTGGTGCAGGCCGAAGTCCCAGCCGTTGCAGCATTGGGCGGCAATGGTGGCGATACTGCGCAAGTTAATATCCAGCCCCGGCACCTGCCAGATGCCGCCCCACATGACCTCCTCTTGCAGCTTCACGTAGTCTGTGCTGATGCTGGGCAAGGCACCGGTGAGCCGCCCGGCGGGCACGTACTGGTCAATAAAAGCGTGCAGGTTCATAGCCTGACGGTGCAGCTGCTTGGCTTCGGTCATGGGTGATGCTCCTTTGGTGAAAATCCCCCTCACCTTGGGCCTCTCCCACAAGGGGAGAGGAAGACTTCTTCTACTACAATCCCCGTTCTTGAAACACCTGCTGGGCTTGCCGCAGGGCATCCTCCACGCAAGGCCAGCCCCGGTACCAGCCCGCCTGGGAGAACACCTGGCAGATTTCTTCTTTGGTTAACCCCACGTCCAGAGCATACCCCACGTTCTGCCGGAGCTGGGACCAGTGGCTGCGGGCCATCAGCGCCGCCAAGATGCACACCATGCGCTCTTTAGGGGTCAGGTCCGGTCTGACCCAAACTCCGCCGAAGTGATAAGCATCCACCAGGTCGCAGACCTCCGGGGCCAACTGGCGGGCTGCGGAGACTGCGGCGTCCTGGTCTGCTTGCTGCCCCAAAAGCTGGATGCGCAGCTCCCGGCCCCGCTGCAACCGCTCCTCCAGGCCGGCCAGCCACTCCACGTCCACCAGCGTGTCCTGGGACTTCCACTCCTCCCGCTCGTTAATCACATCCTGGGCCACCCGCAGGCCGAAGGCCGTGGCGGGAACACCTGCGTAGAACAGCAGTTGGATGAAGATGCCCTTCACTTGCTGGGGAGTCAGGCCCACAGTAAGGCCAGTCCGCACCTGGTGCTCCACGCCGAAGTCCCAGCCGTTGACGCACTGGGCCGAGATGGTGGCGATGCACCTCAGCTTCATATCCAGCCCCGGCTCCAGCCACACGCCGCCCCACATCAGCTCGTGCTGCACGCGGACAAAGTCGGCCAGCACCGGCGTGGGCCGGGCGTAAGGCAGGTGCTGGTCAAAAAACTTCCGCAGCTTGGCGGACTTTTCTTGCAGGTCCTTTACAGTGGTCATGGGTGTTGTCTCCTCAGAAACAATACTTCAAAAGCAGGGTTGATTTATTCTCAATACATTTCTATGAGCTATGCTGGCAGCGCCTCGGGTTTTCCTACAGTTCACGCCCCAAGTCAGGGCAATCTCTGCCCTTACCGATATGCCGAGTATCAATCAACCCTGGCTTTATTTAAAAGAATTGGAGATTGCGGGTAGTATGACGTCTCAAATATAATATCGCCCCAAGCTACTTTGGACTTATATATGACCAAAATCCAGGAAATCCGGACCATTGAAACCCTTAAGCGGCGGACTCCCACGCCATTGCCTGCGGCGGCGGCGCCAACGCCACCAACGATGTTAGTCCCAACCAAGCCTGTCCAAATCCTCCCCATTACCCCAAATATTCCAATCCTCCCAATTGAGAAAACACTGTCGCCGCCGCCGGTTCAACTGGCGCCTGCCGACGGAACCACATTCAGTAATTCCCCAAGGACCACTACTCTGAGTTGGCGTTCCCTGCGCGGCACATTCAAATACACTGTCGAGATTGACTGCTTCAATTGCTGCCAGCTCGGTACATGGTGCACTGACCTTGGCAAGACTTGGAAGGTAGCTCCTAACTTGAGCGGGACTAACTACACCTTCGACTTCGCCGGCCCACAACCAGGGCGCTGGCGGGTTTGGGGTGTGGATGATACTGGTAAGGAACCCGCCAAGTCCGGGTGGTGGGAGTTCACCTACATCCGCTAGTCTGCGCCGGGAATGTATCGTCAGCCGTCCCGCCCTGCAAATACCTGCCGCGCCTGCTCCAAGCCGTCCTCTACATGAGGCCAGCCCCGGTACCAGCCGGCCTGGGAAATGACCTGGCAGATTTCCTGCCGCTCCAGGCCCATGTTCAGCGCATAGCCAATGTACTGCCGGAGCTGAGACCAGTGGCCGCGGGCCATCAGCGCCGCCAGCACGCATACCATGCGCTCCTTGGGCGTCAGGTCCGAACGCCGCCACACCTCGCCGAAGTTGTAGCCGTCCACGATGTCCGAGGCCTCTGGCGTCAACTGCTGGGCGATGGAGTTTTCTATTTCCTGGTTGGCTTGCTCGCCCCACAGGCTGGTGCGCAGTTCAGTGGCGGCGGCCAATTTCTCCTCCAGGGTGTCCAGCCAGCGTTCTTGTGAAGGCGTGTCGGCACGCTTCCATTCAGGGCGTTCGTTAATCACCTTCTGGGCCTGCAGCAGGCCAAACACCGTGGCGGGGATGCCCGCGTAAAACAGCAGCTGGATGAAGATGCCCTTGATTTTGTGGGGACTCATGCCCAGACCCAGGCCCATGCGGATGTGGTGTTGCAGGCCAAAGTCCCAGCCGTTGACGCACTGGGCCGATATAGTAGCCAGGCACCGCAAGTCCAGGGCCAGGCCGGGCGCCTGCCAGATGCCGCCCCAGGTCAGGGGCGCCTGGATGCGCTGGTAGTCCGCGGAAACATTCGGCATCCAGGGGTGTTCCGGCAGGCGAGGGCGCAAGGCCTGGGCTTTACGTTCCATTTCATCGGCTTGTGGCATGGCAATATCTCCGCTAGGGGTGGTTTAGTCTTGCTTTATGCGTAGGGGAGCGCCTGCATGTGCGCCCGCGCTGGACTGCATGAACCGTGGGCAGACCCATGGGTCTGCCCCTACGTCTTTTCAGATTCCCAGTCCTCCTTAATCAGGTCGGCGGCGCGCTCCCCAATCATAATGGCGGTGGCGTTGGTGTTGGCGCGCACAATCTCCGGCATTACGGAAGCGTCCACCACCCGCAAGGACTCCAGGCCCCGGACCCTGCAGCGCTGATCCACCACCGCAGTGGGGTCGCTGGCTGGCCCCATTTTGCAGGTGCAGGAAGTGTGCCCCGCAATAGTCACGGTCTTTTGCAGCCAGGCGTCCAGGGTGGCGTCGCTGGCAAGGTCAGCGTCGGTGGGAGATATGCGCTGCCCAACCAGCCGGTGCAGTCCACGGTCTTGGAACAAGCGCACGCACAGTCGCACGGCCTCTCGCATACGCCGCCGGTCTTCCGGGTGGGTCAGGAACTGGTAGTCTAGCCGGGGCTGCTCCCTGGGATCGCAAGAGTTCAAGTTGAGCTGGCCCACGCTGAAGGGGAATTCCAGGCGGCAGCCCACCCGGATGTCATTGCCCTCCTGGCTGCCAGGATAGGAAGTAGTAGGCTGCACTTGAATGTCATTGCGGTGGGGCGACCCCGCAGGGCTGAAGCGCAGGCCCACCTGGTTCCGGGGGGCGTCCGGGTCTGCTGCATAGTCCGGTCCTGGCTGGAAACGGATGGATGCTGAGGGGTGATTTTTCATGTTCTGCCCCACGCCCGGCAAGTCCACCACTGGCCGGATGCCCAGCCGTTGCAATTGCTCCGCCGGACCTACACCGGACAGCATGAGCAGCTGCGGCGACATGATGGCCCCGCAGCTCAGGATTATCTCCCTGCCTTCCACAATAAAGGTCTCGGCCCCGCTGTCCACCTCCAGTCCAGTGGCCCGCCTGCCCTCAAAAATAATGCGGTAGGCCAGGACGTTGGGCTTGATGGTAAGGTTTATGCGGTGGCGGCAGTCCGCCAGGTAAGTAAGGGCGGTGCTCATGCGCACGCCGCCGGGGTTGTTCAAGGGCATGGCCCCCGCGCCGGTGCCTTCCGGGTTGTTCATGTCCGGGTCGTGGGGAAACCCGGCAGCCAAACAGGCGGCATGAAAGGCGGAATGGAGCGGGAGCCACTTTTCCTGGGGGTGGCGGCGCACCGGGATGGGACCGTCGGCGCCGTGAAAATCATCCTGGATGTCCGTGTCGGTCTCCAGCTTGCGAAAGTAAGGCAGCACCTTGAGATATGACCACTCGTCATTGCCCAGGGCGGCCCAGCCGTCAAAGTCCTCCGGCGCGCCCCGCAGAAAAATCTGGTGGTTGATGGCGCTGGTGCCGCCGGTCACTTTGCCGCGGGCCACTGGAATGGGCCGTGGCTGCTGGGGCGTGGCCTGGCCCACAAAAGACCAGTTGTGGGGCGCATTGGCTTGGGAGGCTGCCTGGTGGCAGTCGAACTTCAGCTCTTCCGGAAGGTGGCCAGGGTCCGGGTAATCTGGTCCAGCTTCCAGCAGCAGCACTGAGCGTGCCGGGTCTTCCGAGAGCCGGGCGGCCAGCGCGCATCCGGCGGAGCCAGCGCCCACTATGATGAAGTCGTACTTCATGTCCCAACTCTATTAGCTGCAAATTTGCTGGTCAGCAGTATAACGCCGCAGGGCGGTGTAGAGGTAGTGGGACAGAATTATGTCCAGGGTCTTTCAGTTGTCAGCAGCAGTAGGGGCAGACCTGCGTGTCTGCCCACGGGTGACAACCCCTGCCCAGGGCGCGCCCCGACGAGCAGCACGAAAACTGAATGACCATGCAGTGTGCTCAAGGCTGATTCATGTTCAGCCCAGTTTTCTTCAAACTGGCTTAAGAATTCTGGCATAGACTTATTGCATGGTCGGGGAAATATGACCTGGAGGGGGAGGCGACGCATGAGTGCCATGATAAATGTTTGACGCATCAGGGTTGCCAACCATAAATTTCAGGCGAGATAAAGGAGCGCCATGCAGAAGTCGAAGAAAGTTTGGTTGTTAGTGCCCGTCGCCGTGGCGATTATTGCCATTGGCGGCGTTGGCGCAGTGGCCGTACGGGATGCGGCGGCTCAGGAAAGCACCACCAACGCCACGACCTCCGTTGGCGATTTTGCGTCCCGGGTTGCGGCCATTCTGGGTATAGAATCGGATAAGGTCCAGAGCGCCATGGACCAGGCCCGGAAGGACGTAAGGGACGAGGCAGTCCAAAAGAAGCTGGACGCAATGGTGCAGGCGGGGAAACTGACACAGGCCCAGGCAGACGAGTACCTGTCCTGGTACAAGGCGCGGCCTGCTGATATGCCCGGATTCATGGGACCTGGGTTCGGCGGCCACGGAAAGGGCCGAGCCTTTGGGCATCACGGGATGGGCCCTGGCTCCGAGCATTGGCAAATGCCGGCGCCATCCCAGGCGCAGCCGCAGCAAGACTCCAGTTCATAGTTATGCTGGGCTTGTCCGTGGTGTGAATTTTACCGGCACCTGCGGGACCACACTCCTCCGGCCCCGCGGGCGCTTTGATTTTCATTTGCTGGTTCCACCTAAACTGGTCAGTCAGTGCGGAGCAGTCCCCTTGCCCAGCGCAATTCTAATCGTAGAAGATGATCCTCACACCGTGGAATTGGTGGGGCTTTACCTGCGCCGGGACGGGCACAAGGTGCTGACCGCGGACAACGGCATCGCTGGGCTGCGTATGGCCAGGGAATCTAGTCCTGACCTGATAGTTCTGGATCTTATGCTGCCCGGCCTGGATGGGCGGGAGATTTGCCGCTCTCTGCGAAAAGAATCGGATGTCCCCATCATAATGCTTACTGCCAGGGTTGATGAAGAAGACCGTCTGTCTGGACTGGACCTGGGCGCCGATGACTACATCACCAAGCCATTCAGCCCCCGGGAGCTGGCCGCCAGGGTGAGGGCTGTGCTCCGCCGCACGGCGCGGGACAATCTGGAGACGGGGCCGGGCGCTCTGACCTTCGGAGACGTGGAGCTGGACTTGAAACGCCGCACGGTTCAGGTGGGAACTAATCCAGTAATCCTTACTCCCACCGAATTCCGGCTATTGGCACTGCTTATGAAGGAGCCAGGCAAGGTCTTTAGCCGGGCGCAAATTGTGGAGCGGGTCTTCGGTTACGACTTTGAGGGGTTTGACCGCACCGTGGACGCCCATGTCTCCAACTTGCGCCGCAAGCTTGAAGCTGCTTCGGGGAAATCTCGATATATACATACGATATATGGCATTGGATATAAGTTCCAAGTTGCGTAGCTGGACTTCCAGCCTCCAATTCCGGCTCATTTTGGGTTTTGCCCTGGTGCTGGCCCTGACCCTGGGTGCGGTGAGCTTGTACGTGGGATGGGCCGCCAGCCAGGAAGTAAAGCATTTTGAGCAGCGGAGCAGGGATGTCCGCATCGCCCGGCTCCAGCGTTTCGCCGCCAGGCACTACCAGTCCAACCAGGGCTGGGGAAACGTCCAGGGCGCTTTGGAACAGGCAGGGCCGCTGTCTGACCGTCGTGTAGTGATTACAGACCAGACCGGCGCAGTGATGGGAGATTCAGATCGGGACAACCCCAGCCCGTGGGACCCCGACGCCTCTGGGAGCGCACTAGTGCCGGTCGTTGCGGAAGGGCGGCCTGTAGGTTCCCTGCTTTTGGGGCCTCCCGGCAATTCCCGGCCCTTTCCAGAGCCGCTGCCCAGCCGCATGGCCACCTCGGTGAACCGCTCTTTGCTGTACACTGGGCTGGCGGCAGGAGTCTTGCTGATAATTTTCCTGTCCCGCCGCGTGCTGGCCCCGGTGCATGCCCTGAGCGCCGCCGCCAGCCGCCTGGGCCGGGGCGATTTGTCCCAGCGGGTGGCCACTTCCGGACGGGGAGAGATAGGCCAGCTTGCCAGCACGTTCAACACTATGGCGGCCAATCTGGAAGATGCGGAACGGCAGAGGCGCAACCTGGTGGCGGACGTAGCCCATGAACTGCGGACGCCGTTGTCCAACATTCAAGGGTATATGGAAGCAATTGAGGACGGAGTACTGGTGCCGGACAGCGCCACCATCACTACAGTCCACCAGCAGGTGCAGCACCTGGTGCGCTTGGTAGAGGACCTGCGGCTGCTGGCCCAGGCCGAGGCAGGAGCGCTGCGGTTGGACCGGCAGCCAGAAGACCTGGCAGGCTTGCTCTCCCAAGTGGTGGAAGCGTTCAGGCCCCGGGCAGAGTCCAAAGGCGTCGGCCTGGAATTACAAATGCCGCCCAACTTGGCTGTGCTGGATATTGACCGGACTCGCATTGCCCAGGTGGTGAGCAACTTGCTGGACAACGCCATCTTTCATACTCCCACGGGGAAGGGGGTGTCAGTCATTGCGGAGATGGCCGAGCCTGGCTGGATCAGCGTGAGCGTGGTTGACCAGGGGACTGGAATTCCTGCTGAGGACTTGCCCAGGGTGTTTGAGCGTTTTTACCGGGTTGATCCTTCCCGCACCAGGAACAGCGGCGGCGCTGGCCTGGGCCTGACCATTGCCCGGCAGTTGGTGGAGGCCCACGGCGGTTCTATAAGCGCGGAAAGCACTATGGGGCAGGGCAGCCGTTTCACGGCCCGGCTGCCGGTTGCCGACAAGGGGGCTGGATGAGCGCCGGGGTTGCTGAGGCGTGCATTAATAACTAACCACCCTCATCCCAACCTTCTCCCTCTATGGGAGAAGGAATTCCTCCTCTCCCTTTGTAGGCTTTGCCTCAAAACACCTGCGTCTAACTGAAACTGTCATCCTGAGCGAAGCGAAGGATCTAAAATGCAAGTTGCATAGGTGCCTATCGTAGATTATTGCCCAGTTTTCTAGATTCTTCGTCGTCCCGATAACATCGGGACTCCTCAGAATGACACTTTTGAGGCAAGACCCCCCTTGTGGAAGAGGATTGAGGTGAGGGGGAAAGAATTGCGCCCACTGATTAGTTTTCAGTTCATGGCTAAGTAACCAGGCCCGGGAAAGCGGCTAAAGTCCTGGGCCATTACTGCGCAGCCAGCCGGTACACAGTGCCCTCATTCAGGTTGGTCACGTACAGTTCTCCTGCTGCGTCTTCACCCAGGGAGCTGTGGCCTGCGCCTTTGCCTGCCACGGCAACGCTCCGCCGCCACGTGCCGGTATCATCCCGCGACGCCGCCCATAAAGTCCCGCTGCAAAAGTCGGTGAAGAAGTAGGTCCCCGCCGCGCTGGGGATGGCCTTGCCTCGGTAAACGTATCCTCCAGTCACTGAGCAGCCCTCTCCATTGTTGGCGTACTCAACGATTGGCAAGACCAGGCCTGTGCGGTCGCAATTGGCGGCAGGCGAGTAACAGTGCGTGCCTTCCATGCGGTTCCAGCCAAAATTCAGGCCGCCCTTGCTGCCCGCAGCCGCAAAGTCCACCTCCTCCCAAGCGTTCTGGCCCACGTCGCCTATGTATAGGTCGCCGGTCAGCCGGTCAAAACTGAACCTCCAGGGGTTGCGCAGCCCGTAGGCCCAGATTTCCCCACGGACATTAGCCTGCCCGGCAAAAGGGTTATCCGGCGGAATGGTGTAAAGGTCGCCCCGGTCCACGTCAATGCGCAGCAGTTTGCCCAGCAGCTGGCCCAAATTCTGGCCGTTGCCCCGTGGGTCGCCGCCGGAGCCGCCATCGCCGACGCCAATCCACAGCATCCCATCGGGGCCAAAGGCCAGCATCCCGCCATTATGGTTCGGGAAAGGCTGGTCAATGGTCAGAATGGTCCTGGCGCTGGACGGGTCGGCGGTTGCGCGATTGCCCGGAGCGGTGTACCTGGCCACTACTGTGTTGCCCCGCAGGTCGGTGTAGTTGACGAACAAATAGCCGTTGCCCTGAAAGCCAGGGTGAAAGGCCAGTCCCAGCAATCCCTGCTCACTGCCGGTGGTGCGCAGCAGAGGAGAGATATCCAGGAATGGCTCCGTCCTTGTCGTTCCCTTCTTGACCACCTTAATCTTGCCGCGCCGCTCCACCACATAAACATCGCCGCTGCCGTCTCCGGCATGGGTCAGAAACAAGGGCTGTTGCAGCCCGCTGATTACCGGCGTCAGGGCCAGCTTCGGCGGCTGGGGAGCAGCTGTAGGTGAAGGCGCGGGTGTTGGCGTTGGTGTTGGTATCGTTGTAGCAGTGGCAGGCGCGACCGGCGTGGCCGTTGGCGGTGCAGGAGTGGTGGGTTTGGCGCCAGTGGTGGGAGTGAGTTCTGGAGACAGTGCGGGCGTGGAAGTGGGGCTGGCTGGCAGAGGTGGGATAGGCGTTGCCGTGTTCACAGGCGGCATTGGAGCATCCTGTAAGCGGGCACATGCGGCCAGCATGAGTAGAAGGACTGTGGCGAGAACAGCGGCAGGCATGGGCGGCCTCGCAGTTTACAAGTATGCTTTTTACAGTCTAACAATAGCTGGCTGTTTTTGTAACATGGACGACGTAAATGGATGATAATGCGACCATTTTATAGTGGTTACGGCATGGACATGGCGCTTTACGTCAAACACTGGCAAAGAGGTTCCGTGAGGGGTATCATATGCGCCAACGGCGCTGCTGGCAGAGCGCCAAACTTGAGTGAGAGGTGCAGTCATGGCGTATCAGCGAGAGGGAGCCCAACCCCAGGCAATGGAGCGCCAGCGCAATAAACCAGCCCAGGTGGAAGCCGGTGGTCTCAAGTTTGTCATCAAGCACGAAGTTTGGGACCAGAACATCCACGACCACGGCGACCAGGGAGTGGCCATCCTGGTCTTGGGACAGGTGAGCGGCAAGGAGACCACCCTGCTGCGGTTCAACTGCTTTGACATTGACCGCAGCTATATTTATGGCCCAGAAGGCAAGAACAAGCTGTGCCGCATGGACCCCACGGTGGACGGCAATGCCATTGCCTGGACTATGCGGCAGCTCAAGGACAACCTTGCCACCATGATTACCGAAGCCGGGTATGAGTCCGTGGCCCGCCAGGTCAAGGTGCGGGAAGTGCAGGCCAAGCTGGGCGAAGTGGAGTCTCTGGCCCGCAAGAGCTTTGCCACTGACCGCAGCACCGTCAAGCACAACCGCGGCACCGACATGTTTGAAGCGGGCAACATCCGGTTTGGCCTGGAGATGCGCACCCAGAGCAACGGCGATGGCGGCCTGGCCATCCACGTGCTCTCCGACCTGGCGGGCACGCCGGGGAAGGCCTACATGGAAGAGACGGAACTGCTGGCCTTTGACTGCTTCCGGGAGGCCCCGCACTACCACTACGGTCCTCGGAACAAGAACTACCGCATATTCTGGGACAAGGTCCTGGTGCCCGATACCCTGGAATGGACGCTGCAGCAGTTCAAGGCTGGCAAGCTGCGGGACATGATCCAACGGGCTGGGTACCCTGGCGTGGCGGCCGATATTGACCAGGGCCTGATTGACGCTGTGCTCCCCGTGGTGGAAGCCAAGGCCCGGGAAATGCAGCCCAAGGTCAAGGCCAGCCGGTAGGGGTTGGGAGATTCCCTTCCTGTCCCTCTTGCAGGGGTCTTGCCTCAAAACTCAATCGTCGCACCCCGACTCGTCGGGGTGCCCAGGCCCCAAGATGGCTTAAGCCAGATATGGGTTCCGGCTTTCGCCGGAACGACGAAAGTGCAGTCAGGGATTTTTGAGGCAACGCCACTTGCAGGAGAGAGTTAAGGCTAGGTGTGTAATCTCTCCACAACCCCAGGCAATTTATCTGGGAGGCCAGCGCCAGCAGCATGCCACTGGCCTGGCCTCTCAAATTTTCAGGAGGCTGTTAGCAATGGCCGCATCAGGCTCCACCAAAGACTTTTGCCACTGGATGGCGGCTACAGATTTTGAGGACTTGCCGCCGGACGTGCGTCATATGGTCTCCATGGCAATCTACGACTGCGTAGGCGGCTGGCTGGCCTGCTCCATGCTGCCCCTGGCCCACCGCATGGTGGACTTTATCAACCTGGCGGGTGGTTCGCCGGACTGCTCGGTTGCCGGGTTCCCTGGCCGCACCTCCGTGCTGAACGCGGCGGTGGTCAATGGCACCCTGGGCCACGGCGACGAGGTGGACGCCATTGAGGGCGATGGCCTGGGCGCACACATCCTGGCGGCTCCTGCGGCGGCGGCATTGGCGGCGGCGCAAATGGCTGAAGCGCCGGGCCAGCAGGCGCTGCGGGGCGTGGTCTTTGGCTATGAGCTGGCCAAGCGGCTAAACCGGGCGGCGGCACGCGCCCGCGGAGAGACGGGCAGGGTCCGGGCCGCCATTGACCCCGGCAATACCATGGGCGCCACCGCGGCGGCAGGCATCGCCCTGGGCCTTTCCCAGGAGCGCATGGAAGTGGCCTTTGGCCTGGCTGCGGCCATGACCTGCGGCGTCACGCCCTTTGGCCGGGAGACCGAGCACATGCTCAAGTCCTTTGTGCGGGGCGGCGTAGGGGCCAGGAACGGCGTGGCCGCCGCACTGATGTCCAAGGCGGGCTATGATGCGCCAGAGGACATTTTTGAGGGCCCCCAGGGATTATTTCACGGCCGCATTGGGGTAGAGGACCCCGGCCCGGACTTCTTGAAGGGACTGGGTGAGGACTATGCCATTCGCGGCATTGTGTTCAAGCGGGTCTGCGGCGGCGGCCCTAACCAGGCCCCCAAGCAGGCCCTGCTGGAAATGATGTCCAAGAACCGCCTGGCTGCCAGGGATATTGCTGAAATTAACGTTGAGGTAGAGCCTGCGGGCCACAACACCATCACCCATGTCCACCACCCGTCCATCGAGGGCAAGGATGTGCTGGCGCTGGCGGCGGTGTACGGTGGCCGTGGCTTCAAAGAGACCTACACCCCCTCGGCCTGCCAGAACCCGGAAGTCCAGTCGCTGCGGGAGCGCATATCCGTCTCCCCGCGCAAGGAATGGTCAGGCCACGAAGACCACTTCCGCACCGTGGTGACGCTCAAGACCAGAAACGGCCGGACCTTACGGGAAGAAGTGCGCTACCGCTACATGGACGACGCCGACCTGGACGCCAAATTCCGCGACCTGGTGACGCTGCGGGCCGGGGAGGCCAAAGCCAGGGAGTTGGCGCCCGCGCTCAAGGGACTGGATACGGCGGCCAACACTGCTGAGGTCATGCAGCTTGTGGAAATGCCTGCGGCGCATTTGCCGGGGGCATAAACTTAAATCCGTCCCGACATTGTAGCTAGCCAGCTGGTCCGCCCTTGGACCAGCTCGGGGCGAGCGGATTTGCATCGCTCATGGTTCGACGAGCTCACCATGAGCGGCATTTCTGGATAGGTTCTTGCATTCTTGTTCTTTAAGCAGGATCTGGGGACATGCTGCCCCTGCGCCTAGCAAAAGGAGTGCCTCATGCTAATTGTTGACGCCCAGGTGCATATCTGGAGCCAGGGCATTCCCACCAACCGTGCCCACCGGCAGATTCCGCGCTTTTCCAAAGACGATTTGCTCAAGGAGATGGACGAAGGCGGCGTCACCGCCGCGGTTATCCACCCGCCGGGCTGGGACCCCAACGGCAACCAGGTGGCTATTGACGCCGCCCGCCAGCACCCGGACCGCCTGGCTATCCTGGGGCATTTCCCCCTGGATAAGCCGGAAAGCCGCAAGCTGGTGGCGGGCTGGAAAAAGAACCCTGGAATGCTGGGCCTGCGATTTTCCTTTACCCAGCCCCACATGGCGACCTGGATGACCGACGGCACTATGAACTGGTTGTGGCCCGAGGTGGAGAAGGCTGGAATCCCGGTGGCTTTGCAAGCCTCTGCCAACCTGTCGGTGGTAGGCAAGGTGGCGCAGCAGTATCCCAGGGTGAAGCTGATTATTGACCATCTGGGCCGCCCCAGCGGCAGCAAGGACGCCGCAGCCTGGGCCAACCTGCCGGAACTGCTGGCCCTGGGCAAGCACCCCAACGTGGCGGTCAAGGCCACCGGCGCGCCCAGCTACACCAGCGCCGGGTATCCCTTCAAACCCATCCACGGCTACCTGCGCCAGATTTACGAAGCCTTTGGCCCCCAGCGCATGTTCTGGGGCACCGATATTACCCGGATGCCCTGCTCCTGGAATCAGTGCGTCACCCTCTTTACCGAGGAACTGCCCTGGCTGCCGCAGAAGGACAAAGAGCTGGTTATGGGCCGTGCCTTGTGCAACTGGATTGGGTGGAAACTGGGCGGATAAGTGGGGGCAGGGGCGAGGCATGCCTCGCCCCTGCCTGGTTGACCGAATTCAATGCTACTCCCCCCGCACCGGGTTGCGCAGGGTGCCAATGCCGGGAATTTCTATCTCCACCACGTCGCCGGGATGCAACTGCTCCACCGAACCGGGCGCGCCGGTGAGCACCAGGTCGCCGGGCCGCAGGGTGGCAAACTGGCTGATGCCGCTGACAATGGCGTAGCAGTTGTAGGTCATGCCGGAAGTGCTGCCCCGGTCATGCTCCCGCCCGTTCAACCGGGTGATAATCTCCAGGTTATGGGGGTCCACGTCCGTCTCAATCCACGGCCCCACCGGGCCAAAAGTGTCGCTGCTCTTGCGCCGCCAGTTGGACAGGTCCTTGGACCAGGCGCCTTCGCCGCTCACGTCGTTGGCGCAGGTGTAGCCCAAGATAAAATTGGGCGCATCCTCCGGCGTCACCCGGCGGGCCGGCTTGCCAATTACTATGACCAGTTCTCCTTCGTAGTGAACGTAGTCTGCTTCCGGCGGCAGCACAATGTAGTCATTGTGGCCTATGATGCAGTTGGTCCCCTTTTGCCAGGGACGGAAGGCGGATGAGTCCCGGCGGATGCGTTCCGCGTCCAAAGCATGTTCCTGGTGGGCCACGTGGGCCGCGTAGTTGAGGCCAATAGCCCAGAATGTGTTGGCCCTGGTGGGCGGCAGCAGCCTGACCCGCTCCAGGGGATAGGATGCATCAGTCAGCCGGTGCTCGCCAAAAATATCTCCCTGGATTACCTGTACCCGGTCTCCTTCCACCTGTCCGTAGCTTTCCCAGCCATTTACTGAGAATCGCGCCAGTTTCATGTTGCCTCCTTATCCCGCTGCTATTGCTGGTTTCCTTTCCGTATTTTGGAGTTAGTTATATCACAAACGGGAGCCGCCCATTGCCCATCTCCTGCCTGTTCCGAAATCCCCCTGCTGTAAGCAACTTATCGTTGGGCACCACCTAATAATGCCAGCGGTTCGCAGATATATTAATACGAAATACGTAATAGTCATGGATGATTCTAATCATTACATAGCCGCTATATTGCGTTTCTAGCCATGATAGTGTATCTTCCCTCCAGCTTTTTGTGGGAGAAAAACATGCGAATTGCAACCACGGTTAAGACCATGCTGTCGGGCCTTCTGGCAGTATCGGCGCTGCTGGCCGTGGCGTGTGGCGCGGCGGCCACCGCCACCCCCCAGGCTCCAGCGCCTACGGCCAAGCCCGCCGCCACAACTGCGGCGGCAACGCCCACGGCCAAGCCCGCCGCCACAACTGCGGCGGCAACGCCCACGGCCAAGCCCGCACCCACGGCGGCGCCCACCCCGGCCAAACCCGCCGGTAAAGTCATCATGATGAATGGCAACTGGGCCAGGCAGCAGTTTGATCCCCTGGGCGGGGACAATGAAGGCATGCTCTACATGCGGCTGCTCCACGGCTACCTGATTTCCGGCAACGAGAATGCCAAGATGCTGCCCGGCATCGCCAGCAAGTGGGAAGTCTCTCCCGACGGCAAGACCTGGACCTTTACCATCCGTAAGGGGGTAAAGTTCCACAATGGGGAGGAGATGACCATTGACGATGTGCTGTTCAGCCAGGTCTACACGCATGGTGCTGCGTCTCTGCCCAACACCACCATCTCTACCCTCATAAATCAGATTAAACAGACGGAGAAGGTGGAGCAGACGGGGCCGGACAAGATAAGCTGGACCCATAAATCTCCCATGGCTAACTTCGCCTTCTATCAGTCGGAGCTGTTCGGCAGCCAGGCGCCGGGAGTAGTCCTGCCCAAGAAAGTGTACGACACCGTGGGCCGGGCTGGGTATGAGAAAGCCCCCGTAGGCTCCGGCGTGGCCAAGCTGGTGAAATACGTGCCCTCGGAGCAGATGCTGTTCGAGCGGTTTGACGGCTACTACTACCAGCCGGCTAACGGCTTCCCTGAGGACCGGCGGCTACAAATTCAGAATCTGGACTTGCGCCTGGTGCCTGAGGAAGCCACCCGGGTGGCGGCCCTGAAGGCTGGCGAGGCGGATATTATTGAGAGCAGCCTGGTCTCCCGCAAGCAGATTGAAAGCTCTGGGGGCCGGGTGGCCTTCGCCCGAGAGTCCTCCTATGGCGTGATTATCTTCCTCCAGTGCTGGGAAACCCAGCTGTGGTGCAACAAAAAGGAAGCCCGTCAGGCCCTGGATTACGCTATTGACAAGAACCTCATTCGCACCCAGCTTTACGGCACCGACGCCATGGAATCCAAGGGCTGGACCCTGGTCACCCCCAGCGCCCTGGGATACAGCCCGGAGCTGGACCCCTACCCCTATGACGTAGCCAAGGCCAAGCAGCTGCTGGTCCAGGCAGGCTTCCCCGATGGCAAGGGCATTCCGCCCTTCAAGATTCAGACCTGGGCCGCCGGCGACTTCCCCTTCCTGCCTGAGATGTCCCTGCTGGTGGCGGACATGTGGAAAAAGAACCTGGGCCTGGACGTTACGGTCAACGTGGGTGAGGCCGTGGGCATCCGGGAAAAGTGGCAGGCCTGGCAGTTGGGCGGGGATGTAATGCTCCGCAGCAACGAAGGTCGCTGGGACGGCGGCTCGGCTATTAACGGCGCCTACGGCCTGCAGGACAGCCGCACCCGCCGGTCCGATGACCCGGTATTGCGCCAGGCGGTGAAAGACGGTCTGTCGGAGATGGACCTGGAGAAGCGGCAGGCTGCCTACAACAAGATGTACCGCGCCCTGTACGACGCCCACTATGAAGTTGGCTTGGGCTATGTGAACCTGCCCTGGGGCCTGAGCTCTCGGGTGAGTGACTGGAAACCCTGGCCGCTAAGCGCCTACGCCACCGCCCTGTGGACGGTGAAACTGAAGTAGCCGAAAGCATAGGCAACGGCGCCTTTCCTCATGCAGATGCAAGTCCCCCCAACCCTGTCGCTAAGGTAAGGTTGGGGGGACTTAATTTCCGGCGATTCGCTGGACATCTCTGCCGGTGCATCGCCATTTGGTACAATAGGCTCCCATAACGGCGCAATAAACTACTGGAGGCTTGTTCCCATGAAATTGCTGGTAATCTCCGGCGGCAGGCACCCCTACAACGAGTCCACTCCAATCCTGGAGGGGTTTCTCAAGGCGGCGGGGCATCAGGTCACCGTGACGGAAGATCCCTCGGTGCTGGCCCGGTCCAGAGACATGGCTGACTATGACGTGCTGGTGTTCAACACCCGGCGGGAGAACCTGCCCGATGCAGGCAACCTGGCGCTGACCAAACCCCAGCAGCGCGGCCTGGCCAACTTTGTCAGCAAGGGCAAGGGGTTTGTCTGTTTGCACATCTCCACCTGCCTTTCCAGCGCTTGGCCAGAGTACCACGAAATTACTGGCGGCGGCTGGATTACCGGCGCCAGCTTCCATCCGCCATATGGCCAGTTCACGGTCAACGTCAAAGACCCCAATCACCCAGGGGTGCGCGGCGTCTATGACTTTATGACCAACGACGAGCTTTACATGGGAATCACCTTTAAGGAAGGCAACCAGGTATTCATCTCCGGCGACGCCAAAGACGGCACCTACCCTTGGGGACCCCAGCGCCAGCCCAAGTTCATGGCCGGAGGCACCTTCCCCCTGGGCTGGACCCGGCGCTATGGGAATGGCAAGGTCTTTACGCTGCTGCTAGGGCACAATGGCCTGAGTTTCCAGACCCCGGAATTCCAGAAGATGGTGCTCAACGGCGTGGAATGGGTGACAGTTTAGAGAGAGCATGGCCCCCATCCCAGCCTTCCCCCTTGCCAAGGGGGAAAGGGCTTGATCGCCCTCCTTCTGGAACAGGGGGGTGGTCAGGGTGGGGGTAACAACCCCTCACGTTGCTCCTCTCTGCTGGGGAGCCTTGCCCGTAGATTGCTAAGAGTACCTAACAAAATGAAGGATGTCATTCTGAGGAGTCCTGATGACATCGTGACGACGAAGAATCTGGGGTGGGGCAAAGGCCCACCACCCCAGACCCTTCGTCCTTCAGCCGAAGGACTCAGGGTGACAGCTTCGGCATTTTGTTAGGGGGTCTAAGAGGGTGTGTGACAATTCCCGCTCGTGGTGAGCTTGTCGAACCATGAGCGGGCTGGGTAGACGGCATTTCTCACACACGCTCTAAGGGATAGGTCGTCGTTCCGGCAGAAGCCGGAACCCAGATATGGCCGCAGCTCCGCAGAGGGCCTGGACACCGGCTTTCGCCGGTGTGACGAGATTTTTCGGGCAAAGCCCTGCTAGGGGGAGAAAGTCCTGGGTATTCCAAGCGCGTTACACGGTGGCCAACCCCCAAATTGTCGGAGGGAGGGAAGGAAAATGGCAGAGTTAGTATTGGGCCTGGCTTCATCCCACAGTCCGCAGCTTAGCACGCCCGCAGAGGGCTGGGCCATGCGGGGCGAGCGGGACAAGGCCAACCGGGAGTTGATTGGCACTGACGGCATCACTTCGGACTACGAGTCGCTGCTGGCCCGCACCGACGTGAAGCGCATCGCCAGGGAGATTACGCCGGAGAAGTTCCAGAAGCGGCATGAGCAGAACCAGAAGGCCATCGCCAAACTTTCTGACGCCCTTTACCGGGCCAAGCTGGACGTGCTGGTGATAGTGGGCGACGACCAGCAGGAATACCTGCGGGACGACAACATGCCGGCCTTCTGCATTTACCGGGGCAGTGAAGTAAAGGTGGGCGGCGGGGAAAAGGGCATCACCGGCCAGCTTCTGCTGGGATACGCGGCGGAGGACCGCATGGCCCCCACCAACGCAGACCTGGGCCAGCACATGATTGAGTACCTCATTGAAGACGAGTTTGACGTGGGGAGCTCCAAGTTCCTGGATGCCAACAAGGGCGGCCGTTCCAAGGGCGGCATCGGCCACGCCTTTACTTACGTTTATAACCGGCTAATGACCCAGGACATCATCCCCGTGGCGCCGGTGATGCTCAACACCTACTACCCGCCTAACCAGCCCACGCCCCGCCGGTGCTACAACCTGGGCCGGTCCATCAAGAGCGCCATTGAGTCCTGGCCGGTCAAGGCGCGGGTGGGCATTGTGGCCTCCGGCGGCATGAGCCACTTTGTGGTGGACGAGGAGCTGGACCAGATGGCCCTGGAGGGGATGCGGGACAAGAGCGTGGTGAAGCTGTCCCAACTGCCGCGGGAGAAAATCAACTCCGGAAGCTCAGAAATCCGCAACTGGATTGTGGTGGCGGGGGCTGCGGAGCACATGAAGATGAACGTGGTGGACTACGTGCCCTGCTACCGCTCGCCTGCGGGCACCGGCTGCGGCATGGGCTTTGCCAAGTGGAGCTAGGGTAAACTTCCTCTCACCTGGTGGGAGAGGATTGAGGTGAGGGGGCTCGCCCTCACCCCAGCCCTCTCCCAAGGAGGGAGAGGGTGCAGTTGCGTTGCGAGAAGTGTTTAAGTCCCCCGGTCCCGCGGCCCAAAGGCCCAGGCCAGGATGCCCAACACCAGCAAAATCAGGCCCAGGACCAGCGCGCCCCAGCCCAGGGCCTTGATGAACCAGCCGATGATGGGCATCAGCAGCACCAGCCCCACAATAATCAAGACCAGGCCGCAGCCCACGTAGGCCCTGGGGCCGTTCCAGTTGTAGTAGAGCATGGGGGCCTACATCCTAAGCAGTTCCCGGAGAGACTTTAGGCGCGGTGTTTCCTGTAAATGCGCAACAAGGCGCTGGAAGCGGTCAAGGCTGTGGGTAATCTCGCTTTTTAGGCCAGAGGCACTGGCTGGCAAATTGTAGCTAGCCAGGTTCACCTGAGCCTCTTGCGCAGCACGCAATATCCACTCCTCTAGCCGAGGCCTCAGCACCACCACCAGGTTGCCACGTGCCGTGTGCTGCCACAGCCGGAGTCCCAAAGGCTCTAGTTCCTGTGCAATCGACATTCGGTTAAAGTAGGCAGGCTGATTAGCTCCAGGATCTTCGTCCACCATTGCCCTGGCCCCATTCTGCTTGTTCAACTGGGCGGCCACACCGTACTTGCCTTTTAACCCGTGGACAATCTGTCTCACTGGAAGACCGGATACCGCCCGAACCAGCACCTCATCCGGCTTGCACTCCACGTAAATCATTTGCTTTCCAGATACCGCTCCAGGTTGGAGAACACGTCAATCTCCCCCAGTTCAGCCAGATCCTGGTCGCTAAGCTGCTTAACCTTGGTCTGGTAGTCTTCGTAGTAGACAATGTTCACGGCGATGTCTTTCTTGGGCGCCTTGGACAGCAGAGGGAGCAATAAGTACGGGTTGTGGGTGGTGATGAAATACCGGTTGTTGTTTTCGTCCAGGGCAATGGCCTCGGCCAGCTGCTTGGTGTAGTAGGGGAAGGCGTGAGACTCTGGCTCCTCAAAAATCAGCACCGAGTCCTTGTTGGACAGGATGGCCGCCATATAGAAAGTGATACGCTGGAGGGTGTCTGAGACCAGGGAGTAGGGATATGAGATAATTACGGCTTCAACCTCTTTTACAATCTCTAAAGTTTCCTCTTGTGGCCGAAGACCAAGACGCAAACCTCTGGCCTGAAAAGGCTGGCTGATTATTCGTAGTATTTCTCTGTTACCGCGTAAAAGCGACAATAGATTATCACCAGTAGGTGGCAAGAGAAAACGAGATTGTTTCTCAGGGAAATTTTCTCTTACTGCGAATCTATAATACTTAAATTGGCTTGCGTCAGATGATGATAATCTGCCCACTCGATAAAATAAATCGTAGTCGCCAGCAATTTCCCCTATTAGCTTGCCGTTCTTTTCATATTCACCTTCTAGTGTGTCTTTATTGAACCCAATTGCGGCGGAGACGGTGTCATACTGGATCTCAATAATATGATCCAGATCTTCGTCGTAGAAAATGTTACTGGTACGCTCGAATCTCACGAATTCATGGGCCATTTGCCGAGCTGCCCGGCGTCCGCTGCTTGAGTACGCTAGGAAAGAAAACATCCCCAACGCTTCCAGGATGTTGGACTTGCCCGTGTTGGGTTCGCCAATGAAGACGTTGACCCGCTTGCAGGGCAGGGTCAACTCTTTAATAGACTTGAACCGGCTGATGTGCAGGGTGTTGTTTATAGGCATGGCCTACCCTCCCGCTGCCCGGTAGCTGGCCGCGCTTTCCTCCACCCGGCCTTCCTCCACCAGCTTGCCCAGGTGGGTGCGCACGTTGCGGGCCGCCGCCTCGTGCAGGTTCTGGCGCAGGTTCTTGGGGTACACCTGGGCCACAATTTCTGACACCGTGCTGGCCCCGCCGTCCAGGGCTTTCAGCACTTGCTGTTCCCGGGCGTTGCGGTGCTGGATGTAGTATTGGATGCGGGCCGTGCCGTTCTGCACTACGTTGCCGTGGCCGGGACATATCAGGTCGGGTTTCTGCTTCGCCATCAACTCCAGGGAGTTCATGTACTGTTTCAGGTTGCGCACCGTGCCCGTGGAGTTGCCCAGGATGGTGTCGCCGCTGAACAGCACTTTGTCGGCGGTCATGTAATAGGCTACGTGGTCGTCCTCGTGGCCGGGGGTAAACAGCGCCCGCAGGCCTATGCCGTCTCCGGCAGGCACCACTTCCCGGGAGCGCAACTTCTCCACAACTCCAGGCCCCAGCCGTTGGGTTAGCTTGGGCTCCAGCTTGGGGTGGCAGCGCACCGGGCAGTCCATAACCTCCTGCAGCCGGTCCGCCCCGCCAATGTGGTCGCCGTGGCTATGGGTAATCAGAATGGCCGAAATGCGGGGCCGGCCCAGTTCAGCGTAGTAGTCCAGAATTTGCCGGGTCCAGGCCCGGTACGGCTCGCCCGTGTCCACCACCACCATGTGATCTTTGGGGTCGCCCACAAAGTAAATCTGGGTGCCGCCGGGGTGCATGGCCCCAAAGGTGTTCGGGTCCTCCATGATGTGGGTGCTGTAAACGTGTTTGGTGATTTGCATGGCAACCTCGCTCCCTTGTACCCCCATCCTGGCCTTCCCCCTTACCAAGGGGGAAGGAACACCAATCTCCCCCTTGGTAAGGGGGAGATACAGAGGGGGTCGTAACTCCCAGGTTACAAAGTCCTCAAGTACCTGCCCAGCAAGTCCAGGGCAGCCTGGGCCGCGCCCCGTTTGTTGGCGTCCCGCTCGCCGCCGGTCACCAGGATTTCCACGGCGGTGTCCGGGCCGTCCTTTACCGACAATCCGATAAAGAAAGTCCCGATGGGCATCCCGGAGCGCCCGGCTCCCGGCCCGGTGACGCCGGTGGTGGAGATGCCGAAATCGGTTTTGGTCAGCTCGCGGACGCCCCGGGCCATGGCAATGGCCACCTCCCGGCTGACGCTGCCATAGGTCTGGTACACCTGGTCCGGCACCCCCAGGACGCTCTGCTTGAGCCCGCCGGTGTAGGCGATGACCCCGCCGGGGAAATACTGGGACGCCCCAGGCATGGTGCCCAGCAGGTAGCCCACCAGGCCGCAGGTGCAGGCCTCCGCCACTGAGACGGTTTTGCTGCGGGCCAGCAGAATCTCGGCAATCTCCTTAACTTCCATCAGGCGTTCCTCCCAGCGGGTTAGAAAATTCTCTAAGAGGGTGTGTGACAATTCCCGCTGGTGGTGAGTCCCGACGTATCGGGATCCCGACCAGGTCGGGGCTTGTCGAACCATGAGCGGGCTAAAAGCTACTCATCCTTCGACAAGCTCAGGATGAGCGGGCTGGGTAGACGGCATTTCTTACACAGGCTCTAATAACCCATCCTGAAATCAGCATTATGCCCGTTCGCCCTTCGACTGGCTCAGGGTGAGCGGATTAGCTAACCCGCTCATGGTAAGTCCTTCGGCTGAAGGACGAGCTTGTCGAACCATAGGGGGCGTTTTCAGGACAGGCTCTAAATCTTCGCATGGCTGTGGGCTTCAAAGCCGCCCATGCAGTTTACTTTTGCAGTAATAGAAAAAACTCCCGGTTGCCCGCATCGCCCAGTATGGGCGAGGGACAGATGTTTCGCACCCGCACCTTATGTTCCACCGCCCACAGCACTACCTTGCCCAGGACTTGGGAGTGGACTTTGGGGTCTTTCACAACCCCGCCGCGGCCTACATCTTTTGGGCTGGCCTCAAACTGAGGTTTGACCAGGGCCGCCACATATCCCAGTTCCTTCAAATGCTGGAGGGCAGAGGGCAGAACCATCGTCAATGATATGAAGGATACGTCCACCGTCACTATATCCACCGGCTCCGGCAAAGGGAAGGGGTAACGGGCGTTGAGCTTCTCCATCACCACCACCCGGTGGTCCTGCCGCAGCTTGTGGCTCAACTGGCCGTGCCCCACGTCCACGGCGTAGACTTTGCGGGCGCCGCGCTGGAGCAGGCAGTCGGTGAAGCCGCCGGTGGAAGCGCCCACGTCCAAGGCCACCATGTCCGTCACTGAAAGGCCAAACTGGTCTAAAGCATGGGCCAGTTTTACTCCGCCCCGGCTCACGTAGGGCAGCCTGCCGCGCACCTCCAGGGGCGTGTCCTGGGACAAGGGTGTGCCGGGCTTGCTCACCGGCCCGGCGGGGGTAAAGACTATCCCAGCCATAATTAGCGCCTGGGCCTGTTCACGGCTTTCGGCCAGGCCGCGTTCAGCCAGGAGCAGGTCGGCGCGTTTTTTAGGCTGGCGTGGCGGCATAGGAGCAAGACATGGCTGCTGCGCTAGGTGGCGGAAACGTCTGAGGGGGCCGGGCCAAACCTGGCAGCCTGCAATTGTTCCGTAGTCACCGGCGGGGCCGATGCCAGGCGGTCGGGCAGGCCGGCGGGGGGATGCACGTCCTTCAAAGCTGGAATCACTTCCTCGCCCATGAGGCGGATGGACCGCATTATCTTTTCGTGTTCGATGCCGCCAAACATCATCCAGTTGCTGACGTGGGTCACGCCCAGTTCTGCGGCGCGCCGGAACTTCTGGATGACTGCGTCGGGGCGGCCAAAGTAAAGCCGTTCCAGAAAAGCGTCATCGCCCAGCTCTCCGGCGTAGGGGCCGGTGGACACCCGGCCATCAGTGACCTCCAGCCGGGTCAGGGCGCGGCCCGCCCGGTTCTGCCACCGGGCGTAGCCCACCTGGGCGCGGGCTTCTTGTTCGGTCTCCGCCACGTGGGTGAGGGATTGCAGGCCCAATTCCAGCCCGTGGATAGGTTTACCCAGGGCCAGGCGAGCGTGAATCAGGGAGCCAAAGTGGGCCAGTACGCCGGAAGCGCCCAGCAGGCCGGTGGTGATGGGCATCATGTCCCGCTGGGCGGCCAGCTTCATGGTGTCTACGCTGGTGCCTGCCACCCAGAGGGGCGGGTAAGGCTTCTGCAGCGGCTTGGGCCAGACCGTCACCGGATCCGGCACCTGGAGGTACTGGCCCTGGTAGGTGAAGGACTCGTCCCGGGTCCAGGCCAGTTCCAGAACGTCCAGAGCTTCGTTGAACCGTTGGCGTGTCTCCTCCAGGGGGATGCCGAAGCGGGCAAGTTCGTGGGGCTGGTAGCCCCGGCCTACGCCGCAGATAAACCGGCCATCGGTCAGATTGTCCAGCACCGCCACCTCTTCTGCCAGCCGCAGGGGCTGCCAGATGGGCACCACCAGTGCCGCGGTGGCAATGCGCAGGCGTTTGGTGCGCTGGGCGATGTGCAGCGCCTGGAGCAGGGGCGCCGGGGAGTTGCCGTAGTTGGAGAAATGGTGCTCGGCAATCAGGCAGTATTCAAAGCCCATTTCCTCTGAATACTGAAGCTGCTCAATGCCCTCTTCAAAAAGGGTCTTCCAGTTGCGCAGAGCGGGATTCGGCCACTCGTAGAACAGGCCGAATTTCATGGTGGTTGCATCTCCTGTAGAAAGCTTGGATGAACTCAGTGGCGTGTGGCAATCCCCTCCCCTTACCAAGGGAGGTTAGGTGGGGTGGTCTGACCCCCTCGGCTCCCCCTTGGTAAGGGGGAGAAACTACGGTGCCACGCCCACTTCGCCTTTACTGCCAGAGAGTGTATCGGGCAGGCAAGGCAGCGTCAACCTTGTCATGGGAAATAAAATCCCCCCAACCCCCTTTATGAAAGGGGGCCAGGGGGATTTCGCATCATTGATTGAATGAACTCTACCCCGCTTCGTTGACCCGATACACCCGCACGGCCGTGTCGTGGAGCATGGCCGGCCGCTCTGAGGCGGAGTAGCTCTTGGAGAACCGCTTGAAGCCATTCCACAGCACGTGGTAGGAGAAGGACACTTTGTCCGGCGGGAAGTTGCTTTCAAACATGCAGCGGTTGGGACCAAACTTCTCAATGCAGTAGGTCATGAAGGGGGCCATGTCCCTGGCCAGTTCTTCCGAGCCGATGGGCTTTTCCCGGGTGTGCCAGTCGAACCCGAAGCGCGGCATTCCAATGCCGCCCAGCTTCATGTTGATGTTGGGACAGGCGGCCACGGCATCAATGCCTTTGCGCCAGGCGCTCATGATTTCTTCGCCCTTATTGGCGTAGGGGCCGGTGCGGTTCAGGCCGCCCAGGTGGTTCAGAATGATGGTCAGGTCCGGCACCGCCTTCGCAAAAGCCGCCAGCTCCGGCAACTGATGAAAGACCAGGCCGGTGTCCATGGACAGGCCCATGCGGGCCAGGGCTTTGGCCCCGGCGCGGAAGTTGGCGGTAGCCAAAATGCCCTTGGTCTCCCGGTTATCCATCCCCGGGTTGGGGTCCCAGGTGACGGTGTGGCGAATGCCGCGGAACCGGTTGGGGCTGGCCGCCTTCAGCGCTTCCAGCACTGGCGCAACCTTATCACCCAGCTTCAGGTCAGCGTGGCCGATGATAGACGCCGCCGCCCGGCATGGACCATACAGGCCGCTGGCGCTGGCCGCCGCCATGCCCTGCACAAACTCTACCTCGCCCACCGGACGCATTTCTGCGGGGCCTTCCTGCCGGTACATGGCCCGCGTCTCAATAAATACCGTGGACTTCACGTTATGGCCGCTGCCTACGTCGGCCATCAGTTCGTGCAGCAAATAGCGCTGGTAGGGGATGCGCACGGGACGGAAGTCCCAAAGATGGTGGTGGGGATCACAGATAGGCAGCTCGGGCTCCAGAATGGGTTCCTTGGTCAGTGCCAGCCAGTCGTTTCCCCCATAAGGCATATGCGCACCTCTCTTAATTATCCAAATTCCATGGAAATTTGGCCCTTTCCGGCAATCAGGACGCCCTTGACGGTGGGAGTATATGTTGGGCCGTGGATGCGGGTCAATCACCTGATATGGTGGGCTAATGACGACATTCAAGTCATATCTAGGTCAAATTTAGAGGCAGTTTGGTGAATTGATGGCCTCTGTGAGGATTTGGGCTATTATGCAACGTTACAGCGGGTGTAAAATCTTTGCGTTCAAGGTCAGGCTAGGATGGGTAAAGGGCCAATTATCTAATGCCTTGCCTTGAGCGTTTCAGACTGTGTCCAGGCCGGGACTCGGTTTTGCCAATGAGGTGATTGAGCATGGGGAGTTTATCCAAGACTGGACTATACCTGCTGGTTTTGTTGCTGATGGGAACGTTTTTGGCAACAACCAGCGATGCCGCCCTGGCGCTGTCGCCCAGCCAGGCCTTTACGGTGACTCCTCTTGCTCCCGAATCTTTTTACCGCAATGAGCAGGTCAAACAGCCTCTGCGCCGCCCCGCAGACCAGCGCATAGGCGTGATAGTGCGGCTGCGGGAACGGGAGGACGTGGCAGCTTTTGAGCGTAACTCCGCCCGCGCCATTCCAGAAGCCCAGATTACCCACCAGTTTCACCGCGTCTTTCGCGGCGTTTCAATGGCCCTTCCCCAGTCCCGCCTCCGCCAGCTAGCCAGTATGCCCCAGGTGGCGGCGGTGTACCAGGACCGGCTGTTGCAGCCGGATACCGGGCGCAGCCCCGCTTTTATCGGCGCGCCGGACTTGTGGAACCAGGTTGGTGGACAGACCAGCGCGGGTGAAGGCGTGATAGTAGGTGTGTTGGATACGGGCATCTGGCCGGAACACCCCTCTTTCTCCGACCCTGACCCTTCTGGAAAGGCATACGCAGCCCCGCCAATTACGCCGGGCACCAACGGTTTCAGCGCCGGGCCCCGCAGCACTTGCGATTTTGGCAATACCGGCGCCAACGCCAACGATGCTCCCTTCACCTGCAACAACAAACTCATTGGCGCGTACAATTTCACCGACAGTTATAAGGCGGTCCACGGACTGCTGGCTACGGAGTTCAACTCCGCCCGGGATGACAACGGCCACGGCACCCACACCGCCAGCACCGCAGCAGGCAATGGCGGCGTCGCAGCCACTTTGTTAGGCGTGGACCGCGGGCAGGTCTCCGGCATTGCGCCCCGCGCCCATGTAATCATGTACCGGGTGTGCGGCGTAGAAGGCTGCATGCAGAGCGACTCGGTGGCCGCCGTTCAGCAGGCCATCCTGGATGGGGTGGACGTAATTAACTTCTCCATCAGCGGCGGCAGCTATCCGTACGCGGACCCGGTCTCCCTGGCCTTCCTGGACGCTTACAACGCCGGCATCTTCGTGGCGGCTTCCGCCGGGCAACTCAGGCCCCGGAGCGGACACTGTGGCCCACCGGGAACCCTGGGTGACCACCGTAGCCGCCAGCACTTCCGACCGCCAGTATGTCAGTGGCTTGACCCTGTCCGCAGATAACGGGGATACTCTGGCCCTGACCGGCGCTTCCCTCACCGCGGGCATCGGCGCCGCCACTGCAGTGGTAGATGCCGCAGCTTTTGGCAGCGCCCAGTGCCTGTCGCCCTTTGCTGCGGGCACTTTTAGCGGTCAGATTGTTATTTGCAAGCGGGGTGTCAACGCCCGGGTGGCAAAGAGCTTCAACGTGGCTGCCGGCGGCGCTTCGGGAATGATTCTCTACAACCCCACGTTGCAGGGGCTGGCCACGGACAATCATTTCATTCCTACAGTTCACCTGGAAAATGTTGATGGCAGCTCGCTATTGGGCTTTATGTCCTCGCATACCGGCGTGACTGCCACTTTCACCCCGGGCACTGCTACGGTGACCCAGGGTGATGTAATGGCCGCCTTCAGTTCCCGGGGAGGTCCCGGCCAGACCCTGGGCATCAGTAAGCCCGACGTAACTGCTCCTGGCGTGCAAATTCTGGCGGGCCACACCTCCATGCCGGCCACCATTAACGGCGGGCCGCCTGGGGAACTTTTCCAGGCCATCCAGGGCACGTCCATGTCCAGCCCCCATGTGGCCGGTGCGGCGGCTCTGCTCAAGGACTTGCACCCTGGCTGGACCCCTGGGCAGATTAAGTCTGTCCTGATGGGATCTGCTGTGAACACCGGGGTCACTAAAGAAGACGGAGTTACTCCCGCAGACCCCTTTGACGACGGTTCAGGCCGCATCAGCCTGACCGCCGCGGGAAAGTTGTCGCTGACCCTGGACGAAACCGGCGCCAACTACATTGCCCTGGAAGATGAACTGTTCAAGGCTAACTACCCCAGCCTGTACGTGCCGGTAATGCCAGGCCGCATGACGGTGCAGCGTACCGTGCATAACACCACCGGCTCCGATATCCATGTCATGGATATAAAAATTGAGACTCCTTCAGACCTGCGGGTTACCGTTGGTCCCAGGGGCTTGGTCATTCCGGCCAACGGCGATGCTGATCTGAGCATTACGGTGGACGCCCGCGATATACCTCTGGGTGAGGTTCGCCATGCCGCCGCGACGCTGGGTTTGGGCGGCCCTCGCTTCCGCTTCCCAATTGCTATCATCCGGCAGGCCCAGCCGGTGACTATGGACAAGACCTGCTCTCCCGGCACGGTGGCGGTGGGTGGCACGGTCAGCTGCACCATCACCCTGACCAACAACAGTTTTGAAGCTGCCAGCATGGACGTTACCGACCAGTTGCCGCCCCAGTGGAGCATGGTGGCAGGCAGTCTTACTGGAGCCTCGCCCCGGGGCAACACCCTGGTGGCCAGTGAAATTCTGGATGCCGCAGAGCCGCCGGGGGTAACCGCCTCCAGCGGCAGCGCACCCTTTGGCTATGTGGCCCTCGCCCCCTTCGGTGTACCTGCGGTCTCTGGCGCGGGTGACGAGACCATTCACAACTTCAGCCTGCCTGCCTTTGTGTACCACGGGAACACCTACACCACCATTGGCATGGTCAGCAACGGATATCTGATTCCTGGCGGCGGCACCGGTGGAGATGTCAGCTTCATCAACCAGTCCTTCCCGAACTCAGCCCAGCCTAACAACGTGCTGGCCCCCTTCTGGACCGACCTCAACACATCTGCCGGGGGCGCGCAGCGGGCGGCAATCCTTACCAGCGGCACCAATAAGTGGGTGGTGTTCGAGTGGTCGGCGGTGCGCAACTACAACGGGACAGGCACCAACTCCTTCCAGGTGTGGATTGGCCTGAATGGCGTGGAAGACATCAGTTATGTTTACGGCTCTGTCCTGACTGCGGGGAACCTGGGATTCCTCACCGTGGGGGCTGAGAACCAGTACGGCAACCGGGGCAGCAACTTCTACTACAATGGCACCGGCACGCTGCCCGTGGCCGGGTTCAATGGCGTGGACGTTACTTCCACCCCGGCCCAGCCCGGCGGCAGCCACGTCATCAGCTTTAACGCTGAGGCCAAACAGGCCGGTCCCTGGAAGAACTGCACTATTCTCAACTCCAGCGCCTTCTTTGGCACGGAGATTGACTGTGCCAGCGGAGTAACTCAGTAGCGGCAAAATTGCGAGTTTCCGCCCGTCCTTCTACTAGATCAGGACGGGCGGAAACTCTTGCACGGGGCGCTGCTGCTTTCAGGGCACTGGTTTGCCCGGCGACTGGCAGAAGAATGGCCCGCGGCCTGCGCCGGTGTGGTACTGGTAAACGCTTTGCCCTACGCCCAAGCGGATGCGCAGGCCGTCTTGCAGTACCTGGGTATATGCCATGCCCGGCTGCGGGCAGCCCAGGCTGCTGTCCGGCCAGACCACGGCAGCCAGTTCCAGGAGGGCAATCTGCTCCGGTTTTAGCCCCAGCCGGGCGGCCAAGTCGGCCTTGGCCTGGTCCACCAGCTTCTGCAAGGCCGGGTCGGTGGGGGTTGGTATGGGTGTCATGGACACAGGCGGCTCCTCCGGCGCAATGGGCTTTACGGATACCGGCGGTGTGGGAACAGGCGTGATTTTGCCGCCTGGGGTTGGGGAAGGCGGTGCTGTGATGGTATTTGGAGGGGTGGGAGTTGCAGAGGGCTGAGCGGGCCCGCAGGCCAGGACGGCCAGTGCCAGCGCTCCAACAAAAGCCCAGACCATTAATTTTTGCACTTTAATACCTCCGGCTGGGGGAAGCTCCCCAGCCATTTTGCTGTTCGCCAAGGCCGATTCATTCCCGATGACGGTAGGGGCAGAAACATAGGTCTGCCCCGTAGCAGCAGGCTGGACGCACACGCTGGTGCGCCCCTCCGGCTATGGTGAGAACGAATCAACCCGGTGCTGTTCCCCGTTCCTGTAGTTACTGGCATCGGCAATGCTGTATAATCAGCCAGTCCGTTCCCTGGGGTTACAGTGCTTCACAGTGTAACTGACGAATGGCGGAGGCTCCAGGTTCCCTCCCAGATTTAGCCAAAGCAAATGCCCTGGGGCGGGACGCCCCACCACCTTTATCCTGCTGCATTCAGGTCAGAACGTAATTATGGCAAATCCAAAGGCGCAAAATGCGGGCCAGCCGCTGTATCAAGCCAGGCACCGCATTCCTATCAACATCACCCTGTTCTTGGCCCTGGCGGTAGTGGTGCTGGGAATATATGAGACCGCGCGCGGAGTCTCCGGCGGCGGCATGCTTATTGTGGTGGGTTTGGGCGTGGCTATGTACACCTGGCTCGCCAGCCCCCGGCAGTACCTGGTTTACCCCAATTCCCTGGTAATAGAATATGGCACGCCACGGCTGCGGGTAATCCCCTTTGAAGACATTTCCCATTTAGATATGCTGAGCTTGATTATCGGCGACCGGCTGCGGGTGCGGCTGGCCAGACCCCTGGCCTCACGGCTGCTGGACCGGAAGCGCATCATCCTGGAACTGCGCGACCCCCAGGCCTTTCATGACCAGCTCCTGGCGGCCCTAGAGGAGTACCGGCGCAACCACCCAGAAGCTGCTACCGGCGGACAGGCCCGGTAACTTTTCCTCAGAGGGCGTCTAAAAAGGCTAGATGCTCGTGGTTCGACAGGCTCACCACGAGCGAGAGAAAACTGCTCACCCTTCGACAAGCTCAGGGTGAGCGGACAATGTCAGTGACAATTCCACGCCCCCGCTCAGACTTCCAGAAACTCCCGGATTTCTTGCAGCACCAGGTCAGGGTGTTCCAGGGGCACAAAGTGGCTGCCCACCGGTAATTGCTTCACTCTAGCCCCCGGAACCTGGGCCATGAATTTCTGGATGCCGGCGTCCTGAAGCGACTGTGCGCCAGGGTAATTGCCCAGCAACAGCAAAAACCGGCCCTGCAGTCCCTGGAAGTAAGCGCTTGGGTCCAGCAAGTCCCGGTTCTCGTAGAAAGTTGCCTCAACTTCCGGCGGGCATTTCAAGGCCACACGGCCGTCATCCAGCGGACGCGTGCCTCCCTCGATGAAGGCGCGGAAAACGTCATCCCGCCAGCTTTTGAACACCGGCCTGCTTCGGTAGGCTTCGTACATAGCCTCCCGGCTGTCCCAGATGGTCCGCTTCATGCGAGTGCGGGCGGCGCGCTTGCGAAGCTCATCCGCAGGCAAGGATGGGGGGCGGCCAGCTACCCGGGTCTCCAGAATTACCGCCTGCTGAATCCGGCCTGGCAGCAGGGAAGCGGCAATTAGGGCGGCAAATCCGCCTGCGGAATGGCCCACCACAATGGGGTGAGGCCAGCCGCACTCCTGTATAAGGTCGGCCAGGTCCTTTCCCAGTTGGGGGAACGTGTAGTCGCCTCCCACCGGGCCAGTATCGCCGTGGCCCCTCTGGTCAAAGGCCATAACGTGGAAATCCGGGGCCAGGCCCAGGGCAATAGGCTGCCACGCCTGGGCGCACAGGCCGGTGGCGTGGAGCAGCAGCAACGGGGGCTTGCTTTCATTCCCCCAGTCCAGGTAATAGTGCCGGATGCCGCCTGCGGTGAAGGACTTATTCTGAGGTTGCACAGTGGGCCTCCTGACCTAAGGCGTCCAAAAACTCCTCCCCTCAATATCGAAAGATGGGGGGTAATGGTTGGCCCGATTCTAGCAATGCCCCCCAGGGCCGTCAAACTATCGTTGACGCCCAAAGGCAGCCCCCGTATAATCAGATTCACTCCCCAAATTTGCCAGTGGCGGTACTCTATGGCTCTGCGCGACCGGCTGGAAACTGATATCCGCGATGCGATGCGCAGCCGCAACCAGCAGCGGTTGAGCGCTTTGCGCTTCCTCAAGAACTCCCTTCAGATGGCGGAGCTTACCCAGCAAAAGGCCCTGTTTGACAAAGGGACGTTGAAGGAAGGCGCAACGTTTCAAATGGATGACGCCGGGTTTGTGGATGTGGTGACCAAGCAGGTCAAGGAACGGCGGGAGAGCATCCGCATGTTCCAGCAGGGCAACCGCGCCGACCTGGTGGCTAAAGAGTCGGCGGAACTGGCGGTGCTGGAGGAGTACCTGCCTGCCCAGATGGGCCAGGAAGAACTGCGCAGGCTGGTGCAGTCGGTCATTAAGGAAGTGGGCGCCACCTCCCTGCGGGAGAAGGGCAAGGTCATGGGCAAGCTGATGCCCCAGGTGCGCGGCAAGGCCGATGGCTCCCAGGTCAACGCCCTGGTGGAGGAGTTGCTGGGAGCGGGCGCTTAGCCCTTAAACCATGCACTTTGGCATTCTGGTTTTTCCCGGCACCTGGAGCGATACCGACTGCTACTACGTAGTCCACGACCTGTTGCACCAGGATGCGGACTATGTTTGGCATAAGCAGGACAACCTGTCTGGCTACGACTGCATTATCCTGCCCGGCGGATTCTCCTATGGGGATTACCTGCGGGCCGGGTCCCTTGCCCGTTTCTCTCCGGTGATGACGGCCCTGGGGCGGTTCGCCGCCCAGGGTGGTCTGGTTATTGGCATCTGCAACGGCTTCCAGATTCTCTGCGAGTCCGGCTTGCTGCCGGGCGTGCTCATGCGCAACCAGCACCTGGAGTACCGCTGCCAGTGGACCAGCCTGCGCACTGAGCGTACAGACACTCCTTTTACCCGTCTCTGTTCTCCCGGCCAGGTGCTGCAGGTGCCGGTGTCCCACGGCGAGGGCAACTACTATGCCGACGCCGCCACCCTGGCCCGCCTGGAAGAAGAGGGCCGGGTGTTGTTCCGCTACTGCGATGCTTCGGGGGCGGTAACGCCGGAAGCCAATCCCAACGGCTCCCTGAACAACATTGCCGGCATTGTGAACGAGGCGGGCAACGTGCTGGGCATGATGCCCCACCCGGAGCGTAGCTGCGAGCCGCTGCTGGGCAGCAGCGACGGCAACCGAATCTTTCAGTCCATAATTGAAAGTTGCCGAGGCCGCCAGCGATAAATGGCGGCAAGACCTCTGGTAAGTCACCATGACCATCTCCAACCACTCGTGGTGAGCTTGTCGAACCGGGAGCGGGCACTTTTAACACGAGTTCTTAGGCCAAGTGGCTTGCTGGATTCCGGCTTTCACTGGAAAGACGAGAACCTAAATGACCCACTACTTGACGTTTCACAATGTTGACTGAGTACTAGCGGTAAATGGTAGCCATCGGCCTGGCCTTGCTGGCCTCCCTGGGTTTCGGCAGTTCCGCCATCTTTGCCCGGCTGGGGATGCGGCAAGTCAACCCCCTGGCCAGCACCCTTATCTCTGCCATTGGCAGCCTGTTGGTGGCGGTGCCCCTGACCATGCTGTCCTGGGGAGCGGTGTTGGCCCTTCCGGCAGCGGCATTTCTGGGTTTCCTGGCCCTGGGGGCGCTGAACTTCCTGGGAGGCCGCGGCCAGAACTACCTGTCCATTTACCTGGTGGGGGCGGCCCGGTCGGCCCCCTTTGTGGGGGCTTCCGCCCTGTTTGCCGCCATCTTTGCCATCAGTCTTACTGGAGAACGGCCCCACGGCCTGGTGCTGGTGGGAACCCTGGGGGTGGTGGCGGGACTGGCTGCAAGCACCGGCGACTCCTTCCGCCAGGGCTGGAGCAGTGATAAAAAGTCCCTGCTGGGCTACGCTTTTGCTCTGGGAGCGGCTGCCTGCTACGGTGCTTCCAGCGTGATGGCCAAACATCTCACCGGCACCTACGGATTGCCCTTTGTGGTGGCTGCCTTCAGCCTCATTTTTGGCGTGCTCTTGCTAGCGCCCCTGGGGGGATACTCAGCGGTGCAGAGCGTGCGCCGCGCCACCTCAAGAAACCTGGCTTTTACTGCCCTGTCCGGCGTAGTAGGCGCAGTTGGAGTGGTTTCCCTGTACCTGGCGGTGACGCGCGCCGATGTGGTCATCGTTTCGCCCATCTCCTCCACCAACCCCCTGGTGACGCTGTTGATGGCCCACCTGTTCTTGGAGCGGCGGCTGGAGCGGGTGACCCGCTGGGTGTTCCTGGGCACTTTGCTGGCGGTGCTGGGAGTGGTGTTGGTGGTGGTAGGCGCGGCGTTGTAGGGGTCTGTTTGGAAAATGACTCCGATGCCTCCCGCTCATATCCTAGTCCGCTCATGGTTCGACAAGCTCACCACGAGCGGAGACAAGCTGATCTCCCTCAGCTTGTCGAACCATGAGCGGACACTATTGACACAGGCTGGCTCTGTTGAAAACAGCGGGGGTGCAGGGGCCGCAACCCCCGCCGTGGTCTGGGATGTCCCCAGAAATGCCCTTTTCTTCCCCCTTTTCCGCAAAGCGGGCCTTGTTCCAAATGTCATTCTGAGTCTCGATTGCATCGGGACGAAGCAATGACTCTGCCGTACACGCCCGCAGGGCAGGACAATGCCTGTCCAAAGTCATGATACCTCTATTTACCCCCGCAGACTCCCGCCGGGCCCAGGGGCGGCGGTCCCAGCACTACTGAAGCGGGTTCGCGCAAGAACACTTGCCAGTCATCGTCGCCCCGCACCTTGAACCTCACCACCGGCGGAGGCGCCAGTTCATCGGGGTTCATTAAATAGATTCTCCAGCCGGTGGCAGGGTCGGCGCTTGACCCATCACTACTGGCCTCAAACACCCGGGGGATGGAATTGGAGTCGTCAAACAACGCCGTCCCATTGGCATGCTGGCAAAAACGCACCAGAGGCTGCGCCCCCTGGTAGCTACTGGGCATATAGGTTATCCAGTTAATAAAATTCCAGAGGTCTCTCCCCACCAGACGGTCCCGGCAGGGAACTTTTTCGGCTCCTACTGGAAAGATAAAGAGCGTTTCTCTTTCCAGTTCCGACGTCTGCAACTCTTGAGTAGTCCAGCAGTGACCCTGGGGGTCACGCAAGACGACGAATATGCTCTGCACCATAGCCGCGCCGTCTCCTTCCCGTTCCCAGGTGGCATCTATTAATAACTCTTGAATCGCCGCCGGGGGAGATATGACCTTCTGGGAGATATCCAGCGGCCGCGTAAAGATTATGCCGTGCTCCAGGCCCTCGCCTGCCTGACCAGTCAAAATCATCTCATCGTCCCAGTCAGTACGGCATGGATGCACTTCTGAAACGGTGCTCAACGCTTGCTGCACCAGCATGTAGTCCGGGTTTTTTTCTGGCCGGTGGCCGGTGCTCACTGCGGCCTTCAAAAACAACCGCCCGTTTCTAGGAATTTCGTCTTTAAAGTCGTCATTTTCAATGTAGATAATCCACTCATCTTGGACGTCGGCAGTAGTTACTGCTATCCCCTCAAAATCAAAGGGAGCGTCTTCCCTGCCTTCCCGCTGAGTCTTGCAGTTGCCGTGAGGATGCTCCAGGGTGACCTGCACGCTGGGCGCGGCATTAAAAGTGTCATCCCAAATCACGTTGCCCCGAATGGCTACGCTGCCCTCTGGGATCGGAGCTTTGGGCCCGCCGGAGCGGGAAACAAGCTGGAATGGGAAGGAATAGACCTTGCCAGGTTCAATCTTTTCCAGGGCCTGGATGTCTATCAGGTCCCACTTTTCCTGGCGGAAATAAGTCCAGTTTTCCCGGGCAAAAATGGCCCAGTAAGCCGTGTATCCCAGAATAGCCATTACCACCAGCGCCAGCAGGGTAGCTGGGATATACCACCAGCGGATCCATGCTACGGCGTCCAGTTGAGCGCGCAGGGTCCGCACTTCCGGGGTCTTGTCTGGCGTAACGGTAATGGTCAGGTTGTAGGTCTTGGGCCGCCCGATAATGGGCCGCCGCCGGGGCCGCACACTAATGGCGACTTCGGCTTTAGACCGGGGCGGGGTTGTGGGGGCCGCGGGTTCAAAGGTGAAGCGGCAGTACCGCTCCGGGTCCTCTCCAGCCAGGCCAAAGGACAGGCCTGCATTGCCGCCATTGGCAAGGGTCAGGGTAAAAGCGCCGCGTCTGCCAGTGACCTTTTCCGGAGAAAGGCTGGCCTCATAGACCAGGGACGGCTCCACCTCCAGCACGCCCGCTTCGGTGGTCACCTCCTGGGGAGACTTGGCGGAGGTAACCCGCACCGTAAATGGGTAAGGCTGGGCCACGGCCTCGTTGCGGGACGGCAGCCGGAAGGTGATGGTGCTGGCAGCCTCCTCTCCAGGGAACAGGGAGAGCGATGACCTGGACAGGCTGTACCAGGCGTTGTCCAGCCCCAGCACTTCAATGGAGAAGGCATCCACCAGGAAGCCAGCGTTCTGGACGGTTATCTGAGCCTGGACTTCCCTGCCCACGGGCAGCAAAACCCGGTCGGGGGTAAGGGTTACTCTAATGACGTTGGACTTGAGCAGCAACGCTTGTGCTCCCGCTATTTGGGGAAATACAGGGCGTGGCCCGTGTGCTCGCCCGTTATCACACCAGTTTTAGGGTCATAATTAAAGTCGAAGGGATAAAAGCCCTCCTCGGGACTGATTTGAGCGTTGACGATATCGCCACCGATGTCTATTACAACTGTTCCTCCCTTCACTTCCTTCACGCTGATGGGCGTACCAAAGTCATGACTCATCACGGTCTTTTCATCTGAACCGCTCAGGTAGCAGAAATGTCTTCCTTCGGCTTTAAAGTCCACCTTCTGGCCCTTTCTTTGGGGGGCTGCGTTAACCGGAGCGTGCCTGGTATATCCGGTGGCAGTAACCGTATATGTTGAGTCTTCGTAAGTATTTCCGGTGGAAGGGTCAATGTATGGTTCAGTGTTCTTGGTCCGGAAAACTGTCGGCTCATTCTTCCAGTCCATCACAGGTGTGGTGCTCGTGGAAGTTGACGAACCGCCGCCGCCATTGCGCTGCACATCCTGCGCCGCGCCGCCCTGCTGCACCACGTGAGTCAGCTCATGGGCCAGGGTCTCCCGCCCCGCGGCGGTACCTGGAGAGTACTCCCCCTGGCGGAAATAGATGTCCTGGCCGGTGGTAAAGGCCAGGGCGCTCACCGACCGGTTCAGGGCGTCCGCCTCTGCGCCGGTATGGATGCGCACCCCGCTGAAGTCCGCGCCAAAGGCCTCTTCCATGTGGGCTTGCACGTTGTCAGGCAAGGCCTGGCCCCGGCCCCGCGACTGCTCCACCGCTTGCTCCACTTCCAGGCCAGCGTCCCCACCTTCCAGACCCACCGCCCGCTGCAGGGGCTTCATTTGCAGTTCCTCGTCCTCCTCTACCCGCTGCAGGGGTTTCATCTGCAGTTCCTCGTCCTCCTCTACCCGCTGCAGGGGTTTCATCTGCAGTTCCTCGTCCTCCTCTACCCGCTGCAGGGGTTTCATCTGCAGTTCCTCGTCCTCCTCCACCCGCTGCAGGGGTTTCATCTGCAGTTCCTCGTCTTCTTCCACCCGCTGCAGGGGCTGCTGGCCCAGGGCAGGCATTTTCTGCACTACCTGTTTGGCCACACGGTCCGCCTCCTGCTCGTAGGCGTCGCCCGCGGGCCCCACGGTCAGCTTGGTCTGGATGGTCTGGGCCTGCTTCCGGCCCTTAGCCGCCGCCAGTACTTGCTGGACGTACCGGTTGCCGCCTTCTTGTTGCAGGCGCTGGACTATTGCGGCCCGCTGGCGGGCATTGCGAGGCTGGGCCATGGCCGGGCCTGCCAGCATGTCGGCATGGGCTTGAAAGCCGCGCTGTCCCAGCACATCTGTAAGCACTTCCTGTTCCGGCGAAGCCGGGCTATGCTGGCGTTCAGCGGCGGTCCTTGAACCGCGCTGTCTGCCCTGGGCGCTGGCCTTGCCGGTCGCGTTTTTTGGAGCATGTCCTTTGGAAGCGGGCATAACAGGCCCTCCCATGTGAATGATTGATAATGCGCAGGCGCTAACCGCCCAACCCCCGCCAGGCGGCCAGACCAATGGCTATCCCAATGCCGATGACCGGAAATACCCAGCCCGGCACTTTTGGCAGCACTTGCAACTGGGCGGTCACCACCACCGCAGGAGCCACCGCAGGGTCCGGGGTAACCTTTGCGCCAAAGCGGTGCGGTTTGCCCTTGAATACCCAGGGCCTCCGCCGCGGTTGGACGGACATAACCACTTCAGCCCGCCCGCCGGGCAGGACTCGGGGATACTCCGGCCGAAAAGTAAACACACAATCCCCTTCAGGTCTCTCTCCCGAAAGATTGAACGAGGTAGCGCTATTGCCGGTATTTTCGATTCCTATGTTATAGACCCCCACAAGGCCTGCGCCATTTACCGTTGCAATATCTGCTTTAAAATCGCAAAAGCTTGCCACTTCCAGGGCGCCGGGCAGCGCGGTTTCCTGGGAGGGGTCCTGCTGCGATTGGACCCTGACGGTAAAAGGGTAAGGGCCTGCCAGCGCGCTGCTGGCTCTGGGCGGGCTGATGAAGAGTGTGCTGACCGCGCTATCGCCGGGAAACAAGGAGGCGCTGTGCAGGGACAGGGTCCGCCAGGTATCCCACAGTCCATCCACCTGGATAGACAAAATGTCCAGCATGGCGCCTGCATTGGTTATCTGGATAACAGCTTTGACCTGCTCGCCAGGATTTACCTGGAGCCGCTCCGGGCTTAGCAGGGCAACTACGGGATCAGGCATCTTGCCACCTCACGAAGACGCCGCAATTCGGGATGCGGTCTGGAGGGAGTGAACCTGCCTGCGCCGGGAAGAATATACGGCAAGGTTTGCCCCCAGCTCAACCGAGGCCCGGATCGTTTCCCGCGAGGCTGGGTGGCCGGTCCAGCCGCCATCCCACAAGCAGCCATAGTCGCCGTCACTGTATACCACTGCATCGTCAGCCACTACTACTGCTGGCCCGGCTATTCCTTCGGGCGGCCCAGCGAAGGGGTGCAGCGACGTGAACATGGGGTGTCCCCGGCCTGCGGGCGTCAAGGTCCTGCCCAACTGCTGCGCCAGGTCGCGGAAAGACTGCCGGAAGGGCGAAGCGGCGTTCAAATCACCCAAATTTGCGCCGCACGCCTCTCCCAGCAGCACGCCTCCCCGGTCCAGAAATGCCGCAAGTCCCTGCCTTTGTCCCTCTGACAGCGTGAAGGAGCCATGTCCAGCCATGACCAGCACATCGCAGCGGCTCAAGTCGCTGTTAAGGTCAACCACCCCACAGAATTCGGCCCGGCATATCCCAGTAGCGGCATTGATGAGTTGAATAAGGTTCATGACTCCGGGCAAGTGGATGGCCGCCGCATCAGCCTCACCGGACAAAGCGACCAGGCCAATGCCAGCCCGCGCTGTTACTCCGCTGGCGCACTGCCGCCGGAAGCGCAGGTCAATCTCGTTAATACCAGGCGTACGCAAGTCCAGGGCGTTGGTGACTGGGCCGCCGCCGCCCGTTAACTGAATGCGGGCCAGTTCAATGTGTGGTTCAGCCGGGAGCTGGGTAATCTGTTCCAGCCGGTAGGCTTCCAGCATGTAAAGGGGCCGGACGCCCTCATCCCCCAGAAGTCTCACTGGGTTTTCCGGCAATTCCCGATATTGAAGGATCAGATACATAGTTCCGGGAGCATCCGTGGGGATTTCAAACCGCAGGGGTGCGCCCACACCAATAGGATAGCCGGCATCATCCACTGCCAGGCCTGGATGCACCACCACCCAGCGGCCCGGCGGCTCTGCGGCGGTAACTTCCAGGCCGGTGACCACTCCAGCGCCGTGCATGGCCAGATTGTGCAGCCGCTGCTGGGCTCGGTGATACTCATGGGAGGCATTCCAGACCGCCACGTCAACAACCAGACCCTGGGAGGGGTTGAGCCTGCGCTGGGGCGTGGGCGCAAGATTGGCAAGAGTCACGGCAGCACCTTCAATACCAAGAATGGGTCATGCGGGAATGGCCGCGTCGGCCGCCATAATTTGCAGCGAATACGCGGTGTGGGCGGGTTTTTCCATTTCGATAATTGCCTTGACCAGGGCGGCGTTCACCTGGCTGGGAGCATCTACCTTCAGGGTCACGGAGAAGGTATGGGGCTGGCCGTTGCCCAGCAGAGTATTGCGGCCCAGCAGAGACTGAGGGCCCAGGGTAAGTGTGCCAAAGTTTTCCACAATGGCCGGTTCAACTCCAGTGGCTAACCTGAGCATCTCTTTAAGCCCGCGGCGGGTGCCGCGCCACTGGAACAAGCGCGGCGCGGCGCGCACAAACTCCCGCCGCCGGGCCAAGGGCCAGCTCTCGTCCAGGACTATCTTTAACCAGCTTGCCAGCCAGGGCAGCAGCTCTTCTGGTGTGGTGTCCGGGTCAAAGTAGTAGGCCAGGTTGTCCACCACGCTTTCCAGCGGGCCCAGAATGCTCTCGAAGATGAGCAGGAAACGGCCCATAAACTCGCTTTCCGAGTAGATGGCCGGCAAATATTTCAAGTAGCTGCTGGGGCCGTCCAGCGCGGGTCTTTCCTGTAACGCTGTGACCATATGGCAGAACTCCCGGTAAGTCCATTCAGACTAGAATGCAAGGGCCTGTAATTCCGGGTAATGTATCAATTAGCCCTTCGTCATTCCGGCGTAAGCTGAAATCCAGCGGAGAGCTGTATGTATTCTGTATATGGACACCGGCTTTCGCCAGTGTGACGAGTTGAACTTTAATCAACCAGATGCACTATTTAGTGCCTATCATAAAAACTCACCGCTGAGCACGCGAAGACCGCTGAGATAATAGGAAACCAATCTAAACTCTCTGCGTTCTTTGCGCTCTCTGCGGTTATTAGGATAGGATCTCAATTCGCCCCTTCAGAAGCGCTCCTGATAGAAACAGGTAACGTTGTGAATATACGAACATGCCAACCCGCCCGGCGGGACTGAGATGCTCTCTGCACTTTCGCCGCGCAAACCAGTGGCCGGGTCCACCGGGAAAATCTTCAGTTCAGCCACGTACTGCACGCCCGGCGTTTCCTGGATGAGGGAGTAAAGCTCCGAGGCAAAGAGGTCCTTGCCAAAGGGCCAGCCCGTGCCCTCAGGGCCGCCAGCCAGGGGATGAATATGACGGTACAGCTGGGATTCTAACGCCTCTTTGACCTTATCCAGGTCGGCGCCGCGGCGCACGCTGACCCGCAGCTCCGAGGAAACCCAGACATAGTCTGGTTCGGCGATAATCAGGGCAGTGGCCAGCAGACGGCGGTCATCCAGGTAGTTGCGCACCTCCTCCACCAGCTCCCTGGGCAGGATAAGCTGGTCTGGGCTGATACGCTTCTGGGAAGGCGGGATGGCTGGCGCCAGCGCCAGTTGGACCACGCCGGGCGGCGGCGTCCCCGGAGCGCCCAATTCCCTGGGTTGCAGGCACCGCGCCCGGCCTACCAACAAGGACGCTTCCTTGGCCAGATGCTCGAAATCCTCTTCCGTAACTGCGCGGTCACGGGTGCGAAGAATTTGCGGCCCCCGTATTTTGGCCCCGTTAATGTCCTCCGGGTCCACGCCTCCGGTGGCCGCCCGGCGGTTGGTCACAGAAGCCACATAGGCGATGGACGATTTGAGCACTGTTAGGGTGCCGCGCCCCACGTTGCCCCGGGCGCCGCCGCCGTGGCGGTAGGCCGACATGCGCACCTGGCTGCCCAGGGAGGGGGTAGCGCCATAACGGACCGTTGCCCCCCGGGGCGAACGCATCTGCGGGCCAAATTGGATTTCACCCCCAGCTGGGTCGCAGACGAAGTGCTTGTCCTCAGGCCCAGAGTTGGAAAAGTCCTCCACCTGCTGCCAGGCTTCCCAACCTGTTTCATCGTCCCGCTGCACCTCCACAGTCTCGCCAGGCAGCAGGGGCAGCAGGGGCAGGTTGGACACCCGCATCACCTGGCCGGGTTTTCCGGTGCTGGTCTCCAGCAGTTCGCCGCGAATCCAGGTGGTGTTGGTGGACAGGGCGGTGCAGCCAATGGCGGTGGTGGCCGTGGCCCGGAGCCGGGGCGGCGCATCGTAGGAACCCTGACGGTCCCCGGAAGGCGTAACCCGGCAGCGCACCCAGAAAGCTTCTTTCTGGTCCACCAGGCGGCGCCCCGCCGTATGGGGCAAGTGCAAAATTACCGACCCTGCGGTGTTTAGCCCACGGGTGCCGTCGGCTTCCAGCCAGGCGGCGGCCTCTGGGTGGCGGTCGAAGGAGGTCCAGGATTCCAGGTAAGTATCCCAATACTCCCATGCCAGGGGAGGGTTGGCTGGGTTAATGCCGGGAGCCGCAGCGTGTTCACAGTCCAGGTAAATGGACAGCACAATGTCCCGCAGGTCAGTGTTATAGCCCAGATAAAACCGGTTTCCCGGCTCCGGCGGCGAATGGAATAAGGTGAAACTCTCCGGCCCTCCGCCCGTGGTAGGCGACTCGCCAATGGCCTCCAGCCTGGCCCATTCTTGCAGGGTGGGCATCCGGTCATCAAAGCGCGATTCATCCCGGGTGACCAGGAAGTAAGCCAGCTCCGGGGGAGTAACGGTCAAGGTCTCCTCAGTGGTAAAGATAATGGCGTCCTGGGTCTCAGTGCGCACAGTGGCCACTTCCGTGCCAGCGGGAATTGTCACGGCATGGGGCAGCGCCGCCGAGAGCCGGAAGGTAATGTCCGCGCTGGCGGGATGGGCAGGCCGCATTTTGACGCCCATCAGCTCCAGAAACTTGACATAGTTCTTGTCTGGCGCCTTGTTCAGGCGGTAAATCAGCAGCTCCGTCATCCAGGAGAACAGTTCCACCAGGGTAATGCCTGGATCGCTGAGGTTATGGTCGGTCCACTCCGGGCAGAAAAGGGGTATGCGCTGGCGGGCCTCGTTAACCAGCTCTTGAAAGGTGCGGTCATCCAGGTTTGGCACAGGTAGAGGCATGGCCTTATCGCTCCTTGGGTATCAGGTAAAAGGGGTAGACCAGGTTGCGCTCGTCGTTGGTGGCTTTTACCCGGTAGGAGATATCAATGAGCATCTGGCCGGGCTCCTGGGGGTGGGGCCGTGCATCCACCTCCATCACCTCAATGCGCGGCTCCCAGCGGGCCAAGGCCTCCCGCACGTGGTACGCCAGCAAGCCCGCGGTGGTGGCGTTGTTGGGCTGGTAAACCATGTCCGCAATGGACGCGCCAAACTCCGGCCGCATGACCCGTTCGCCCTTGGACGTACTCAAGATAATTATGATGGCGGTCTCGATATCCTTTTCTCCCCGGGACATGGAGATGCCGCCGCGGCCATCTACCCCGAAGGGAAACCGCCAGCCTTGGCCAAGAAAATCGTTCTGTTCTTTGCGGGTGACCACCTTTCAACCCCCAATCATGACGGTGGGAAGCCCCATGACAATGACGCCCCCATGGGCGGTATTGTCCCCCATGCGCGCCGCGGGCATGCCGCCAATGAGCACCGTGGCCGAGCCTTTAACAATGCTGTCCGGCGGACCAACGCAGGTGCAGGAACCACCCACCACAGCAGCAGGCGCCCCGCCAATTAACACCGTGGGCGCGCCCGGCGGCAGGATGGGGCCTCCCATGTGAGGAACTATTCCCCCCTCGACCATGGGACAGGTATGCATATCACCCACTCTAGCGGCTGGCGGCATATGGCACCTCCATGTTTACCCCCGCCCTGAGCGCAGCCAAAGGGATGGGGGTGAAGTTCAAGCAATTTATGCAAGGCTCAGTAATTTTCTGCCTGGTCATAAAGTCGCTAATCCTTGGCAGGGCCGACCACGCCGGTGGCGCTTACTTTATTATTATCGCTGTCAAAATATACCTTCACCCACACGTCTCCGGTTACCGCATCTTTAACGTTGCGCAGGATGGCTTTGTCCGCGCCATGGGCAGCATAGACTGTCATATACGTGCAGTTAATGCGAACAGCCCACACAGGCCCTTTAATTTTGTATGTGTCATTCTCGTAGTCAGCACCGAGGATTTTGTTTTTTTATCTCTTCGTCGGTGTGCAGCAGAACAGTGTTCTCTGCCCCCCTGCCGTTATTCGCCCGGCCCAGCGTGGCTTCAATGGCATATTCTTCATCATCAGCCAGATGGTCGCTCCGAAAGGTGCTGCTGCCATTGCTTGCAGTGTAGCCTTCCTCCGAGATAGTGTCCCTCTGGATCACCGCGGGCCCAGCGTGAATTACGCCAGCTCTTTTCCTCGAAATGTAGCCGATCAGCCCATGCACATATCGGTTGCCGTAGAGGCGCTGCAGGCTTTGCGCCACCTGGGCCCGCTGGCCGCCACGGCCGGGGCCTTTCAGTCCCTCCAGCAGAGCAGCGTGGCCCTCCAGGGTGTCCTGGCTAAGGTGGCTGCCCAACCGAACGGCGTCAGGTTGGCCCAATTCCTCTTGCCCGGCAACTTTTGACAACACTTTGGATCGGGCTCGCCCACGGATTGTTCCCTTGCCCGCAGTAAATTTGGTCTGGCGCATTGCTTGCTCTCCTATAATCCCCTCACCCCGGCCCTCTTCCACAAGGGGAGAGGGGGGCGCGAATCTTCTTTCCTCTTGCTGGAAAGGACCGGAGTGAAGGGACCTCCTCTCTAGTTAATCTTCACCAGGGCACCCTTTATTTCGGCAATGCCGCTGCCTTCCAAACTGGTCATTGCACCCTTAACGGCCATTTGGGCGGAACCTTCTACGGAGGTCTGGACACCTTTTACGGTCATGTTCGCACCGGCGGAAATTTCCACGTTGGCGCTGGCCGACAGTTTCAAGTTGGTGGAGGACTTGATTTCCAGGTCCTGCCCTTCTACCGTAATCTTGCCTTGAGTGCCCTTGATGTTGATGGTTCCGTTGGAAAGGATTTCCACCGACTTGTTATCGTAATCCAGCTTTATCCCTGGGGAGTCGGCTACGCAGGAGATCTGGACGAAGCGCTTCTGGGCCTCGTCGCTGATCACCAGCTTGGAGCTTTGGGGGGACTGGAGGGTGCGGAGCTTTACTTTGCCATCGCCGCCCACTGCGTTACTGGTGTTGTTAGGCGGTGCGTCTTTCCCATTCCATAACCCGGCCAGCACATAGGGCCAGTGAATATCGCCGTGCTCAAAGGCCACCAACACCTCGTCTCCCACCTCGGGCAGCCAGTGCAGCCCCACCTTGTTCCCCGCGCCTGGACTGGCAATTCTGGCCCAGTCGCTTTCTATCTTCTCCCCCAACCAGGGAAAGGTCACTTTCACCCGTGCCAGGTTGTCCGGGTCTTTGTTGTTACTGACCTGGGCCACCACCACGCCGTTGATTCGGCTGGAACCAGGCTGGGCAGCATGGCCTTGCCAGAATTGGGACACCACCGAGGGACGCCGGCCTCCAACGATAAAAGAGGTGGTGTAGCCCTCGTTACCAGTGTACCGGTGGGTGGATGCGGTAACCCGGTATTTGCCTGAGCGCTTGCCCAGCCCCGCCAGCTCCAGCCATTTTCCAGGAAGAATCTCCCCCATGCCATGATTGGTGACGCCCTCGGCCTGGATGAACTCGCCAGTCAAAGCATTCATAATGGACTGGGCCATGGCGTCGGCCTCCGCCTGGGTGTGCACAGGTCTGGTCACCAGGTCCACGGTGGACTGCCCAAAGGCGGCCTGGGCCTGGGATGCGCCGGTGCGGGAATCTTCAATTAGGGGGGCTCCGTTGCCCTTGGCAGTCTGGCCAGTGATGGCTGCTTTTTTCCTGAAATCCCAGCCTCGCACTGTTACCTTGCCGGTCTGCAACTGGGTGGTGGAACGAGTACGGAACTGGAACAACTCCATGCCCCAGTCAAGCCGGACTTCTTGTCCAGATGGCTCCTGAGGCTTCTTGAAGTACAGGGTTTTGCCCTCCACGCGCACTTCATACCCAATGCGGTCTGCCATATGCCACAGGAATTCCCAGTTGGTCTGGTTGGCCTGCACCAAGTGGTCGAAGACCTGAGTAGTGGGATCCACACTGGCGGTGAGGCCAGTGCCGTTGACCAGGGTGGATATTACATCGCTGTATTTCTTCTGCTGGAAGGTGCGGGTATAGCGGGAGCGGTGCAGCCGGTGGGCGCGGTCGTAGCCCTGAACTACGGCATAGAGATGGGTAGAGGGCACTACTGAGCTGAACTCCAGCCCCACGGACGTTACTTCGCCGTCCATTATTACCAGGTCTTTGCCGCGCTCCCGCTGGGAAATCTTTACCTCCGTGCCCTGGCCCAGGTAAGCGCCAAAGACATCGTCTGGAGTGTCAAACAAGGCGTCATCCAGGGAACTGAGATGAAACCGCAGCGTGAAGGAGTGGGGCAGGAAAAGATTATTTTCCACCTCTATTTCAGCCAGCGCCCGTTCCAGGCCCGCTGGCATACGTTGTCCCCCTAACTTGACGTCCAGTTGGGAATAACTGGCGGTAACAGTCATGCTCATAGTTGTCCCACCTCAGTACTTCAGGAATCCAGAGGCGCAATGTCCAGAAGCTGGCCAGGACGCAAGTCTTTGGGATTGTCCAGATTATTGACGTCCGCCACAAAACGCCACAACTTGGGGTCTCCGTAATGTTTCACAGCAATCAGGTCAATGGTGTCCCCCGGCTGCACCACATGGACCTTGTGGCCCCAAGTGCCCTGGCTGGTAGGGTTCTGCGGTTCCTGATAAGTAGCATCTTCGCACTCTTGAAGCTCCAGGCTCATCCTGGCCCGCACCGGCGTGCCATCGGACAGGAACAGGGTGTAAGTCACCCGCAGGGAGGTAATCACAGCCTGGAAAGTCAAGACCCGGCCCCAGCTGAACAAACAGCGGGGCGGCCGGCCCCGCTGGCTGCCCTGGCTTTGCCGGGTTTCACTGGAAATCTTGGTTAGATTTACTACCTTGTTGGTAAAGCTCCGCACGTCGGACTGCTGTTCATAGGTGTCAAAGAAAAGGTCCAGGCTCAAGCTAGTTGGCTCTCCCCCTTGGAACTCAGTGGGCGGAACGCTGAACCCGACTATGGGGTCAGAGTCCCATTTATTGGTCTTGGTCAGGCTGTATTCCGTAGGGTTAAAGCGCAGCTCAATCTGCTCCCCCGTTTCCACGTTGGTCAGATAGGCTTTGGCCAGCTCTCCGCTGACGCCGCCAGCCCCAGCCTGTCCCAGGCGGCGGACGGCTGCAGATGCCATTTGCGCCAATACCATTCCCTCTACCCCCTGTTGACTTACCGCCAGCCCTCAAAGCTGGGGCGGCCGAACCGTTCTTCTTCTATGACCAGTTTGTTCCGCAAGTAGGAGTAGGCCTTGGCCGACAAAAACTCGATTTCCCAGGGCTTTAGCTGCTCCACAATGCTGGATGCTTTGTGCGGGCTGCCGTTGGCGTCTACCCCGCCGGTTTCCGCGGCAGGAATGGGACCATCCACGTAAGACCGGCGCAACGGCTGACGCGCCTGGGGCGCAGCGCCCGGCAGGGCCGGTGGAACTGGAGTCTGGTTTGATGAATGGAGACTGTGCCCGCCAACCTGGGGCAATCGCCGGACGACAGGCGGCGCGGCGGGTGGCTGGGATGCAAGATGGTTTTCCGGACTGGACATATGGGGCATTAGCGATGGCGGCAAGGGCAGCCCACCGCTGACAGGGCCTTGTAAAGGACTTGCCGGTAAGCCAAGCCGGGAACTTTCACTGGCGCGGTTACTGGCCATGCCAGCGTTGTCCCGCAGCCTGGGGCGGTTACCCGAAACAATCCTGCCCAGGGGAGAATTGGCAACGGCAGAGACGCGGCGGGCAATGAGCACCGGCGTGCTAACTCCCCGCCAACCGGCCAGCTCCAGCCTGGGAGTGTGCGTAGCGCCCTTTCTGGCAATTGCCCATGCCGGACCACCGGGAATGGTCTTTCCCAGTTCCTTGACGCGGATCCGCCTGGTTGCTGGAGCGCTGGCAGCGCCGGGGCTGCCGGAAATTTCCTGCGCAGCTTTATCCAGGACCGGGGACTCCATCCCTACGGAAAAGCCGGAGACCAAAGCCTCTCTTGCTTTCTGCACCGGCAAGGAGGCGGAAAGGGGCAGTTCTGCCCCCGGCAATCCTGCGGGCCTTCTGGCAACAACCGCCTCACCTCCCATCATTTTCCCAGATGCACCAGTAGAGTCCTGTACCGGCGCAAAAGCATTTAGCGAGGCAGCAGCGCCCGCAGAACTATTTTCACCTGTTCCAGGCGTCCTCAGCCGGGGCTGCCAACGGGCGCGGTCTACCTGGAGTTCAACGCTCCGGGCGGCGCTGCCTGAGACCAGGTCCAGGAGTGACCGATGAACAACTATCCCGCCTTGGCCCAGCGCAGGAACAAAGGATTCCTTGCCGGTAACCCGCGGCAAGGCAAAGGTTCGCTGGATGGGCTGCCCCTTGCCCCCGCGCTGCCCTGGGGCTGTAGGACGGCTGGCAGCAGCTAGGTCATGACGATGCGCTGGTCTTACTACAGCGCCTCTGTTACCGGATTGGGGCAGGCCGTCACGCCGCGAGTAAGAATGCAGACCCTCAACTTCTGTAGCAAGGAGAGGCACGTCCGATCCGTCCTGGACAGAGTGGGACTGGAGGTGTGGCCCTGCTCCGGCCTGCGTGGATGGGACGGCAGCAAGGGCGCCTCCTGTTGCTTCCACCCGGCGGAGTTGGGGCACCCATTGGACAGTGTCTACCCAAGACTGTCCAGCAGTCCCAGCACTGTTGCTTAGGAGTTTCCCAATATGCTGCCGCTGCAACGCGAACGTCGTAGGGAAGCGCCTAATAACCCCAGCAGAAATTTCTTCATTGATCTGCCCATCAGCCCCTTCTTTCATCTGCCCGAACTTGATGGAGGAAGGCTGGCGGCGCCACAAAGGCGATGGGGTAGCTGAACCAGGGCCGCCGTCGGCCGAAAAATGATGACTTGGTTGTCCCTTGCCACCGCCAGCCCGGGAGTGATCCAGTGATTCCCGAAGAATTTGGCTGCCCAAGCCTGCAGTATTTCTAGAATACCTGCCAGCCAAGGGAAACAACCTGTTCCGGCGGCCAGCTACTTTGGATTCACCAGGGCCGGCAGTATCCCGGCGGGCGGTTGCTCCAGCATCTCCTGGAAACTTCAAAGAGGAATTCAGAGCGGGCCGATTATCCTGGCCCAGCCGCCTTCCTCCGGAAACTTGCTGGGAGGTCCCCTCGGCCCCTCTTGCGTTACCCGTCCTGCGCGGCAACAACTGGTTTCTTGCTCCAGCGCTGAGGATTGATTTCGCAGCGCTCCCTTTAACTTCATGAACCTTAGGAAGAGCCACATCCTGCCCCGCCGCAAGACCCTGACGCACCGCACCTTGAGTCTCACCAGACCAAGCTTCAGCATCTCCTGGCAAGTACCTGGGTACGGACGGCAGATGGGACGCTGGAGTAAACAGTGACCCGGGGAATGCTCCGGCTTCTTGGGCAACACTCCGGGGCCTTAGTCGGTATTGTGCCTGGGCGGCTCCTTGCCCCAGCGAACCCAGGGCGTTGCTGGTAGCCCAGCGGGTGTTCCGCTGCTGAATGCGCCGCGCTATCGCCATAACAGCCAGGGGTATGCGCCCAACAGCAGAAGTAACCCTCTGTAATCCGGCTTGCTGGCCCCCACGTATTCTGATGCCCAATGTCAGTCCGCCAGCTTCCGCCGTATGCCTCCCCAAAGTGAAGCGGGCGCTCTTTGGCGCAGCATTTGCGGCTGCCCCGTTCTCACCAACCGGAGCGACTAATTTAGAGGCTCTTCTTGCGGAAGAAGGGCTGTCCCATGATGCCCCTGCGCGGCGGCCGTAGCGCAGCTGTGGCGAACTACCTTGGCCCGGCACGGATGATTGCGCGGGGTTGCCCACGGAGGGCAGCAGCGAATCCTCAGCGTACCTTGACAGCGCCGGTCTGGCGGCAAGCCCGCGCGAGTCCCGCACCTGGGCAAACAAATTGGACAAGCCCGCAGCCAAAGCGCCTGCTGGGCGGCCAATGTTCCTTGTGGCGTTGCTCCTAGCGCCGGAACGCCAGAGCCTGCGTCGCAGCGGGCTGGGGTGGCGTTCTGACTGCACTGTGCCGCCCTCAACCACCCGGTTTGCACCACTTCCGGCAACCCGTGTTTCGGACTCATGGCTCCAGCCTGCGCCGCCGGCATTGCTGGCCGTCCGGTTGTTTATATCCCAGCCCGCCACTGCCAGTAGCAACGGTGTGCCAGCCCGCGCTCTCCAACCGGGCTTCCAATGCCCCACCGGCGGACGGCGCGCTACTCCGCGGCCGGTCCAGATACGCAGTCCGTCGGTCCGCTGCACCTTACCCAGCACTCTCCGGAACATGGGCAGGGAACCGGCTCTAGTTTGGCCCAAGACACCAAGGCCTGGTTTAAAACGCTTTATGTTTCCAAGTTGCAACACAGATAACTCAGGTCAGTGCCCTTAGTAGTAAATTCGGCTTGCTCAGGGAGATGCCGTTGTGGGTCAGCTCAAGGCTATGTACCGCCACTTCAGTCGCGCCAGCAGCGAAATCAGGCCCCTGCCAGCTCACTGGAAAAGCGCCAGTCAGGTTCCAGCGCATGACCTCGCCACCGTTCTGGGCGAACAGGATTACCGACACGTCCCGACGCTCCACCACACCCTGAGACATGTTTTGAAACCAGTCCCAAAGGTCCATGCTGTTGGCCACGCCGCTACGCAAGGTCAGGTTGCCGTAGGTGATACGGCCAGGCAGCTTGTGCTCATAGCCGTTGAGGCCGCCCTCCTGGTAGGTCTCCACTTCCACCTGTCCGCTTAACCCGGTGCATTCCTTGAACTCCGCCACCCAAAGTCCGTCAATGTCCACGGCAAAGCGGCAAGCGGCAAGTTCTTCCGAAGTGATCAACGCCTGGAGCAAGCGGGTTACCATTGTTGTTCACCTGCCATATTGGCATTTAGTTTTGTATTAGGGACATGCCCGGCGGCGGCCCTGACAACGGCTGTCGCCAGGCATATTCCCCCTTCAACTGCGCCTGGCCGCCACCCGGCTATCGTAAGCCTCGGTCAGGCGCTGATTAATTTTGGACACCTCTTCCACCCAGCGGAGCCGTTCCAGGTGTTCCAAGTTCAGCAGCTGTTCGTGAGACCAGTGGAGGTGGTATCCAAGGTACGCCATTTCCTCGTACAGCCGCTCCGCCGGGTAGATGGCTATGCCGCCACTGGAGCCAGCAATTCCCCCGGCCGGACCTCAATTCTGGCCTGGCAACCAGGGCAGGCAATCTGCCCCAGGGAGCCGGAGCCGTCATTGATGGAGCTGTAAAACTCCTGAAGGAAGGCCAGGTCTGCGGTGAACATGCGCTCCACCACGCCGGTGTTCACTTCCCGCAGGGAGCCCAAGCGGGTAATAACCCGGGACAGGATGATGATGCTCAAGTACGCCTCATTGTTCTTCACCCGGGCATCCCGCAAAGGAACAATCTCGTCCATGGCCGTGGCCAGGCGCATAGCGCCCTGGCGGTGGACAGTGCCTTCCTGGTCCACGTAGCCCTTGGGCAGCGTGAACTCATACTCGGTCTGCAACATCGTCATTTCACCCTCTCCAGGCCCTCATGGGCAATGGTGATTTCTTCGATGGCCACTGCCTGGTCTTCGGCGTTCACGTCCGGGCCTTTCCAACTGGAGGGCCAGCCATTAACAAAGTTGAACCGGGCCATCTCTTCCCCTGCCTGGTTATACATAATGACCGAGCCGTTGGCCCTGGCTTCAGCCACCTTGCCGTGAATTACTTTTTGCCGCCAGTCCCACAGGGCCTTGTCATCGGTGATGCCCCGGCGAAGCACTATGTCATCCCAGGTCAGGTCGCCGGGAATTTTCTGTATCACGGACTTGCCCTTGGCATCCACTGCCTGGTGTGTAACTACCTGGGACGAGTTATTGAACCCGCTGGCCTCTTTAAAGAAAGCGGAGACCACGCCATCCACGTCCAGGGCAAAATGTGCGCCTATTAAGGGGTCTCTTTCAGCCATCGCTGGTAGCCTCCTTGCTGCTTACTTGCTGCGCTCTTCAGGATTTGGACTAATTCTGCTTGACGGTCGCGTACATCTCCTCTCCCCTTGCGGGGGCGTTGCCTCAAAAGTCCCAGATTGCATTTTCGTCGTTCCGGCGAAAGCCGGAACCCAGATATGGCCGAACCTCGCAGCGGGCCTGGACACCGGCTTTCGCCGGTGTGACGATTGAGTTTTGAGGCAAGACCCCTTGCGGGAGAGGATTTAGGCGAGGGGAACTCCCCCCTCATCCCTTCGACTGTGTTCAGGGCAGGCCCAACCTTCTCCCACGCGGGAAGAAGGAGGCTCGCCGACATTTTCAAGCCTGCTTGTTATGTGGACTCTCTATGCCCCCGGCCGCCACTGGCTGATGCGGAACACCACGAACTCCGCGGGTTTAACCGGAGCGATGCCTATTTCTGTGGTGACAATGCCCAGGTCCCGGGCTTCCGGCGGGTTGGTTTCGGCGTCGCACTTGACGTAAAAAGCTTCCTGGGGCGTGGCGCCGAACAGCGCGCCGGAACGCCAGATAATGGTCAAAAAGGCGGTGACGCTGCGGTTGATGCGCTGCCACAGGGCCAGGTCGTTGGGTTCAAACACCACCCACTGGGTGCCGTTGTCAATGGACTTTTCCACCATGTTGAACAGCCGCCGGACGTTCAGGTAGTTCCAGGAGGGGTTGCTGGAAAGGGTACGCGCCCCCCACACGCGAATGCCCCGGCCCGGGAAGGCTCGGATGCAGTTAATGCCCGCAGGGTTGAGGCCCTCCTGTTCTCCCTTGGTAATCTTGAACTCCACATCCAGCGCGCCGCCCACCACTTCGTTGGCGGGAGCCTTGTGCACGCCGCGGGTGGCGTCGTTCCTGGCCCAGATGCCCGCCATGTGGCCCGACGGGGGCATAAGCACGCTCTTGCCCGCCACCGGGTCAAACACCTTGATCCAGGGGTAGTACAGGGCGGCATAAGAAGAGTCGTAGCGCACTACGTTCTTGCGCCAGTTCTCAATCTCCTGGGGCTTCATACCCGGCGGCGCATCCAGGATGGCTACGCGGTCTTTCATCTTCTGGCAATGGTCAATCATGGCGGTCTGCACCGCCTGGATGCCTTCCATGTCCACCATGCCTGCCTGGTAAGCCGCCATCAGGTCGGGGGCGCAGACCATGGTTACATCGTCGGCCACTTCCAGGCCGCCCATGCCGCTGCGCTCCGGGGCGCTGCCCGCAAAGTCCGTGGGGGCCACGGCCAGAATGGGGGCTGGAGCCAGAGCGCCTGCGGGGGCGGCGGCAAGATTATAGATGCCCAGGCTGGGCAGCCGTTCAGCGGCGGCTACGCTGGTTGCGCCCAGGTCGGCCACCCGCACAAACTTGGAACCAGTGGTGGGATCGTTGACCACCGCCTCCACGTAGCCGGTGGCGGGACGGCGGCGGAAGGTGAGGTTGTCAAAGGTTTCCTCATTGCTCCCCTTCCGCACAATCAGCTTGAAGGCCCCATCGCCGCCCGCAGGGCTGCCAGCCTCCGCCACTTCCACGGATATGCCCTGGGCCGCTTCCCCAGAACCCAAGGCGGTGATGCGCAGGGTATCCACCGGCGTAGCCGACCGGCTGGGCAAGGCTGCGGAGGGCGCACTGGCGGCAGCAGCTTCGGGGGAAGCTCCTATGCGGACGATGTAGCAGCGGCCGCCGCCATTGTTAAAGTACCCATAAACCGAGTGGGCCAGGAAAGAACCCGGCATGAAATCGCCGAACTGTTCTACAAATTGGGTCCAGTTGGTCACCAGGGTTGCGGTGTTCACCGGCCCCTTGCGGGCAAACCCAATAAAGGCCGCCACCGCTGTACCCACCAGAGCTATTGGTTTACTGCCCTTGTCCACCTCCTCCACATACACACCGGGGGCTTGATAAGTAGGCGCCATGTCTTTACTCCTGAACGGTTAGATTTGAGCACCTGCCTGGGGACGGGTTTCACATATGAGCCTTCCTCCCTCAGTAGCTGATTCTCGAATTTCTAGCTATTTGCCGTTAGGGGTTGTAAACAATTCCCTACACTCTCTTATACCTCTGCGTCGAAATCCCCCCCCGGCACCTGGATGCTCACCAGGCGTGTCTCCAGTCCCGGAGCGGTAATGACCAGGGTGTAGCTGCCCGCCAGCAGCCGCCGGAACCGATAGCGGCCCTGGGCATCGGTGACGGTTTCCTCACCACGCTCCGCTAAGGCCACCTTTGCGCCAGGGAGACCCTGGTCCGGCGCTCCCTGCGAGCGCACCGTACCGCCGATGTCATGGCGGACTTCTTCAACTCCAATAGCGGCATGGCCGTTGCTGTCCTTCTTTTCACCCACTTTCAAGGCAGCGCTGCGAGCCAGGCCCACAGAGGTTTCTTGTCGCAGGTCCATGTGCACCGTCAGCTTGTAGTCAATGGCCGGCTTGATGTCGTTGTCCACCACGCTCCAATAGTCCGCAGGGCTTTGGATAATGCCGCTGGGCTGGGCGGCGGCAGTGACAATTTCCTGGCCTGCGGCTTCCCCTTGCTGCAACTCCGGGGGGAATACCGGGTGCTGCAACAGCGTGACCAGCACCTGGCTAAGCAGGCGGTGTTCATCCGCCACGGCGTTGGCAAAGGCGGTGACGCGGTAGGTCAGGTCAAGGCGGACCTCCGGGCGGCTTTTGATGGCAGTGTTGTTGGGGCCGCTGCGCACCGTCCAGGGCACGGGATTGCGCAAGTCCAAATTCTCCCGGATGTCGAACAGGTACAGGCTGATGGTAGGCCGGGAAAGTCCCGCAGCCCATTCCCGCGTGGGCTTGTCAAAGGACACGTCAATCTCCGCCGGGTCCAGACTGCCCCGCTGCACCAGCAACTGCCTCAAGCTTTCATCCAGGTCTGCAAACATCTTTTCCTACTGAGCCTTGAATTAACCGCTAACCGCTCTCACCCAACCCTCTACCATCGCGGGAGAGGGCAGTCAGGCCTTCTTCCCCTCTGTGGGAGATGAGTTGCTGCGCCTTCGCCCTTTATGGGCGCGGGTTGGGCCTGCCCTGAGCGTGGTCGAAGGGGTGAGGGCGATGCCCTCTGACCAGCCCAAAGTACGGCCCAAATTCGCTCTCCACCAGCAGCTTGCCCATCTTCTGGTACTCCCGCCGGGCCGCCCGGATGACGTGCCGCATGCCAATGGGCTGGCCTTCCTGGGCCGCCAGGAAGGCCGCCATTACGCCAATGTTCTTGATGTTGCCGCCCGGCACCTTGAGCTGCCGCGCCAGAAATTCCAGATCAACGGTGGAATCCACGGGCGCACTGGAAGGAAATACCTTGCGCCAAATCTGGAGACGGTATTCCTCCTCTGGGAAGGGAAACTCCACCACAAAGTGCAGCCGCCGGGTAAAGGCATCGTCCATGTTCTTGCGAAAGTTGGTGGTCAGGATGCTGATGCCTTCGTACTCTTCCATCTTTTGCAGCAAAAAGCTGATTTCGATGTTGGCATAGCGATCGTGGGAGTCCCGCACCTCGGAGCGTTTGCCGAACAGGGCATCTGCTTCGTCAAAAAGCAGGATGGCGTTGCTGTCCTGGGCTTCAGTAAATATGCGCTCCAGGTTCTTCTCCGTCTCTCCGATGTACTTGCTGACCACCCCAGACAGGTCAATGCGGTAGAGGTCCAGCCCCAGGTCCGAAGCCACCACCTGGGCGGACATGGTTTTGCCGGTGCCGGAAGGCCCCGCAAAAAGGGCGTTCATCCCCTTGCCCAGGCTGGTCTTGCTCTGAAAGCCCCACTGGCCATAGACCAGGGGCATGTTCCGGAAGAAATGGCACATCTCCTGCAACTGGGCCACCTGATCTTCCGGCAGGACCAGGTCTTCCCAGGAGTAACGGGCGTCCACTTTCTGGGCCAGCCGCTCCAGCCTGCGGTTGGAATGCCAGCGGGCGGCAAAGCGCAGGTCTTCCAGGCTAATCTGGCCGCCGTCCCAAGACCGCCAGCGGGCCAGGTCCCGCGCCGTGGCCACCGCCCGCTGGACTTGCCCGCCGCTGAAACGGAAATGGCTGGACAAAAGGCCCAGTTCTTGCGCGGATATGCTGGCTTCCTGGCCCCGGAGACTGCGCTCCCACAACACCAGGCGCTCCGCGTATCCAGCCCTGGGCAGCTCCGCCACCAGCCAGGGCTGTTCCGACGCGGCTTCTTGCCGCCACCCCTGGGGCCGCCAGGCCGTTTCCCCCGAAAGAATGGTTAATCCCGGATGGTCTCTTACAGCGGTGAACAGGGCGGCGGCGCATTCCTGTTTTTTGGGGTCGTCTCCGGCCAGCAGGTGCACCTGGTCCCAGCACAACACTGCACCTTGTAGCCGCGCTTCCCGGCAGGCCAGCCGGACTAGCTGACCGGATGCCAGACCATCCTCAGACAACAGGCCAGCGCAGCGGACTATGAGCAAAGGCCTGCCCAGGGAACTGCTGAGGGCCTGGGCCACGGATTTTTTGCCAGTCCCGGCAGGCCCTGCCAGTTGCAGGATCAGGCTGGCCGCCCCAGGCGCATTGCCAAGGCTGGCCGCCAGGGACAGCAACTGTTGCCGGGTCTCTGGCTCTAGCACCAGGGCGTCCCAGGAAAACCTATTTCGCGCCAGCCGGGCGAAGGAGTTTAAGCGGGCATCCAGCGCGTCTCCGCCCAGCAGGAAGTCCGCCACCCTGGCATCCAGGAAGAGTACCTTGGACAACAGCGTCTGGTCACCGCTGCGGGGGTCTTCCGCCACTTGCAACAACTGGTGTTGCAACAAAGGCGAGGTGCTGTGGAATCTGTCCCGGTATTCCAGCCGCTGGGCCGGGCCAGAACAGAACAGGTTCAGGGCCAGGTTGACCGTGGGCCGCCTTTTACCCAGGTCGTCCTGCAGATAGGCGTAGAGGGTGCCGTACTGCAGGTCCATTTCCGGCACCAGGCAAAGGAGCAGCACTTGCCGGTGAAAGTCGTCCAACCCAAACAAGTCGCCCAGCTGCTCCAGCCGCAGACTGGCCCCAGCTAACAGGCTGGCGGCGGTGCGGGCGGCGGCACTGGCATGGAGCGATTCCAATTCATCGGCAAGGGAGTCCGCTCCCGGTTGCACGGCATCCATCCCATTTATCAGGCGGGCCAGGATAGCTTCTGCTTCCTGGTCGGAAAGGGCCAGACCTTTGAACTCCCCGCCGGACGACGGGTCAGCGCCGGACTGCCGCAGCCGCTGCGCTTCCCGGAGCAGCCGCAGGTTCAGCAACGCCATTTGGGCCTGCAAATACTCCAGGTTATCCTGGTATGGCTTAACCTTGCCCGGCATCTTCCGGATCTCCCTCGGAGAATTGGGGATTGATGGCTGAAGCAGGAAACTCGCCGGTGTCCGAACGGTCGCTCAGGTGGCGGCAGATAAAGTCCACCGCCTTGCCCAAATCCCGAAAATAGATCGTCTCATGGGTGCTGGCCTGAGTTATCTGGCCTTCCAGAATGCGGAAGTCCTCATCATTAACCAGGATGCGGACTACAAAGGTGGAGTAATGCGCCATTCCTCTCCTCAACCAGGATGCGGACTACAAAGGTGGAGTAATGCGCCATTCCTCCCCCGGCATCTGCCCGCCCCCTGGGCTGATGGTGAAATCCGCCCACAAAAAGGAAAGGGGCGCTGGACCGGCAGTCAAGCCTGTTCCAGTGCCCCTATGATGCGAGTAGGTTGTTCTAAGAGAGTTAAACCGGAGTTAATTCCGCGTTATGCGTTGGATGATGGGTGGCGGGCAGTCAGGGCGTGGTAAAGGGCCTGGGTCTGGGGGCTTACCTGGCAGTCCAGCTCCCGCTGCAAGGTCTCCTGGCAAATCTGGTACCAGCGCAGTCCCCGGCTCCGCTGGCCCAGCTTGAGGCAGCAGGCGATGAGGCGCTGGTAGGCGTCCTCACGGCACTTGTCTTTGACCAGGATGCGGCAGCTGAACTCGGTGCAGCTTTCGTAGTCTGCGGCGTAGTAATAATATTCCGCCACCTTCCCCAGGATGAAAAGGTAAATGTCAATAAGACCCTCCCGGCGGATGAGCGCAGCGTCGTCATAGGGGTCCATTTCCAGAAAATCGCCCTGGTACAGCAGTTCCGCTTGCTGGTACTGGGCAATGGCCAGCAACGGCCGGCCGGTTTTTTCCAGGGACTGCCCCTTGCGCCAGTGGTTCTCGAACTGCTCCACGTCCAGCCACACCGGCAGGTCAGTGTTCAAGTGATACTTTCCATCTTTGACCAGGATGCAGCGCGCTCCAAAGGAATCGTCCCCCAGAGCATTCAGGGTCTGCCGCAGCTCATGCGTTGCCACCCGCAAAGATACTGAAGCCGAATCCACGGAAGAATCGGGCCAAAGGGCATCGGTGATTACTTCCCTGGGCACCGGGCGGCCCCAATGGGCCAGCAAGAGCTTGAATATGCCGCGGGCGCGGTTGCTGCGCCACGTAGTTATTTCCCGGTCGCCCCGGCATATTTGAAGCCGGCCCAGAGTGTAGATGCGCAACAATGACGGAGAAACTTCAGCGCTGGCGCCGGATTCAGGAGAGGCGATTGGAGTGGCAACAGCCGGGGGCGCATCAGCATTAAAGGAAGCAAATTGCGTTGCGGAAAGCTGGGGAATTGTTTCCGCGGTCCCAGAATTGGAGAGAGACCGGAGCATACGCTGGCCGTCCAGCAGCAGGTCAACCGCCTGCTGCAATCGGTCCTTTATCTGGCCGTAGGTAATTCCAACCAGCCCACTGTTCAGGTCTAGCCTGGCGGCAGTTTCGCCAAGATTTTCCGGGGAAGCTGGTGTTTCGCCTGGCGCGGGGTTATCTCGGTCAAGCATTTTTCCCCCGAAAAGACTGCTGGCAGGGCAAGCTTTTGGAGTCTGTTTATAAGGGCTTGCCGCCCGTGGCTGACAAGCTCGCCACGAGCGGGAAATCCGCTCATCCTGAGCACGTCGAAGGATGAGGCAGCATGGAGGACTGGGGCTTTTCAAACACCTTCTTACACCACTTTCTCCTCTTCCATGCGATCCACCTCCTCCCCGGTGAGGCCGCCCAGGCTGATCAGAAGTTCCCTGGTATTCTCCCCCAGGGTGGGGGGAGTGTCTGCCCTGGATTCCAGACAGCCCGTTAACCTGATGGGGGTCTTTACCGACTTGAACCGCCCGCCCAGGGTATCCCCCGTCTCCACAAACATCTGCCGGGCCTCCAAGTGGGGACACTGGGCCAGGTCGGCAATGGTCTGGGCCACGCCCATGGAAAAGCCAATCTCGGTGAACTTGGCCGCCACATCCCACTTGGAAAGGTCCCGGGACCAGGCTTCAATTGCGGGGATGATATTGTCTCTAAAGAACTCGCCGCTGGCGCCGCCCAGGTAACGCTTGTCCTCGGACAAGTCCTGGCGGCCCATCATAATCCAGAGGGTCTTCCAGCGTGCGGCAGCGGCGGCGGCCCGCACCCCGGCCATCAGCACATAGCCGTCCTTAGCCTTGAACGCCAGCCCGGCGGTGGCAAGGCGGTCCCAACTACGGCCAGGGTTCTCTCCCTTGGCCTGATAAGCGTTCATGTTGCTAATCATATGGGACACCATGCACTCGTACATGGACATGTCCACGTGCTGGCCCTGGCCAGTGCGGCGGCGGGTCTCCAGGGCCAGGACAATCCCCAGAGCTGTCCAGAGACCCGGCACAGAATCGCCCACGTTGTCCCCCACGCTCTGGGGAGCACCGTCAGGGTCGCCGGTCAGTTCCATCCAGCCGGACATGCCCTGGATGCTCAGGTTGTTGGCCGGCCAGTTGGAGTAAGGGCCGCGGCCCGCCGCGTTGGAATCGCCGTAGCCGGTGATGGTGGCATAGACCAGGCCTGGATTGATAGCCCGCAGGTGATCATACCCCAGACCCAGGCGATTAAAAGCCCCCGGCCCCCAGTTATCCAGCAGCACGTGGGAGACCTTTACCATGTTCTCAAAGGCGCGCTTGCAGCGGGGGTCCCGCAAGTCCACCGTTACGCTCTTTTTGTTGCGATTGATGCCCAGGTAGCGGGAGCTTATGCGCTGGCCGCCAGGATATTCAATAAAGGGGCCGCGCTCCCTGGCATTGTCCCCGCTGCCCGGACGCTCAATCTTGATGACCTCTGCGCCCATGTCCGCCAGGATCTGAGAGCAGAAGGGGCCAGCCACGATGTGGGTGGCGTCCAGGACTCGAATGCCCTCCAGGGGCAGAGGGAGCTTGTGGTGATTGCCACTGGTCATTGGTGCACCTCAAACGAAATTGACCCGCCTCTACCCACTCAGTGCCTATCCTAAAATCAAAATTGCAACCACTCGCCCTTCGACAGGCTCAGGGAGAGGACTGGTTACCCCGCTCATGGTGAGCCTGTCGAACCATAGCGGGGTGTTTTTAAATGGGACCTCACTGGCCCACAAACCTGGGACGGCGTTTTTCCAGAAAGGCCCGGTAGCCCTCCTGGTAGTCGCGGGTGTCAAACTGGGTCAGGGGCAAGTCTAGTTCCTGAGCGGTAAGCTGCGCCAGGGAAGGTTTGGCCTCCACCTGGTTCAGAGTGCGTTTGTTCACCGCATGGGACAGGGGCGCCAGCTCGGCGATTTCCCGGGCAAGCTGGTAAGTGCGCTCATGCAACTCTCCGGCGGACGTTACCTGGTTGACCAGCCCAATGCGCAGAGCATCGGCGGCGTCCAGCAACCTTCCGGAGAGCAAAATATACAGGGCATTGCCCCGGCCCACCAGGTTCACCAGCCCCTGCATCTCCACATGCCCAATGGTTATTCCCAGCCGCGCCACCGGGATGCCAAAGCGGCTGCCCGTTGCCGCAATGCGCAGGTCGGTAGCCACCGCCAGCTCGCAGCCGCCGCCCACACAGAAACCTTGAATCATGGAGATGGTGGGCGTCTCCAGGTCGTGCAGGGTGCGCAGCAGCTTGTTGACCGCGTCGTTGTAAATGCGGCCGCGGGCTGAGTTAGAGCGGTACTGGTCAAAATCCCGGATATCCGCACCGGCGGAAAAAGCCTCGCCGCCCGCACCGGTAATTACAATGGCCCGCACCTCCTGGTCCTGGTCCAAACTGGTAAGCAGCGCGGCCATCTCCCCCCACATGGCGTAGGAGATGGCGTTGCGCTGACCGGGCCGGTTGATGGTGATGGTGGCAATGGGCGGCTGGCGTTCCAGCAGAATATGTTCAGGCATTTTGCGCGCTATTTCCGCTCAAGAAGCTCAATGCGCACATCATCGGGGGCGCGCACAAAAGCGATGCGCACGCCGGGCCGGATGGTGCGCGGCTCCACGGCAAACTCCGCGCCCCGGCGCTTCAGGTCCGCCGCCGCCTCATCCAGGTTGTCCACCCGGAAGCCAAAGTGGTCCAGACCCAGGTGCGGGTCCCGGGGGCTGGACTGCATATCAGCATCGGCGGGCACCCGGGCGATAAACACCGCCAGGCCGTTGATGTCCAGGTCAATGCGGGGCTGGCCGTCGGACTGGATGGACTGGATGATCTTGGCGTCGAACATCTTTTCAAAGTAATGGGCCATGCCCATGGGGTCTTTGCTGCGCAGGTGGATGTGGTCATAGCTGTATCGTGGCATAGCGGCGCTGCTCCACACTGGTATTGCCAGGGCCAAGGTAGCCTGCCCCTGGGAGCTTGTCAAGGGGGCGAATTGACTCACAATAAAAGTTACCGAAGGAGGATACGTTGCCTCAAAATGCGTGTTACCGAAGGGGAGGTAGACATGATGACCCGAGGCAGCGTGGAAGAGTACGTGACGGCGGTACAGGAAAGGTATAGGCGGGCCAGCCGCCGGGAGAAG
>Ga0194128_10000505_pt1 | contig 70901 bp, 62 predicted proteins | sample TA2KigCa65mmetaG_FD_148650 | JGI IMG/M metagenome (GOLD analysis project Ga0194128, IMG submission 148650) | Freshwater microbial communities from Lake Tanganyika, Tanzania - TA2015037 Kigoma Deep Cast 65m | ecosystem: Environmental > Aquatic > Freshwater > Lake | place: Tanzania: Lake...
CTTGCTGCTCTGCCTGGCAGCCGCCCTGGCGATGGTCGGCCCCGCCTTCCCCCAGCAGGCCGCCCCCGATACCCTGGTCCCCAACTACCAGCGCGCCCGCGCCCTCAAGGACAGCCTGCTGCGGGCCGACCCCAACTCGCCCTTGCCGCCCGCGGCGCGGGCGGGTTTTGCCGGGCTGTCCTACTTTGCGCCGGACCCCGAGTACCGGCTGATCGGAGAGATGGCCATCTACGGCCGCCGCCGGCGCATCGGGGTGCCCACCACCAACAATGGGCCTGCCCTGCCGATGGAAAAATTCGGCCGCCTCCAGGCCACCTTCCGCGGAAAAGCGTTCTGGCTGGAGGTGTACCGCAGCCTGGAGAGTGGCGAACTCGAGGTGTATTTCCGGGATGCCAGCAACGGCGCCCAGACCTACGGCGGGGGGCGCTACGTCCCGGTACTGAGCGCGGGAGATGGGCGTTATCTTTTGGATTTTAATATGAGTTACAGCCCTTACTGCGCCTACAACCCCACCTATGTCTGTCCCCTACCGCCGCCGCAGAACCACCTCGATTTCCCCATCCTGGCCGGGGAAAAGGCTTTTGGCCTGGATCTTGCTTATTAAGTGGGCGGCGATTATACTATCTCAATTCGGTCAGCAATCCGCCCTTCTATTCAGGAGTTATCCATGAACGAAGCCGAGAAGTCCATGTTCGCCCGCGCTGTCGATTTCAGGCTCGAAAAGACCCCCAACGCCTATATCGCCTGCCGCGCCCTCTCGATCCGGGCCCGCCACATCAACAACCGGGGCCGCGAACTGTCGCCGGAGGGCCGGACCGAAGGCTACAACCCCACGGTGGGCGCTCTGGTGGATTATTCCCAGGACCATATCACCGTGACCATCCCCGAGGCGGAGGATTGATCCACCCCCGTCCCTAACCCGCTGGGCAGAGCGCCGTGAACCGCTTTACTGTTGTATTTGCCGCCGGCACCGTGATGCTGTGCGGCAGCCAACTCCTCCTCAACCTGGGCCTGCACCCCGAACACCCGGCCTCCCTTCCGGTGCTGGGCGAAGGCATCCTCGGCATGGCTCTGGGGACCGCGCTGGTGGTCTCGGGCCTGCTGGGCCTGGTGGAGGGCTACCAGCAGGCCGTCGCCCGGGCAAGGCAACTGCTGGCCGCCGCCCCCCTGGACCCGGAGGCTACGGCCCAGACCCTCAGCGAATTGGTGGCCCTGCAGCGGGATTTCTGGAAATCCTACCGCCAGTCCACCCTGGGCCTGCTCCTGTTCCTGAGTGGACTGCTGGGGCTGGGGGCGGTGTTTTCCCAGGGGGATTTCCTCCTCTACCTGGCCGCCATTGCCGCCGGCTTCTGCACCCTGGGCCCCGCCTCGGCCTTCCTTATGTTTAAGGGCGTCCGGTCCCTGCGGCGCCACACCCGCACTGCCCAACAGACCGCCTCCCGCATCGAAACCCTGCCCCCCGCCCCGCCCCAGGCCCCCCTCGGACCTCTGCCCCGTTGGGCGGTGTACTCCCAGGAGGAAAGGCTGCGGCAGTTCCGGCGCCACTCCACGCTGCCCTCCTCCGCCTAACTCCACGCCCCTGCGGAAAATTCGCTTGCTGGCGCCGCGCCCTCCTGGCTATATTTACCAAGAAATTTTTTCCGCAAAAAACGGGAAATTATTTCTTGGCACTTAGGAACGGATTTTCCCCGCGTTCCCCGGCGCTGGGGAGCGCTGATTTTTATCATCTTGATTTTCAGAGTTTTAGCTCGGGTTTATTCCCCCTCCCGCCACCCTGAGGCATTTCTTTTGCTTTCCCCCTGCTGCCCTCTCCTCCAATTTCGAGTTGAGTTATGGAGCACCCGCTGTCCCCCCCAACCACCGCCCTCCCGACCGGATCTCACTCGGACTGGGATAAACTGTCAGGGCTGTGCGAGACCCTACGCCTCCTTTCGGATGAGGTGGGTAGGAGTTTGCGGGAAGGCGCCGGGGCCGGGGTGCTGGTGCCCCTCCTCAAGCAGGAACTGGAGGCGGCCAGTAATCTGAAAGACAGCATTGCCCGCTGCGGCCAGCAAGTCCACCCCAGCTCCCAGGAACTAAGCCAAAGGCTCGCTTCCCTGCTGGAAGCCGAGACGGCCAACCAGCAACTGCTCCAGCGGCGGGGCCTGAGATTGCGCGGCCCGCGCACCCGCCTCCGTTGCCCCTTCCGAGAAGAGCGTCTATGAACTCCGCCGAACCTGTCGCCGAACACGTTCTGGAACTGGGCCGCTCCTCCAGCTCGCTTGAAGAGGCTTTCACGGATTCCTACATCCTCTTCAATGAGACCACCCGCAAGTACATGGAGGCGTACCGGGAGCTCGAGAAACAGTTTGAGTTCCTTAACATTAAGCTGGAGAAGACCAACCACGAGCTGCGCCAAAGCCTCGAAGAGAAAGACCGGCTCAGCAACTCCCTTAAAAATATCCTGGAGAGCATGAGCGGCGGGGTGCTGGTGGTGGACCTGGAGGGCAGGATCACCCTCTTCAACCAGGCTGCCGAAGGCATCACCGGCCTGCCCTACGCCGAGGTGATCGGCCGGCCCTACGCCGAGGTGATCGGCCTGGACGCCGGCCGCGAGTTGTCGGTGCTCCACACCCTTGAATCCAATCTAAGCCTTACCAACCGCGAAAAAGACCTGCAATTGGCCAATGGGCGAACCATCCCCCTCGGGTTCAGCACCGCCCTGGTGCGCGACACCAATGGCGACGTGCTGGGCGCCGTCGAGGTCTTCAACGACCTGACCGAGGTAAAGCGCCTCGAAGAGCAGGTGCGGCGCATGCATACCCTGGCCGCCCTGGGCGCGATGGCCGCCACCGTGGCCCACGAGATCCGCAACCCCCTGGGCGGCATCGCCGGCTTCGCCACGCTGCTCGAGCGCGACCTAGCCGCCGATGATCCCCGCCGCCGCCTGGCACGCAAGATTACCGAGGGGGTAGCCCGGCTCAACCGCATCGTCTCCAGCCTGCTCAGTTACACCCGCCCCCTCACCCTGAACACCCGGCCGGTGAACATGGTCGAGGTGGTCGAGGAGGCGGCGGCCTTCTTCGAGATCGACCTTGAACGCCGGCCCGAGAACATCTCCCTCCAGCGCGATTATCCCGACCTGCCGGTGGACTGCGCCATCGATCCGGAGCAGTTCCAGCAGGTCATCCTCAACCTGCTCCACAACGCCACCCACGCCATGTCCCCCGGCGGCGGCACCATCGCCGTGGTCGTAGGGGCCGACCAACGAAATCCCTCCCAGATCCAACTCACCATCCGCGACCAGGGGATGGGCATGAGTTTGGAGGTCCAGCAAAACCTCTTCACCCCCTTCTTCACCACCAAGGAGGACGGCACCGGTTTGGGGCTGGTGACCTCAAAGAAGATCGTCGAGGCCCACGGTGGCCTCATCCAGGTGGAGAGCCAGCCGGGCAAGGGCACTAGTTTCATCATTTCCATACCTCATAACGCGTAGCGAGGCACGCGACCATGGCCAACAAGCGCATCCTGGTAGTTGACGACGACTCCTATGTCCGGGAGATGACCGAGCTGACCCTCACGCGCAAGGGGTACGAGGTGGACACCGCCCCCGAAGCCCGCGCCGCTCTGGCCAAGCTGGAGGACGGGGACTACGACCTAGTACTTTCGGACATCAAGATGCCGGGTATGGATGGTTTGGAACTGCTTGAGGTCCTCCGCACCCGTGCTCCTGAGACCACCGTAGTGATGATCACCGCCCACGCCAGCATCGAAAACGCGGTGGAGACCATGCAGAAGGGGGCCTACAGCTACATCCAGAAGGGCTCTGACTCGACGGTGGCCCAACTTGAAATCGTCGTCGAGCGCGCCCTGGAACACCAGGACACCAAGCGCGAGAACCGCCGCCTGCGCTCCGAACTGCGCGACAAGTCCGAGATGATCGGCAAGAGCCGCAACATGGATCAGGTCCGTGACCTGATCCGCACCGTCGCCGACACCCGGGCCACGGTGCTGGTTAGCGGCGAGAGCGGCACCGGCAAGGAACTGGTAGCCCGCGCCCTGCACTACAACAGCGTCAGGCGCAACGGCCCCTTCATCCGCCTCAACTGCGCCGCCCTGCCCAAGGACCTGATGGAGAGCGAACTCTTCGGCCACGAGAAGGGCGCCTTCACCGGAGCCATCAAGCAGACTCGCGGCCGCTTTGAGATGGCCGACGGTGGTACCCTGCTGCTCGACGAGATCAGCGAGATCGACCTGGGCCTCCAGGCCAAGCTGCTACGCGTCCTGCAGGAGCGCGAGTTCGAGCGCATCGGCGGCGCCCAGACCATCAAGGTGGACGTGCGCATCATCGCCACCACCAACCGCGAGCTGCAAAAGGAGGTGGAGGAGGGGAACTTTCGCGAGGACCTCTACTACCGACTCAACGTCATTGAGGTGCCCCTGCCACCCCTGCGCGAGCGCAAGGAAGACATCCCGGCCCTGGTCAAGTTCTTCACTGCCCGCTACAACCAGGAGAACGGCAAGCAGATCGGGGGCCTCTCCCACGAGGCGGCCGAACTGCTGATGAACTACGACTGGCCCGGCAACATCCGGGAGCTCGAGAACTACATTGAGCGGGCGGTGGTAGTGACCCGCGGCCCGGTGCTGGGCCCCGAAGACTTCCCCCGCAAGCTGGTAGCCGGCCCTGGTCCGGCGGCCAAGGAGGATGGGATGAAGGTGGGCATGACCGTCTCCGAGATGGAACGGCGGCTGATCATGAAGACCCTCGAAGCCTGCCAGGGCAACCGCACCGAGGCGGCCACCAAGCTGGCCATCAGCACCCGCACCCTGCGCAACAAACTGCATGAATACGGGGCCATGGACGCCTACAAGGAGAACGGCAAATACGCCGGCGAACTGCTGCTTGAAGACGCCTGATCCGCACTCCCCCCGTGCCGAAACCCGGACCTGGGTGCGCCCCTGCGCGGCCGGGTCTCTTTTACTTTTGACCTGCAATTGCGTGTTGGGTAGTTTAACCTTTAATTCCGCTCCTTTGCGGATACACAGGCTATTGTCCATTTTTTCAAAAACTTAAATCGTTTTTTGACGAAAGCCATCGCGGTATGCTTCGTCCGCCGGCAGTTGAGACCCAGGCTGCCAACCCCATCGTCATTATCGCCGACAAGATCGAGCGCAAGCCTCATCTGGCCGCCTTTCTCCAGACCTTGCACCAGCAGAACCTCACCCTTTCCGGCGAGGAGGCGATCAAGTACGCCGGGTGTAAGAGCAGCGCCCAGATCGCCCTGGCCTTGCGCAAGTATTGCTACAGCGTCAAGCTGATCATGATCGGCCCCGGGCTGCAGGGCAACGCCTGGACCCTGGCGCGCATGTTGTGCAAAAGGGTGCGCGTACTGCTGGTCCTCGAACCCGCCGCCCTGGCCAATCCCCTCTACGCCAAGATCCGCACCAGCCTCGAGGCCCTGGGCATCGTCACCACCATCAGCCAGAACGCCACCGAGCCCTTCTTCAAGCCCGTGATCCGCGAACATGTCCTGCCCGGTATCGGCGCCGACAACGAATTGGCGGGCATGTCCCCCGAGGAGCGGGCCGAGACCAATGAGAAGCGCCTGCAGGCGGCCAAACAGTTCCCCTCCCTGACCGAGACCCAGCAGAATATGGCCAAGCTCGACGACATGGACAACCCCAAGAAGTGGGCCGAGGCCATCAACCCCGACGTGCTGACCCGCACGGTAATCCTGCGCACCCTCAACAGCCCCTATTGCGGGTTCCACTCCCGGGTCGCCACCATCGAGCAGGCCGTGCAGTTGGCCAGCGCCCGCACCGGGCGCGAGATCGTGCTGGCCTGCCAGATCCGCCACTCTTCGAGAAAGCTGACGAAAAGTCCATCGGCGCCTTCTGGCGCCATTCCCTGGCGGTGGGTTTCTTCACTAAGCTGCTCTCCCTGCCCGCCAATCCGGCCCAGCAGAGCACCGCGCAGCGGGTGGAGTTCAACCGCTACCGCTTCGACGAGGATCAAGCAAAGCTGCTCCAGGAGATACGGCTGTGGGAAATGCTGGCCCTCGAGCCCAAGGAAGACCCTTTCACCTGTGGCATGCTCCACGACATCGGCATCGTCACCATGATCATGTCCCTGGAGGAGTCGATGGAACTAATCGTCGCCCTCACCGGCGCCGAGGTCAAGGAAGCCCAGGAGTAGGGCAAATTGTGAGCCCATTGCCCGGTGGACCTGGCGCACATGCTAATGGGCCACATCGACCACCAGTTCATCGGCTATCGCCTGGCCAAGAAGTGGGAGATGGACGACCGCGCCAGCCAAGTCATCGGCGGCCACCACGGGGTGCAGGGCCACGATCCCAACCTGGCCAAGGCCAGTGGCCCTGACCGACGTAGCCGCCGAGACCATCTTCCCCTACCCGGCCACCGACACCCAGAACCCGCTTTGCCGTATCTTTAGCCGCGTGACCGAGATCGCCAAGAAAAAGCCGGGCAAGACCCAGCAGGAGTCGATCTGCAACGCCTTCCACAGCATGGAGATGTTGAGCGACCAGAGCGACATGGTGGATTTCAAGATTTCTTCTTCCTGACTTGCTGGCTCCCAAGATGCGGGCCGCCACCATCGGCTTCCTTTAGTAAACCACCGTCAGCTAACCGGCCCCCGACGCCGGCGTGGAGTAACCCGTGCCGTCCTGCGCCTTTCCCCTGAGAATCGTCGCCCGCCACCTTCCCCAGCAGGGATTGTGGCAGGCCCGCCGCGATCCGGGGCAGCTCCTTGCCCGGGGAACCTGCACCTGGACCGGCCCGACCTTTGCCCAGTGCTGCCTCCAGTTGGAGGCCGGCGCCGGCGCCCAGGCCCGCCTCGCCGCGCACCTGGCCGGCCGGGCCTTGCACCTGGTGCTGCGCCGCTTCGAGACCCAGGGCGAGGTGGCCAGGTTGTTGGGCTGGTTGCAGGGTCGGCAATTCCCCCTGCGGGTAATGGGCGGCCACGACCTGCTGCTCGACCTGGAAGGCCAGAGCCTGCTCCTGGCTGGCGACGTGGCCGGGGAGCTGGGCCTCAGCCTGGACGAGAGCAAGGACGAGATCCGGGCGGCTGATCCCGACGCCCTGCACGGTTTTGAGCTGCTCCTCGCCCTGGGCCAGTACTGCCTCTTCCAGGTCCTGCGCGGCGCCTCCCCCCGCGCCGCCCTGCACCGCGCTTTTGACCTGTACCAGGACTGCCCCGTCCCTGAACAGGCGCGCCTCCACCAGTTGCTGGAGGGTCGGGTGCTGGACAGCGGCAACCTCTTCTCCCTCTTCCTGCGCCGCAGCGCCGCCCAGTCCCAGCGGGCCTGGCGGGACGAGCAGGTCACCTGGCTCCTGGGCCAGGACCAGGTGGATCTGCCCTACGACCGGCAGGATGCCGCCGCACTGCTGGGGCGCCCCCTCGATCCCGACGAGAAGCGCTTCCTGCTCTACGCCCTGCTGCGCGATTACGACCGCGACCTCGAACTGGGCAACATCGAGCGCCTCGCCGCCCGCACCCGCCGCGAGGGCCAGCAATTGATCTTCGGCCGCATGAGCCGCGCCTTTCACAACCAGGCCACCCTCTTCGCCGACGCGGTGCTCCTGCAACCCGCCCCGGAATGGGCCGCCCTGGCCCCCCGCCTGGCGGCAGCCGTGGCAGGCAGTCCCGCCCTCCAGCCCTTCGCTGAGGAGCTGCGCCTGCTGCTCGAAAGCGGGGCCGAGGTGCCCCTTACTCAGGCAGAGGGGGCCTGCGAGCGCTTCGAGGAGGCCGCAATTGAGGAGCAGAAACTGGCGCTGCTGGCCTGCTGCCGCTTGGCCCGCCAGCAGGTGGAGGACCACGGCGATGAAACGCGGGAAAACCCCGCCCCTTCGCTGGACACCGCCCCGGTGGCCGCCGCCACCCAGGAGCGCCTCGCCCTGATTCAGGACCTGCGAGGGGCCCTGCTGGAGGCCCCCCGCCGGCGCGCCGCCTACGTGGTCATCAGCCAGCGCCCCTCCCCCACCGGCTCCCACCTGCTGGTCAAAATCAACGAGTTCGAGGAGCCCTACCTTGGCAAGGGCGAGAACCTGCGCAAGCTCTCGCGCCTGGCCGGCGACCACCTCTACAGTAGCCCGGACTACCGCTGGCTGCGGGTGGCTGACCACTGGATTGAGGCTATCCCCCTCTTCATCAAGGAGGAGGTGCGGCTTGAGGAGGGCCGCGAGAGCACCCGCACTGTGGTGGACATCGCCGGCATGGAGGAGTCCTTCCGCGAGGAGATGGCCGACCTGTGGGCCCAGAACCTGGCCCAGGTGCTGGACAGCGAGTTCCTCGCCCTGGCCCGCCAACTGGCCCCAGGGGCCGGGGCCGGGGACGAGGCGGCCCTTGGCGCCGCGGTGGCTGCCCTGTACAGGCAGTTGGTGGAGGTCGTCCACGGCCTGGTCGGCGGCGAGGAACTGCCCCCCTGCGAAGCCCTCTACCAGGTCCTGCTCGAACCCCTCCACCCAATGCTGGCCAAGGCCGCCGCCCTCCATCAAGAAGGCCATCCCTGGCCCGCTGCCGTCCACCAGTCCCTGGCCGAGGCGGGCCTGGACGAGGGCTTCGGCGCGGAGATGGCCCGCCTCCTGCCCCAGGCTGGGCAGCTCCGCCGGCCCCTGCCCGTCCTGCACGTGCTCACCACCCAGTCGGCAGGCATGACCGAAGGGTACGTGCGCACCTGGCTGGAGGAGTCGATGGCCCTCTACAACATCGCCGAGGCCCTGGGACTGCACCCCGAGGTGCGCGCCCGGCAGGAGGCGTACCTGGAGCGCATCCGGCAACTGGGGGAGCAGGTGATTCGCGAGTTGGGCATTTGGGTGGAGGTGGAGGAGACCTCGGCCCGCGAGCAGGTCTCCCCCTCCGCCGCGATGCAGCGGGTGATCGGCCGCAACCCCCAGGTGCAAGAGGAACTGTCCCGCCTGGGGGCCCTGCGCGAATACGAAGAGGGACTGGCCGGCCCCGCCCCTCCCGAGCCGGCTGCCGCCACCGACTGCCTGCGCCGCCACGAGTCCCGGCTCCTGGCGGAGTCCCTGGCCCAGGTGGCCCGGCGCAACGGCGAGGCCCTGCAGCAGGAGGTGGATCGGCTGCTGGCCGCCCAGCCCCAGTTGAGCGGCGACCAAGCCCTGCTGCGGGTGGTGGAGGCCGACGAGCACTACCGCCAGGACCTGCTGGCCTACATGCGTTTCGCCGCCCGCCGCCTGGCACTCGAAGAACTGGACCGGCAGCAACCCCAACTCCACCTCCGGGAAAAAGCCCGCACCTTCCTGCGCCGCTACCAGCGCCTGGGCAAGACCACCGCCCGCAAGGAGGTGCTGACCAGTCGCGGCCTCAACCACCTAACGATGGACCCCCGCTACACCTTCCAGGCCACCGGCCCGCACAAGCGCTACCACCTCCTCTACACCCCCAGCCGGGTCGACCTGGGCGAGCGGGAGCGGGAGTCGGTGGAGAGCTGGTCCCAGTGGGTGGGCGGGGCCGACCGGGCCGCCGCCCAGGTGGGCCACCAGATCTACAGCCTGATTAACAAGTCGGTGCGCAGTTTCTCCAGCCTGGCCGAGCCCGAGGTGCTCAAGACCGGCGAGAACGCCTCCATGGCCTCCCACTTCGCTTTTTCCAACGCCCTCTCCCTGATGGTGGGGGCCTCCCGCCACGGGGATCTGGAGGAGATGGGCGACCAGATGAGCCGGCGCCGCGACCGCCTCATCCACCCCGCCGGCGAGGGATACGGCGGCTACTGCGTGCCCAAGGACGGGCTCTTCCTCGAATTCGTCCTCACCCTGGGCCGCACCGAGAAGCTGCGCCAGCTTGGCCTGCCCGACGAAGCGCACGCCCAGGTGGCCGAGCTGGCCCACCAACTGCTGGAGCGCCGGGACGAGTTTCCCACCCAAGCCGCCTGGGAGAATTGGGCCCGCACCCTGCTGCCCGCCGACCTGCCCGTCTTCCAGCTCACCCGCCTCGCTCAGGTCCTCGAAGGGCTGGGCCAGCCCGAACTCCTGGACCCCTTCCGGGTGGCCTCGGTGCTCTCGGCCCGCTGGGGTATCCACAAGATGGTGGCCGGGGCCGAGCACCTCAACCGCTTCATGCCCTTCTACAAAACCTGGCTTATCCGCCAGGGGGTGCAGGAGGCCGCCCGTCGCCATCCCCTAGTCGATCCCGCCTCCCTTGTGGCCGTGCTCAGCGCCGAGTACAAACCCGACACCCAGGACGGCCGCTTCTCCGCGGGGATGCGAAAGTTCGAGATCCTCGCCGGCACCGGGGACCACCTCTTGCACGCCCTCGACGCCGAAGCCCAGGAACTGGCCCTGCTGCTGCACCAGGGCTACCCGGCCCTGGAGGCGCGGGGCCGGGGCCACCGCCTGCTGCACCTTTTGGGACTGGACCCGGCCGATCAGAACGCTCTGGCACAGTTGCGCCGGCTCTATCCGGGCCATTCCCTCCCCGCCGAGTTGCGCCTGGTCTCGCCCACCGGTCTGTCCACCCAGGACCTGTTCAGCTACACCAGCGACTCCAGGCTGGACCACCTGGCCGAGGCGGCCCAGCGCCAACTGCTGGGGGCCGGCTTCAGCCTTACGGAGATCGAGGCCAACCTGCACAGCCACGGCCCGCGCTTGGAGCGCTGGTCCGGCCGGGGGGGGCAGGGCCAGGCCCTGCCCCTAAGCAGCGGCCTTCACGCCCTAGCCCTGCGGGTGCTGGGGCCGGAATCCTCGTACGAGCGGGCCCTGCAGGGAGCCGACGTGCTGGACACCGGCATCCCCCACCGCTCCCTGCAGGCCCTGCTGGCCGACCCGGCCCGGATCTGCGCCCTGATGCTGGAAGGCAACCCCCACAGCGCCCTGGTGATCGCCGATGGGGCCTCAGGGGCCAGGCGGCGCGCCCTCAACCGCCTCGACGTCATGCTCTGGTTCGCTGCCGGGGAGCGCTTCGGGCGCGAGCCGGTGTACCTGAGCATCGGCCTGGGCCAGCAGACCGTCGAGGGCTGGCGGGCCCAGATGCGCCGCCTGCGCCGGCGGGCCGAGCGCCTGGGCAGCGCCATCGCCGCCGCCGACCCGGCCGCCGCCCAACTCTACACCCGGGCCATCGCGGAGTTGCGCCAGGGGCAAGAGGTGGAGCAGTGGCTCGAAGAATCCGAGAAACTGCGCCGCTTTGGCCGCGACCGCCAGCGCGACCACCTCCTCGCCCAGGGGCAGGCCCGCCTGGCCCGCGGCCTGCCCCTGGAGGAACTGGGCTTCGCCGAGTTCCTCACTCTGGGCGGGATCTTTCTGCTCGAAGGGGCAGAGGCAGAGGAGATCCGTGCCTACGCCGGTCGCTTTGAGGCCGGGCTGCGCCGCCTGGGAGGGCGACCCCCGGCCAGCGACGGCTCTCTGCTCCACCCTCGCTACTGGCCCCTGCCCGAGAAATTCCGCCAGGAGCGCCGCCTGGAAAGCTCGAACAAGGCCGCCGAGGAGCGGCCCCAGGTAGCCATCGAGGCCCGCCGCCAACTGGCCGCCCGCATCGCCCAGGCCCAGGCCCTAAATCAACGCCAGGCCGCCTTTGCCGGGGTGCCGGCCGAGCCCATCTCCTTTGCCGGGGCGTACCGGGCCGCCATGCAGGCCCTGGGACCGGGGGACCGGGCCGTGGACGATGGGGCCTTTGGCGCCTTTCTCGGCTACGCCCGAAACGCCCTGCTGGCCCTGGCCAGCCTCTGCCACGACGACGAGCACCCCCACCTGACCCAGGGCTTCATCTCCCGACTGGCCCAGCTTTTCACCGGCAGGCAGTTGGACCCGGTCCTCTGGCGGCAGATCAGCGGTGGCTACGAGGATATCGGCGACTTTGGCCGCCTCGCCCAGCGCGCCGCCGAAGCCCGCCGCCAGGGCCGGCTCAGCGAAAGCCAGCACCACCAGCGCCTGAGCCTGCTGTCCCAGGGCGCCGAACTCTTCTACGTCCTGCTGGCCGTGGAGCACACCATCGAATTCACCCGCGGCGGGGAGGCCCCCCCGAACCCGGCCCTCCTGTGGCGGCGGCTGGCCGACTTCTTCGCCGAGACCCTCGACGACCACTTCTACGAGTACCGCCCCTGGATCTATTCGCGGGGTATCGGTTTCTCCGGGTTCAGCGGCGAGGCCCTGTACGCGCTGGCCGTGGAACGCCACGCCTGGCTCTACCGCTACCTGCGGGGCGTGGTCGTAGGCCACACGGAACTGCGCGACCTGCCTCCAGACGAGCAGGACCTGCTGCTGGGCAACTTCCTCGCCGGGCGGGCGGTGGAGGCCATCGGCGCCGGCGCCCCTGGCCGGGCCGAGCGGGCCTGGCGCTCCTACGGGCAGTTGCGGGAGCTGGCCTTCATCCGCAACGACGGTTTTCCCCTGCCGGTGGTCTTCGCCGAGTTCGACCCGGCGCTGATCCGGGCCGGCGAGCGGACCAACCACCTTATCGCCCTGCCAGTGGGCCGCACCCATTACTCGCGGGCCCTGCGCGAGGGCCCCACCCTGAGCCGCCAGCTGGAAGCCCTGGGCCGGCCAGGGGCCAACCTGCTCATCAGCCGTCATCCCCAGATCCAGTCCCGCCCCGGACTGGCGCGGCCAGTGGTGGTTTGCCCCAGCGCCCATTTCTATCTAGACGCCGCCACCTACGCCCAGGCCCTGATCCGCCACAAGGGGTTCAGCCCGGCCCTGGCTGCCGAGGCCGCCGCCCTGGTCCACCCCAAGGGCATCCGGGTGGCCGCCCGCTTCTCCGAGGGGGTGCAGGCCGCCCTCATCTATCCCTTTCACGGAGACCCCCTCTACACAAGCGGGCAGTTCGAGGAGTGCGGCCTGCCCTATTCGGTGCAGTCCCTCTTCCACACCTGGACCACCTACGACAAGGCCAAGTACCCCGACATCTTCCCTCCCGAATCGGGGGTAGAGACCCCCGCCGAGATCGACTGGTTGGCCGAGTACACCACCCGAGGCCGCGACGAGGCCCAGGCCAAGGAATGGATCCGCGCCGGGCTGCCGGGCACCCCTTACGGCGGGCTGGCGGCCTTTGCCCGGCGCCACCCCCTGGTGATGATTAAGGACGCCGCCGAGTCGGGAGGGCGCAACGCCCGGGCCTTTGCCTTGGGCCGGCTCGACGGCCAGCTCGACGAGGGGGAATTGGCCGCGGCGGTGGACTTTGTCTACCAGATCTCCCGCAAGCACAACGCCGCGGTGCAGGAGGTGATCCGCTCCTCCCCTGAGTACTGGGCCACCGAGGAGTTCATGGCGGGTTTTGTGCGGCGGCAGATCGCCGACTGGGGCAGCCCAGTGGACCGCCACCGCCGGCCGCGCACCCCCATCTACGGCTCGCACCGGCTCATCCTCTCCACCGCCGACCCAACCGCACCCGCGCTGGAGGAACGCTGGCACCTCTCCCACTGTATTACCCTCAACAGCACCCAGTTGATCACCAACGTGGGCCGGGGCGGCAGCCTGGAGCAGTTCCTGCCAGAGCATATCCGCCTCGAGCACCGCGAGCGCATCCTCGAACTGATGGCCCACGCCGGCCGCCTGGTGATGGAGGCTCTGGCCGCCTACGAGGCCCGCACTGCCGCAGCCTACGAGCGCGAAACTGGCCGGCCGGTGGGCCGGGACCTGAGCGGCCGCTCCTACGGCTTCCCCCGCTACATGATGCTCGACTTCCTCCTCGCCCCAGTCTTCGATGCCCCCGGCATGCTGGTGGACGTGGCCCCCGCCTACGACGAGCAGGGCCAGCGGGTGGGCTCCACCTTCCTGCTGCGCCAGGGCGAGCGGTGTTTTCCGGGGCGGATCACTGACTGGCGGGTGGTGCTCATCGAGCCCAATATCGGGGTGGGATTATGGGATCGGGTGGCCCTGCGGGAGGAGGCCCATGAGACACGGCGCGCACGGGAGCAGGGTCGGGAGATAGACTGGGACCGGGTGGGAGTCGAGGCGCGGGTGGTGCTGGCCGACCTAAGCCGGGCCGGCGAGGAATACCTGAAAGCCGTAAAACTGAAACTCTAGCTACTCGTACTGCCGGGCCAGGACGTGGCTGAGCACCTTGGTGGCCTGAAGGCGCACCGCCTCGTCGCGGTGGTTGGCAATGACCTCGCGCAGCACCGGCACCGCGGCGCGGTCCTTCACCTGCCCCACGGATCTCACCGCCCGCAGCGCCAGCGAGGAACTTGCCCCCGGATCGCGGAGGAGGGCGCTCAGGTAGCGGATCTGCAACTGGTGGCGCGAGGGCACCGCCGGGGCCAAGGACTGGGCACCGAAACGGCCGGCCTGGTCGAGGTTGGCCTGCTGCACCTGCCGGCCCACCGGCCCGGGGTCTACCTGGGCGGCGGCGCCGATGGCCTCGATGGCCTTGAGGCGCACGGTCTCGGGTTGGCCCGGGTCCAGGGCGGCCTGGCCCAGGGCCTCGATGGTGGGCGGTGTGCCCAGTTTGCGCAGCATCGCCACCGCCCCCAGGCGCAGGCGGGGGCTCTGGTCCCCCAGGTTGCGCTGCAGGAAGGGCACCGGGTCCAGCAGGTCCTTCTTGCCGGCCTCCCACAGCGCCTCGGTGGCCTTGAGCCGCACCCCCTCGTCGGGCTCCACCGCGTCGCTGGACTGCTGCTCAAGGCCCCTCAGGGCCTCGGGGTAGCCAGGGGAGCGGTGAAAGACGAGGTGGCGCAGGGCCCGGACCATCGCCAGCCGCACCGCCGGGCTCGGCTCCCCTGCCAGGGCCCGCCGCAAGAGCAGCGCACTCTGGGCCTCGCCGGCCCGGCCCAGCGCCCGGGCCGCCTCCATGCGCAGGCCCGCCTCCTTGGCCCCCAGTTCCTGTCCCAGGCGCTGGATCTGGGGGTTTTGGGCGTGGGCGACGCTCCAGGACAGGATGAGCAGGAGGGTATTAATCGCCTTCATCGCGAGCGTACGGGCAGGTTTCAACCCGCCCCTCCTGATCGGGCCTGAACGCCGATTCTACCAGGCTCAGCTGCGGCTGGGCGGTATCCAGCACCGCCCTCACCCCCAGGGGCAGGACCAGCCGCCTGGCGAAATGGCCGTACGGCAACCCAGCCACCACCGGCAACTCCAGCCCCTCGGTCAATTCCATAACCATCTCCTCCAGGGCGGGCGAGCGCTCCATCTCAGCCGGGGTGAAGCAGTCCATGAACTGCCCCAGCACCAGGCCCGCCACCTCCCTTAGGACGCCGGCCAGGCGCAACTGGTTCAGCATCCGGTCCAGCCGGTAGGGGGACTCGTCCACGTCCTCCAAAAGCAGGATGGACCCTTTCAGGTCCGGTACGTAGGGGGAGCCCAGCAGGCTGCACAGCAGGGAGAGGCAGCCTCCCCGCAGGGGTCCTTCGGCCCGGCCCGGCCGCACCACCTTAAACTGCTCCCCCAGGGGCAGGGGCCCTAAAGGACCAGGGGTGGTCAGCGCCCGCCACCACCACCCCTCGGTAAAGGGGTCGGGCTCCCTGCCCAGGTCCATGGAGACCAGTCCGCCGGTGAAACAGACGAGATCGCAGCGGGCCTGCAGGGCTAGGTGCAGGGCGGTGGTGTCGCTGAAACCCAGCACGATCTTGGGGTCTGCGGCCACCAACCCATAGTCCAGGCGGTCGATGATCCGCCCCGCCCCGTATCCACCCCGGCCGCAGAACACCGCCCGCACCTGGGGGTCGGCCAGGGCTTCGCCCAGGTCTGCGGCCCGCTGGGCGTCGGTGCCGGCCAGATAGTCATGGCGTTCGAAGAGATGCCTGCCCGGCCGGACCCGATAACCCCGCCCCTCCAGATAGGCGGCGCCAGCCTCCAGCCGCTCCCGGGGCGCCGGACCCGAGGGCCCCACCAGGGCGATGAGGTCGCCCGGCGCTAGGGGCGCGGGCTTAAGCGCCATGCCGCTGCCGCAGCGCAGCAAGGAAACGCCCCTGCACCCCACCGAAGCCCCCGTTGCTCATGAAAACCACCACCTCCCCCGACCCCACCTGCGCCTCCAGGTGGGCCAGGATCTGCTCGGTCTCGGGCAGGTGCCAGGCCCCCTTGCCCCGCTGCCGCAACCCCTGGGCCAGGCGCTCCCCCGAGAAGGGCTCGTCCCCCCGCGCCCGCTCGGGCCGGGGCACCCTGCCGACGATCACCCGGTCGGCCGGGGCAAAGGCGTCCAGGTACTGGGCCTCGAAGACCGCGCGGGCATTGCTGGCGCTGGCCGGCTCAAAGACCGCCCACAGCCTTCCCTGCGGGTGGGCCTGGCGCAGCCCGCGCAGGGTCTGGCCCACGGCTGTGGGGTGGTGGGCAAAATCATCGATGAGGGTGACGCCCCCCGCCACCCCCAACTCCTCCTGGCGGCGGCGCACCCCCTTGAAGGAGCAGAGCCCCTCCTGCAACTGCCCGGTGGACAACCCGGCCCACAGCCCCGCGCCCAGGGCGGCCAGGGCGTTGCGGATGTTGTACTCCCCGCTGAGGGGGAGAAAGAAGCGACCCAGGGACTCCCCCTGGTGAGCGAGGGTGAAGTGCTGGCCCTGCGTCGTCACCTCCACCTCGGTGGCCCGCCAGTAGGCCCCCGTCTCCAGGCCAAAGGTCTGCACCGGGGCCGGCGAGGCGGGCAGGAGCCGGGCCAGCACCGGGTCCCCACCGCCAGCCAGCACCAAGCCCGAGCGGGGCACCAAGTTGATCACCTGCCTGAAGGCATTCTCAATGGCCTCCAAATCCTCGTAGATGTCGGCGTGGTCAAATTCAATATTGTTGACGATCAGCACCTCGGGTAGGTAGTAGAAGAACTTGGCCCACTTGGCGAAGAAGGCGCTGTCGTACTCGTCCCCTTCCACCGCAAAGTACTTCCCCCGCCCCAGGCCGAAGGGCCGGGGGAAGTTGCGGGGCAGGCCGGCGATGAGGAAGGAGGGATCGAGATTGCCCTGGGCAAAGAGGTGGGCCACCATCGCCGTAGTGGTGGTCTTGCCGTGGGTGCCGGTCACTACCACCGGCCGCCGGTCGCGCAGGAAGTGGTCCCGCAGCACCTCGGGTAGGGAGGCGTAGGGAAGCCGGCGGTCGAGGGCGGCCTCCACCTCGGGGTTGCCCCGAGACACCGCGTTGCCCACCACCACCAGGTCAGGGGCCGGATTGAGCCGGGCGGCGTCGAAGCCAGGCTGCACCTCGATGCCCAGGTCGGCTAGGAAGGTGCTCATCGGAGGGTACACGTGGGCGTCCGAGCCGGTGACGCGACAGCCGCGCTCCCGCATCATGCCGGCCAGCGAACCCATCGCCGTGCCGCAGATGGCGATGAAGTGGACGTGGGCGGCGGGGGGCAGGGCGAACATGATTCTATATACCGGCCCGCCACCGCAACTGTCAAGGCGGTGTTTGCCCTTGCCGGAGGGCCGGGTTAGATTTTTTCTGGACCCGCAAACTTCCATTAGGATTGAGCCCCGCCGATGAGAGCCCCCGCCGCAGCGCTGGCCAACTGGAATGGCATGAAATACCTGGGCCGGTGCCTGGCGGGACTATACGCCCAGACCTGCCCCCTCAGCGAGGTGGTGGTGGTGGACAACGGTTCCACCGACGGCTCGGTGGCATGGTTGCGCGCCCACTTTCCGCAGGTGCGGCTGATCGAGAACCCCGTCAACCTCGGCTTTGCCGTTGGGTACAACCAGGCCATCGCCGCCTGCCGCGCCCCCTTTGTCCTGGTGCTCAACACCGACGTCTTCCTCGAACCCGACTTCGTCGCCCTGGCCTTACAGGGTTTCGACCGGGGTACCCGGGTGGCGGCGGTGACAGGACGGGTGTTCCAGCAGGGCACCGACGAACTAATAAACGGCGGCTTCTGCCTGCGCCGACAACTGCGCATCCGTCCCAGCCCCAACCTCGAAGAGCCGGAGGAGGTTTTCGGCGCCACAGGCGCGGTGGCCCTCTTCCGCCGCGAGGCCCTCGAAGACCTCAAGGTGGAGGGCGAGTACTTCGACGAATCCTATTTCGGCTACGGCGAGGACATCGACCTGGCCTGGCGGGCGCAGTTGTGGGGCTGGCAGGTGCGCTTTGAGCCAGGCCCCCTGGCCCACCACGTGGGCTCGGGCTCCCTGGATGGGCGCCTGCGTTTCGCCGAGAAGCCGGCCTTTTTCCAGCGCCACGTACTCAAGAACCGTTACCTCACCCTGATCAAGAACGTCTCCCCCCGGGTGCTGCTCTCCCTGCTGCCGGCCTTCCTGCTCGCCGAACTGCTCCTGTGGCCATACCTCTTCCTGCGCTGGCCCCGTCGCGCCCCGTACCTGGCCCTGGCCCTGGCCGACGCGTGGCGCCTCCTGCCCCTGGCCAGGCGGCGGCGGCGGCTGATCCAGGCCAGGCGGCAGGTGCCCTCGGCCCGCATCCGCGCCTTCCTGCGCGGCTGGTAGGCGTGGCCCGCATCCTGCAACTGGTCACCCGGCTGGCCGTTCGCGGCGTGCCCCGCCACGTCCTCGACCTGAGCGAGGGTCTGCGGCACCGTGGGCACCAGGTGGAGATAGTGGCCGGCCAGAGCGAGCCGGGCGAGGGGGAATTGTGGGAAGAGGCCCGCCAGCGGGGCATCCCCACCACCTTTCTGCCCGCCCTGCGGCGGCCCCTCTCCCCCGCCGCCGACGCGGCGGCCTTTGCCGGCCTTTGGCGCCACCTGGCCCGCACCCGCCCCCAACTCGTCCACACCCACATCTCCAAAGCCGGGGTCCTGGGCCGGCTGGCCGCCCGGCTGGCCGGTGTCCCGGTGGTGCTCCACACCTATCACGGCCAGGTGGAGGAGGTGGAGGGCCGCGGGCCCCAAGGCCGTCTCCTCCGCGCCGCCGAGGCCCTGGCGGCCAGTTGCTCCGACGCCCTCATCGCCGTCAGCGCCGACACCGCCGCTGGGCTCCAGGCCCTGGGGGTAGGCCGGGCCGGACAGTACCGCCTCATCCGCAACGGCATCGACCTGGAGCGCTTCGCCCCCCAGGCCACCCCGCCCGCCCCGGTGACAGGCAGTCCCCTGCTGGGAAGCGTGGCCAGCCTCACCCCGGAGAAGGGCCTCGAGTTGCTGATCGCCGCCCTGCCCTCCCTGGCTGCCATGCACCCCCTGCTGCGCCTCTGCATCGTCGGCGAGGGACCGCTGCGGCCGGCCCTGGAGGCCCAGATCCGCGCCCTGGGCCTGGAAGGGCGGGTGGACCTGGCGGGCAATACCCCCGACGTGCGGCCGTACCTGCGGGCCTTTGATCTGGTGGTGACCCCCTCGCGGCGGGAGGGGCAGGGCCGGGTCCTGATGGAGGCCCTGGCCCTGGGCCGGCCAGTGCTGGCCGCCCGGGTGGGCGGCATCCCCGAACTGATCGAGCATGGCCAACAGGGCTGGCTGGTGCCTCCCGAAGACCCCGAGGCCCTGGGGCAGGGGGCGGCCCACCTCTTGGCCAACCCCGGCCTCTGCGCCGCGCTGGCCCAGAGGGGCCGCCAGCGGGCGCTGCGGGAATTCGGCCTCGACACCATGATCGCCCAGGTGGAGGCCCTCTACGCCGAACTCCTGGGCCGGGCAGGGGCGAGGTGAACCCGCTACTGTCCCCGGCCCTGGCCTTTGCCCTCTCCTGTGCCCTGACCGGGGTGATGTGGCGCTGGGCAGGGCGCTGGGGCGCCCTGGATCGGCCCAACGCGCGCAGCGCCCACCGCCGGCCCACGCCCACCCTGGGGGGCGTGGGGGTGGTGTCCGGGGTCTTGGCCGCGCTCCTGGCCGGCCTAGCCGGCGGCCAGCTCCCAGGCGCCACTGCCGGCCCCCTGCTGGCCGGCAGCCTGGCCCTGTTGCCGGCTATACGGGACGACCTGGGCGCTCCCCTCAAGGTGGGCCAGAAGCTGGCCCTGCTCCTCCTGGCCGCCGGGCTTTGGCTGTGGTGCGGGCCACGCCTCGAAGGGCTGGGTCTGCCCGGAGGCGGGCGCCTGGAACTCGGCGCCTGGGCCTGGCCCCTGACGGCCCTGTGGCTGGTCTACTGGTGCAATGTGTACAACTTCATGGATGGCATCGACGGCCTCGCCGGGACCCAGGTGGTCGGGGCCGGGGCCTGGCTGGCCCTATGGACCTGGGAGACCGCCCCGGACTTGGCCTGGGTGAGCCTGGCCCTGGCGGGGGCCGGGGCCGGCTTCCTGGTCTTCAACCGCCCGCCCGCCCGCATCTTCCTGGGGGACGTGGGCGCCCTCGCCCTGGGGTTCTGGCTGGCCGGTCTGGGGGTGCTGGGCGAGAAGGCCGGGCTGCCCCTCTGGCTGTGGGGACTGCCCCTGGGCGGCTTTCTCTACGACACCACCTACACCCTGGTACGCCGCGCCCTGCGCGGGGAGAATCTGTTGCAGGCCCACAACCTCCACCTGTACCAGCGCCTCACCCGCGCCGGCTGGAGCCACCTGCGGGTGGACCTGGGTCTGCTCTTGCTCCTCCTGCTCCTGGGCGGGGCCGGCCAGGCTTTCCTCTGGGGGGCGGGCGCCGCCGGTCTGGCCCTGCTGGCCGCCGCTGCCCTGCTCCTGACCGGGGTCACGGTCTGGATCGAAAGAAGAGTCCCCCTTGGCTAGGCTGCTTCTGCTTCTCCTGCTGGCCCTGCCCTGCGCGGGGGCGGACCGGCGGCCCAACATCCTGCTCATCACCGTGGACACCTTCCGGCCCGACCACCTGGGCTATTACGGGTACCCTCATCCCACCAGCCCCCACCTGGACAGCCTCGCCGCCGAAGGGGTCTTCTTCCGGCAGGCTTTCAGCAGCTCGGGCTGGACCTCGCCGGGCCTGCTCTCCATCCTCACCGGCCTCTACGCCCCCACCCACGGGGTGGACATCCGCAACCGGGAACTCGACCCAGAGGTGACCACCCTGGCCGAGGCCCTGCGCGCCGCCGGGTACGCGGCCCCCGACATCTTCTTTCTCACCGACATCCCCAACTTCGGGGAACTGGGTTTTGAGCCCCACCCCGACCGGGGCCGCTACCTCCACGACGGCGATCGCATCCTCTTCACGTGGCTGGAGGAGGAAGCCCCCCGGCGGCAACCCTTCTTCCTCTACTACCACTACCGCGAGCTGCACCAGCCCTACGATCCCAAGCCCGAGTACGAGGCGATGTTCATGCCCCCTGAGTACGGGCCGGGATTCTCCCCGCTGGGCCTGTATCGCAAGATCATCGCCGGGGAGAAGATCGCCGCGGTCAAAAAGAACGTGATGATGCTGCGCGGCGACGCCGACTTCGTCTCCGGGGACCAGCCCTGGGTCAAGGCCCTGTACGACGGCCAGATCCGCCAGATGGATGAGGAATTCTTCGGCCCGCTGCGGCGCACCATGCGGGAACTGGGCCTGGACCGCAACACCCTGGTGGTGGTCTCTGCCGACCACGGCGAGGAGTTGCTGGAGCACGGCCTGGTCGGCCATGTTTCCACCTTCAAGGAGGCCCGGCTCTTCGACGAGGTGATCCGCATCCCCCTTATCTTCTGGTACCCTTCGGGGCTGCCTGCCGGCCGGGTGGTGGACGAACCCGTGCAGTGCATCGACGTGCTGCCCACCCTGATGGAACTGAGCGGCCAGCCCCTCCCCCAGGGGGCCCAGGGCGCCTCCCTGGTCCCCCTGCTGCTGGGGAAGCCCGGCTGGAAGCCCCGGCCAGTGTACCTCGAATCCTCTGCCGGTGGGTACACCGCAGACGAGGAGGAATACCACCAGCGGGTGGCGGCGGTGCGCACCGAGCGTTGGAAGCTGGTCCGCTACAGCCCTGGTAACGAAACCGCCCTCTACGACCTGCGGACCGACCCAGGCGAAACCGAGGACGCCCTCCACGACCACCCCCAGGTGGCCGACAGCCTTGGCTCCCTGCTCAACCAGTGGTTGCTCTACACCCAGAAACGGACCTACCACTCCCCTCATACGGAGGCAGTCCCCTCCGCCCCAGTTGCCGGCCCGCCGCAGATCCTCTTCCCCGCCGACGGGGACACCCTCAGCTACCAGGGGGACAACTATTCCATCCAGTTGCGCTGGACCGGGGACCCGACCACCCCCTACGTGATCCAATACGAGGTGGGCCTACACTCCTACCACCTGGAGGGGGAACTGACCGAGACCGGCACCGCCCCCAGCTACGGCCCCTTTCAGGAGACCTTCTGGAATTCCATCTCCCTCTACAACCCCTGGCGCTTCCGGGTCTATCCCCAGGGCCGGCCCGAGGAGGCCAGCGGGTGGGTCACCTTCCACCTGGCCTCCACCCGTCCAGAAGTCAGCCTTTCCCTGGGGATGTGTTTCTGGATGGGGTTGCGCGGGCTGCAAGGCGGATTGGAAACCACCTTCCTGCTGGTCCGGGGCCTGGGTCTGGGCCTGGTGGACCTCTACCTGTGGGCGGCGCAGATCGACCTGGCCGAGCTGAGCGCCTACGCCCTGCTCCTGGCCCTCCTCGGCGCCCTGGCCGGGCCCCGCCTCCTGCGCCTGGGGGCGGAGCGCTGCCGCGCCTGGGGCCTGGCCCTGGTCTACATCGCCTTCGTCTACTGCACCATCCCCCTCATGCCCCAGGTCTGGGGGGCCCTCCTGACCCACACGGAGGGAGCGGTCAAATTCCTGGGCATCGCTGCGGTGGTCGGCCTGGGCCTGGCCCTGCTTTTGAAAGCCCTGCGCCTGGAAGGGCCCCACCGCTGGCTGCGCTGGGCCGGATTGCTGGCCGTGGGGCTGGCTTACGCATATCTGTTACAGCGCTTCGCCCGCTTCCCCGCCGAGCGCCTGCACCTGGTGGAATATGGCCTGGTCGGTTTCCTGCTGCTGCGGGCCCTCTGTCTCGACCTGCCCGCCCCCAGGGCCTATATTGTGGCCCTGCTGTTGACGGGCCTGATCGGCGCGGGCGACGAACTCATTCAGTGGGTGCTGCCAGAGCGGGTGTTCGAGATGAAGGATGTCCAGTTGAATTTCGTTTCCGGGGCCTTGGGCCTGCTGGCGGTGCGCCTGAGCCTGCACCGGAGCCATCCCCACGCCGATGACCCAACCCACCCATCCGCCTGAGCCACCCCGCCCCCAGACCCTGGCCCTGTGCTGCGAGGCCCTGCTGGAGGCCGGGGTCCCGGCGCTGATCGTCCTGACCTCGTGTTTCTACTCCACCCTGCTCTCCGACTACCGGATCGGCAAGCTCGCCGCCCTGCACCTGTTGGCCGGCCTGCTCTGCGGGCTGTGGCTGGCCCGCGCCGGCATCCAGGGCCGCCTGGCCCTGGAGCCTCTTGCCTGCTACCGCCCCTTTCTGGCCTTCGTGGGCTGGTCCCTGCTCTCCCTGACCCTGGCCCCCAACCGCCTCCAGGGGGCCGAGGCCCTGCTGACCCAGGTATGGCTGCTGGGATTGTGCCTGCTTGCGGCGCACCATTTCCGCGACCCGGCCGCAGCCGCGGCGGTTCTGTGGACGGCGGCCCTTTGCGGCCTGGGCGTGGCCCTGCTGGGCCTGCTCCAGCACAACGGCATCCATCTGATCCCCACCCTCTACGGCGATCTGGCCGTCTCCACCCTGGGCAACCCCAACTTCGTCGCCCATTACCTGATCCTGATCATCCCCCTGATCCTGGCCCTGCTGGCCCAACCCCGGCGGCCCTGGGAGCGGGGGCTCTTGTGGCTGGCCCTGGCCCTCACCGTGGCCCATCTGGTGGTAGTCATCAGCCGCGCCGGCTGGCTGGCCCTGGGCGCGGCCCTGGTGTTCTATTACTGGCCGCGCCTGGCCGGGTTGCGCCGGCCCCTGCTTCAAACCCTCCTCGCGGGGCTGACGGCCCTGCTGCTGAGCGCCCCCCTGGGCCTGGTGCTGAACAGCCTGCCCGCCGGCGGCGGCATGAGCCTGGGCGCCAGCCTATCCTCCCTGGCCCAGACCACCCTGGCCCGGGCCCTAAGCGGGGTGGACCCGCAGAACTTCTCGGTGGCCCAGCGCCTGGTGATCTGGGGCGATAGCGCCGACCTGATCGCCGCCCATCCCCTGCTGGGGGTGGGGCCGGGCAACTTCGAGCTGGTGCTGCAGGCACACCGCTCCCCAGAGCGGCACCAGGCGTGGAAGGAGCTGATGGGCGAGCGCACCCAGGTCGCCTACGAGGCCGAGAACGAGTATCTCGAATTCGCCGCCGAGACCGGCCTGCCGGGCCTGGCCGCCGCGCTCTGGATGCTATGGGCGATCTGGTGGAGCGGCTGGCGGCGTCTGCGGGGCCAGGAAGAACCCGTCAGCCACACCCTGACCAGGGGCTGCCTGGCCGGCATGTTCGCCACCCTGGTGCAATCCCTGTTCAGTTTCAATCTGCAAGATCCGGCCTCGGCCGTCCTGTTCTGGCTTTGGGGGGGCCTGGTGGTGGCCCTCGGCGCCGGCCAGGTGCAGGGCCGGGGGCTGGACCTGGCCTCGCCCGGCCGGCGCGGGGCCTGCCTGGCCGCCGGAGCCCTGCTTGCCGCCGCGGGGGCCGGAGCGGGTTTGTGCATCGCCGCCGGGGATTATTATTATTGCGAGGGCCGCAAGCTGCAGAGCATCGGGCAGCCCAACCGCGCCACCCTCGCCTACCAGCAGGCCATCGCCTGGCGCGGCTGGGACTTCCGCTACCACCACAGCCTGGGCCTGGCCCGCCTCGAAGCCAACCGCCCGGCCGAAGCCGAGGCCCCCTTGCGCCGCAGCCTCGAGTTACACCCCAACAGCGCCGCGGTGATGCGGCTCCTGGGCCGGGCGCGGTGGCAGCAGGACAAAACCAGCGAGGAGGACCTCGCCTGGCTGCGGCGGGCCGCCGAGCTGGACCCGCTCAACGCCCAGAGCCAGGTCTGGCTGGCCCGCATCTTGGCGCTTCGGCAGGACCACGCCGGCGCCCTCGCCGCCTGGGAGCAGGCCCGCGCCCTCCAACCCCAGGACCCCGAGATCCTGGTGGGGTTGGGCTTGGCCTGCGGGAGGGCGGGCCAGCCGAAAGAGGCCCTGGCCCACCTGGAGGAGGCCGCCCGGCTACAGCCCCAGGACCCCACCATCCTGGGCAACCTGGGGGCCGCTTACCTCCTGGTCAACCGGCTCGAGGAGGCCAGAGGGCTGCTGGCGTGGGCCATGGCCGCCGACCCGGCCCAGTTGAACTGGCAGCGAAATCTGTTAGTGGTACTGGACCGCCTGGGCCGCACCGGGGAGGCCCTGCAACTGGCCGGGCCCCTGCTGGAGGCCAACCCCAGCGACGAGCAGGTACAGCGCCTGGTCCACAGACTGCGCCAGCGCCGCGACAAGGAAAACCAATGACCACATCCGCCCCGCCCTCCCTCCTCCTTTCGGTGGTGATCCCGGTCTACAACGAGGAGGAAAGCCTCGTCCCCCTGGCCGACAAACTCGCCGCCGTCCTAGACCGCGTGCCCTATGCCGCTGAGGTCATCTTCATCGACGACGGCAGCACCGACGGCTCCTTTGAGGTGATCGAATCGCTGCACCGCCACGACCCGCGTTTCCGGGCCGTGGGTTTCCGCCGCAACTACCGCAAGGCCGCGGCCCTGGCCGCCGGCTTTCGCGAGGCCCGGGGCGAGTACATCCTCACTATGGACGCCGATCTTCAGGACGATCCCGAGGAGATCCCCCGCCTGCTGGAGGCCCTTGAGCCAGAGTTCGACCTGATCTCGGGCTGGAAAAAGAAAAGGCACGACCCCCTTAGCAAGACCCTGCCCTCTCGCTTCTTCAACCGCGTCACCTCCCTGGTGTCCGGCATCCGCCTGCACGATTTCAACTGCGGGCTCAAACTCTACCGCCGCGAGGTGGCCGAGGACTGCCTGCCCTACCTGTACGGCGAGCTGTACCGTTTCCTGCCGGCCATGGCCCACTGGGCCGGATACCGGGTGGGGGAATTGCCCGTCACCCACCACCCCCGGCGCTTCGGGGTGTCCAAGTTCGGGGCCAAGCGCCTGCTCAACGGCTTCCTCGACCTCTTAACCATCACCTTCGTGGTCCGCTTCCTGACCATGCCCATGCACATCTTCGGCAGCCTCGGCCTGCTGGCCGGCCTGGGGGGGGGCGGCATCTGCGGGTACATCGCCTACCTGCGCTTCACCCACGGCAATATCCAGAATCACCACCCCCTGCTGATGCTGGGGGTGCTGCTGGTCATCGTCGGCATCCAGTTCTTCTCCACCGGGCTCCTTGGCGACATGTTGGCCAGTCTGCACCAGCGCCAGAGCCGGACAGTGCGCCTGAGCCGGCGAGTGGGCCCCGAACCGGGCTGATCCGGGGGGCAATACTTTCCCTCCCGCCTTCCCCCTCCTTCCTTTTTTGACCGATCCCCCCGGCTTTGCCCCGGGGGGGAACCCCTTCATAACCCCCCATTCTCGCAACGCTTTAACCTCTCCAACCCAAGCATGGCATAGGACTTGCTCCCCTCCGGGACCACAGGTGTATTCTGCCCTTTCGGGCGGGAGGGAAGCCATGTTGCTCGACCAAGTAATCTTCGACAAGACCAAGGTACCGGTCCTCAACGCGGTGCTCGACGTCACCCAGCTCCGCCAGCGGGTGATCGCCAACAACATCGCCAATGTCTCCACTAAGGGGTTCCGCGCCAGGGACGTGCGTTTCGAGGAATACCTCGACGCCTTCGTCAACAAAAGCCAGGTGCCCGGCCAGACCAGCGACCGGCGCCACCTCGATATCCCCCGCTTCGCCGATAGCCCCGAGGTCTACGAACTCCAGAGCGAGGTAAACGACTCGGGCCTCAACAACGTGGATATCGACCGGGAGATGGCCAGCCTGGCCGAGAACCACCTCTTCTTCAACGTGGGCAGCACCCTGATCCAGCGGCAGTTCAGCGGCCTCAAGAAGAGCATCACCGGACGGACGGCATAAGGCCATGCAGATCTTCGACACCCTCGACATCAGCGCCTCGGGCCTCAGCGCCCAGCGGCGCAAACTGACGGCCATCTCCAGCAACATCGCCAACGTGGACACCACACGCACCGACGAGGGCGGGCCCTACAAGCGGCGCCGCGTGGTCATGCTCGAATCGCCGCAGCCGGCCCGCTTCTCCGCCGTGCTCGCCGGGCAGCAGAACCGGCTCGACCTGACCGACGCCGGCCACTTCGCCGAGCCCGAGTCGCGCCCCGGCGAGGTCTTCGCCGGCTCCGGGGTGCTGACCCAGGAGGTGCGCGAGGAGGCCGTCAAGCCCCGGCTGGTCTACGACCCCAACCATCCCGACGCGCGGGAGGACGGGTACGTGGTCTACCCCGACATCAACGTCGTCACCGAGATGGTCGATCTGATCACCGCCTCGCGGGCCTATGAGGCCAACGTCACCGCGATGAGCGCCGCCAAGGACATGACCAACAAAGCCCTGAGCATCTGAGGTAGAGGAGGATAGAATGGACATCCAGAGAGTGCAGACCCGGTTGCCGGCCCCCCAGGCGGCGGCCCCCAGCCTCAACCGCGCCGGCGCCGAAACGGCCCGCGGCGCCCAGGTCGCCCGCCACCTGCCCCGGATCAGCGCCCCCCAGGTCACCTCCGATCCCAAGCTCCAGTCCGCGCTCTCCAGCGAGGAGACCCAGGCCCTGGAACAGCTCTTCTCGGCCTTCCGCACCGCCGTCAGCCCCGGCGCCGCCTACACCGACCGCGGCACGGCGCCGTACCTGCCGCCCCTGGGCGGGAGCCGCCCCGGCCAGATGATCGACGTGGTGGCCTGACAATGAACTGGCGCCTGATCCTCAACGCCGGCCGCGGCGGGCTGCTCTGCGGCCTGCTCCTTTTTCAGGGCCACCGGGCCCGGGCCGAGGAAATCGACCCCCTGGCGGCCATCCTGGAGCGCAGTTACGGGCGGCGGGCGGCTACCCAGATCATCGGCCGCAGCATCCCCTCACCCACCGCCCCCCGCCCCGCCCTGCGGCCCGCCCCGCCGCCAGCGGCTCTGCCCCTGGCCGGCGACCTGTTCACCCGGGTGCGCCGCTACGACCGGCTTATCGAACACCACAGCAAGCTCCACGCGCTCGACGCCGACCTAGTGCGCGCCGTGATATACGCCGAATCCGGGGGCAACCCTCGGGCGGTTTCTCGCGCCGGGGCCGCCGGCCTGATGCAGCTGATGCCCGCTACCGCCAGCGAACTGGGGGTGGCCGACCGCTTCGACCCCGAGCAAAACATCGCCTCCGGCACCCGCTACCTGCGCTCCCTGATGGACCGCTTCCATTCCACCGAGGTGGCCCTGTGGGCCTACAATGCCGGCCCCGAGGCGGTGGAGCAGGGCCGGATGCCGCGCGAGACGCGCCAGTACGTGCCCCATGTGCTGCGCCTGCGGCAGAACCTCAAGCGCCTGACCCCGGCGCCGGAGAACTGAGACGGTGGCCGTCGAACTGATCCGCGACTTCACCGGTCGGGGCGAGACCCGCACCCAGGCCCTGCGCGGCGGCCTCGCCCCCGCTTCCGAAGGCCCGGCCCAGCCCAGCTTCGGGGATCTGCTCAAGAATTTCGCTGGCGACGTCAACCGCCTACAGGGGCAGGCCGGCGCCGCCATCGACACGCTGGTCAGCGGCCAGGCCGCCGACGTGCATCAAGTGATGGTGGCCGTCGAGGAGGCCGGCATCGCCATGGATCTGATGTTGGAAATCCGCAACCGGGTCCTGGAAGGATACCACGAGCTGATCCGCATGCAGGTGTAGCCACAGGATGGGCAATAGATGAACCTGACGGAGAACTTCTCGCTCAGCGCCCTGCCAGACCGGGCGCGCTCCTGGTGGGAGCAGGCCCCCCAGTCCCACCGCATCGGAGTAGGAGCCGGGGCGGCGGTGCTGATCCTTGCCCTGCTCTTTGCCCTCAGCACCGTGACCACGAAGGAGGGCAATTGGGAGCCAGCCATCCTCTACGCCGAACTGGACTACGCCGAAGCCGCACAGGTCACCACCCGCCTCAGCGCCCTGGGCATCAAGCACCGCCTCACTGAGGACGCCAGCACCATCGTCGTGCCTAAGGATGACGTGCGCAACCTGCGCCTGCAGTTGGCCGGCGAGGGTTTCCCCAAAAGCGGCCGCATGGGGTACGAGATCTTCGACGAGGCCAAGCTCTCGATGACCGAGTTTTTGCAAAAGGTCAATCTCCGCCGCGCCTTGCAGGGCGAGTTGGAGAAGACCCTGCTGGAGATCGAGGGCATCCGCAACGCCCGCCTGCATCTGGTCATCCCCGAGCCCAGCCTCTTCAGCGAGGAGGAGAAGGAAGTCACCGCCTCGGTCACCCTCACCCTCTCCCCCGGCAACAAGCTCAAGCTTAAGCAGATCGACGCCATCGCCCACCTGGTCAGCGCCAGCGTCGAGGGGCTCGAGGTCGAGAACGTCATAATCGTCGATTCCCAGGGCAACATGCTCTCGGACGACCAGGACCTCCTGGCCAAGACCGCCAACAAGCAGTTCCAACTCCAGCAGCAGGTGGAGCAGACCCTGGAGAAGAAGGTGCAGAGCCTGCTCGACGAGGTGATCGGCAAGGACCGCTCCAAGGTGCGCCTCAACGTCACCCTCACCTTCGACCAAAGCAAGACCCACCTCGAACAGTTCGATCCGGGCGGCACCGGCATGCTGCGTAGCGAGCAGACCAGCGAGAAGCAGTCGGCCGAGCAGGGCTCCGAGGAAACCGCCATCCGCAACTATGAGGTTAACAAGACCATTCGCGAGGTGACCGGCTCGGTGGGCACCATCGAGCGGCTGACCATGGCCCTGACCATCGACAAGACCAAGTTAATCTACGACGCTGAGACCGACGTCTACATTGAGGAGGAGCGCACCCAGACCGAAATTGACCAGCTTTCCAGACTCGCTGAAGGCGCCGTGGGCTTCAACGGCGAGCGGGGCGACAGGCTCAACATCTTCGCCATGCGCTTCGACAAGACCCAGGAACTGCGCGCCCGCGAGCAGGAGGAGCAGGAGGAGACCAGCAAGTTCTGGACCGATGTGGGCATCACCGTGGCCAAGGTCCTGGGCATCCTGGCCGCCCTCATCACCCTGCGCTTCATTATCCAGGCCATCGGCCGCGGGGTGGGCGTCGAGGAACAGATCGAGGTGCTGGGCGAGGTGGCCGGCGATGTGGACGAGCAGTCCTTTGAGCGCCCCGAGACCCCCCACGATATCTTAGTGGGCCGGGTGCAGCAGATGGTGCGCGAACTGCCAGAGAACTCCGCCAAGCTGATCAAGACCATGCTGGTCGAGGGCGGTTGAGGGTAGAGCGAGGACCAGGCGCGATGTACATTCAGGTACTCTCCCCTCTACCCCCAGACCTGGAGCCCAGCCCATGTCCAAGGTGATCCGCACCGTGCGCATCGCTGGCCCGGTAGTGACCCTGGGCCAGCTCGAACGGGAGCTGTACCTCAACCAGATAGGCGAAGCGGAGGGCAGCACCGAGGTGGACCTGGCCGGCCTGCTCTCCAACCGCGTCGCCCATCTGGGCAATGAACTGGAGGCCCGCTGGCAGGCCCGCCTCGAAGAGGAGCGCCGGCAGTTGCAGGAGGCGGCCCAGGCCCAACTGGCCCAGACCGAGGCCCACTGGCAGCAGGTGGTGGAACAGACCAGGGAACATAGCTATCAGGAAGGATTCGCCGCCGGGGTGGCCGACCGCGAGGCCGAGGCCCGGCAGGCGGTGGAAACCATGACCCAGTTACACGGCGCCATCGAGACCCAGCGCGCCCAGATCCTGCGCGAGGCGGATCAACTAGTGGTGGACCTGGCGGTGGCCCTGGCCCGCCGCGTCACCGGGATCCAGGCCGCTCTCGACCACAGAATCCTGCTGCGGGCCGCCCGCGCCGCCCTCGAACAACTCGGCGCCCAAAGCCAACTGGCCCTTGTGGTCCACCCAGAAGACCTGAACCTGGCCCGCCGCTTCGCCCAGCGCTGGGCCGAAAAGGCCGGCGGCCGCTCCCCCCTGCGGGTGCGGGCAGGCGAGGAGGTGGACCGGGGCGGCTGTCTGCTAGAAGGCGAAGAAGCCAACCTCGACGCCCGTCTGGAAACCCAACTCGAAACGCTGCGCCTGGCGCTGCGCGACGCCCTGGAGAAGGGGCAAAAGGAAGATGGAACGAGCGACCCTGCTTGAGACCGTGGAGCGGAGCGAACCCCGCACCCGCTACGGCAAGGTAGTCCAGGTGGTGGGCCTGGTGGTCGAGTCCCTGGGCCCCCCTGAGATCGCCCTGGGTGAGCTGTGCCTGATCGGCGACGAGCGCCAGGGCCCCGTCCTCCAGGCCGAGGTGGTGGGTTTCCGCGGCGAGCGGGTGCTGCTCATGCCCCTGGCCCCGATAGAGGGCGTGCGACCTGGCACCCCGGTCTTCCCCACCCGGCGGCCCTTCTCGGTGCCGGTGGGCGAGGCCCTGCGCGGCCGCATCCTCGACGGCCTGGGCGCCCCCCTCGACAAGCGCGGCCCGATTAAGACCGCCACCCGGGCCCCCGTCTACAACCAGCCCCCCACCCCGCTGAGCCGCCGCCGGGTGCGCCAACCCCTTGGCACCGGGGTGCGGGCCATCGACGGCCTGGTCAGTTGCGGCAAGGGTCAGCGCCTGGGGATCTTCGCCGGCTCCGGGGTGGGCAAGAGCACCCTGATGGGCATGATCGCCCGGCATTCCGAGGCCGACGTCAACGTCATCGCCCTGGTTGGCGAGCGCGGCAAGGAGGTGCTCGACTTCATCGAGGACAATCTGGGCGAGGAGGGTCTGCGCCGCTCGGTGCTGGTGGTCGCCACCGCGGACCAGCCGGCGCTCATCCGCCTCAAGGCCGCCTTTGTCGCCACCGCCATCGCCGAGTATTTCCGCGACCAGGGCCGGGACGTGATGCTGATGATGGACTCCCTCACCCGCATGGCCATGGCCCAGCGCGAGATCGGCCTGGCCGCCGGGGAGCCGCCTACCACCAAGGGCTACACCCCCTCGGTCTTCGCCCTCCTGCCCCGCCTACTTGAAAGAGCGGGCATGGCCCGCCGGGGCAGCATCACCGGCCTTTACACCGTGCTGGTCGAGGGCGACGACATGGACGATCCCATCGCCGACGCCTCCCGCGCCATCCTCGACGGCCACCTGGTGCTCTCGCGCCGGCTGGCCAGCCGGGGCCACTACCCGCCCATCGAGGTGATGGAGAGCGTCAGCCGCTCTATGAGCGACGTGGTCGAGGAGGCCCACTGGGAGCAGGCCCTCCAGGTCAAGACCCTGCTGGCCGCCTACGCCGAGGCCGAGGACCTGATCAACATCGGCGCCTACGCCAGGGGCAGCAACCCGCAGGTGGACCGTGCCCTGCAACTTATCAATCCCATCAACGCCTTTCTGCAGCAGCGCCGCCACGAAGGGGCTGACTTCACTGGCCACGTCGACCAATTGCTGCAACTGACCCAGGGAGCGGCGCCGTGAAGAAGCTGCGTTTCCGCTTCCAAAAGCTCTTGCAGATCAAGGAGCGCCTCGAAGGGGTGCGCCAGCGCGCCCTGGGCGAGGCCCTGACCGCCCTGTCCCGGGAGCAGGAGGCCCTGGAGGCCCTGCAGCACAACCAGGCCCGCTACCGGCGCGCCGCCCAGGAGCAGCCCGCCCAGCGCCTCGATCCGAGCCTGCTGCTGCTCAACTTCAGCTACGACCAGCGGCTGCAGCGCGAGATCATCGCCCAGGACCAGCAGCGCCAGCGGGCCGCCGCCCGGGCCGAGGAGGAGCGCCAGCGCCTGATCGGGGCCCGCCGGGAGCGGCGCACCTACGAGATACTGAGGGAAAGAGCGGCCGCCCAGCACCGCCGGCTGGCCCAGCGACAGGAGCAGCGCCAGCTTGACGAGGTGGGCGAACAGGGCCATCGCCGGCGGCGCCTCCAAGGAGAAGACTGAAATGGTGGCCGTGGCCCCCGCCCTGCCCAAACAACCCGCCTCCCCCGGAGCCCGGGCGCCCAAATCCACCGGGACAGCCGATTTTGGCCGCCTGCTACAGGAGGCCGGCGGCAGCGAGCCGGCCGCCCCGGAGCAAAGCCCGACCCCGCCCGCACCTGAGGACCGCGCCCCCCCCGCCGAGGAGGCGCCGCCCAAAGAAGGGGAAGCCGCGCCCAAGGCAGTGGAAAACGCACCTGAGCCAGACGAAAACACCCCGGCAGCCCGCCAGGGGGAGCAGGTGAAAATCGCGCCCCTACCGGCCCAGAGCCCTGGCGCCGCCGCCCTTGGCCAGGCCATCGCTCCTGCCCCCACCCCGGCCGAGCCGGCTGCGGGCGCGGCGCCGGCCCCAGCAGCCCCAGCGGCCGTGCCCCTCAAGGGCTGGCGCCCGGCTGAGGCAGAGCAAACTGAAACACCCGCAGGGGCCGACCAAACCCTGCCCCTGGAACTAGAGATCGCCCCCGAAGTGCCGGCCCCGGCCCGCGCCGCCCTGCCGTCCCCGACCCTGGCGCCGCCCTGGGCCGCCGACCTGCTGGCCCCGGCCGAACGACTGCACCCCGACCTGCGCGAAGTGGCCCCCGAGCCGGTGCTGGACCAGCTCCAGCAGGCGATGAACAGCGCCCTGCTCGAAGAGAGCAGCCAGTTGGTGATGCCCCAGGTGGTGCGCGGCCTGGCCACCCTGGTCAAGGAGGGGGTAGCTGAGATGCGCCTGCAACTGATGCCCGAGGACCTGGGCGAGATCGAGCTGCGGGTACGGACCAGCGACGGGGTGGTGCGCGCCGAGATGCTGGTGCAGAACCCCGAGGTCAAACAACTGCTCGACCAGCACCTAGACCGGCTGCGCGGCGCCCTGCACCAGCAGGGCCTGGACCTGCGCGGCTTCGACATCGGCCTGGCGGCGGACGGCCGTTTCCCCCAGCCCGACCGCTCGCGGCACGGGGCCTCGAGCCAGGACGCTAGCCGCCGCTCCCCAGCCAGCCCCACCGAAACCGCCGCCCCGGCGCTAGCCCCACGCGGCGCCCTGGCCGTGGACTACCTGGCATGACGCCTTTACCGCGAAAGGGCACGCGATGAACATCAGCGCTCTGGCCTCCCAGGACAACCAGGCTTCCCGGCAACTGGTCAGTCCCAAGACTCAGTTGGGCAAGGACGACTTTTTGCAACTGCTCACCAAACAGTTGCAGTATCAGGACCCGCTCAACCCCATGGACAACACCCAGTTCATCAGCCAGATGGCGCAGTTCAGCTCCCTGGAGCAACTGCAGAACATGAACCAGTCTCTGGGCAACAAGGACACCGCCGCCGACCAGTTGCAGACCGCCTTCCTCAGAAGCCAGGCCGCTTCCCTGGTGGGCAAAAAGGTGGAGGTGGCGACCACCGAGGCGGTGTACGACGGGGTTCACAACACCTCCCTCTTCTACCAGTTGTCGCCGGGGGCCAGCCAGGCCCGCCTGCAGATCCTCGACGCCAACAACCGGCTGGTCCGCGACTTTGAGCTGTCCACCCGCCAGACCTTTGGCAAGGTGAAGTGGAACGGCAAGAGCAGCGAGGGGGTGGCCGTGCCCACCGGGGCCTACCGTGTGGTGATCGCCGCCCAGGACGCCAACGGCAAGCCCATTTTGGGCGGCGAGGTGTTCAAGGGCCTCAAGGTGGAGGCGGTGCGCTACCAGGGCCAGGAGCCCATGTTGTGGGCTGAGGAACAGCAATTTTCGCTGAGCGATCTGCGCGGCATAACTGAGGAGTAATACCATGATCGAATCCATCTACACCGGCATCACGGGCGTCCAGAGCCACCAGACCCGGATGAACGTGATCGGCAACAACATCGCTAACGTCAACACCAGCGGCTTCAAGTCAGCCCGGGTCACCTTTGCCGACGTCATGGGCCGCACCCTCAGCGAGGGGGCGGCGGCCCGCGACGGGGTGGCCCCCACCAACCCCCGCCAAGCCGGGCTGGGGGTGCGGGTCAGCAGCATCGACCTGGACATGAGTCAGGGCAGCTCCCAAAACACCGGGATCGACACCGATCTGTCCATCGAGGGAGACGGCTTCTTCGTCGTCAGCGACGGGCAGACCACCTCCTATACCAGGGACGGCTCCTTCCTCTTCGACAAGACCGGCAAACTCATCGACCCGGGCACCGGCCTGGTGGTCCAGGGCAACCTGTCCCAGGACGACGGCACCTTCAAGTCCGAGACCGAGAACCTGGTCATCCCCCTCGACCGCGAGTCCAAGGCCCAGGCTACCACCGCCATCCACCTGTCCGGCAACCTCGACGTCAGCGGCGACGGCCAGGGCGAGCCGGTGTGGAGCACCGACACCTCCTTTGGCCTGCCTGCCTCGTTGGCCGGCAACGCCAGCCTTGACTTCACCGCCTTCACCTCCGGGGCCGGTCTTAAGGTCACCATCGGCAAGGGCGGGCAGATCACCGAGAGCACCCTGAGCGTCCCGCCCCGCACCTTCCCCGACCGGCTGGCCCTGGTGGCCGAACTCAACGCCCAGATCAACGTCAACGGCACCCTCCAGGGCAAGGTGCTCTTCAAGGCCGACGACCTGGGACAGATCATCCTGCGCACCACCGAAGGGGGCGAGAAGATCGAGCTTTCAGTAGACAATGCCGACCCCAACGCCAACGTAGTCGCCGCCCTGGGCCTGGCCCCACAGGCCCGCACGGCGGGACTGAATGCTAGCGACACCTCGCTCCTGAACGACCTGGCCAACGTCGGTCAGCACCTGACCAGTGGGGACGTGCTGCGCTTCTCGGGCACCAAACCCTCCGGCGAGCGCTTCGACGGCATCTTCACCTTCACCGAGGGCACCAACGACACCCTGGACGACCTCTTGCAGGTGGTGGCGAGCGCCTACGGCGGGGTCAGGGCCGGGCTGGATACCGATACCGGCAAACTGATCCTTACCAACGAGATAAGCGGCGACCGGGTGGTGGGCTTCGACCTCAACCTCTCGCTGCTGGACACCGGCAACGGTTCGGGCATCTTCGGCGACAACCCACCCTTCTCCTACAGCACCAACACCCAGATCTACGACAACAAGGGCGATGTCCACTCCCTCACCGTAAACTTCATTAAGGGCACCGTGGCCAACGAGTGGACCTGGGTAGCCACCGTGGATGGCCTCAACCCCCAGGCGGGCAACAACGGCAAGGCGGTCTTCCACGAGGACGGCACCCTGCGCACCTTCCAGTCCTCTGACAAGTCGGCCCTGGTCTTTGAGAACAGCGGCGGCACCCCGGCTCTGCGCGTCGATATCGCCGCCGGGGGCACCGAGCGCCTGGGCGGCCTCACCCAGGTCGTGGCCCCCTCGTCGGTCTCAGTGCGCGACCAAGACGGCCACGCCTCGGGCCGACTCATCGAGGTCAATATCGAGGACGACGGCAATATCCGCGGCCTCTTCAGCAACGGCGAGTCCCAGGTGCTGGGCCGAGTGCTTTTGGCCTCCTTCACCAACCCCGAGGGCCTTAAACGCGGCGGGGCCAACCTCTTCACCCAGACCGAGGCTTCGGGCCAGCCGGTTGTCGGCGCCGCCGGCAGCACCGTCTCGGGCCGGGTCCGCGCCGGGTCCCTGGAGATGTCCAACGTGGACCTGGCCGACGAGTTCGTCAGCATGATGGTCACCCAGCGCGGCTTCCAGGCCAGCGCCCGCTCCATCACCACCTCGGACGAGTTGCTCAGCGAGTTGGTAAATTTGAAGCGTTAAGATATCTTTATGGCGTGAGCCCTGATCCTCAACCCCCGACCCTGGCCGCGATGGAACGCCCATGATCAAGCTGACCAGACTCAACGCCCGGGAGTTCGTGGTCAACGCCGAGATGATCGAGTTCGTCGAGGCCCTGCCCGACACCATGATCAGCCTGGTCTCGGGCAAGAAGTTCTTCGTCGCCGAAAGCGTCGACCAGGTATTGGAACGGGTCGTCGAGTACCAGCGCCAGTGCCAAAAGCCGCTTTTCAGCGGCGGCTGAGGGATTCTGTCAGGAGAGAGCAGGCATGTCAGAAGAAGCTGAAAAACATAGTGGCGGCGGATCGGGCGATGGGGGCAGTGTCCTCAAGAAGTGGGGGCCCCTGGCGGCCATCGTGCTGGTGGCCCAGGGTATCGTAGCCTGGGTGGTGATCACCACCGTCTTTAAGGACAACGTGGGGGGCGAGGAGCGCGCCGCCGAACCCATCCTCCACGAGACCCAGGTGCAGGAGGGGGGCGCCAAGGCCGAGCACGCCGGCCCCCTGCCCAAGTACTACTCCCCCGCCGCGCTCAAAAAGCTCATAGCCAATCCGGCCGGCACCGACGCCTCGCGGGTGGTGATGGTCGCCGTCGAGCTGGGCATGATCAACCTCAATGCTAAACACGGCGAGGAGGAGGAGAGCGGGGGGGGCGGCCACGGCGGCGGCGACAAGCCCGACCCCGCGTTCGACCCTCTGACCCCCTTTGCGGGCAAGATGAAGTCCATCATCCTCGAACTGATCAGCGCCCGGGGGGTGGACGAACTGCTCGACCCGGAGACCCGTAAAGAGTTGCAGGAGGAGATCCGCAAGAAGCTCAACAGCCAGGTCCTGACCAAGGTCTTTGTCCCCGATCCCGAGAAGGAAGACCAGAGTATCTTCATTATCTCCGAGGTCATTTTCTCCGACTTCGTCATCCAGTGAGCGCACGGCCATGGGCGATGTCCTTTCCCAGGAAGAAATAAACCAGCTCCTCTCGGTAGCCGAGGGCAGCGATGAAGGCGGCGGGGCCAGCCTGGACCCGGGCGAGGGCGACGGGGGGGGCGTCAAGGCCGCGGCTACCCAGCAGGTCGCGGCCGCCTACGACTTCAGACACCCGGCCCGGGTCAACAAGGACCAGTTGCACACCCTGGAGAGCCTGCACGACAACTGCGCCCGCCTGCTGGCCTCCACCTTCTCAGGGGCCATGCGCGCGGTGGTGGACGTGAACACCGCCTTCGTGGACCAGACCACCTACGCCGAGTTCATCATGTCCCTGTCCAACCCCTCCTGTTCCTACACGTTCACCCTGGCGCCCACCAACGGCCAGGCGATCCTCGACGTCGCCATGCCGGTGGCCTTCGCCTTCGTAGACCGCATTTTCGGCGGCACGGGCTCCTCGCAGGGGGTGGACGCTAGGCAGTTGACCCACATCGAGATGAGTGTGATCAACAAGATCGTCAAGCGGGTGATCGAGGATTTGGAGGCCACCTGGGAGCCCATCCTGCGCGTCGAGGTCCTCGACGTGGAGTTGGAGACCAACCCCGAGTTCATGCAGATCACCGCAGCCAGCGAGATCGTCATCCTGCTCGCCTTCGAGGTCCACTCCACCAACGCCTCGGGGCTGGTGAGCCTTTGCTACCCCTTCTTCACCCTCGAATCCATCCTCCCCCGCCTGGGCTCGCAGACCGGGCGCCAGAGCCGGGTGAACCAGGAGGAGTTGTTGCGCTCCAACCGCCTGCGCCTGGACAAGACCTACCTGCCCCTGCGCGCCGAACTGGCCCGGGGCATGGTGTCCTTCCAGGATCTGCAAAATCTGCGCGCGGGAGACGTACTGCGCCTCGACACCCACATCAGGGAGCAGGCTGTGGTCTTCGTCGAAGAAGAGCCCAAGTTCCTCGCCCTGCCCGGCCGGGTGGGGCGCAAGAACGCGGTGCAGCTTACCTCGTTCATCGACCGCGAGGACGAGGAGGTCTTCAAGAACCGGGCCCGGCCCATGCCGGTCTGATCTGAAAGGAGAGTCTGATTCATGGCCGAAGAAGACGATCTGCTGCAGGACGCCGACGCCCTGGCCGAGGCCATCGGCGGCGGCCTCGCGGACGAGTCGGACCCGCTGGCCGAGGAGATGCTCAAGGCCATGGAGTCTGGAGAGGGCGGGGGCGCGGCGGCCGTGGCGCCCCCCGCCGGCGAGGGGCTTCCCCCCAACATCGCCCGCCTCATGGACGTGCGCCTGTTGGTCACTATCGAACTGGGCCGCACCCGGAAGACCGTACAGGAGGTCCTCGACCTGGGCGAGCAGTCCCTCCTCGAACTGGACAAATCCGTAGGCGAACCGGTCAACGTCATGGTCAATGGCCACCTCTTCGCCCGCGGCGAGGTGGTGACGGTCTCGGAGAATTTCGGGGTCCGCATCACCGAACTGGTCTCCCCCCTGGCCACCGGACTCTGAAGGCCGGAGGAACTTCTTTCCCCTCTCCAGGCGCTTTTTTCTTTGTCCCGCCTTTAGGGAAGTGGTCTGCCCGGGCCTTCCCTACCTGTTTTTCATTGACTTAACCCACCTCCCTCCTCTTTCCACCCCAGCGGCATATTAGTTGCTCCACTGACCGCCACGGACCCAACGGATTGGAAGGTGGTGGTCAGATGGATCGACATTTCCGTAACGCGGCCTGGGCCCTTGTCCTGAGCTGCCTAATTTTTTCGGGCGCCGCCGGGGCCACCGCCACCCCCGATACCGCGGCCGTCCCCGACACCCTGGCTGTGGCCGGGGAGGGGGTTTCCTATCTGACCCTGATGGCCAAACTCGGCCTGGGCCTGGCCCTGGTGATCCTGCTGGCCTGGGGCACGGTCTTCCTCCTGCGCAAAAGCGCCTTCGGCCAGCAGTTCGGCGCCGCCGGCACCAACATCAGGGTAATGGAACGGTTCTACCTGGGCCCCAAAAAAGCCATCTACCTGGTGGAGATCGGCGGCCGGCCCCTGGCCTTAGGGGTCACCGACGCGGCCATCACCCCCCTGTCCCAGTGGCAGCCCGGCGAGTTGGAATTCGCCGCCCGCCCCGCGCCCCCCTCCACGTTCGCCGCCCAGTTGCGCAGCCTGCTCAATGCGGGGCGGGCCGGCAGCCAGGAGGCTTGAGCGATGGCGCGACCGACCGCTCCCCCGGCCCCCTGGTGCTGGGCCCTGGCCCTGGCGGCCGTCTTTGCCCTGCTGCCGGCCCTGGCCGAAGCCCAGGCCCTGCCCAAGATCAGCGTCCAGGTCGAGGACGCCAGAACCGGAGGGGACGTGGCAGTCTCCCTCCAGCTGATCCTGCTCCTGACCATCCTCTCCCTGGCCCCCTCGATCATGATCATGATGACCTCCTTCACCCGCATTGTGGTGGTGCTGTCCTTCCTGCGCACCGCCATCGGCACCCAGCAGATGCCGCCCAACCAGTTGCTGATCGGCCTGTCTCTCTTCCTCACCTTCTTCGTTATGGCCCCCACCTGGGACCGGGTCAATGACGAGGCCATCCAGCCCCTGGTCGCCGACCGCATCACTTACAAGGAGGCCATGGACCGGGGCATGGCCCCCATCCGCGAGTTCATGCTCAAGCAGACCCGCCAAAAGGACATGGCCCTCTTCGTCAGCATGGCCAAGATCAAGCAGCCCCGCAACGCCAGCGAGATCCCCAACACCGTGCTTATCCCCAGTTTTATCATCAGCGAGCTGCGCACCGCCTTCCATATCGGGTTCATCCTTTTTATCCCCTTCCTGGTCATCGACCTGGTGGTCTCCAGCATCCTGCTCTCCATGGGCATGATGATGCTGCCGCCCATCACCGTGTCTATGCCCTTCAAACTCCTGCTCTTCGTGCTGGTGGACGGCTGGAGCCTGGTGGTCCACTCGCTGGTGAAGAGTTTCAACTAGACGCGGCCCGTCCATGACCCCCGAATACATCATCAGCCTCTCCCAGGAAACCATGCTCCTGGTGCTCTACGTCTCCGGCCCGGTGCTGCTGGTCACCCTGGTAGTGGGCCTGCTGGTCAGCATCTTTCAGGCCGTCACCCAGATCCACGAGATGACCCTGACCTTCATCCCCAAGATCCTGGCGGTGGCGGCGCTGATGCTGCTCCTCCTCCCCTGGATGATGCAGCGGATGGTGGACTTCACCGTCCAGCTCATCTCCAGCATCCCCTCGATCATCGGCTGAAAGGCTCCCGCGTGGCCTACTGGCTGGACCAATTCCACGTCTTTCTTTTGGTGCTGCTGCGCGTCGGGGCGGTGCTGATAGTCGCCCCCATCTTTGGCCACCACAATTACCTCACCCAGGCCAAGGTGGGGCTGGCCTTCATGGTTTCCCTGGTGATCTTCCCCTTGGTGGCCGCCCATCACCCCGCCATCCCCGCCGGCCTCTTCCCCTACGCCCTTATGCTGATGCGCGAGGCCGTGCTGGGGCTGGTGTTGGGCTACGCGGTGCTCCTGCTCTTCATCGGCATCCAGTTCGCCGGCCAGTTGGCCGGCCTGCAGATGGGCCTAGACATCGTCGATGTCATCGACCCCCACTCCACCGGCTCGATCTCCGTCCTCGGCCAGTACCTCAACATCCTGGCTATCCTAATCTTATTATCCATCGACGGCCACCACCTGGTGCTCCAAGGGCTGGCCCGCAGCTTCGAAGTGATCCCCCTGGGCGGGGTGGTGCTCAAGGAGGCGGTGATGCTCAAGCTCATCGCCCTGACCAGCGAGGTCTTTGTCATCGCCATCAAGATCGCAGCCCCCGTCATCCTGGCCCTCTTCCTGGTCTCGGTGGCCCTGGGGGTTCTGGCCCGCACCGTGCCGCAGATGAACATTCTAATGGTGGGTTTCCCGGTGCAGCTTGCCGCCGGCTTAGGGGTGCTGGTCGCCTCCCTGCCCCTCTTCTACCTGCTGATGACCAAGCTGATCGGCGCCCTTTCGCGCCACCTGCAGGCCCTCATCGCCTTCATGTCCTGAGCCGCCGCCATGCCCGAGGAATCCTTCCAGGAGCGCACCGAACAGGCCACCCCCCGCCGCCGCGAGGAGGCCCGCAACCAGGGCCAGGTGGCGCGCAGCAGTGAGCTATGTTCGGTGGCCATCCTGCTGGCCGGCCTGCTGGCCCTCTCGGGGCTGGGCGCCTACATGTACCGCGCCCTGGCCCAGTTTACCACCCGCATGCTCACCGACGGCTTCACCATACAGCTCGACCTGGCCAACGCCCCCGCCTATATCCTTGACTGGGCCGGGCTCACCACCCAGGTCGCCGCCCCGCTGATCATCGTGCTTGCTGCGGTGGCCCTGTTGATCAACTTCGCCCAGGTGGGGGCGATTGTTACCGGCAAGCCCCTGGAGCCCAAGTTCAACCGCATCAGCCCCCTGAGCGGGATCAAGCGCCTCTTCTCCGCCCGCGGCCTGGTCGAGTTGATTAAGGGCCTATTCAAGATCGCCATCATCCTCTACATCACCTACCTGACCATCGGCGGGGAGGCAGCCAACTACATCCGTTTCCTCGACATGGAGGTGGGGCAGATCTTCGCCGTAAGCGGCGAACTAGTGCTCAAACTGGGCTACCGCATCCTCCTGGCTATGCTGGTCCTCTCGGTGCTCGACTACGCCTTCCAGCGCTGGGAATTTGAAAAGAATCTGCGCATGAGCCGACAGGAGATTAAGGAGGAGTTCAAGCAGCAGGAAGGCGACCCCCAGGTACGGGCCCGCGTCCGTTCCCTGCAGCGGGAGATGGCCCGCCGGCGGATGATGGAGGACGTGCCCAGGGCCGACGTGGTGGTCACCAACCCCACCCACCTTGCCATCGCCCTGCGCTACGACCCCAAGGAGATGGCCGCCCCCCAAGTGGTTGCCAAGGGCCAGCGCCTGATGGCCCAAAGGATCAAGGAGATGGCCCGCCAGGCCGGGGTGCCCCTGGTGGAAGACAAACCTCTGGCCCGGGCCCTCTTCAAGGCCGTGCAGGTGGGCGACACCGTGCCCGAGGAGCTTTTCAAGGCCGTGGCCCAGGTCCTGGCCTATGTCTACCAGTTGAAGCGCCGGAAGTGGTGAAAAATCCCCGCCCTTCGTATCATTGCCGTGAAAGGGAGGAATCCTGTTGATCCAGTTGCTCCGCAACCTCGCCAAGCACACCGACGTCCTGCTGGCGGTCGGCGTCATCACCATCCTGGGGATGATGATCATCCCCCTGCCGACCTTCATAATGGATTTTTTCCTCACGCTCAACATCAGCCTCTCGCTGCTGGTGTTGCTCCTGACCCTGTACGTCACCGCCCCACTGGAGCTGTCGGTCTTCCCCGGCCTGCTCCTGGTCCTCACCCTCTTCCGGCTCTCCCTCAACGTCGCCTCCACCCGGCTGATCCTCAGCCAGGCCGACGCCGGCAAACTGATCGACGCCTTTGGCCATGTGGTCATCGGCGGCAATTACGTGCTGGGCTTCATCATCTTCGCCATCATCATCATCATCCAGTTCGTGGTCATCACCAAGGGCGCCGGCCGCGTCGCCGAGGTGGCCGCCCGCTTCACCCTCGACGCCATGCCCGGCAAGCAGATGGCCATCGACGCCGACCTTAACGCCGGCCTGATCAACGAAGACGAGGCCCGCCGCCGCCGATCCCAGATCTCCCGCGAGGCCGACTTCTACGGGGCGATGGACGGGGCCTCCAAGTTCGTGCGTGGCGACGCCATCGCTGGCATCCTCATAGTGCTGATCAACATCATCGGCGGCTTCGCCATCGGGGTGCTGCAGCACGACATGACCCTGACCGAGGCCCTGCAGCGCTACACCCTGCTGAGCGTGGGCGACGGCCTGGTCACCCAGATCCCCGCCCTGATCACCTCCACCGCCGCCGGCATCATCGTCACTCGCTCCACCTCCGACGACAACCTGGGCCGCGATTTTAAGCAGCAGTTGATGGGCCGCCCCCAGGCCGCCCTGATCGCCGCCTGCATGCTCATCGGCCTGGGCCTGGTCCCCGGCTTGCCCACCTGGCCGTTCCTGATCATCGGCCTGCTGCTGGGCGGCGCCGGGTACGCCATCCGCAACAGCCAGCAGCAGAAGGCCGAAGAACAGGCCGCCCACGCCCGCCAGGGGGTCAAGGTGGAGGAAAGGCCCGAGGATTACCTGCGGGTGGACCAGTTGGCGGTGGAGATCGGCTACCAGGTGGTCCCCCTGGTGGACGCCCGCCAGGGCGGCGACCTGATCGAGCGCATCGTCCAGATCCGCAAGGCTGCGGCCATGGACATCGGCTTTATCGTGCCCCCGGTGCGGGTGCGCGACAACATCCAGCTCAAGCCCAACGAGTACGTGATCAAGATCAAAGATGATCCGGTGGCCCGCGGCGAATTGCAGCCCAAGAACCTGCTGGCCATCAACCCCGGCTCGGCCGAGGAGGAGATCGAGGGTACCCCCACCACCGACCCGGCCTTCGGGCTGCCGGCGGTGTGGATCACCCCAGCCCAGCGCGAGCGGGCCGAGTTGTCCGGCTACAACGTCGTGGAACCGGTGGCAGTGCTGACTACCCACTTTACCGAGGTGATCAACAGCCACGCCAGCGAGCTTTTGGGCCGCCAGGAGACCCAGAACCTGCTCGAGGAGTTGAAGAAGACCCACGCGGCGGTGGTGGACGAGATCGTGCCCACCATTGTGCCCCTCAGCAAGCTGCAGCGGGTGCTGCAGAACCTGCTGGCCGAGCGGGTACCCATCCGCTCCCTGCGCGCCATCCTGGAAACCCTGGCCGATTTCGGCGACATCAAGGACTTCGAGGTGCTGACCGAGTACGTGCGCACCTCCCTGCGCCGGGCCATCTGCAACGCCCTGCTCAAGGAACACCCTGCGGAAGGGTTGGCGGTGCTGACCATTTCGGGCCGGGTCGAGGAACTGATCAAGGAATCCATCCAGATGACCGTGGCCGGCATCAACGTGGCCCTGCCCCCCGACCTGGCCAGCCGCGTCTTCCACAACATGAGCGGTTTGATCGACCAGATGATCGGCAACGGCCAGCAGCCAGTGGTGCTTACCGCCCCCCATATCCGCCTGGCCTTCCGGAAATTGACCGCGGCCAATTTCCCCACCCTCTACGTGCTTTCCTACAACGAGATCGCCCCCGAAGTGGAGGTGGTCGCCGTAGGCAGCATTCAACTGAACGATGAAGACCCACACCTGCGCGGCCAGCACCGCGCCGACAGCCTTGCCGCCAGTCCCTGAGGACCTGGGCGGGCAATATGAGCCATGAAAATCCGCAAGTACGTAGCCAGAACCGTGCCTGAGGCCCTGCAACAGGTCCGCGAGGATCTGGGTGAGCAGGCGGTGATCCTCAACACCCGGCAGTTGCGCGGCAACACCCGTTTCAACCCCCAGGGGGAGACCCGTGTGGAGATCACCGCCGCCATGGACGAGGACCCTGCCCCGGCCACCCCGCGGACGGCCGCCCCAGACCCATCGCCCCTAACAGCCGGCCCCCCGCTCCCTGCCCCGCGCCCCTCCCCGGAGGGCGGCGAGCAGATCCTCACAAAACTGCGCCAGTTGCAGGACAGCGTCGAGCGGCTGGAGCGCCGCGCCCCCGCCACCCTGCTCTTTCCCAAAGCCCTGGGCCGGCTGGTGGACCGGCTGCGCGGCGCCGGCCTGGCCGAGGAACTGGTCCACCGCCTGGCCCAGCAGCTTTTCCAGGAACAGGCCGGCCTGGATCGGGAGGACCGCGAGGCCCTCAACCAGCGGGCCGCCGCCCTGCTGGGCGCCGCCCTCCCCCCCTGCCGCGACGTGCGCATCAGCCGCCAGCGCAAGGTGGTGGGCTTCGTCGGCGCCTCCGGGGCGGGCAAGACCACCGCCGCGGCCAAGATTGCCGCCGGTTTCGCCATGCGCCGCAAGCAGGGCATCGTGCTGATCAGTACCGACGACCGGCGGGTGGGGGCCCTGGACCAGACCCGGGTCTTCGCCCAGCTCATCGGGGTGGAGTTGGAGGTGGCCTACCGCGGGGAGGAGTTGCGCGCCGCCCTGGACCGCCACCCCGACGCCCGCCTGGTGCTGGTGGACACCGCCGGCTGCGGCCCCCACGAGCGGCGCGAGTGGGAGAAGCGCCGGCTGCTGTTGGAGGCCGCCGGCGCCGACGAGGTGCAACTGGTCATCGACGCCATGAACGGCTACGAACACATGCTCGACCTTTTGGAGGCCAGCCAGGCCCTTCCTGAGCGCCGCCTGCTCTTCACCAAACTGGACGAGGCCGTGCGCACCGGCGCCCTGCTCAGCGCCGCGGCCCAGGGCCAGATCCCCACTTCCTACTTCTCGGTGGGCCCCGCAATTCCGGGGGCCATCGAGGCCGGCGACCTAAGCAAACTGGCCGCCCGGCTCACCGGCGCTGCCGCGGAGAAAGGCAAGTGATGCCCGCGCCGCGTTCATTGGCGATCACCAGCGGCAAGGGAGGGGTGGGCAAGAGCTGCGCCGCCCTCAACCTGGCTCTGGCCCTGGCCCGCCGCCAGCAGCGGGTGCTGCTGGTGGACGCCGACCTGGGCCTGGGCAACCTGGCCATCCTCCTGGGCCAAAGCCCGGTCCGCACCCTCGAAGAGGTGCTCAGCGGCCGCTGCCCCATCGAGGCGGCGGTGCTGGAGGGCCCCGAGGGCCTAGTGCTGCTGCCGGCCGCCTCCCAGTTGCTGCCATGGCGACCAGCCGCCCTCACCACCACCGGCCTAGCCCCCCTGCGCTCCTTTGAGGCCCAGTTCGACTTCGTGCTGGTGGATACCGGTGCCGGTCTGGCCCCCAAGGTGCTCGACTTTGCCGCCGCCGCCGACCAACTCCTGCTCCTCACCACCCCGGAGGTCACGTCGATCGCCGACGCCTACGCATTGTTCAAGGTGCTGCTCCAGCGCCGGCCCGACCTGGAAGCCGGCCTGCTGGTCAACATGGCCGAGTCGGCTACCGAGGCAGCCGAGCTGCACGAGAAGTTCGGCCAGATGGTCCGCCGCTTTCTGGGGGCAGAAATTGACAACCGGGGTTATATTCCTTTAGATCGTTATGTACGCGAAGCCGCCAAGCGCCAGATCCCCTTTGCCCTGGCCACTCCCCCCCCGCCGGCAACCAAGGCCCTGTCCCGCCTGGCAGAGGGCCTGGCTGAAGAGCGGCCGGCCCTGGCCCCCCAAGGGTTCTTTGCCCCACTCTGGCGCCAGTTTCTCTCGTTCGGCTCCCCAGCAGGCCCCACGGTAAGCGAAGAGTCCGCATGAACCCCAAAAAGACCACCGGCCAGAAAGCCGTCCTCGAGTACAACAAGCAGCAGGAACCGCTCAAGAAGTGCGAGCCCGGCCAGTTGGAGGAGTACCTGCCCCTGGTCAAGTTCATTGCCGGGCGCCTCGCCATCGGCCTGCCCCGCTCGGTGGAGCTGGACGACCTGATCAACGCCGGGGTGGTGGGCCTCATCGACGCCTATCGCAACTTCGACATCAACAAGGGGGTCAAGTTCGAGACCTACGCCTCCCTGCGCATCCGCGGGTCCATCCTCGACGAGCTGCGGGCAATGGACTGGGTGCCCCGCTCGGTGCGGGCCCGCTCCCGCGAGATCGAAAGGGTGCTGGGCCGCATCGAGAACGAGCTGGGCCGGCAGCCCACCGAGGAGGAGCTGGCCGGGGCCCTGGGTGTGGGCATGGACGAGTACTACGAGATGATCGAGGACGTCAGTTCCACCGCCCTGCTCTCCCTCGACGAGATGACCTACGGCGAGGACGACGACAAGCCGGTGCCCCTGGTGGATACCCTGCGCTCCAAGGAGACCGTCAATGCCCTGGGCCAGCTCGAGCGTGAGGAAATGCGCGATCTGCTGGCCGACTCGCTGGGCCAACTCTCCGAGCAGGAGCGGCTGGTGGTCGCCCTCTACTACTACGAGGAACTGACCCTTAAGGAGATCGGTCAGGTGCTCGAACTCTCCGAGTCGCGAGTCTCCCAGTTGCACACCAAGGCGGTGATGAGCCTGCGGGTGAAGCTGCGCAAGCGTTTCATGGCCTGAGCGCCGGGAGGCGGGCATGGTCAGACCAGTGGACATGCAGGACAACTATTCCAAGGCCCCCCTGGCCGGCCGCCAGAACCACATCCAGCAGACCAGCCCCGAGATCGCCCAGCAGCAGGCCGCCCAGCAACAGGCCAGGCAGCACCAGCTCGACCAGGCCCGCCCCCTGCCGGCCGAAGCCCGCGACCAGGTGGAGTTGCGCCAGGAAGAGAGACGCGAGCAGGACCGGCGGCGACAGCGCCGGCAGCCCGACCCCGCCGGAGAAGACCCCCCGCCGGTGGTCGGGGCCCAGGAGGACGCCGGCCATATCGACCTCACCGCCTGAAACCCAGGGCCGCAGCCATTCGCCGCAGGTGGCCACCTTGTTGGACGAGCAAAAACAGAGACGGCTTAAGCGGATCACGCAGAGCATCATCGGGTTGCCCACCCTGCCCACGGTGATCACCCAGTTGATGACCCTCATCGACAGCCCCAAGACCTCGGGGCGCCATGTCGCCCAACTCATCTCCACCGACCAGGCCCTGACCGCCAAGATCCTCAAGCTGGCCAACTCCTCCTTCTACGGCTTCCCCCGCGAGATCGCCACCGTGCAGCACGCGGTGGTCATCCTCGGCTTCGAGACCGTCAAGAGCCTGGGGCTGAGCGTCTCGGTGCTGCAGCGCTTCTCCGGCCCCAGCGACAACGCCCACTTCGACCGCCAGGGCTTCTGGGAGCACTCCATCGCCTGCGGGGTAAGCGCCAAGCTGCTGGCCACCAAGCTGGGCTACCGCCTGCCAGGCGAGGCTTTTGCCGCCGGCATCCTCCACGACGTGGGCAAGCTGATCCTCAACCAGTACTTCCCCGCCGAGTTCGCCCAGGTCATCGAGCGCATGCGCACTGAAGACCTCTACATCGGCAAGGCCGAGGAGCTGGTGCTGGGGCTCACCCACAGCGAGGTGGGAAGCTGGCTGGCCGAGAAGTGGAACTTGCCCGGACAACTGGTGGACGCCATCGCCTACCACCACGCCCCCGGCCGCCTGACCCGCAACGCCGAATTGCCCGCCCTCATCCACCTGGCCGATTTCCTCTGCCGGCGCGAACGTATCGGCGACGGGGTCGGGCAGCGCCTGCCCACCCTCGACTCGGCCGCCTTCCAGGTCTTCGGCATCCGCGAGGAACCCAAGGCCGCGCTCAAGCGCATCTTCGGCTACGGCGAGGAACTGCGCCGCGAGATGGAAAAGGCCGACGCCTTCACCCGGCTGGCCCGCGGCGAGGAAGAGCCGCCGCCCCCCTCCGGGGAGGACAGCGATCCGGGCGAGGGCGAGACCCCCGACGAGGACCCCGACCCCCTGCTTACCCACGCCCTGCCCGACCCACCCCAGGGCCGGACCCCAGGGCTGCGCCCCTAAACCCCGGCCATGTCCACCCCCTCTTCCCCTTCCCGGCTGCCGGCGTGGCTGGAAGAGGAACTGCCCCTGGCGCGCCTCCGCGAGCTGCTCGAGCAGGCCCGCGAGGGCGGCCATCCCGAGCTGAGCTGGGAGTTGGGCATCCACCTGGACACCCTCACCGAAGCCCTCCGCGAGTACGGAGCGCGGCTTCAGGCCCTCGAAGAGGAGAAGCGGCAGTTTGCCGCACGGCTCCAGAGCGAGCACCAGGGCTACGCCCAGTTGCGCGCCTCCATGCACGAGTTGCTCGACCTGCATGCCTTCTCTCGCACCATCAGCGCCAGCTTTGACCTCCAGGATATCCTCCAGGCCCTGCTCGACCTGTCGCGCCGCCTCGCCGAATACCACAGTTGCGGGGTCTTCCTCCTCGGCCGGGGGGAGCAGCCCCTCGAAGCGATGGTCCTGCGGGGCGAGGCCGACCACCTGCGCGCCCGGGTACAGGCCCAGTGGGAGGCCGGGATCATCGCCTGGATTCTGCGCGAAGGCCACCCGGTGGTGATCGAGGACGAGGAGGACCCCGCCCGGAGTTTCATCCACATCCCCCTGCGGGTGCGGGGGGAGCCGTTGGGCTTCTTCGCCCTCTACTGCCCCAAAGCCAAGGGGGATTTCACCTTCGGCGAGCTGGAATCCCTCGACGTGCTGGCCGGCCACGCGGCGGTGGCCCTGGAGAACACCCGACTGTACACCGACCTCGAAAGGGCCCACCAGGACCTCAAGGAGTCGCAGCACCAGTTGCTGCTGACGGCCAAACAGGCCGCAGTGGGCGCGCTGGCCGGCGGGGTGGCCCACGAGGTCAACAACCCCCTCCAGATCATCCTTAGCCGGGTGCAGTTAATGCTGACCCAGCACCGCGATTCGGGCCGCCTCAGCGAGGACCTGCGCCTGATCGAGCACAACGTCAGGCGCATCTCGCGCATCATCCGGGCACTCCTGGGCTTTGCCCGCCACAACAGCCAGGCCCAGGGCTGGGGCCCCTACGACCTGGCCCAGGCCCTGCAGCAGGCCTGCACCTTGGTGCGCCACCAGTTGAGCACCCACTTCATCGACGTGGAGGTGGACTGTCCCGAGGACCTGCCCCGCCTCCAGGGCAATGTCGGCGAGCTGGAGCAGGTCTTGCTCAACCTGATCCTCAACGCCCAGAACGCCATGCCCAAGGGTGGCCACCTGCGCATCGCCGCCCGCCGCGACGGGGAAGGGGTGGAACTGCGCTTCAGCGACACTGGCCCCGGCGTCTCCCCAGAAAATCTCGACCGCATCTTCGAGCCCTTCTTCACCACCCGCTCCAGCCAGGGCGGCACCGGGCTCGGCCTGGCAGTCAGCCAGCGGATCATCGCCAACCACGGCGGCGCCCTTGCTGTGGAGAGCCCCCCCGGGCAGGGGGCCACCTTCATCATCCGCCTCCCGCTTGATTCCCCCGCCCCCACCCCGGACGAAAAGGACTGATGGAAACCAACTGGCAGGTATTCTTCATCGACGGCCTCTTCCTGCTCTTGGCCGCCGGCATCGGCCTGTGGTTCAAGGCCTGGCTGAAGGAACAACACGACGTCATCGACCAGCGCCTGCGGGTACTAGAGATTCACCAGAAGACCCTCGAACTCCTTAGCGCCCGCCTGCAGTCGGCCTGTATGATGCTGGAGCAACTCGTCGAAGGCCAGCAGCCCCCTAAATCCGGCCGGCCCTCCCGCGGGGAGCGGGACAGCTACGCCCAGGCCCGCACCCTGCTGGACCAGGGCCTCTCCCCCAGCGAGGTGGCCCGCAAACTCGGGCTTGGGCTAGCTGAAGTGGAAACCCTCGGAAGGATGATGAGAAGAGGGGAGTGACAGCAAGGCAGGGTCAGAGGCCGGGGGTGCACTGGTGAGGGCTCCCGGGGAGCGGCTGGGCAGGGAAGGACGCGGGAAGGGGTGAGGGAAGAGCAGCGTGAAGCGAGCAGGGCGGCAAGTCCGCGCCTGGGGAGCCCTCGGAAGGGCATCCTCGGCCGACCAACTGGTACGGTATTAATCCGCAAGTACTACTTCTTCAGCAATTCCTCCAACACCTCCAGAAGCGCATTGATCTCCCCATCCGTGCCGATGGAGATGCGCAGGCAGTCCTCCAGCCGGCGCTGGGCAAAGTAGCGCACCAGGATCCGCCGCTCCTTGAGCCCCTCGTACAGCCCAGCCGCCGAGGGCCCCGGCGTGCGGGCCAGCACGAAGTTGGCCTGCGAATCCCACACATAGAAACCCAGTTCCCGCAGCCGGCCCTTCAGCCGCTGCCGCGTGGCCTGTATCCGCGCCGCGTTGGCCCGCATGTGCTCCAGATCGTCCAGCGCCGCCTCGGCGGCCACCAGGCTTAGCTGGTTGACGTTGTAGTGGTCCTTCACCTTCCACATCCCCGCCACCAGCTCCGCCGGGGCAAAGCCAAAGCCTAAACGCATGCCGGCCAGCGAGAAGGATTTGGACATCGTGCGGGTGAAGATCACATTGGGATAACGGCCGAGCAGCTCCAGGCAGCCCCCCGCCGCAAAATCCACGTACGCCTCGTCAATGAGCACCAGCCCCTCGGCCCGGGCCGCCACCTTTTCCACCTCTTCTACGGAGAGCAAGGTGCCCGAGGGCGAGTTGGGGTTGGACAAGAGGGTCAACCGGGCGCCGGGCACCAGGATGCTTTCGGGCAGGGAGAAGTCTTCGCCAAAGTCCACCTGGACCGACCGGGCCCCCTGCAACTGGATCAGCTTCTCGTAATAGGCGTAGGTCGGGTACGGGTACACCACCGAATCCCCCGGGCCGGCAAAACAGCGCAGGGCGATGTTGAGCAGCTCGTCCGAGCCATTGCCCACCATCGCCTGCTCCAGTTCCACCCCGAAGAGCCGGCTCAGCCGTTGCCGCACCCCAGTGGCCCCAGGGTCCGGATACTTCCGCAACCCCTCATTGCAAGCCCCCAGCAAGCGCTCCACCACCAGGGGCGAGGGCGGATAGGGATTCTCGTTGGTGTTGAGCTTGATGAAGCCCGCCTCCCGAGGCTGTTCCCCTGGGACGTAGCCCTCCATCCAGGCGATGTGCGGCAGAAAGTACCTTTCCGTCTCCATGAACCTCTCCTTGGCTGGCAAAGCGCGACAATCTAGGCCCCCCCCTTCACCCTGTCAAACCGCGGGCCGGCGGGGGTAATTTCTGTTATACTTAGCCCATGATCCTTCCCTTGACGCCCAGAGAGATCCAACTGGTCATACACTGGCGGACCCGTGCCTTCTGGCCCGACGAGCAGCGCGTGCTCAACAAGCTGGAAGTCGCCCTCCGGCAGGAGGCCCAGCCCGAGTTGAGCCGGCTCCAGGTGCAGATCCTGCGGGGCTGGGCCGAGGAGACCCTGGGGGGGTCTTACGGTGGGGGCGAGGTGGGAAATCCCGAGGAAGTAAGCGTGCTGCGCAAGCTACAGGAGGCGCTGGGGGAGATATAGAGCCTAGCCGAAAGCCTCAGCAGGTCCCCCCCCCCGGATGAGCTCTCTAATTGCGGCGTTCGGGCAAAAGTGAGGTGCGCGGCTGAGGCACCTCGCCGCGCCGCACCTCCAGCACCCCCTCCACCTGGTAGACCTTGCGGATCAGCTCCTGCAATTGGCCCGAGTCCTGCACGTCGATCCAGAAGGTCTCGATGGCCCAGTTGTCGGCGGTGTGAGTGGTGGAACTGCGGATATTGGCCCCGATGTCGCTGATGGTCTTGGAGATGTCGGAAAGCAAGTACTTGCGGTCGTTAGAGCGCACCACCAGTTGCACGGTGAAGACCTGCTCCTCGGCCAGGTCCCACTCCACCGGCAGCAGCCGCTCCGGATCGGAGGCCATCTGTTCGGCGATATTGGGGCAGTCGGCCTTGTGCACCGACACCCCCCGGCCCCGGGTGATCAGCCCCAGGACCGGATCACCGGGGGCCGGGCTGCAGCAGCGGGCGAACTGGATCATCATGTTGTCCAGGCCCTGGATGCGGATGCCGCGCTTGTCCTGGATCTGGGGCGGGGTGTGGCGCCGGGGCTGCTGGGGCAGCAGGCGGTTAACCACCCGGTTGACCGACAGGTCCCCCTGGCCGATGGCGGCCAGCACCTGCTCCCCGTCCAGCAGGGAGAATTCGCGGGCCAGCCGCTCCAGGCTCTCCGCCGGCAAAGGCTGGCGGTAGCGCTTAAGCTCACGCTCCAGCATCTCCTGCCCCAGGCGGACGCTGTGGGCGTGCTGCTCCTCCTTGAGCCAGTGCTGGATGCGGTTGCGGGCCTTGGTGGTCTTAACCAACTCCAGCCAGGCTTGCCGGGGCTTCTGCTGCGGCGAGGTGAAGATCTGCACCGCGTCGCCGCTCTTTAGTTCGGTGCCCAGGGGCACGATCTGGCCGTTCACCTTGGCCGCCAGGCAGTGCAGCCCGATGTCGGTGTGGACGGCAAAGGCGAAGTCGATGGGCACCGCCCCCTTGGGCAACTGGAAGAGCTTGCCCTTGGGGGTGAAGACAAAGATCTCGTCCTGAAAAAGCTCGATCTTGAGGTTCTCCATGAACTCCTTGGGATCGGTGGCCTCCCGCTGCCAGTCCATCACCTGGCGCAGCCAGTGGATGTGCTGGTCCAGGTCGGTGGCGTCCCGCTGGCCGGCCTTGTAGCGCCAGTGGGCGGCGATGCCGATCTCGGCGGTATGGTGCATCTCCCAGGTGCGGATCTGGATTTCCACCGGGATGCCCCGTGGCCCGATCACCGAGGTGTGGAGCGACTGGTACATGTTGCTCTTGGGGGTGGCGATGTAGTCTTTAAAGCGGCCCGGCACCGGATGGTACAGAGTGTGGACCAGGCCCAGGGTGTGGTAACACTCGCGCACCGTGTTGACGGTGATGCGCACCGCCAACAAATCGTAGATCTCCTGGAAGGGCCGGCCCCGCGACTTCATCTTGTTGTAGATGCTGTAGAAGTTCTTGGGCCGGCCGGTGATCTCCGCCTCGATGCCCCCCTGGCTCAGCTCCTCCTCGATGGGCGTCTTGAACTCCTCCAGATACGCTTCCCGCTCCCGGCGCTTCATCGCTACCTTCTCGCGCAGCTCGCGGTACACCTCCGGCTCCAGGTGCTTGAGGCTGAGGTCCTCCAACTCCCAGCGCATCCGCGCCAGGCCCAGCCGGTGGGCCAGGGGGGCATAGACCTCCAGGGTCTCCCGGGCGATGCGCCGCTGCGTTTCCGCCTCCATCGCCCCCAGGGTGCGCATGTTGTGCAGGCGGTCGGCGAATTTGATCAGGATCACCCGGATGTCCTCGACCATGGAGAGCAGCATCTTGCGGTAGGTCTCGGCCTGGCGGGTCTCGTGGCTCTCATAGGTGAGGCGGTCGATCTTAGTGACCCCGTCAATGAGGCCGGCGATCTTGGGGCCGAACTCCCCGCTGACCAGGGCGAAGGTGGCGGCGGTGTCTTCAAGCACGTCGTGCAGGAGGCCGGCGGCCACGGTCATCGAGTCCAGGCGCAACTGGATGAGGATGCGGGCCACCTCGACGCAGTGGTTGAGATAGGGCTCCCTGGACCGGCGGGTCTGCCCGGCGTGGTGGTCCTCGGCAAAGTGGAAGGCCCGGGCGATCAGCCCGCAATCGACCTGGTCGTTGCAAGAGCCCAGCTCGATGAGCAGCATCTGCAACTGCAGTTTGTCCCGCGCCTGCTCCAGATAGAAATCCAGGCGGTCGGCCGGGACCAGGGCGGTCTGGGGAAGGGAGGTGGAGGGTTCGCTCATCGTTGCGCCAGGGATTTTTGGTTAAACCTGAATATACTCAAAACCCCGCCGAACTGGAAACAATTTTAACTGCCGCAGCGAGTTAGAGAGGTACTCCCACGCGGCGGGGAGATGGCCCCGGAGGCATCTCTTGGGGAGTGGTGGGGGATCGGGTAGCGGAGCTTCGCGAGCGAGGGAGAAGGGCGCGCCTTGGAAGAGGCCGGAGTGGGTCTTTACCCAACGCTACCTTTCCTGGATTCCGTACCCGAAGATCGAATGCCCGATCCGGGCCACCGGCTCGTAGGCGAGCAGCCAGTTGAGCAACCCCTTGCCCCGGCCGTACCCGTCCAAATACACCCTCACCAGGTTGGTGGCGCTGATGGCGATGGTCCCGGTCGTGGGCAGCACGGCCCGGGCCCCGAGTGGGGCCGGCAGGTGGAAGCTGGGCAACCACTCGTACTCCAGCCCGTACAGGGCCGGGTCTACGGTGCCAAAATAGCTCAGCTTGACGCGGCCGATCCCCCGCTCGTCCAGGTACTCCTTCAGGCCCTTGAGATCCTGGCCCCAGTCCAGGTTCGAGTCCACCAGGTAGTGGTACCTCTGGTCCGGGCCGCCCACCAGCTCGTTGAAAAAGGCTAAATGGTCTGGGTGGTGGCGCAGGGTGCCCATCCCGTGCCATAGACACAGGCCCAGCAGAAGCCAGGCGCCCCTCCCCCCAGCCCCTCCAGACCGCGGCGGCTACCCTGCCGGCCAGCAGGAACACGAAAGGATAGACCGGCAGCAGGTAGCGCAGGCCGATATCCTTGCCCCCGACAACAGAAAGACCCAAAAGCAGCAGAGGTGGGCGACAAATTAACCCCAACTCCCTCACTGTCCTCGCTCGCGCAGACCCAGCCACAGCCCCCAGGACCAGCAGGCGCACCGGGGTCTTGATCAGCAGGGCCACCGGGTAACAATACCACCAGCCCTTGCTCGAATACTCCCCCATCAAATACGCCTCGCCGCCGTCCAGGTCCGCCAATTGGGAGCGCAGGGTGAGTGAATAGGGTTCCGCCGAGAACCCGTAACCCCCACGACACCAGCCCCGCTTCCAGCAGAGTCCCCAGGTACAACAGGGCCCCCTGGCCCGGCAGGAGCACCAGCCCCGAGAGTTTGCTGCCCAGGGCCAGGCCCATGGCCCCCCCGGCGGTAGCCAGCCGCCCAGCAAAAGGGGCCAGCACCAGTAGGTAAAAGGCGTATACGGCCAGGGCAAAGGTGGCGGCAAAGGAGAAATCGGTGTTGATCAGGTAGGCATGAGTCGGGGTGTTGGGGCAGAAGGCCAGCAGGAAAACCGCCAGCACCCCCCCGCCGGCTGGTCCAGCCATGAAGCGCCCAGGCCAGCAGGAGGTAGAGGAGCAGGGAGGCGGCCCCGCAAAAAAAAGCCGCTTCCCATGATAGGCGGGGTCGAAGAGCGGGGTTTTGCCCCGCCGCATGTCGGCCGAGCGCAGGAAATCCAGATCATCCCTCAGGCCCGCACGGTCGGTAGTGCCAGGGGGACTAATCCGCCGTATAGAAGAAGACCGGCAAACTGTGCAGGTAGAAGGCCAGGGGCGGGTGGGAGCAGGCGGCCGGCATGTCCCAGCAGCCGGTCTTCAGCCGGTAGCCCCCCAGACCGAGGTCCCCAGCCTCGTCCCCCGGGTGGGGGATTTCCGCCAGGCCGTGTGCAGGAGCAGGGGGGCGCCAGCCGCCACCGGCGGCCAGGCGCTGAGCCGGGTCTTCAAGCCTACCCGGATTCCTCAACGGGGAAGGGGGACTGGGGCGCGTCGATCCCCTTCTCCTTGAACTTGGTGAGCAGGTTGCGGATACCCTGCTGGAGGCGGCCAATGCTGTGGTTCAGCACCATCCGCTGGCCCTTGAGCTCGGCCTCCTCGTCGTTGAACTTCTGCGCTCCCATGCGGGCGTCGCCCAGGGCGATGCTCTTTTAGGAGACCAGTTTTTTGAATCGAAGGATCTTGTTGAAGCAGACTTGCTGCACCAGGAGCCCTATACCGACGAAGACCACCATCGCGATCCACCAATAAATAAACAGCTACCGGCAGGGCGATTCAGTGCATTTCCGAAACCAGCAGGGTCTCCCGGCCCTGGCTGCCTTTGGAGTTGACGTAGGACTTGAAGGTCTGGACCTTGGCCAGCAGTTCCTGGCTGGACTGTTCCAGGTTGGCCTCAATCTGTTCGACCACCTTCACCACCGCGCTTTTGTGGATGAAACCCAGGCTGTCAAGCCAGGTGCGGCCCTCCGGGGTGTTCATCAACCAGCTCTCGACGGCTTGCTGCAATTCCCCTGGATCGCTAATGTAGTAGAATCTGCCGAGGATGCCGTCCACCCCGCTAACGAACTTGAGGTTCTCGGCAATGGTCTCGCTCAGTGTCTTGGCCAAGGCAGTGGCTCCTATCTGACGGAAGTGTAGAAAAAATAATCCCAAATGTCAAGAGTGGAAGCACCTGCTTCCCCCAGGCAAACCCTGACCCGGGCCGACTGGCTCCTGGCCGCGGCCCTGATGCTGCTTTGCCTGGGGTCCTGGGCCGCCCTGGGCCGGCGCCCGCCCGGCACCCTTCTGGTGATCGACAGCCCCGGCCAGTCCCTTCGCCTGCCCCTCGCCGGCAACCAGGTGCTCTTCCCGGAAGGCCCGCTGGGGGCAAGCCGGGTCGAGGTGCAGGGCGGCCGGGCGCGTTTCGCCGCCTCCCCCTGCCCCGAACAGCGCTGCGTGCTCCAGGGCTGGATACACCGTCAGGGGGAAACGGCCGCCTGCCTGCCCAACCGGGTGGTGCTTCGCCTCGAAGGGAGCGGGGCCTTGGACGCGCTCAGCCGATGAGTACGCCCGGGCCCCGCCAACTTGCCCGGCTGGGGCTCCTCACCGGCGCGGCCCTCGCCCTCTACATTTTTGAGCAGTGGGTCCCCCGTCCCCTGCCCTGGATGAGGCCGGGCCTGGCCAACCTGGCAGTGCTCCTGGCCCTGCTGGTGCAGGGCCCCGCCCCCGCCCTGGCCGTGCAATTGACCAAGTGGCTGGTGGGCAGCCTGCTGACCGGCAGCCTGGGCGGCCCGGCCTTTGTCATCGCCGGGGTCGCCGGGTCGGGCAGTTGGGCCGCCATGTCCCTGACCCGGCGCTGGGCCGGCCGCCTCTTTGGCCCCCTGGGCCTGAGCCTGATCGGGGCCACTGCCCACCAGCTCCTCCAGTTGGCCACCGCCGGTCTTTTCGTCCACCAGTTGGGGCTGCTCTTCCTGCTGCCCCTCGCCCTGCTGAGCGCCCTGTTCAGCGGCGCCTTCATCGGCCTTTTGGGTGGGGCCGCGCTCAAAAAGCTGGCCGCCAACGGCTGGCTGCCAGCGGCTCCTATTGCTGGAAGTGCCTGATAACCCTACTTTTTTGCGCATTTTCACCCCAACCCGGACCCCTTGATGGCCGCACCCGCCCTGGGCCCTCTCCCACGCACCTCCTCCCCTTCCCCTTGGACGTTCCGGAGTCTGGGGCTGGGGGCCTTCTTCTCTCTGTGCATCGCCGTGGGCGACCCGTACGGCAACATGGTAATCCGCGGCTCGTACATGGGCCTGGATTTTGGCACTCCGGGGGCGCTTTTTCTGTTCTTCCTGCTGGTGGGCCTCCTCAACCACCTGCTGCAGTTGCGGCGCGAGGAGTTGCTGGTGGTCTACATAATGATGATCGCCGCCTCGGCCATTCCCACCATGGGGTTTTCCGAATATCTGTTGACCATCATCAGCGGCTTCCAATACTACGCGTCCCCCGAGAACGAATGGGCCCTGCTCATCCATCCCCACGTCCCCGCCTGGATGGTGCCCCAGGACCCAGAGGCCATCAAGTGGTTTTTCGAGGGGGCCCCCAAGGGCCAGGGGGTGCCCTGGGGCGTCTGGCTGGGGCCCTTGGTCTGCTGGATGGTCCTGGCCCTGGCCCTGTATTTGGTGATGATCTCCACCATGGTGATTCTGCGCAGACAGTGGGTGGAGCAGGAGCGCCTGGTCTACCCCATCGCCCAGGTGCCCCTGGAGATGGTGGCCCAGGGGGGGAGCCGCCCCTTCTTCCGCAACCCCGCGATGTGGGCCGGTTTCGCCCTGCCGGCGGTGGTCAGCAGCCTCAACGGCCTGCATGCGTATTTCAACTTTATACCCGGCCTGCAACTGGTCTCCTGGGCCCCCATCCTGCGAAATACCCTCAACCTCGAATTCCGCCTCAGCTTCCCCATGCTCGGCTTCTCCTACCTGATCAACCTCGACATCGCTTTCAGCCTGTGGTTCTTCAACACCCTGGCCAAGCTGCTGCGCGGGACCTTCAACATCCTGGGCGTCTCCAGTACCGAGAAGCTGGGCATCTACGGGGCCGCCAGCGAGCCGGTGCTGGCCCACCAGGGACAGGGGGCGATGGTCATGCTGGTGCTCTTTGGCCTGTGGGTAGCCCGCGGCCATCTGCGCCAGGTCTTCCGCAAGGCGTTCAGGGGCGAGGGACCAGCGGACGACAGCGGCGAAATCCTCTCCTACCGAGCCGCGGTGTACAGTTGGCTGGGCGGGGTGCTGGTGCTTACCTGCTGGCTCTGGCTCTCGGGCCTGCCCCTGTGGGCCGCCTTCCTCACCCTGCTGACCGCCTTGCTCATCTTCGTCGGCCTAACCAGGGTGGTGGTGGAGGGCGGGGTGGCCGCCGCGGTGGGCCCAATGATCTCCTCCTCCACCGTGGTCTCGGCCTTCGGCTCCTCGGTCCTGGGCCCCCCGGGCATGGTGGGCATGGCTTTCACCTATGTCTGGGCCGCTGATATCCGTACCTTTGTCATGGCCTCCTGCGCCCACGGACTGAAGCTGGGCGAACACCTGGGCCGGCACCGGCTGCGCCCTCTTTTCTGGGCCCTGGCCCTGGCCATCGGGGTCAGCCTGCTCACCTCCCTGGCCACCATCCTGCACCTGGCCTACACCTACGGGGGCATCAACCTCAACTCCTGGTTTTTCGAAGGTGGGCCAAAAGCTCCTTTTGAGTACGCCGCAGCCAAGTTAAATTCCCCGGTAGGCCCCGACTGGGCCGGCTGGCTCCACACCCTGGTTGGCTCCGGGGTGATGGCCCTGTTGATGCTAGCCCGGCACCAGCTTTCCTGGTGGCCCCTGCACCCCATCGGGTTCCCCATCGGGGCGGTGTGGTTGATGGATGCGCTTTGGTTTAGCATCTTCCTGGCCTGGCTCATCAAGCTGGCGGTGCTTAAATACGGGGGGCCCTGGCTCTTCCGTGCCACCCGCCCTTTCTTTATCGGGCTGATCGTGGGCCAGTTCGTCGCCGCCGGCGCCTGGCTGGCCATCGACTATTTCACGGGTATGACGGACAACGTGGTGTTCTGGATCTGAACCGATGAGGAGATCTATGTCCAGGGTCGCCCTGCTGCTGGGATTACTGCTGTCGACCTGGCGCGCCGCGCCGGCGGCAGCCGAGGTCGATTACCCCGCCCTGCGCAAGCTCGCCCCGGTCGAGCAGGTGCAGCAGACCCTCGGCTACTTTGCCGGCCTGGGGTCGCGGGTAGCCGGGTACCCCGGCGCCGCCGAGGCGGCCCGCTACATCGAGGGCCAACTGCGCGGCCTGGGGCTGGACAAGGTGGTGGTGCAGGAGTACGACGTCTCCATCCCCATGGAGAAGGGAGGCCGCCTGCGCCTGGCCGACGGGGTCCAGTTCCCCCTGCACGGGCTGTGGCCCAACCTGGTCAAGACCTCCACCCTGCCCGAGGGTGGCCTGCGGGGTCAGCTTATCGACGGGGGGCGGGGCGAACTCCGCGACCTGGACGGCAAGAACATCGAGGGCAACGTAGTCCTCTTCGACTTTAACTCGGGGGACCGCTGGCTCAATACAGCCTACCTGGGCGCCACGGCAGTGCTCTTCGTCGAGCCCGACTCGACGGTGTACCTGGAGGGCGAGAAGAAATTCCTCTCCATGCCCCTCAACCTCCCCCGCTTCTGGATCTCTAAGGCCGAGGGCGAACTCCTGCGCCAGCGCCTAGCCCAGGGCCCGGTGGAGGTGCAACTCGACTACCGCATGGACTGGGAACGCCAGCCGGCCTGGAACATCCTGGGCGTGATCCCCGGCTCTGACCCCCTGCTTGAGGACGACGTGGTGGTGCTGGAGGCGTACTACGACGCCATGTCGGTGGTGCCGGCCCTAACCCCTGGGGCCGAGCAGGCCGCCTCCATCACCGCCCTGCTCGAACTGGCCCGATACTTCCGCCAGCATCCCCCCGCCCGCACCCTAATCTTCCTGGCCACCTCGGCCCACCACCTGGGCCTGCGCGGCATCGACGACTTCATCCAGCGCTACCTACGCAAGGAAGACCCCTTCATCGACCGCATGCTGATCCGCCGCGGGGTGGAGGTGGCCCTGCGGGAGGGCCTGGTGGTCAAGGAGGGGGTGCGCTACCGGGTGGGCAAGGACGAGTACCTGGGCAAGGAGGCGCTGATCCGCGCCGCGGCCGAAGGCGATACCAACCTGGTCGTCGCCATCCTGGAGCGGGCCCTGGAGGCGGGGGTGTTGGCCCAGAACGGGGGGGGGCTGAACCTGGCGAGCCGCCAGTATGCCAGCCGCGCCGAACTTTTGGAGGAGGTGCGCACCGACGAGGAGGCCAAGCTGGACCTGTACCGCGCCTGGGCCGGCCCTAAGGAGGACTCGCTGGCCATCAAGCTCTTCATCAGCCTCGACCTCTCCACCCAGACCGACGAACTGGGGGTGTGGAACAGCAACACCAGTTTCTACTACAAGCGCTACTTCGCCCCCTTCGGCAAGAACTTTATGAGCTACGCCCGGCAGATCAGCAAGGAGTTGGGCTACGTCCAGAAGGACGTGCTGGTCAACGGCATCAGCCCCGAGGGCGGCATGAGCTGGGAGACCTTCGTGCCCGGCGAGATCTCGGTCAACAGCGAGCTGGTCCTCGCCACCGGCACCCCGGCCTTGGCCTTTGTCACCGTCAACGACGCCCGCTTCCAGGCCGACACCCCACTCGACCGGCCCGCCCAGGTCAACGCCGGCAACCTGGCCAAGCAGATCCGCGCCCTGGCCGGGATGTTCCACCTGGCCTTTGAGGACCCCGAACTCTTCCCCGACTTCAAGATGCGCCTGCAGGACGAGCTGCGCACCCTCAAGGGCCGCACCATGGTCTTCCCCCGCCGCAGCATCATCCCCGACCTGCCCCGCGCCGACGCGGTGGCGGTGGTGCGCAACGGCCGCAAGAAATCCTACAAGGGGGTGCGGGGCGAGTACTACGAACTGGTGGACCTCACTGGCTCCTTTTACATCAACCGGGTCCAGGTCAACCAGGTGCAGATTGAGGGCTACTACCTCGACCCGCGCAGCGGCCTGATCACCTACGCCCCCGACCGCGGGGTGCAGGGCGACAAGGTCTACCCCATGAAGATCACCATGGACTGGCGCGATAAGCAGTGGATGGTGGTGCTCTTCCCCTGCGTGGCGTACAACTTCTTCGACATCGTCGATCCGCGCTATCTGACCAAGCTCAACACCATCAGCATCTTCGACGAGACCAACAGCCCCCCGGTGGAGTTCGGCTACACCATCGGCGAGGGGCCCTCAGCCCAGGACGAGCCGGTGGGGGTGCTCTTTGCCCGGCCCAACACCCGGATCAAGATGGGCCTGGGCGCCGGCCTTTTAGGCTTCCGCTACCTGCTGCTTAACGTCACCAGCGCCGAGGACAAGGAAAAGGCACTGGGCGAGGGTTTCGCCATCGAGCCGGGCACCTCCTTCGCCCGCACCTCCTTCCTGGCCGCCCGCGACGTGTGGTCCCTCGACGAGGCCCGGATGCAGGAGTTGCGCGGCTTCGCCATCGAAAACCACCGCCTCAACGACCTGCACGGCCGGGCCAAGGTGGAACTGGACGCCGCCGCCGAGGCAATGCGGGGCCAGCACTGGGAGGCCTTCGTGCGCCACACCCGCGCCGCCATCGGCCTGGAGTCTCGGGCCTACCCGGACGTGCGCTCCACCCAGGACGACGTCATCCAGGGCATCATCTTCTTCATGGCCCTGGTCATCCCCTGCGCCTTCTTCACCGAGCGGCTCCTGATCACCGCCGCCACCATCAAGAACCAGATCCTCGGCTTCGTCGGAGTCTTTATCGCCATCTGGATCGTCCTCTGGCTGGTCCACCCAGCCTTCCAGCTCTCAAATCCCTTTGTCATCCTGCTGGCCTTCGTCATCCTGGCCCTGGCGGTGATGGTGATGTGGCTAATCTCGGGCCGCTTCAACGAACAGATGAAGAAGCTGCGCACCGAGGTGGCGGTGATCTACGACACCGACGTCAGCCGCTCCAGCGCCTCGCTGACCGCCTTCCAGTTGGGAATCTCCAACATGAAGCGCCGCAAGCTGCGCACCGCCCTGACCTTCATCACCCTGCTGCTCTTGACCTTCACGGTGCTCTCCTTCACCTCCATCCGCACCTCCCTGCGCTTCAACCAGATCCAGCGCGACAACGAGGGCCTGTACTCAGGGCTGCTCATCCGCTCCAAAGCCTGGAACCCCCAGGAGGAGTCGGTCCTCCACTACGCCCGCAGCAATTTCGGCCCCATCGCCACCGTGGCCCCCCGGTCCTGGTACAACAACAAGGCCAAGGCCCACATCAAGATGAAGCACGGCGAGGCCACCCATAACGCCCTGGGCGTGCTGGGCCTCACCCCGCAGGAGAAGGAGGTCACCGGCCTGGATCGGGCCCTGGTGGCGGGCCGATGGTTCGAGCCGGGGGACGAGAAGGTCTGCATCCTGCCCAACGACATGGTCACCGCCGACAAGCTCAATATCCCCTTGGAGCAGGTGGGCAGCGCCGAGATCCGCGTCTTTGGCGAGGTTTTCAAGGTGATCGGCGTGCTCGACTCGCGGCGCATGAAGGACCTCAAGGACCTCGACGACGAGATCATGACCCCGGCCGACTTTGCCGTCACCGGCGGCCAGGCGGTGCAGGAGTTGGCCGAGGAGGAGAACCGCGAGAAGCAGGGCCTGGAGGATACCAAGGTCTCGATCAAGCCCTTCGTCCACCTCGAACCGGCCAACGTGCTGTTCATCCCCTACACCACCCTGCGCAACATCGGCAGCGGCAACCCCCTACAATCGGTGGCCGTGCGCTTCGAGGAAGGGGTGGACGTGCGCAAGCAGATCGAGGAGTTCCTCTCCCGGCTGGCCGTCACCCTCTTCGCCGGAATGAAGGAGCCGGGGGACGAGTACATCAAGGTCTCAATCTACAGCTCGCTCGGCATGACCTCCTTCTCGGGGATGAGCAACCTCTTCATCCCCATCCTCATCGCCGCCCTTATCGTGCTCAACACCATGATGGGCAGCGTCTACGAGCGCTTCCGCGAGATCGGCATTTACTCCTCGGTGGGCCTGGCCCCCGGCCACATCGCCTGGCTCTTCATGGCCGAGTCCTGCGTCTACGCGGTGCTGGGGGTGGTGGCCGGCTACCTCACCGGCCAGATCATCGCCAAGCTGCTGATCACCCTGGGGCTCTTGAGCGGCATCACCCTCAATTATTCCTCCCTCTCGGCGGTGACTTCCAGCATCCTGGTGATGGCGGTGGTGATGCTCTCCACCGTGTACCCGGCCCGCCGGGCCTCGCAATTGGCGGTGCCCGACGTCACCCGAAAGTGGAAGCTGCCCCCGCCGGAGGGGGACGAGTGGAACTTCGAGTTCCCCTTCACCGTCAGCGGCCACGAGGTCAAGGGCCTGTGTGCCTTCCTCATCGGCTACTTCGACTCCTACAGCGAGGAGTCCATCGGCACCTTCTACACCGACGGGGCCCACCTCAAGGGCTTCGACTCGCCCAATGGCCAGGGGTACTCCATCGACATGAACATCTGGCTGGCCCCCTTCGACCTGGGGGTGAGTCAACACGTGGTGCTGCGGGCCGTGCCCGAGGCGCAGCACAACATCTACGACGTCACCTTGCAACTGAAGCGGCTCAGCGGCGAGGACGCCTCGTGGCGGCGGGTGAACCAGCGCTTCATGAACGTGATCCGCAAGCAGTTCCTCATCTGGCGCACCGTGGACGGGGCGGCCAAGGAAAACTACGGCAAGGAAGCCGACGGGCTGTTGCAGGGCGCGCCGGCGGCGCGGGCCTAAGCACAGGGCCACAAGGCCAATAGGGAGGTAGCTGGTGACAGAGAAGAAAAAGCGCAATCCCAACCAGGAAATCGAAGACTATCGCGGCCTGATGGAGGCCCCGACTACCTTCGAGGACGGGTTCACCATCAAGGCCGTGCTCGGGGTGCTCTTCGTCGCCTTCATCATGGTACCCGGCAACATGTACCTGAATCTGATGATCGGCGGGTCCCTGGGGGCGGCGGCTGAGTGGGTGACCATCATCCTCTTTGCTGAGATCACCAAGCGCTCTTTCACCACCCTGCGGCGTCAGGAGGTGTACCTGCTCTACTACGTGGCCTCCTCGGTGATCTCCACCGGCGCCTTCGAGGGCCTGCTCTACAATCAGTATCTGGTGCAGTCGCCGGCGGCCAAGCAGTTCGGCATCACCAAGCTCATCCCCACCTGGGTAGTGCCCCAGCCCGACTCCGAGGCCATCCTCCAGCGCACCTTCCTGCACCGCGACTGGCTAGTCCCCATCCTCCTGCTGATCGCCGGCATGGTCATCTCCCGGGTCTCGTGGTTCACCGGGGCCTATGCCCTTTTCCGCCTCAACTCCGACTACGAGCGGCTACCCTTCCCCTTCGCCCCGATCGCCGCCCACGGGGCCACCGCCCTAGCCGAGAACACCCAGGGCACCGAGACCTGGCGCTGGCGCGTCTTCTCGGCCGGGTCGATGATCGGCATGGTCTTCGGCGCCATCTACGTGGCCCTGCCGGCCATCACCGGGGCCCTGCTCACCGAGCCGATCAAGCTCATCCCCATCCCCTTCGTCGATTTCACACCCGTTACCGGCAATTTTATCCCCGCCACCCCCCTGGGCTTCACTGCCCACCTGGGGGCCATCTTTGGTGGGATGGTCGCCCCTTTCTGGGGGGTAGTGGGCACCTTCCTGGGGGTGGTGCTCACCGCGGTGGCCAACCCCCTCCTCTACCACTTCGGCTACCTCAAGCTCTGGCACCAAGGCATGGGCACCATCGAGACCATCTTCGTCAACAGCATCGACTTCTGGATGAGCTTCGGCATAGGCACCACCATCGCCGTGGCCATCATCGGTATCTACCAGGTGATCCAGAGCATGCGCAGCCACCAGGCCGCTGCCACCGGCCGGGAGCACGGCACGGCCCCGCCACCGGGACGCGGTGACTTCCCCATCTGGATCGCCCTGGCCCTCTTCTCCCTGGCCACCGCAGCGCTAATCGCCATCTCGGCCTTCCTGCTGCCCGAGTTCTCTCGCTTCATCTGGTTCTTCCTCTTCTTCGGTTTCATCTTCACCCCCATCCAGTCCTTCGTCAACGCCCGCCTGGTGGGGCTGGTGGGCCAGACGGTTGAGTTGCCCTACGTGCGCGAGGCCACCATCATCCTCTCCGGGTACCGCGGGGTGGACATCTGGTTCATCCCCTTCCCCCTGGGCAATTACGGGGCCTCCACCCAGCGCTTCCGCGAGATCGAGCTGACCGGCACCAAGTTCACCAGCATCCTCCGCGCCGAGATCTTCATGGTGCCCATCATCCTCTTCACCAACTTCATCTACGGCTCCTACATCTGGAAGCTGGCCCCCATCCCCTCGGCCTCCTACCCCTACGCTCAGTTGCTGTGGCGCCTGCAAGCCTACAACCAATGCCTGGCCCTCACCGGCACCATGAAGAGCGAACTGGAGGTCTCCGGGCAGGACGCCCACTGGGTGCCCTCCAACCTGATCGAGAACCAGTGGTGGTTCTGGCGGGCCCGCCTGGTGGACCAGGAATGGCTCGACAGCGAGGGCAAGCGCGGCCAGGCCGGCGCCTGGACCCCGGCCCAGACCTTCTTCACCCGCTTCGACACCCCCGCCGACGCCCCCATCCCCCAGCACGCCCCGGTGCCCCCCACCGGGGAGGGAAGCAGCGCCCAGGTCGAACTGCCGGCCCTGGCCCTGAGCGGGGCCACCGGCGACACGGTGATTCGCGAGCCCCGCCCCGCCCTGCGGGCCGAAGCCCTTGGGGGGGTGCCCGCCGGTTTCACCTTCTACTTTGAGGTGGACACCGACCCCCATTTCACCAGCCCCTGGATTCAGCACTCCACCGACCAGCCCTGGCTCTTCCGCGCCCTCAAGCCCAATATCATCGGCGTCGGCGCCGCCTTCGGCTTGGTCAGCTACGCCCTCTTGTCGATTTTCGGGCTGCCCATCCTGTTGATCTTCGGCTTCGTGCGCGCCCTGGCCTCCATCCCCCACTTTGTGGTCACCGAGATCATCGGGGCCCTGCTGGCCCGCTATTACTTTTGGAAGAAGTACGGCAAACAGCAGTGGCTCCAGTATGCCCCTATCCTGGCGGTGGGCTTCGCCTGCGGCATGGCGCTGATGGGCATGGCCGCGGTGGCCGTGGCCCTGATCCAGAAATCGGTCTCGGTGCTGATCTTCTAACGCGATGGCCAAAACAGAGACGACCCTGTTCGGCTGGCAGGGCATCACCCTGCGGGTTCCTCCCGACTGGAACCTGGGCCGGGTGGACGGGGATTATAAAAGCGGCTATGCCCGGCTTGACGACGACCAGATCGTGCGCGCCGAGGTCGAGTGGCGGGAGGGCGCCAAGCGCCAGCTCTCCGTCGAACAACTGGTGGACCGCTATCTGGGGGGTCTGGAGAAGAAGGCGAAGAAAGCGGGGATGTCCTTTGCGGCTACCCGGCGGGCCCGCTTCCTTAAAGACAAGCGCTGGCTCGAAGGCAGCGAGTACGAACTCTTTATCTGGGAGGCCGACTACCGCACCTACAACCTGGCCCGCGCCTGTCCCCAGTGTGGCCGCATCGTGCTGCTACGGGTGCTTACCCGGCTCCAGGAAAAGGTCGAGGACCTGGTGGACCAGATCTTCGGCTCCCTCGAGGACCATCCCCGCCAGGGCCAGGTCTCCTGGAGCTTGTACGGGCTGCACTTCGAACTGCCGGAGGCCTTCAAACTCTCGGGCCAGGAACTCAAGTCCGGCCACCTGCAACTGAGCTTCACCCGCGACCGCCAGACCTGTCGGGTCCACCGCTTCAGCCTGGCCCACGTGCTGCTCAAGGGGGTCTCCCTGGCCGACTGGTACCAGGGCTTCTTCCGCAAGCAGTTGCGCGACTTTAAGGTCGAGGTGGCCGCCGAGGACCTGCGTGGCCACTCCGGCCTGCGGGTGCGGGGCCAGCCGCGCAGCCGCTGGCTGCAACTGATCCGCCCTCTACCCTTCCTCAACCCCAGGCCCCGCCAGTTCCAGGACACCCGGGTCTGGCGCTGCGAGGCAGCGGACAAGATCTGCATCATCGACCACCTCTACCGCAAGCGCGAGGAGGGCGAGGACCTGCCACAGAGACTGAGCGATGGGTATTTTTGCCACCAAAAGCCCCAAACTGACCCGGGAGGCGATGCTCAACTCCCGGCCCGCCCGCAATGAGCTTTTGCGCTGGGAGATCACCGAGGCCGGCGAGGCCCAGATCATCATCCAGCGCCAGGATAACTGGAAGGTGCGCCTGCTCTCCAAGGTTTTCTACATCCCCAAGGAGCGCAAGATCACCCTCGACGCCATCGGCACCGAGGTCTGGCAAATGTGCACCGGCCGCGCCACGGTGGGACAGATGATCGAGGCCCTGGCTGAGAAGTACCAACTCAACCGCAAGGAGGCCGAGGTCTCCCTGCTCTCTTACCTAAAAACCCTGGGCCAGAAACGGTTCGTCGGCTTCGCCCTCGAAGCTAACCCCGCCGCCCGCAAGAAGGGCTCGGCCAGCGGCAAGAAGTGGGGATAAAAAAAGCGCCAGATTTTCACCTGGCGCCTGCCTTCCAGCCGGTACTGGGTTATTGCAGCAACTGGAGGGCGGTCTGGGGCACGGCGTTGGCCTGGGCCAGCATCGCCGTCGCCGCCTGCGAAAGGATCTGCGCGCGGGTCATCATCGCCACCTCGTTGGCGATGTCGGCGTCGCTGATCGAGGACTCGGAATTCTGGAGGTTCTCGATCTCGTTCTCCGTGAAGGAGACGGTGAAGGCCAACCGGTTCATGACCGCGCCCAGGTCGCCGCGCACGTTGGAGACGTTGGTGATGGCCTGGTCGATTTGGCTGAGGGCCGACCGTGAGGTGTTGATTTGGCCCACCGAGGTGTTGTGCAGGTTGATAAAGGTCCCGCTGGCCCGCATGTCGGGGATGGTCGCCTCGATGCGGTTGTTGATACCGTCGTCGGGACCCACCTGGAAGGAGCCGCCCGTCCCGGCATTGATGAGAATGGTCTGGCCGTGCAGGTCCCCGTCGGTGTAGCTACCGGTGGAGTTGGTGGCGCCGTCCCCGGCCAGGGTCACGGTGATGCCGAGCCGGTCGAAGTTGGCGACCACCGAGGTCTGGCTCACCACCGTTAGGTTGGTGTCGAGGATCTGCTGCACGTTGATGGTCTGGGTCACCACCCCGTTGCCCAGGGTAATGATGCCGTCTCCGGCGGAGTCCTCGAAGGTATAGGTCCCGGCCGTGGCCCCGGAGATTTTAAGGTTTGCCACCCCGCTGGTGCCGCTGGCCGTCAGGGCGGTCGAGGCCCGGTCGATGTTGTTGCCGAAGCCGGTGAGTAACACCTGATCGTTGTAGGTCGTCGACAGGGAGACGCGGTCGATTTCCATCAGGATCTGGACGTACTCGGCCTGGATCGACTCGCGGTTCTGGTCGTTCAACGTGCTAGACGAGGACTGCACGGCCAGTTCGCGCAAGCGGATCATCATCGCGTTGATCTCGTTGAGCGACCCTTCGGCCACCTGCAGGAGATTGCTCGCCTGCTCGGCGTTGAGGATGTTCATCTTCAACCCGCTGATTTCTGCCCGCATGCCTTCGCGCACCGACAACCCGGCAGCGTCGTCCGCCGCGCGGTTCACCCTCAGACCGGAGGACAACCGCTCGAGGCGGAGGTTGAGATCCCGGTTGTTGGCATTAAGCCGCCGGCGCGTGTTGATGGCAGCGATGTTGTTGTTTATCCGTAACGGCATTAGAAACCTCCTTGTTTCTAACTGATTAAAACTTCATCCCTGGGTATTTTGTTTTATCTTTAGTCGACGGCTGCTGAACCTCTCCGGGTTCAGCACAGTATCCTATGCACACCTCCTTGGCGAAGCGGAGCATCTCCGCTCTACCTTTTTTGAGTATATCGGTATCATGTAGTATTAGTTAAATTAAATTTTGCTGTTGATTGATCTCATAATTTCATTTCTTATAGAATAACATAACTCAGCACCACTTGATATATCTACACACACTATCGACGTGATCCAGGCATTCTTTAGAAAAAACCACACCTCCGCCACCGGAGGGGCCCCGCCCAACTGGCTGGACTTCCTGGCCTGGTTGATCTCGCACCTGCTCAACCCAGCCATGGTCGCCTGGGGGGTCTTCTCGGCCTTGGTCTGGCTGAAAGGGGGGACCTGGTGGGCCGGCCTGGCCGGGATCACCTTCTACAGCGTGGTGCCGGCCACGGCACTCCTGTATCTCTACCGGACCGGTATGATCGCCGATGTTTACCTGCCCGAGCGCAGCCAGCGGGCCCGGCTGCTGCCGCTGGGGGTGGCCTGGTATTTTGCGGGATTGGTGGTGCTGTGGCTGGTGAATGCGCCGACCCCCATGCTGGGCGCCGGCAGCGCCTTCTGTGGCATGGCGCTGCTGGTCTGGCAGATCGACCGCTTCTGGAAAATCAGCATCCACGCCACCGGGGTGGGCGGCGGCCTGGGGATCGTGCTGGCCGCCGCGGGCTGGAGCCTGTGGCCCCTGTCCCTCTCCCTGCCCCTGGTGATGTGGGCCCGCCTCCGGCTCCAGGCCCACACCCCGGCCCAGGTCTGGGCCGGGGCGATCCTGGGAGGATCGGCCAGCAGCCTGCTCTTGAGCCTCTTCTTTGGCGCCTGAGCGACTCAGAGTTTGAGGCGCTTAAAGATACCCTCTGGTATATTCTTTATAATAAACATTATATAGCGCCAGAACCAGGGTGTATAGAGGATGTCTTTCCTCTTTTTATAGGCCCGCAGGACGTCGCTGGCAACCTTTTCCGGCGAGGCCACTAGGAAGAGCCCCTCCAGGCCCCTGGTCATAGGGGTATCGACAAAACCGGGTTTGACGGTCAGGACGTGAACCGGGGTGGAGGCGAGTCTGTTTCTCAGCCCCTGTAAAAACAACGATAACCCCCCTTTCGCCGCCCCGTACGCGTAGTTGCTCTGCCGGCCCCGGTCCCCCGCCACCGAGCTGATACCGATCAGCCCACCCGGCCCACCCTTCCCCTCCAAATACCCCGCCAATTCGCTAA
>Ga0194128_10000506_pt1 | contig 70844 bp, 41 predicted proteins | sample TA2KigCa65mmetaG_FD_148650 | JGI IMG/M metagenome (GOLD analysis project Ga0194128, IMG submission 148650) | Freshwater microbial communities from Lake Tanganyika, Tanzania - TA2015037 Kigoma Deep Cast 65m | ecosystem: Environmental > Aquatic > Freshwater > Lake | place: Tanzania: Lake...
ATACTGGAAGATGGAATCCTGCGGATTTCCACCACGCGGTGCATCCACCCACGGTGCAAACACCACATCACCCAGCTCATATACTGTGCCCGGCTGCCAGTAACCCTTGTTGTCGGCACGGCGAGTCTGACGGTCAGGCTCAGCAGTTGGAGCCACCGGCAGACCCGGACGCGTCGGACCGTTCGGATAAACAGGCGGCGTATACCGATAAGCGATATGAGGAGGATGTCTGGCGCCAGTGACTGACGGATCCGTGTCCGGATGCCACGTGTCAAACACACCGATCGAAGATCCCTCCGGACCCTGACCATCCGCATCCGCAAAACGCCGACCCTGATGATAGTCACCTGGCAGAGTAAACGTGTTGCCGGAAAGATCCTGCAGACGAAACAGCTCGTTATGACCCGGAGTCGTATACTTCTGCAGACGCTCGTCCCAGATCTCGACCTTCATCTCATGAACATCTGACAGCACCAGGTCTTCCATCCGACGAGCACCCCCGCGACCGGAGCCCGATGCCGTATTCGAAAATTCCTGAACCACTCCCGTCGCAATATTCAGCGTCAGCGGGTTGGTAATATTGAACGGATTTCCGTCTGGATTATTGCCCACCCCAAACACCTGATTGGTGCCAAAATTCACTGCCCGTCGCTGCGGCCAGTTGAAATTCACCGCTGATGTTTCCGCATGCAAAAACCGGCCAATAAACGCACCGTTCAGAACAGCATGCTCACGCGAAATCCCCGTGAACTGATTAAAACCAAATCGATACGCCGGATTGGCCACGGCAGGTACCGTTCGCGACTGCTCGTTGTTCAAACCCGACAAACCTGTGAACTGAACCTTGCCAGTCGCGGAAGCGGCCGTTGCGGAATAATCGAAATAGGTCCAGAAATCGTCCGACGCAACTGCGCCGGCTGACGTCTGCACAGAAAAGTTACCACTGCCCGCTGAAAAGTAGTCCTGGCCACGACTGGTCATCGGCTGCTCGTCCAGCTCACGACCCGCAACCGGCAACGGCTGACGCAGCAGCATCAGACGACGATACAGATTGCCGTTCCGCACAAAGTAACAGACTTCAGCAGCCGTCGAACTGCCTGTGTTGTTCACCGTCAAACTGCTGTCGTCCGCTTCCGGCTGATTCGGATTTACAGAAAGACTGGTGGAAGTGTTCCCCGAAGGATCATTCAACAGCACAGCCCTGCCGTAATACTGCGAACTGTCCGTGTCCTCCTGCAGCATGTCTGCACTGACAGTGAACTGCACCAGATCGTCCTGACCGCTGTATGCATCGTTCGTCGAAATGTACAGGTAGCCGGCCCGATTGCCAAAAGGAGTCGGTGATGTGGCCGTGTTTTCATTCGGATAAAACGGCAGCGGATAACGGTTCGTGCGGTGCGAAAAATCGCCCTTGATCAGCGTCGTTAATGCCCGGGCCTTCTGGTCATGACTGGAAATGCCCCGCTGAGTACTGACGCTGCCCGATGCCATCGAAAATATCGACGCAAACAGACTCATCATCAGCAGCACCAGCGCCACCGACACCAGCATCTCCACCAGCGTAAAGCCGGTCCGCTGCTGCCACCCCGCACTGTTTCCAGATTGGTGCCTCATCAGTTCTCCCCCGCCTGCAATGTCGCCGGCAGACTCAGTGATCCCATCGGATACACATCCACCACGCCCGGCAAAAACATGGCACCGGAATACACAGCCGAACTGCCGCCAGTGGGGAACGATCCAGCATTCGCCACCACCTCAGACTCCAGCGTCAGCCGATACTTGTAGGCGGCCCAGAAACCCGCTTCACTGGTCGGAATCAGACCAGCCGTCGGCCTGGTTTCATGGTTCGTAATCCGATACCAGCGAGCATTCAGGGCGTCAAATACGTAAGCACCACGCTTCAAAACCGGCTCCGTACCGTCCGCCGCGTCGTTCACACCCACCAGCCCCAGACCGGCCTGAAAACTGGCCGGAAAAATCCGCTCGTCCAAAGGCTTGATCCCCGTGTGATAGCGAATCACCACGTCCACCCCGCGCGCCTGACCGTCACTGCCACGACGCACCGTCAACAGCCACGAAAAGTCAGCATCACGAACCGTCCGCAAAATCACTCGCCCCACCTTGCCCAGAAACTCCGCCGGCAAACTGCGAATGTCACTGAAACCGTTCCCGTTGTAATCCACCGGATTGTTCCCCTGGTCGTCATACTCGGACCAGTAACACTTCAAAGTGGCAGCGTCCGTCTTCGTCAGCGGAAACGTCTGACTAAAACGACCGTCTTCCGAAAACAATGTAATCTCAGCAATCTCCGGGTCCGGGATCAGACCACCGGGCCGAGTCGATGCAGACGTCGGTACCGCCACCAGGTCGTCCGGCAGCACCGAATCCACCAGCCTGACACCCACCGGATAACTCACGTTGTTCACACTGGTAAGCAACACCTCAGCCGCACTGCTGTCCAGCTGAATCGTTCGCCCGTCACCCAGCCGCGACAGCTTCGCCGCCAGAAACTGCAGCGATGCCAACTGATCAGCACTGAGCCCCGATGAGGCAATGTTGCCCTCAAGATTGCCCATAAACTTCGACAGCACTCCGCCGTCATAACGCCGCAAAATGACTCGATTACCGGCAGCATTCAGGAAACCCGGGGCTGTCCCGTCGTTGCCAAACGCCCGAGCAATCAAATCGTCGTTGCGGTCCACTGTGCCGTCACCAGTGCTGTCCATACTGAACAAACCGTGATAGCCAAACGGGTCCACCAGATAGTTCCTGGTACCAGCTGACAGAAAGTGCTCAGCCAGTGCCTTCTGCTTCTGCACCGTCGTCAACGACAGGTCATAGTTGCCGTCCGGGTCGAAGACCAGTCGCGGGTTCTGGCGAACCTGAGTCTCTGCGTTGTACTTCAGAATCGCAGCGTTCGTCAGCTGCGTCGACTGAGCGCTGCGGAGCACCGAAATGGGAAACAACACCATCACCGACGAAATGCCAATGCTCATGATCATCAGAGACATCAGCACTTCAGTCAGAGTCACGCCCGCAGGCAAAGCTGAGCCGGCTGAAAACAACCCGCCCGGCCGCAATATTCTGTCTGTTGTCTGTGTAAGACGCTTCACTTCGCAGTCTCCCCCGTTTCCGCAAAGAAGTACGGATCGTCCGCAAATCCGTTCGGCGGATTACTGCCCGATGAATCGCCGTCAGCGGCGTTCACCAGATGAATTGAAACACTGCCGGTCTGACCGGAAACTGTCACCACACGACGATCCCGCACGTTGTACGGCTCACCGGCTGCACCCAGAGCAGCAGCCCAGGCCACACCGCCCGGATCAATCGAATCCGCCGGTATGAACTTCAAACCACCGCTGGCACTCTGCAGACTGGCATTCAACAGATCCGCAGCCTTCGCCGGATCAGAATCCAGCGACTTCAGAAACTCTTCCTTCAACAGCACCGAATCCTCTCGATCACAGACATACAGATGCAGCACACCACCCGATGCTGCATCACCCATCAGACTGCCACGAGGCGAATACACGAGGTCAATGTACTGCGAATACAGCGAGTTGCCCGTTCCGCCCCCGGTCAGCGTCGACGACGGACGCCAGGGATCCGGAATCCGCGAACCATCCAGATCAATCACAGTCCCCTCGGGCAATGATGCCGGCTCGCCCGGCAGAATCCGCGGTGCCAGCTGGATCTCATAGTTCTCCGGACCGCCCGACTCAAAGGCCTGCGATCGCTCAACAGGAGTATTCCCAGGGTCACGGTAGGGAATGCCCAGCACGAGGATCTGAGTCGTGGGGGGAGCCTGCGTCACATCGATCAGTCGTGTATTAACCGGATACCAGCTGCCGCCAGGACCCTGCGGTATCCGAATTCGCATGCCGTCAAATAACAAGCCCCGTCGCTTCAGTTCCCACCACGCCGTACCATCACCCACCACCATCCAGACGCTCCGCGGATCATCCGCAACACCGTCCTGATTAATGTCCACATTACCGCCACCAGTGTTCGTGCGACCGTCCAGCTCCGGATCCCAGCGCCGCAGCTGCACCACACCGTCACTCCACGATTCCGAAGGATCAATGTAAACCATGGAACTGACGGTGCGCGGATTGTTCGTGTCCAGAAACAAACGCACTCCGCGAGGAGCACGGGCATAAATGGCACGGTCCCTGGCACCGGCAAGGAATGACTGAATCTGAGCCGCAGCCGCTGTGACACGATCCCCGTCCCGAGTAAACCGGACGGTCATCAGTGTCATTGTCAGCAACACCACCAAAATCCCGACCACAATCAGGATCTCAATCAGCGTGTAGCCACCCCGCAGACGCTCAGACCGCAGCAGACGATAGCGTTTCATCGACGTGCTCCTGCAGAACGATTGCGATTGGTGATGTTGTCCGTGAACGAATCACGAACAGATCCCACACTGGATTTCAGCTGAGCCAGATTGCCGAAATTGCCGCCACTGTCGTCCGTCGGTTCCAGCAGACCCAGTTCTTCATCAGCACCCGCAGAGATCACCAACGGGGTATGCCAGGTGTCAGGAGTGTGATAGTTGGTTTCATTGAACTCCTTCGCAAACACAGGCTTCCCATTCGTCCCGTTCAATCGCTCCAGCTCACTATACAGCCGACCCACCGGATCATCCGGATCCGTCAGCAGCAGATCACGAGGCAAAGCACCGTTCGGCAGTGTCAGAGGAGGCGGTGACAGGCCGCGAATCAACAGGCCGGCCGTCTCACGGTTATCCGGTTTAATAAATCGCAGATCAGTCGCATCTGCAGGATCCGTCAAATCCGGCTGAAATGGGGTGGGTGGATCCATGCAGATCAGGCGAGTCGGCCAGCGGTAAAACCGCAGCGGCTGCCCCCACGCATCAATGAACTCGGGCAATCCGTCTTCGTCCGTGTCAGCCACCTCACGCTCATTGAAGCGATCATTGTCCACTGCACCAACACCATACGAAGCCGCTGCCGTCAGCGCAAAATACAGCAGCTCGGCACTTTCAGTCGCGTTGTCGTGCTTTGCCCAGTTGCTGGTCACACGACCCAGCACCTGAGCATCCGTGGGATTTGGTGTGCCTTCCGCGATGAGCTGATCGCGAGCATACGGGGCAGCGATGGCAATGAACACACTGTCAGCCATGCCAGGCACTTTTGGCGATGTCGTTGCATGCTCTTCAATATAACGCTCAGCCATCCGCTGCGGAAATTCAAAACGAAATGATCGTTTCTTCGCCAGAATCTCGATCACTTCATCCCGCACACCATGAATGTTCTGCTGTGCCAGCTTCAGCCTGACAATGTTGGCAGCGGCATCGGCTCGAGCACCCTTAAAGGCTCGATTGAACGCATCTATTCGCTGCTGCAACACCCCGTCAATCTTCCGAATCGTCGCAGCCGTCGCCTCAGACTCCGCCTGCGTCGTCAGGCCGTACATCACAGAAAATGTCAGACTCATCAGACAGGCAATGATGCCAATGACGATCATCAGCTCCACAAGCGTAAACGCTCGGCGATCCGCTCCGGTTGTCCGAAAAGATGTCATACTGAACACCAGCATCCGGAAAGAAAACACAACAACCGACACCCACAAAACACATCATCAGGGAGCCAGCTGACCACCAGAGAAATTTGTGATATTGTCCAGCTCTCGTTTTCTAAGCTCATCCTTCTCACCCGCGGTCTTCAGCATTTCTGCATCGATAAAAACCCCACCCCTGCCGTAATAGCCGTCAATTCCGGGTGAAATAATCTGATACCCGTTGTTTCTGTGCGCCTGCGGAGGCGATGCAGTTTTCAGGTAGACCGACTGGAGATCGTCTCCACTACCAAGAACGTCGTAGTCATCCTTCTTCTGAGGATCATTCGTACGCACGTAGTTCCTGCCCTGACTGGAAAGGTACAAATACGGTGTCTTTTGCCCAGGCAGGCTATCCATGTACTCGAGCCACCCATCATTATCCACATCCGTAAATCGCTCGTTCGCGAATTCAAAGAACGGACCTTCACGATTGGTGCCCAAAAGCTGCCACGGCTTAGTCGGGTCTTTCGAGAAGCCGTTCACAGTCGGCACGCTCTGCGACAACTTCGGGACACCCCCCAAAAAGAACACCAGACACTCAGCACCGTTCAGATGGAAATCCTTTGCCCCATTCGCCAGTCCACCATTTGTATTGAAATTGAACTGCGGCCAGATCGCTCGCACTTTGGATCGGTCGGCTGCCGGCCACTTTGATGCATCACCGGCCGGAGGAATATAGAGGCTGCTGGGAGGTTCCACGTTGTAGACGGATTTGAACTTGGCGATGGCGCTGTCCAGCTGAGTAATGTCGCTGGTGACCTGAGCCACCTGCGCCCGTGCTCGAGCACCCGCTATCGCCGGCAAAATCAAGGCCATCAAAATGGCGATAATCGTAATCGCCACCAGCAGCTCAATCAGCGAAAAACCGCCCCGCGCCGATTCGCGATCAGATACCGAATTCGCCGAAATCCGCCGTCGCATCGCTGACTCCCTCACAAACTCACTCTCGCTCTCGAACAATCTCACACCACTTCCGCAGCTCGGGCTTTCCAGCCCGAGCACACTCCTTCATATTCCTGCTCGAGCTGGAAAGCCCGAGCTACTTTTTCAGTCCCCGACCCCAAAACCGCATCAGGACAGGTCGTTCAGCAGCTTAATCAGCGGCATGAACAGAGCAATCACGATGAAACCCACGATCAAACCGAGCACCACCACCATGATCGGTTCCAGCAAACTCACCAGGGCCTCAACACGAACTTCCACCTCTTCGTCGTAGACGTCCGCTACCTTGTACAACATGTCGTCCAATGCACCCGTCTCTTCACCCACGTCCACCATGTTCACAACCATGTCGTCCACAATCCGCGATTCCTTCAAAGGCACCGAAATCGTCTCGCCCTCGCGAATCGCCGAATAAATATTGTCAAAAGCTCGCACAAAGACCGCGTTGCCGGCCGTATCGCGAGCAATCAGCAGGGCTTCGAGAATTGGTACACCCGAAGCAATCAGTGTCCCCAAAGTTCTGGTCACGCGCGCAATGGTGCCGATATGCAAAATCTTCCCGACCAGCGGGATACGTAATGCCAGCCAGTCCATCACGTAGGCCCCCGTCTTGTTCTTCTTCACAATCTTGACGAACAGCCAGAAGCCGATCGGAGTAATAAACAGCATGTACCAGTAGTTCAGCATCCAGTCCGAAATGCTAATCAAAAACACCGTCACACCCGGCAGTTCCACGCCGAACCCAAGGAAAATCTCTTTGAACTTCGGAATAATCCAGATCATGATGAACGACACAATCGCCACAGCCACGGTGATCACCGCCGCCGGGTAAATCATCGCACCCACAATCTTGCGTTTCAGCGACTGAGCCTTCTCTTTGAATTCCGCCAGACGCTGCAGAATCACTTCCAAAGCACCGCCAGCCTCACCCGCCTTCACCATGTTCACATACAGGTTGTCAAACGCCTTCGGCTGCTTCGCCATCGCCTCAGACAGCGTATTGCCACCCTCAATGTCCTCAATCACGTCCATCAACGCGTTCTTCAGCGCTCCCGGACGACTTTGACCCTCAAGAATTCGCAGACTTCGCAGCACCGGCAGACCAGCGTCCTGCAAAGTGGAAAGCTGGCGAGTAAACGTGCAGAGAATCTTCGGTTTCACACCGCCGATCGTAAACACCTTGCCCGGCTTCTTGCCGCCGCCAGCCGCCTTCGCCGCACCCTTCTTCGCGTCCTTTTTCTTCTTCTCTTTTTCCTTGATCTTCGTGACGTAGAAGCCCTTCTCACGAATCATCGTCTGCGCTTCCGCTTCAGACGATGCTTCAATGGTGTCCTTCACTTCCAGACCGGACTTGTCCATTGCTTCGTAAGTAAAAGTCGCCATTACGCACTCCCCGGATCAACTTACACCGCAAACAGCGTGCCAGAGCAGCCACACGGCCACCGCCACACACCGCTGCTATCCCACAGCACCGCTTCTGTACCCCAAATCACCACCCGAAGCACCGACAGTCTACAAAGGACATCCCGGTAGTCGCGGCCCCGGTCAATTCCCCCTGTTCAATTCTGCTGCAGCAAAATTGCTCAGACTGCCAGCAAACAACTCACTCCACGTCCTCCAGCACCGTCTCACGAACCACTTCGTCAATCGTCGTCAAACCGTCAAAAATCAGCTTCAAACCGGCTTCTCGCAGAGTTGACATGCCTTGCTGGCGAGCCACCACGCGGATGTCGTCCGCCGATGACTCGGCTGCCACCGCATCCCGAATCTCATCCGAAATCTGCATCAGCTCGTACAGTCCAATACGGCCCTTGTAGCCGGAATTGTTGCAGCGAGCACACCCTTTGCCGTAGTAGAACTTGTACTTGCGAGCCGTTGCCAGCGGCAACTGCAACTCCAGCAACAACTCGTCAGACGGCGAAAACTGCGTGCGACACTCAGAACAAATACGCCGTACCAGTCGCTGAGCCAAAATGCCTTCCACCGTGGCCGTAATCAGAAACGCCGGTACCCCCATGTCGCGCAGTCGAGTAATTGCGGACGGAGCATCGTTGGTGTGCAGCGTGCTGAAAACCAGGTGGCCCGTCAGCGAACTCTGTACCGCAATTTCCGCCGTCTCGTAGTCTCGAATCTCACCCACCAGGATCTTGTCCGGGTCGTGACGCAGAATCGCTCGCAATACGTTCGCAAACGTGACCCCCACCTCCGGATTCACCGGCACCTGCACAATGCCCTCAATGTCATACTCAATCGGGTCCTCGCTGGTAATGATCTTCGTTTCCGTGTCGTTCAGCTCGTTCAATGCCGAATACAGCGTGGTTGTCTTGCCGGAACCCGTGGGACCCGTCACCAGAATAATTCCGTTGGGCCGCTTCAGCAGTCCGCGGAACTTGCCCAGCGTCACCGGATCCATCCCGATTTTGTTCAGGTCGAGCGCCACGACGGTCCGGTCCAGCACTCGCATTACCACCGCTTCGCCAAACAGCGTGGGCAGCACGCTGACTCGCAGGTCCACGTTGTTGCCGCCCACGTTCAGCTCAATACGGCCGTCCTGCGGCAAACGACGCTCGGCAATGTCCAGGTTCGACATCACCTTAATACGGCTGACGATGGCGTTTGCCAGGTGTCGCGGCGGCGGCACCATTTCATACAGCACCCCGTCAGCCTTCACACGGATCTTGAACTCGTCCTCAAACGGCTCAAAGTGAATGTCACTGGCCTGGTCACGAATCGCCAGCAGCATCACCATGTTCAGCAGCTTCTTGATCGGCTGCGAATCGGACATTTCGTCGGGACTGGCCAGGTCGTAGCCGCGGATCCGCTTCTCGGAATCCTCGTCCGTCGACAGCTGCTCAATAACGTCCTCAATGCTCTCTTCCCGGTCAGCGTAATACCGCACAATCGCGGCTTCCACATCCGCCTGCGATGAAACAGCCCCGCGAATTTCATGGCCCAGAAAGTTGCGCAGATCGTCCAGTACACCCACGTTCTGCGGATCGGCCATCGCCACCGTCAGCACGTTGTTCTTGATCGAAACCGGCATGATCCGATACATCTCGGCCATCGGCTGAGGCACAATCTCGAGCACCTGCGGGGGAATGTTGGTCTCTTCAAGGTTGATGACCGGCATGCCCCACTGGTCCGCCAGCGCCTCAGTCACCTGCCGCTGATTGACCAGCCCCATGCGGACCGCTACCTGCCCGATCGGCTCCCCGGGACTTTGTTTCTGCTCTTCCAGAATGTCCCACAGCTGGTCGTCGTTGATGTAGCCGAGATCGACGAGGATCTGTCCGAGTTTGCGTTGTGCCATGGAGAAACAACCGAGCTGAAAGAGAAATCAGGGAACCAGCACCAACCGCCAGAAACGTCCGCAAACCACCAGTACTTATTCGTCGTCGTCTTCGTCCGTCTCTTCATCAAACACGCCGCGCTTGGCACGCTCAATGCGAGCCCTGAGTTCGCCGGGGTTATTGGACTTAAACAACACGTCCTTCTCGTCGCAAATGCCGTTCTTCCAAAGATTGAACAGCGAATCGTCCAGCAAAATCATCCCAAACTTGCGGCCGGTCTGAATCGAACTGTTGATACGAAACGTCTTGCCCTCGCGGATCAGATTGGCGATGGCAGGGGTCACCACAAGCATCTCATAGGCCGCCACCAGACCCTTGGGCTTGCGCGGCAGCAGCGCCTGACTAAGAATTCCGATGATGGCGTTGGCCAGCTGAGTCCTGATCTGCTCCTGCTGGTTCGTCGGGAAGACGTCGATAATACGGTCGACCGTACCCTGAGCACCGGTGGTGTGCAAAGTACCAAAGACCACGTGACCGGTTTCCGCCGCCGTGATCGCCGCGGAAATCGTTTCCAGGTCTCGCATTTCCCCCACCAGAATCACGTCCGGGTCCATTCGCAGAGCACGTCTGAGCGCCTCAGGGAAGGACGGCACGTCCACTCCGATCTCACGCTGATTAATCGTGGAATGCTGGTGCTGGTGGTAATACTCAATCGGGTCCTCCAGCGTGATGATGTGATGATCCATGTTGTAGTTCATCCAGTTGATCATCGACGCCAGACTGGTGGTCTTGCCGGAACCCGTCGGTCCGGTGACCAGGAACAGCCCGCGCGGCCTTTGGATGAGGTCTCGTACGACCGACGGCAACCCCAGCTGCTCGAACGTCAGGAACTCGTTCGGAATTCGTCGCAGCACCATGCCAATCATGCCGCGCTGCTTGAACACCGCCACGCGAAACCGCGCTTTGTCGCCGAAAGCAAAACCAAAGTCAGTCCCGCCCCGCTCCTGCAGCTCCTGCTGATTTCGCTCAGGACAGATACTTTTCATCAGGTTCGTGGTGTCGTCAGCACTCAGCTCACGAGTCTCCAGCTTGACCATGCGACCGCCCGATCGCACCACCGGCGGCTGCCCCACCGCAATGTGCAGGTCGCTGACACGCTCACGCACCACCATCTCAAGCAGCTTGTCGATCTGAAAGTTTCTGACCGCACCCGTTGACATGTTTGTTTTCGCCCCGCTGAAAGAATCCCGATCCCAAACTTACCGAACAGCAAACAAACGCCGCAGATACATGCCCGGACTAATGCCCGCCCTTCGACAGCTTGTACACCTCAGCCAATGTTGTCAGGCCGGCAAATGCCTTGTCCTTGGCGTCTTCCACCAGAGTCTTCATGCCCAGCAGACGCGCCTGACGACGAATGTTCTGAGCAGGCTCGGAGTTGAAGGCCATTTCCCGCAGTGTCGTGTTCATCGTCATCAGCTCAAACACCGCCCGACGACCCTTGTAACCCGTGTGCTTGCAGTGACTGCAGCCACGACCACGCACCCACTGGCCGTCTGATACTTCGTCCGGAGTAATATTGAAGATGTCAATTTCTTCAGGAGTCGGCTGGTAAGGCTCTTTGCACTTCGGACAGACCACGCGGACCAGTCGCTGAGCCATCACGGCCATCAGCGAACAGGCTACCAGGAACGGCTGCACACCCATGTCGATCAGGCGAGTAATGGCGCCAGGAGCATCGTTGGTGTGCAAGGTACTGAAGACCAGGTGCCCCGTGAGCGACGCCTGAATCGCCATTTCACCCGTTTCCGTGTCGCGAATTTCACCCACCAGAATCGCGTTGGGGGCCTGTCGCAGCATCGCTTTAATAATGCGAGCAAAGTCGAGGCCAATGCTGTGCTTCACCTCGACCTGATTGATCCCCGGCAGGTAATACTCAACAGGGTCCTCGGCCGTGATGATTTTGCGGTCCGGTCGGTTCAGTTCCCCCAGAGCCGAATACAAGGTCGTCGTCTTGCCGGAACCCGTCGGCCCCGTCACCAGAAAAATCCCGTTCGGACGGCGAATAATGTTCTGGAATGTGCGGTAATTGTCGTCGCTAAACCCCAGATTGCGAATCCCAATCTTGATGTTGTCGCGGTCCAGAATGCGCATCACCACCGCCTGACCATGATTGGTCGGCAGGATCGAAACTCGCAGGTCAAATTCCTTGGCGCCGGCGCGAGTCTTAATACGGCCGTCCTGCGGACGACGCTTCTCAGCAATGTCCATCCGGGCCATGATTTTGAAACGCGAAATCAAGGCACCCAGCAGTCGCTTCGGCGGACTGTCTCGCTCAAGCAAAACACCGTCAATCCGGTACCGAATGCGAACCCGGTCCTCAAACGGCTCAATGTGAATGTCACTGGCACGCTCACGCACCGCTTCCGAAATGATCAGGTTCGCCAGACGAATGATCGGAGCACTTTCGTCTTCGTCACCCTTCAGAGCCGCCGCAGCTTCTACATCGGTGAAGTCGATCTGCGTCTCAGTGAACTCGGAAATCATCGAGTCCACACTTTCGGTTTCAGACTGCCCGTAGTGACGATTGATCGCCGCCGTGATGGATTCCAAAGGAGCCATCACGGTGCGAATGTCACGGTTCAGCACAAACCGCAGCTTGTCCAAAACTTCAATGTTGTTTGGGTTGTTCATCGCAATCACGACCGAATCACCGTCGGATTCAATCGGGATCACCAGATTTTCACGAGCCAGCGATTCGGTCACCAGCTCGATGACACTGTGCGGTATCTGCCGCCCCTCAAGCTCGATGTAGTCGTAGCCGAACTCTTCGGCCTGAGCACGGCCAAGATCGCCACCCGAGATGTAGCCCAGCCGGACCAGGGCGTCCTCTGGAGTAATCCCCAGATTGGCCGCCATGCTGCGAGCTTCTTCAAGCTGCGACTCGCCGATAGTCCCGTCGTCGACAAATCGCTCCAGCCAGTCACGCATTCCACAACTCCAGCGTCAGCGAAGTTTCAGCCCGATCTCAGACTGCTCTGGTACATCAGATCAGATCAGATCTGTCCGAAAATCGTCATTTTTCGACATAAACCCGCAATCACACCCAAACACACCCGCCAGAAACAACGGATCCGACACAAACCGACGGTTACAGCCGGCCAAAGGCAACCACCACCCGCTGCCGTTCTTCGGCAAAATCCGGTGTTTTCGGCAGAGCTTGCGCAGGCAGTGACAGTCCTTTTTTCGAAAAATTCCAAGGCTGTTCATTGAAACGGGAAGATTGGTAAATATCAAGCAAAATCCGGTAGGAGGCCCCGGGGATTTGCCCAGGGGAGGCAGAATGCGGGGAAAATTCTTGGGAAATTCAAAACCCGCCCCGCCAGGTGCCCCCTCTGCCCCAACCAACCACAGCCCGACGCGATAGCACACAGCCCCCACCCACGGAGTCCCCTCCGCGGCTCGCCAAACTGATCACTGACCACACAATCCTTCCCTTTCCCCCGTGAAACGGGGGAGAGGGGTCGGGGGGGGGTGAGGGGGAACGCGCTCCCCGGAAACTGCCACTCAGGCCATTAAAACCGCACAGCACTGTGCTCGGGCTGGAAAGCCCGAGCTACAGAGAACGGGGCACCGGAGACCGCCGGGCGATCCGCCACCCGCAGGTTACTCTCCATGCCACTGCGGCTCCGTGAGAAAACCTCGCACACAAGCGAAAACACTCAGAAGCCCGCAGCGTCACGGAAAGGAGTTGCGACTCCCAAGCCCCCGACACTCACACCCGCGGATTCCCGTCCGCGGCTCGCCTGACCACCCACCGCCCTGTGAGTGCCCCACCGTCATCCGGACAACCACCGGCAAGGATACTCCCGGCAGTTCACGTTGAAATCGAGTACGCGTACCGCCTGCCACGGCGGACTGAGAACGAGTACGAGAAACGCAAAAAAAACAATACCCCCCCCAAAAAACTCCCCTCGTACCCGTACTCATTGAAACGGTACTTGTACTGGAAAAACGCTCACCGCACACTGACCACCGCCCTCCGCGCCTTCCTTCGCGTCTTCGCGTCTTCGCGGCTTCACTTGAACCAAACTGCCCGCAGCTGGCTGCCCACTAGCCACTGACCACCGCACACTGGCCGACGCCGCAAAATGCGGTACCATCTGCCACATCGTCACGGCACGATATTCAACAAACCCGCTCACTCAACAAATCCCTACTACCACGATGATCACTCGCATCCTGCTGCTCTGCGCCCTCAGCCTCTGCAGTGTCCACGCCGCCTGCGGCCAGGACACCAGCCCGGTCACACCAACCCCCGCGCTTCCCACCGCAGACAGTCTGCGGGCCACCATCGAACAGTCACGCACCGCCTGGGATGTCCCAGGACTGTCCGTAGCCGTCGTCCACCAGGGGCAGGTCGTGCTGTCGGCCGGATTCGGTCTGCGTGAGCTGGGGCAGCCGGAACCCGTCGACGGCAGCACCGTTTTCGCCATCGCGTCCAACACCAAAGCCTTCACCGCTGCCGCCGTCGCCATGCTGCAGGAATCCGGTCGCCTGCAATGGGATGATCACGTCCGACAGCACCTGCCGTGGCTGCAGATCGGGGATGCGTGGGTATCGTCCGAGCTGCGTATTGATGACCTGCTGTGTCATCGCAGCGGGCTGGGCACGTTCAGCGGGGACCTGCTGTGGTGGGGCACCCCGTATTCGCCGCAGCAGGTTCTGCAGCGATCTCAACACCTGCCTCTGAAAAATCGTTTTCGAGCCGAATACGGGTATTCAAATCTGATGTTTCTGGCCGCCGGTGAAGTCATCCATGCGGCCAGCGGCCAGACATGGCAGCAGTACATTCGCGAACGCATTCTGCAGCCACTGCAGATGCAGCGGACGGTGCTGTCAGTCAAGGACCTCCCGGGACTCGGCAATGCCGCTCGTCCGCACAAAACCAGTCTCACAGGCAATCAGCCGATTGAATGGTTCAACTGGGACACGATGGCGGCGGCGGGCGGAGTTATCTCGTGCTCAGACGACATGGCCAAATGGCTGCAGCTGCAGTTGCGCCGCGGTCAGCTGCCCGGAGGCGAACGACTGTTCTCGGAAGCTTCATCCCACCGCATGTGGACTCCGCACACCGTCATTCCCGTCAGCCAGGCAGCCCGCACACGAGTGCCCTCCACCCACTTCCGCTCCTGCGGCCTCGGCTGGATGCTGGCCGATTACCGCGGACGCATGACCGTCGGTCACGGTGGCGGCTATGACGGCATGTATTCTCAAGTGCTGCTGGTGCCCGAGGAAGATCTGGGCATCGTGGTACTGACCAACAGTATGACCGGCATCGGGAATGCACTGACGATGACCATCGCCGATCTGTATCTGTCCGGTCAGACCGGACAGCCAGGGCAGTGGCTGCAGCAGGGCCTGGAACAGGATCGCAGCGGACGCGAAGCCTTTTATGATCGGATTAAAAAAGCCGTGCAGCCCGCCGTCCCCGGAACTCAGCCGTCACACGATCTGACAGCATACGCCGGACAATTTGAATGCCCGCTCTACGGCAAAGCGTCAGTCACCCTCGAAAATGGCGGTCTGGTGCTGCAACTGCAGCCATTTCCGGAACTGCAGGCCGATCTGGTACATCTGCATTACGACACGTGGAAAATTGTCTGGCGCAAATCATTTGCGTGGTTTGCCGAAGGCACTGTGCAGTTCGTGCCGGATGCTGCCGGTACCTTTCAGCAGCTGCGGCTGGATGTCCCCAACGATGACCTGTGGTTCGACGAACTGCAGCTGCGTCGAATTCCCTGACCAATCGAACTTCAGAATCAGGATTGCGAATCATGCTGAAACCATTGAGCAGTGCTGTCAGACGCCCGGCAGCGGCAACCGCCTTACTGACGGCCGGCATTCTGCTGTTACTGTCAGCAGGCTGCAGCGAATACAAATCGGCAGCTCCTCCCGAGACTCCTGCCGGATCCGACACAGTCAAAACAACAGCTCCCGCCACGGATTGACACGATCGCTGTTCTTTTCAGCCACGGATTAACACGGTTTTTCGTGGATAATCGCAAACGAGCGGTGTTGAATCACCAGCGTACACGAATTGGATCACGAACGTACTTGAATGCCGCTGACAATGGCAGCAGCAGCAGAACAATCAAAAGAATTCAGGTACGAGTACTCTGTGTTTCCCTTCGCGGCTTCGCGTGAGACCACCAGCCTCTCAGCCCCGCAGCGGCGATCTCCAGGCATTCGAAACGCAGAGGACAGAACTCGGGCTGGAAAGCCCGAGCTACGGAAACAGCCACCCGCGGACTCCCGTCCGCGGCTCGCCAAACTGACCACTGACCAGCCGCCAAACAAAAACAGCCCGGTGACTTTCATCACCGGGCTGCAGTTCATTTCAAGGCTGTTCGCCCACAACTCATCAGCTCTCCTGACTGTCACGACGACGGGCTCGGCGACCCACCACCAGACCAGCCAGCATCGCCAAAGCCGTGCCAGACAGGCCGGACTGCTTCGTCTTCTCCGTGACAACCGGCACAGCCACCGGGGCCGCTGCAGGCAGCGGAAGCACCTCCGCCAGCTCCACTTCGGACCAGGCCGCCAGCACCTCGTCAATCGCCGGTTCAGCAGCAGGCTGCTCGACCACAGCTTCCGTCACCGTCGACTGCAGCTCTTCAAACAGCGGCAGGTCCACCTGAGCAACGACACCGGTCGGAGCCGTCACGAAGCTGCGGATTCCGTCCGCATTCCAGCCTTCCAGCTGCAGGTCGAACACGGCAGGCACAATCGCACCGTCCAGCGTCGGCATGTCAGCCGGAGCCACATTCGGCTGCTCGCTCGACACCACCGTGAAGGTCAGCGGCTGGCTCCACGGCAGCCCATTCCCACTCACATCCAGGCCTCGCACCCACCAGCGGTAGTTACGTCCCTGAATCAGATTCACCGTCGACGTAAAGGATGTACCGTTGATGAATCGCACATTGATGACAGTCGGCTGAGAAGTCTGTGTCATGTCCTTGACAAGGATCTCATACGTGATGGCGTTTGAACCTGCCTGCCAGAAGAAGTTTGGACGAACTCCGGCGAAGCGAGTCGGACTTTGCAGGACCGGAGCGACTCCGACACCCACCGCTATGGTGAAGTCTGCCGGACTGCTCCACTGCGACGCATTGTTGTCTTTATCAAAGCCTCGCAGCCAAGCCCGGAATGTGCCGTTCTCGAACGGCAGCACCGTCTGGAAGCTGTATGGCTTGGCATCAGTAACTCGCAGCACCTGCTTGGCCCCGGTCGTCAGGTTATCCACCCACAGATCGTAGGACACATACTCAGGCACACCGTTCCAGGTGAACAGCGGCAGGTTGGTGCCGATATTTCCGCGAGGCCTGACGATGCTCGGCACCGGCACGAGGAAGTCCTTCGCAATGCTCCACGCCGTTGACCTTCCATCCTGTCCGACGGCCTTGACCCACCAGCGGTAATTGGAGGTTGGCATGGGCGTTGTGGGCGTATACGTGATTTTCTCGGCACCCGCCACATGCGGCACCCTCACGCGAATCACCTGCGCCACTCCAGTCGTGAGGTTATCAACCCACAGGTCATACTCTTTTGCACCCTCAATGGCCTGCCAGGAAAACTCGGGAGTCGTATCGGTTGTATTTCCGACCGGGCCATAGACGAGTGGACCAAGTCGATAATCCATCTGGAATCTCAGACGCGGACTCCACAGACCAGGCTCGCCGTCTGCAGCCAGGGCACGAATCCAGGCATCGAAGTTTCCGTTTGGCAGCCGCGTCACAGGTGTGAACGACGTGCCAACTACCGCATTCTGATAGATGATCTTTGTCAGACCACCGACCTGGTTCACCCACAGCTCGTACCGAGCGGCGTTCAGGTTCGTCCACGAGAAGGTTGGGGTGTCGTCCATGGTGGCCCGAATCACACCGTCGCTGCCCGGAGACAGCGGCGTAATGAACTGCGGCGTCGTCGTTGTGAACCGGGACAGAGGACTCCACACGCCCACTCCGCCATCACCATCAATTGCCCGCACCTGCCATGCGAAGGTTCCCAGCCCCAGTGAGACCTTCGTTTCGAAACTGTTGCGGTCAATGAATGCCTCGCTGATCACGTCCGTCTTCGGAATCGGCAGCAGGCGATTGACCTTCAGCTCATAACGGGAAGTTTCTGGAATGCTGACCCAGCGGAAGATCGGCGTCACATCGAAGATCGATGAACCGTCCACCGGGGCCGTCAGACCAAGCGTCGTGATTGCAAACTCCAGCGGATCGCTGGTCGCACTGCCCATGTTGTTGGTGGCTGTGATCAGCACACTGTATGCACCCGGAGCGAGTTCGTCGGTCGGAGTGAACGTAGTGGCCGTCAGGTTTGTCGCAAGCACTCGATCCGCCACACCGGTCTGACGCAGCGTCACAGTATAACGAGCCGGACTGGCAGTCCAGCGGAATTCCGGAGTCGTATCGGTGGTGAGCGTGAACGGTCGAGTCACAACGGGCTTGTTCGGGACTCCGACCAGTACCTGTTCTTCCATGAAGTCCGAATTACCCGCATCGTCAGTGATTACCAGTCGTACGATGTAACTGTTCCGTCCGGCAGTATTGTAGACTCTGGTGGCAGTACGCACTCCGCCACCAGTCGTCAGATCCGGTACAGTGCTGCCCGGTGAGTAATCGAAGAACCATTCCAGTTTCACAATCCGACGCCCGGAAGAAGGGTTCGGATGGCTGGATCGGGAAGCGTCAAAAGTGACCGTTTCACCGAGGGCTGCCGGATTCGGCGAAGCCGTGAACAGAGCCACCGGGATATTGGTCAGGAACTCCACCGCACCCTGGTCGATCACAAACAGACCGTCCCGGTTGCCATCAATCAGTCGCGGATTGTTAACGCCATCCAGCTGACTGGTAAGCGGACTGGTCACGGTGACAGGGAACAGTTCGTTGCTGCCGGCATCTACAGCCTCGCCATCTGCGATCAGCGGACGGATGCCCACTCCGCTGCCAACAGAATAGGTCAGAGCCGAAGTGACATCGCTGAGCGGAGCCGCATCGCGACCAAACTTATCCGTCGTCAACAGCCCGGCTGACGCCCCAGATGTGAACAAGGCATCCAGCACCTGAATGCGATTGAAACCGCCAGAACGCAGACCACCGCCGATTTCACGACTGGTGGATGCCGTGGAATTCGGCAAATCGGCGTCCGTGGCATTGCCTTCCAAAATCGTATTGCTCAGCATCAGCGCGGCCTGGACATCATTAAAGATACCGCCACCGCGGGAACCAGCTTCATTTCCGATCACTGATACATTGACCAGAGTAGCACCCAACTGGACCGCACCCTGCTCCAGATACAAGCCACCGCCGCGCGAAACAGCGTAGTTATCCGCCAGCGTTGTGCTGATCAGGGTCACAGCGTGAGTATTGTTGATGCCGCCGCCGCGGGAACCAGCAACGTTTTCCGAGATTGAAGACGACGTGGCAGTCAGTGTGCCGGCATTGAAGATACCACCACCCTGATTGCCGGCAATGCTGCGAATGACGTTGACGCCCCGCAGAGTCAGCGTGCCGGCGTTGTAAATACCACCACCGTCACCCGCAAAACCCTCCCGAATCGTCAAACCTTCCAAAGTCAGCGAAGCACCCGGATGAACATGGAAAATTCGATCCAGCAGACCGCCATCAATAAAGGTCTGTGATGCACCCGCACCACGAATCGTCAGGGTTCCCGTGACGTCGAGGTCACCCGTTCCTGCCAGGTCCTCACCAGTACCACCAATCGACAGCTGATAGACACCAGCAGGCAACGTCAGAAAGTCACTGCCCGGGCTGGCATTGCTCTCCATCACCGCCGCTCGCAGACTGAATTCGCCGGTTATCGACAGAGCCAGTCCGTCACCGGGATTCATGTCCGGCAGATCGGCCGTAGAATCAGCAGTCACCACCACTGTCCAGATATCAGACTTCACTGGCACTTCAGCACCAGAACCGTCTCTCAAGGTCAGCCGGTTGGCATCAACATCCTTAATATCCGAATTTGCTGAAACCAGAGTCAGTGCATAAACACCCGACTCGCCCGTCAGAGCCCCCAGATCAATGCTGTACTGGAAAGCCGAAAGGGCTGTCACGCTGAGGCCCGTAAGCGGAATGTCAACGCCGTCACGAGACAGCCGGAAATCGTTGATATCCACACCCGTCACGTCTTCAGTGAACGTGATGGTCACCGAACCAGACGCTGTGTTGCGAGGATCCGGCGATACCGGGCCAATTGACTGCACGTCCGGAGTACCCGGCTTCGATCCGCCATTGTTAGGCGAACCTCCCCCGCCGCCACCACCGCCGCCACCACCGCCGCCGCCGCCACCGCCACCGCCACCCCCCCCGCCACCGCCACCACCACCGCCACCGCCCCCCCTGGAAACAGGAGCATCAATCGTCAGGTCATAGGATCTGGTCGTGCCGAAAACGAACGGCTTTCCGTCAAAGGTCGTTCCAACGTTCTCGCGTGCACCCCCAAGAATCTCAATGCTGTACTCTCGACCGGCCACTACAGGAACCATGATGGAATCACTGTTGCCGGCAGTCACACTGATGAACTGAGTTGTCCCGTCAATGTCCCGAGACATCGCGACTTCTTCAGTCTGCAGCGACGGGTTTAACTCGTAGATCATGAAACTAATATCATCACCAAGTGCATCAGTGAGATTCAGATTGACCGTCAGGTCTCCGGTTGCGGCCGCCGTGAAGCGGTAATAGTCCCGATCCGTCTTGGTGTGAATGTTCAGATTGCCGCCGATCGCCTGGTTGTTGACCGAATAGCTGCCACTGATGGTGCCCAGTCGCGTGGCACCAACGAAGCTGTTGTTGTTTTCCAGACTGTCCGGCGCAATCGGCTCTTCGCCAGGCAACACGTTGAAAATGTCGCCGCGATCCAACGAGAATGGTGTTGAGCCAATGAACGCAGAGCTGTTGACACCCGTGTCCCACTGATAGTCAAACAGACCGTCCATCGTCACAATGGTGTTAAAGCTGCTGTAGCCCACCGTCGGACTAATCTGACGGAATCCGGCGATGTCAAAGTCGCGTTCAACTCGCCACGTTGGAGTCCCCAGACCGTCATAGGACCAGCCTGGCAGAACGGTTGTACCGTCATCGGCGATCATCGGTACTGAACTGGGAATATCACCAACAACGTCCGTCAGGAAGCCGGCCGTACGGGTCGCATTGCGGCGACGGTCTGTTGGAAGAATACCGTTGAAATGCCCATTCGGATTCAGGTCAGTAATTGCCTGGTCATTGGGAGGCGAAGTGCTGCCGGTGGTGCTGCGGGACTTGAAGTAATCTTCCTTGTTGTCAAGAAACGCGAAGCCGTTCATGACATCGAGCGAGTTCCCGATGTTGCCACGGAAGGACAGGTCGAAGCGAGAAAGCGGGTCGCGGAAACCCTGATTCCAGCTAAAGCGGGGATCGAGCGATGCATCAAAATTCCCCTGCGACTGCAGCGGCATGTGGCTGACAAAGTTGTCGAAGAACACGTCGGCACCGACGTTACCGTCAAACAGATTGTTCCACACTTCGGCGTCTACACCCGCACGGCCCAGTTCCAGCCCTGGAGTCCCTACGCGAATCGTACCGGCCGACTCCGCTGTTCCGACACGAACCACCAGGCCCCCAAGCGTACCAGCCACAAAGGTGGTGGCCGGACCCCAGTCCAGGTTTGCCACTCCCGAAGCGTCATTGTTGCCAAATTCAAACCGTGTGGGAACTCGCGAACTACGGCTGCTGTCACCGTTGGACTGAATCAGGTTGTCCTGAATACGCAGCTCCATGTTCGGATTGGGCGTGTTCAACCCGTCGATGTACACCGTCAGCGGATCAGCAGAAGTCCCCTGCAGCTGATTGATGGAAGCTGTGTTGACAACATAGATACCCTCCAGATCGTTACCCAGCACGTCGTTGTTTCGAATCGTGACAAACACGTCGCTCCGATGGCGGTTCAGAATGTCAATGCCTCGACCACTGTTGGAAGCCACTCGGGAATTCAGCAGTTGAACAGCGGAGTTGAAGGTGGCGGCCACATCCTGACCGCCACCAAGGACTCGGCTCACTTCAAATGTGTCGTCACCGAGAAACTCCAGACCGTCTCCCGCGTTGTTCAGGATATCCGCGTTGTTGATCGTAACATACACATCGGTCGCCACTTCATCACCATGCTGCAGATTGCCGCCTTCCTGCAAAGCATCCATGCCGATGTCAATACCGTTGCGGCCGTTGCCCGACATTGATGCAAAGTTGACCTGCACCATGCGGCGACGCTCATTCCCCTGATTGTTCAGGTTATCAAGGTACGGGCTGTTATGCTGAGTAATCATCAGGCCGTTGCGGCCGTTGAAATCAAACGTGTTGCCCGTTGCGACAACGCCACTGCCGAAGGCCGCCGAAATGCCCTGACCCAGCTTCACCCCGTCTTTACCATTGCTGTTGTAGGCGGAATTGACCGAGTACAGGTCAAGGTCCATGCCGCCCACTCGGCGATCATACGGGTCAGACTTGTCCTCAATCGAAACCGACCGCAGACCGTCCTCGCCGTTGTTGCTGAATGAACTGTCCACAATTGTGAAGCTGCCAAAAGCCGCACCGTGGTTACGCAGACCGGTCAGAGTGTTCCCGTCCATCGTCACTCGAGTCAACGAGCTCTGGAACACCAGCGTGTCAAAGAAGTTGAAAGCGTCCAGAGACAGACCGTCGCCAAAGTTGTCGTTGATAGCCGTATCCGTGGCATTGAACAGCACGTCGATCTGCTGGAAGGCGCGAATACCCACACCACCCGCCGCACCCGCGGAATTCGCCACTCCATCGTTCGGATGGAATCCCGTTCCGCCAGCAGTTATGCCGTTGCGTTTCACCGAGTTGCTGTCGAACTGAATATCCAGTCGCGCATCGGCCAGAGCATCCACACGGAGCCCGTAATGACCGTTGTCCTCGATGAAGTTGTCGTTGATGTTGAAGTCCAGACGGTCCAGCGTCGTATTCTTCGCGAAAATATCAAATCCGTCGCCCGCGTTGTTCGTCGACCTGTTCTTTTCGAATTTGACCGAGTTCAGTCGAGCGTCCTCAGTTCGCTCGAAATGGAAACCGTCACGACCGCTGTTCAGGAACGTGTTGTTGATCACGTCCAGATCCTGAATCCTCGTACGTTCGCCCATCTGGAAAAACAACCCGTCGCCGGCATTGCCCAGATTGTCAACACCAATCACGTTATTCCGAATGACAGATCGCTGCAGCAAAGCAGATGCATCCGCATTGATCAGACTGTCGTCCAGTCGAATTGCGACCCCGTCACCGGCATACGGAATGGCGGTTGTTGAGGGAGTCCTCGTGGATGAAATCGTGTTATTCCAGATTTCAAACGAACCCGTGCCAAAGTCCAGTGCCTCCAGAGCAACAGCAGCACCGCGATTGCGATGCAGAGTGTTGCTTCCGCCAGTAATGTTGCCCTGGCCCGGAGACTCGGTCCCCACGTTCACGTTAAAACCAAGGTCCTCGTTCTGCACCGTGCTGGTGGGCGCGTTGGCAGGCAGTGGCAGTGCCGTGCCCAAACCGAAACTGTATGACTGGAAATGAACGCCGATGCCTTCGTTCTGAGAAATCGTATTGCGGGCCACGTCCGCCCGCACTGTCGTTCCCGCCTCAGACACCGAACGGATACCGCCACCCAGGTTGCCTGTGAACAGGTTACCAACCACACCCTGACGCACGACGTCACCATTGACCGCGGCTTCGGACAGCCGGACAAACGATCCGCCAATCGTGTAGTCACCATTTCCCGCCTGCCCTTTGAGCAGGAAGCGATCAGCGGAAACAACCGTGACACGGAACGTGCCATTCGCTGCACTGTTGCCCTGCACACCAGTGATCCGAATCTGATCGCCCGTTCTTAATCCGTGAGCGACAGAAGTAATCTCGATGTCCGCGGTGTTCGACGCAGCTGTCAGTGCCTGAGCATCACCGTCCACGCGAAGGTCAATCTGCGTAAAACCACGCGCCGCATCAGCAGCCAATGAACCGCCACGGAAATCCGGTACATACCAGGCACCGCCACCCGCGAAGATGTTCGAACGACCCCAGTCAATCCCCGTGCCCTGCAGCGAAAACGTATTGTTGCTCAGGCGGGTCACCAGGAAGCGACCGTTTGCATTGTGGTTCAGGCCAAAAATCCCGTCCTGAATCCCCTGCAAAATGACTTCCTGACCCGTCTGCAGACCATGGTTGGCCGAGGTCACTACAAAAGGAGCACCGTTGCGACCGGCAGTCACATTCTGCACCCGACCGGATGCTGTTGTCACCGGCAGCAGGTTCAAACCCACGCCGCCGTTGTTCGCCACGTTGTTGCCGAAAATCCCCCCCGCAAACCGACTGTCCGACATGCTGAGCCGAATGCCGTCACGACCCGAACCGGAAATCTGATTGTCCTCAATCAGACCCGTCACGTCACTGTAAGTCCGCGAATTCAAAAACAGGCCGTAACCCTGCGAACCCGTGACCGTGTTGCCCGTCACCTGCAGGTTTCGCAACGGAACCGCTGAAGCGTCCAAATTGATCCCATGAGCCAGACCGGCTGCCACGGCGCCAGGCAAAAACTGAGAACCCGACTGACGGTCCGGGTCGCCCGCCATCTGACCGGTAATCTGCTTATTCTGAGTATAATTGAACGTGACGTCCGCACCAATCAGCTGGTTGCCGAAAATCGATGCGGGAATGTTGCCCACCAGATCAATGTCCAGCAGAAACTGCAGCGTCTCGCCAGGATTGAAGTCCGAAAATGTCACCGTCAGTGTCTGATTGTTGTTGCTCAGCACTGAACCGGTCACGCCAGTCGCCGTGCCCGTACCGTTCACGGCCGTAAACGGCTTGCCAGTCACCGGATCCGTATCAAATACCAGACCGATATCCCGCAGATCAAACACAAACGTTTGCAACAGGTCGCCACTCACGGATGTGTTCGTCAGATTGAACGGCTGAATGAAGGTGTCGCCTTCGGCGCGAAACTGCACGTCCGCGCCCGCCGAAAAACCAGCCGTGATCGAGTTGTTTGTGACCACCAGATTGTTCAGCGATGTGATCGTCTCGCGAGTCCCAGGGTCGACAACTCCAGTGGCTGTTACCTTAACCGCATCGCGATTCCGCGTCGCGATGCGAGGATTGTTCTCAATCCGAAATCCGTCAGCCGTGCTGATCTGACCGCTGGCCGTCCGCACGTCCAGCAAAATTCCCTCAACACCAGCCGGTGCATCAATAATGTTGTTGCTGATCAAACCATTGCGAATGTCCGTGCCACCGGTCGCAGTCACCAGAATACCACCAAACCTACTGCCCTGAATCACCAGTGACTGCGTGTCCGTGTTGGACAACAGCAAGTCCAGACCACGGCCCGTCTTCGTGGAATCCACATTGTCAAACGCTACCGACTGCAGCCCGGTCACACCAGTCAGATCAATGTTGATCCCCAGACGATTGCCAGACTCTGCCACCACGTTGTCAAAGGCCAGTCGCTGCAGCGGAATGCCCGACAAGTTGATCGAGATCGCTTCGCCGCTGGTCGGTGTCAGACTGATCCCCTGCAACACCAGCGCGTCGAAGTCGTCGCCGGTGCTGAGGATCCCGTCAGGACCAGCCATGCTGGCGCTGGTCACCACCAGGCCACCCGCCAGATTCGTGAATCGCTCGATATTGTCCTGGTTGATCACCAGGGCGTTCACGGCGAGCATCTTCCGCTCTTCCAGCGGCTCAAGACGAGCAGGCTGCTGAGTTCTGGTGCGGTTGACTCGACGCACGCCGGTCGTAAAGAGATTTCGACGAGCAAATGAGAGCCAGCTGTTCAGTAGCATTTCGCGTTACCTGATTCAGACTTTGTCGAGAAAAATTGCTGTCTTTCGGCAGATTCTGCAGGAAGGCCCCGCAGGCGCAGTCCAAGACCTCATCACTTCATTCAGTCGGAATAACCGGCAGAACAGGTTGAGGAAAAGCCGGAGGCCGACAGGGAAACAGACAAAACCATAATTCAGACGAAACTAAATGGTTTCCCCAACAATCGGCTGCTGCCGATTCTGCCTCTGGACACCATTGCTTCCGACAGTCTGGCAAGACACCCGCAGATTCGACAAGAACGGTCTCCAATACCCCCCCAGCAGACTCTTACAGACACCATTACCGTTACAACCCACACTGCCGGAACCCCCTGAACCGGCCCGCACCAACACGCCACAACGGCAGTCTCTGCCGATTTCCCGAACTTCAAATGCAAAACAGACTGCGGCGATGTGATCGCCGCAGCCCGTTGCCCAGTCCCCGGAATCCAACCCGTCCTGCAGTCCACAAACCGTCAGGAAACATACTCCCGGCTCTTTTCCAGACCCGGCAGCGGAATCGGATACCGACCGCTGTCGTCAGCCTTCAGCGGCGACTCAGACTCCAGCGTCAGCTTTTCGATGTCCGGAGCAAACTCGTGCTCACTGTTCATCATCTGCTCCAATGTAATCTCCTGACCCGTATGAGCCGCCATGCGGCCCATCGACGTCACCAGACTGGCCATCGCCCCGCGCTCAACCTCGTTGTACTTCTCGTTGTTCCGAATGGCCGCAATCAGATGCTTCCACTCGTCCACATACGGATTGTTCTTCTCCTGACCAAAGGACCAGATCACGTTCTCATCCTTCATCGCATGGCCCTTGTAAATTCGAGCCCGCGATGGCCAGTGACCACCATTCGAAATCACCGCCAGACCCTTCGTGCCGTGAGCATAACTGGAAAAGTCCTGGTAGCAGCCCGGCATCGTACGACCATTCATGAACAGCTTCGTGCCGTCCTCAAACGTGTACTCCATCGAATATGTGTCGAAGTTCTGATCCACACTGTCACCACGATAGTGCCGACCACCAGCCGCAATGCACTTCACCGGCCACGCATTCTTCATCCAGCAGCTTTCATCAATATTGTGAATCAGGAAGTCGCTGACTGCGCCACCGCTGAGCCACAAAAATGCGTGAAATTTGCTGATCTGCCAGAGCAGTTCGCTGACACCCTCTGGCTTCGGACCCGTCGCAGCAGTACCCGTCGGACCAGCCTGACGATACGCCCGCAATGCCGTCACTTCACCAATCTCACCGTTCTGAATTCGGTCGTGCAGTTCACGACGAGCTTCACAGTGACGGCACATCAGACCCACCGCGACCTTCAGATTCTTCTCGATCGCTTTCTCGTTCAGTGCCAGAATCTTGCGAGTCGTCGGGCCGTCCACAGTCACCGGCTTTTCCATGAATACATTCAGACCCTTCTCAATCGCGTAGGTGTACATCACCCAGCGAAAGGCCGGCGGAGTCGTGAGGATGACAACGTCACCAGGCTTCAGACAGTCCATCGCCTGCTTGTAGGCATCAAAACCGACAAAACGACGCTCCGGAGGAACGTCCATCTTGCCCGACTGACCATGGTCCGCATTCAGACGACCGTAACTGCCGTCCAGATTCTTCTGGAACACATCGGCCATCGCCACCAGCTTCAGCGGTCCGTTGTCCACGGCAAACGCATTGGCCACCGCACCAGTGCCGCGACCACCACAACCCACCAGCGCTAGTTGGATGGTGTTGTCTTCCGCTGCGTACAGCGACGGTGCTGCAGCAGACAAAACACCCGTGGCAGCTGCTGCTGCCGTCGACGACTTCAGGAAACCACGGCGAGATCCGCCGGACGATGGTGTGGACATGGCTGGAAACTCCGGAAACAGGCGGGATAGTCACTTTAGAACAGACTCAGCGGGCAACCAAATACCACCGTATTATGTCAGGGACTTTCCGGAAACGAAACTCCGACCACCGCGTTTCAGACATTCCCTCGGAAAACGAGATTGTTTCGCCCGATTCACCGCAAAACACCGCTCGCCCCGCGAAATCCCGCCGGTCTGCCCGTCGCGTCCCGACGTGCCCGATACTGGTCCCGGATGGCAGACAAACTGCCGTTAAATGCCGGATAGCCGCTAACAACCGGTTCCCTTCACGACTGTCAGACAGTGCCTCAGGAGATTGTCCCATGGTCCGGCGCCCCCAAACCAAAGCCAGACTTGCCAAGAGAACCAAACGCTGCGGCAAATTCGGCCGCATAGTCCGCGGTGCAAAACCTGCCACGCAGTCCAGTAATCCAGAACCGCTGCCCGCCTCCAGGCTCCGGCAACACGCTCCCGGTGGGTCACCCCGCCGGTTTGCATTTGCAGACACCATGCAACCGGTACACCACTACCGACACCCGCACCCGCGGACTCCCGGCCGCGGCTCGCCCCGCTGACCACTGACTCCTCCCCTCGCCCCCGTGAAACGGGGGAGAAGGGTCGGGGGTGAGGGGGAAAACAACCCTAAACAGCTGCCACTCACGTGCTCAAAAACGCACAGTACAGAACTCGGGCTGGAAAGCCCGAGCTGCCTCAGCACAAACAAGACTTCAGGCCGTCGGTCTGCCGGCAGAACGCCTTCTTTACCGCTTTTTTGGTCGCCTTCTGCACCACCTTCCCCCACCCCGGCTGCTGCGTGGCTGCTAACTTGCGGCCCTTTGACAAGACCCCGATGTAGTGCTCAAGGCAGGAGTCAAGTGTTGTGACGGCAAAAACTTCCGCCAATATGGGCAAAGCCGTTTCACTCACTGAACGGGCTCGCAGACAGGCCTTGCCCAGATCCGGCCGCAATCCCGCCGCCTCCCAGCCCTGTCGCAGTCGCATTTCCGGCTATTTCTCGTAGTAAACGCTCATCAGATAGATCGAAACCGCATTTTTCTGCGACGCCAGAGACAGAAACGGCACGCATTCGTTCGGTTTGCAGTGGTAGCCCCGCGGATAGATGTCTTTCAGAATTACCCACGTGATCATTCCGTACTGCATAGTCTCCACAAATCGGGGATCAATGCTGCCGGCAATGACAATCCTCAGAGTTTCCATCAGTTGCCGGCGTTCCGCGGGCGGTTCCTGCAAATACCCGGCCACGGTGGCGACGGAACTTTGCGTGCTGTTTGCTCATCTTCTGTTGACTGATCCAGCAGGCTGTCACCCTCATTTTCCAACTCTTCCGCCCTAAAACACTCCATTACCCTGGAATTTCATTTGATTTTCATACGCAGATCTTCGACTGGGCGAGTTTTGTCGATAGCATGCTGCGGCGCTCTAGTCGGCTTTTCCGCGGTTTCCACGGCGTCGCTGCTCGACCCTGCCGCGTTGTTTGCCGGGCCTGCTCAGGTTTTCCCTGAAGGTGGCTCTGCGAAGTCTGTTTCTGTCGATCAGTTTCCGGGAATTGTTCATGTCTGTGGCTCAAACTGCAACTATTGTCGACGCGGATGGTCTGCAGCGGCGGACCGATGTCCGCAATATCGCGATCATCGCTCACGTTGACCACGGCAAGACTTCCCTTGTGGACTGCCTGATTCGCCAAAGCGGCGTCTTCCGTGAAAACCAGCAGATGCAGACCTGCCTGCTCGACTCAAACGACCTCGAACGCGAACGCGGCATCACCATCCTGGCAAAAAACATCGCCATGATGTGGGAAGGCGTCCGCATCAATATCATCGATACTCCGGGACACGCCGACTTCGGCGGCGAAGTCGAACGCGTGCTGCGGATGGCCGACGGTGCACTGCTGCTGGTTGATGCCTTCGAAGGGCCTCGCCCGCAAACCCGCTTCGTACTCCAGAAAGCCCTGCAGTGCGGTTTGTCTCTGCTGGTGGTCATCAACAAGATTGACCGCCCGGACTGTCGCCCGGATGAAGTCCTGTCACAGACTTTCGACCTGCTCGTCGAACTGGGTGCCGACGACAAAACTTTGGACTTTCCCTACATCTATTCCAGTGCCCGCGAAGGCTACGCCACGCATGACCCGGCCAATAAGGGCGGTGACATCCGCCCGCTGCTGGACATGGTGCTACAAAAAATTCCCGGCCCGGTCGTCAGACCAGAAGATCCGCTGCAGCTGATGGTCACCAGCCTCGAATGGTCACGCTACGTCGGACGCATCGCCACCGGACGCATCGCTGCCGGACGCATTCGCACCGGCCAGCAGGTTGCCGTGATGCGCTCCAATGGCGGCAAAACCATGGCCAAAGTCGAACAGGTGCAGCTGTACGACAACCTCGGACGCAGCAACACCGCTGAAGCATCAGCCGGTGATATCGTGGCCATCACCGGGATCCCGGATCCGGAAATCGGCGATACAATCGCGGACCCGCTGACCCCCGTGGCGCTCGAACGCATCGCCGTCGACGAACCGACGCTCGCCATGAAGTTCACCATCAACAACTCGCCGCTGGCAGGGCAGCACGGCAAGTACGTAACCAGCCGCAATCTCCGTGACCGCCTGTTTCGCGAGTTGCAGTCGAATGTGGCCCTGCGGGTTGAAGAAACCAGCGATATGGAAGCCTTCAAGGTTTCCGGCCGCGGCGTCCTGCACCTCGCAGTGCTCATTGAAACCATGCGTCGCGAGGGATTCGAACTGTCCGTCGGCAAGCCGGAAGTGATCGTTCGCGAAATCGACGGGAAACGGTGTGAACCGTACGAGTTGCTGGAAGTCGATGTCCCGGCCTCGGACCTTGGACCCGTCATGGAACTGGTCGGAGCCCGTCGTGGTCTGGCCAAAGCCATGAGCAGCACTTCGACAGGCATGACACATGTGGAATTCAGCATCCCCGCTCGCGGCCTCATCGGCCTCCGCACCAAGATGCTCAACGCCACTCGCGGCGAAGCCATCATGCACCACCGCTTCGAAGAATACCGACCGGTGGAAGGCGAAATTCCGCATCGGCTGAACGGCGTGCTGGTTTCGCAGGAAGGCGGTAAAGCCATCGCCTTTGCTCTATGGAAACTTCAGGAACGAGCAGACTTGTTTGTGAATCCGGGCGATGAAGTTTATGAAGGCATGATCGTCGGTGAAAACAGCCGCGATAACGACATGGTCGTCAATCCGATTCGCGAAAAGAAACTGACCAACATGCGAACCACGGGCGCAGATGATGCGATCCTGCTCCGTCCGCCCCGTCAGATGACACTGGAAGCCGCACTTGAATACATCGAGTGGGACGAATATGTCGAAGTGACCCCGCAGGTCATTCGGCTGCGAAAAACACTGCTAACCGAAACCGAACGCAAACGACTCAGTCGTTCCAAAGGTGGCTGATTCTGACAATTCGGCGGTTTTCCATTGTTTCCCATCCGCAGCAACGGGCAAAACAATGACATTTCTGTTGGGTTTCGAGGAAAACCGTGGTTAAAGTAGCGGGTTATTCAGCGGACAGCCCCACGGTCCATACCTCCTTAGTGTGTCCTGCAGGTGAGATTTAAATGAGCGCCGTATCAACACTGCCCTACAAAGTAGCCAATATCGAACTGGCCGAACTCGGGCGAAAAGAAGTTGAAATAGCCGAAATCGAGATGCCCGGCCTGATGGCGCTGCGTGAAAAATACGCGGACTCGCAGCCGCTCAAGGGTGCTCGTATCGCAGGTTGCCTGCACATGACCATCCAGACCGCCGTGCTGATCGAAACTCTCAAGGTCCTCGGTGCTCAGGTGCAGTGGTCCAGTTGCAACATCTTCTCCACTCAGGACCATGCTGCTGCAGCCATTGCTGCCGTCGGCATTCCGGTCTACGCGTGGAAGGGCATGACCAACGAAGAATTTGACTGGTGTATCGAGCAGACGATTGTGTTCCCGGACGGCCAGCCGCTCAACATGATTCTCGATGACGGTGGCGACCTCACCAACATGGTACATGATAAGTTCCCCGAACTGCTGCCCGGTGTAGTGGGCCTCTCTGAAGAGACCACAACGGGCGTGCATCGTTTGCATCAGCGGATGGCGGCTGGCAAACTGGCGGTGCCTGCCATCAACATCAATGATTCAGTGACCAAGGCGAAGTTTGACAACCTCTACGGCTGTCGCGAATCGCTGGCTGACGGGATTAAGCGTGCTACCGACGTTATGGTGGCCGGCAAGGTCGTCGTGGTCTGCGGTTATGGCGACGTGGGCAAGGGTTGTGCCGATGCGATGGACGGACTGGGTGCTCGCGTGATTGTCACAGAGATTGACCCGATCTGTGCGCTGCAGGCATTGATGGAAGGTTATCAGGTCCTGACGATGGACGAAGCTGCCGCCATCGGCGACATCTTCGTCACTGCGACCGGCAATATCGACGTGATCCGCGGCGAGCATCTGGACCAGATGAAGCACCAGGCCATCGTCTGCAACATTGGTCACTTCGACTCTGAAATCCAGATCGCTTATCTGAACAATCACAAATCTGTGCGTCGCATTCGGATCAAGACAGCAGCCGATGAAGGCGGTCCGGTTGACAAGTACGTCTACCCGAACGGCAAGGCCATCATTGTGCTGGCCGAAGGTCGCCTCGTGAATCTTGGCTGTGCCACCGGCCATCCGTCTTTCGTGATGAGCAACAGCTTCACCAACCAGGTGATGGCTCAGATTGCACTGTGGACCAATCCCGGCAAATACTCAGTCGATGTGCACCTGCTGCCCAAGGAACTGGATGAAGAAGTTGCTCGTCTGCACCTCGGCAAACTGGGCGCCAAGCTGGAAGTACTTACTGCGGATCAGGCAGCCTACATCGGTGTGAAGCCGACCGGCCCGTACAAGCCCGAGCACTACCGCTACTGAGATCCTGCAAATACCTGTATTGCATCCAAAACCGCGTTTCCGCCCGGAGACGTGGTTTTTTGCGTTTACGGTCCTCTGAATCCGCGAGTCTGAGTTTCGTTTCCGAGGGCCAGTATTGTATTCTGCTCGACACCTGCAGAACCCAGACTGGACAGCATGGCAATTCCGGCCATGCGGAGTGACAGATGCGGAACACCGCGCACGACAATTCAGCAAGGACAGCAGGGCTGACTCGCAGGCCACACCGGACTGCCTGCGCGGCTCTGTTCGCTGTGCTTTGCCTGCTGCCTTTCGGCTGCAGTCGAAAGACCGGTCCTGACACGTTGCAACTCGACCTCGCCACACAGCCCGCTACATCCAAATTCGCGGCACTGTGGTTTGAGCGAGTGCAGAATTTGCCAGTCTCGCCGAACTTTCATTATTCAAACCCCGACAGCTTCGAGATGCCCGGCATTATGGGCAGTGGCTGCTCGCTCACCGACCTCGACAATGACGGGCGACTGGATATTGTGCTGGTCCCGGGCGATGTCCGCCCTGAACGGGCTCCCGAACAGGCAGGCATGTGCTGCGTCCTGCAGCAGCAGCCTGATGGTAACTGGCTGAATGTCAGTGAACAGGCGGGGCTACGAGTGCGCGGATTTGGAATGGGCTGTTTCACTGCGGATTTTGATAACGACGGTGATCCTGATGCCGTCACTACAGGATCTCGCGGTGTCCTGCTGTTTCGCAATGACACCAAAGCCGGACAGATTCGTATGGTGGATGTGACTGCTGAATCACTCGTCAGCGATTCTCGCTGGGCTACAGCTGCTGTGATGTTTGACTATGATCGTGATGGCTGGCTGGATCTGTTTGTCACCCACTATGTGGACTACTTTCCGGGCAGCATCTGTGCTGACGGCACAGGTCGTCGCGATTATTGCGGTCCGCAGTCGTTTCAGGGAACCGCTGATCTGCTGTGCCGCAATTTGGGGGGTGCCGGACAGCCCTTCCGGTTCAGTAATGTGACGGTCACCAGCGGCATTGCTCGCGCCCAGGGCAAGGGTCTGGGGGCAGCGGCGTCCGACTTCAACGGTGACGGGCTTACCGACATTTATGTGGCCAACGATATGGAGCCAAACTTTCTTTGGATCCAGAACCCCGCCGGTGAATTTACTGAAGAGGCCATTCTGCGAGGCTGTGCTGTGGATCTGCAGGGACGGCCCCAGGCCAGTATGGGCGTCAGCCGGACAGATCTGGATCAGGACGGACGACTGGATCTGTTTCTGACACATTTGCGAGGTGAAACCAACACGTGGTATCGCGAAACCACGGACGGTTTTTTTCTCGACGACACCGGCCGCAGCGGGCTTGGTGAACCAAGTCGCAATATGACCGGATTCGGTACGATCGTGGCTGATTTTGACCTGAATGGTTTGGTTGACATTGCCGTCGTGAATGGCCGCGTGATGCGGGCCCCGCTGCTGCAGCCGGAACCCGCAGGCAGCCACTGGCAGGAATATGCCGAATCCAGTCAGCTCTATGCCGGAATCGCAGCCGGTCGCTTCACCCCGCATGCTGCTGATGTGTTTCAGGAACGACTGGAAGTGTCTCGAGGGCTGGCGGCGGGAGACATCGACAATGATGGCGACCTCGACCTGCTGGTGGCCAGCACTTCGGCACCCGCAGCCCTCTATAAAAATGTCGCTGCAAGACTCGGTCACTGGCTGCAGATCCGTACCGTCAGCAGCCATCGCGCTGGTGCTGCTCCAGGAGCTCGAATCACCGTTGCCAGCGGAAACCGCCGGCTGGTGGCTGAGGTGCAGCCGCAAACCGGATATCTTTCAGAGAGTGATTCGCGAGTTCATTTCGGGCTGGGGCAGTTGTCTGCCTGCGACTGGATTGAAGTCCAGTGGCCTGATGGTGCGGTACAGATCGAGCGATTTGCGGGAGGTGCTGTGGATCAGGTGCTGGAGTTGCGGCAGGGTGCGGGGCAGCCAGTGGCTGCTGCGGGAGCGCAACCATGACTCGCCGCAGCTGGTGGTGTTCGAGCCTGGCAGCGGCCGGAATTTTGGCAGCCGGGCTGCTTGTCTGGCAAACAGGATTCCGCCAGCCACTGCCGGAGATCCCGCAATTTTCTGGTCAGGGAGCCAGTCGGACTGTGGTGTCTCTGCTGACCGATCTGCGAGACCGTCTGCTGCGACAGACGCATTCAGCAACAGCATGGGGTGATTATGGCATGGCACTGATGCAGCATGAGCGACCTGCTGAAGCGCTGCAGTGTTTTGCAGCGGCTGCCAGACTGGCCCCGCAGGACGCCCGCTGGCCGCATCTCACCGGGGTGATTCTCGAGCAAACAGCTCTGCAGCAAGCGGCGGCAAAGTATGCCGCGGCGGCTGCGCTGCAGCCCGGTGCTGCTCAGTCAGAACTGCGACTGGTTTCAGTACTGCTGACGCTGGGACAATTCCAGTCTGCGGAACCGAGGCTACAGCAGCTTGCCCGGCGATTTCCTCGTGAATCGGATGTGTGGCTGCAGCGAATCCGCCTCGCCCGCCTCATGAATGCTCCGGATCAGGCACTACAATGGCTGCAGGCTGCCAGAGAACAGCAGGCCGTCAGCGATTTGCTGTTGCGAGAAGCAGCTGGTGTCCAGCTGCAGCAGGGACGATCAGACTGCGCCAGACAACTGCTGGAAGAGTCGCGTCATGCCCAGCCTCATGTTGCTGTCCGCGACCCCTGGCTGGAACAGCTGCGGGCTTTTGACGCCAGTGGTGCTGTGGCCTCGGCGCAGGCTGATTTGCAGCGGCAGCAGGGCCGACTGGATCAGGCCTTGCGCACGCTGTCGACGCTGGCCAGCCGATTTCCGGAACGGTCCAGACCCGCACTGAATCGTGCACTGGCTTTGCGTGATCAGGGCAACACGGCGGAGGCCCTGGCCGAACTCAGCAGACTAGCCGCCGGATTCCCTGCCGACCCGCTGATTCATTTTCACCTGGCAGTCACCGCAGCCCAGGCCGGACAGCAGGCTCAGGCGCTGCAGAGCCTGGAACGCTGCCTGCAGCTAAAACCGGATTACGGTCTGGCACGAGCCGTGCGTGCAGATCTGCTGAATGCTGCCGGACAGGCCGCGGCAGCAATCGCCGAATACCGCCAGGCTGTGCTCGAGACGCCTGGAGATCCGTGGATCCGTTTTGGACTGGTACAGCTGCTGCTGCGACAGAAACAACTGCCGGATGCAGCCGCTGCGTTGCAGCCCGTCGCAGCACTGCTTTCGCCCGGGCAACAGGCCGAACAGTCTGAACTGCAGCGACTGCAAGCAGAACTGAAACAGGCTGCAGCCACGGATTCAGCAGCCGGACAGACAACAGCACAGTGAGGCCTTCGTGACGCAGCAATCTTTAAACCCGTCAAATGGACTCAAGCGCCTCGCGGCCATCACTGGCACTCTGCTCCTGAGTCTGCTGGTCTGGTATCAAACCGGACGCCTTCGTGACCGAGCCCGTCAGGAGGTTGCCAGCCGCCCCGACCCGGCGGTGCCCGACTACGACTGCCTCGAGGAAAAGCCTCGCAGTCGCCAAACAACCAGTGACAGCGGCGGACTGCAGGACCAGACAGACCAGCTGGGAATTGATTTCCGCCACATCGTCGGACCACTGGGAACATGGTTCATGCCTGAATCCATCGGGGCCGGGGCAGCTGTCATGGATTATGATTGCGATGGACTGCAGGATCTGTACTTTGTTAACTGCGGCCCGTCCCCCAAAGCTATCGGAACGCTGCCGCCGGAAGCGGATTACCGCAACAGACTGTTTCGCCAGATGCGGCCCGGCAGTTTTCAGGATGTAACCAGTGAAACAGGTCTGGGGGACACCGGATATGGCGCAGGAGTGGCCGTTGGTGACGCGGATAACGATGGATTCCCCGACGTATTCATTGCCAACTACGGACAGGACTCGCTGTATCGCAACACTGGCAGCAACAAGTTTGAAAACGCCACGCAGGCTCTGAATCGCACCGAATCCGACTGGGGCGCTGCAGCCGCCTTCTTTGACTATGATCGTGACGGCTGGCTGGATCTGCTGGTCGTGAACTACACAGCCGATCCACAGTACGGGCATTCTGTATCCTGTGGATTTTCACACGGCCTCGTCAGCTACTGCGGACCTCACAAATTTCAGCCCACTGTTGATCGCCTGTATCACAACGAAACGGGCAGTGCTGAAGCACGGGGAAAACTGACGTTCCGCGACGTGACGGAAGCGGCCGGACTGTCTGCCGCAGCAACATTTGGCTTCGGTGCTGTTTGCCTTGATCTGACAGGCGATGGCTGGCCCGATATGTTCGTGGCCAACGACGGAGCTCCCAATCGACTGTGGGTGAACCAGCAAAACGGTACTTTCATTGACGAGGCCACACTGCGAGGTACCGCCTGCAATCAGGCGGGCCATGTTGAAGCGGGTATGGGAGCTGCAGCCGGAGATGTTGATGCAGACGGCTGTATCGACCTGCTGGTCACTCACCTCACAAAAGAAACCGCCACACTTTACCTTGGCAGCCCCGCAGGACTGTTTCAGGACCGCACTCCCGGATGCGGAATTGATGTTGCATCACGCGGACACACGGGCTGGGGAGTCGCCTTGCTGGACCTGAATCACGACGGACTGCTGGATATTCCAATCGTCAACGGACTGGTCATTCCCTGCCACAGCGGATTTCCATTCCACGGTGAAGATGAGTTTCAGATAAGAACAGAGCGGATTGACAATACTGCGGAATACTGGCGAGCCTATCACGATCAGAACGTGCTGCTGCTGGGGACTGCCGACAAATCCTGGCAGTCTGACAACGCAGCAGCAGGTGACTTCACTGCGGCCCAGGCATCGGGCCGCAGCCTGGCATGGGGAGATCTCGACAATGATGGTGACCAGGACCTGATCGTTACCAACTGCGGTGACCGCGCCCGCTGCTATCGTAATGATCTCGCGAATGGCAACTGGCTGCAGGTGAAAACAGCAACCGGGACCGGCGGTCGCGACGCCATCGGAGCCAAAATCACACTCGAATTCAGTGATGGAAGTCGTCGCACAGCCTGTTGTCTGCCGCAAAGCAGCTACCTCGCCAGCAATGACAGCCGCGTTCACTTTGGCCTGGGAACTCGTACTGCCGTACAGGCTGTGACAGTTGTGTGGCCGGATGGACCGACTGAGGATTCTACAGAAAGATTTCCCGGAGTTTCGGCAAATCAGCAGATCGTACTGCGTCGCGGTACCGGAGAAAGGGCAGGGCAACAGCCATGATCGTGGAGTGGAACGGAACCTTTGACGGTGCTCAGATGCTGTGGCTGCTGCTGGCTGCCATCCTGCTGCTGCTGGTGCTGCTGCCGGCGCTGCTGGTAGTATTCAGCCGCGGACGACTGCTGCAGTTGCAGCTGAATCCCGAACAGTGGCTGACCGGAGCCGCAGTGCACGTCACATTGTGGCTGCTGCTGCTGCACAGCCTGGCCTTCGGGCCATCGCTGGGGACCACACCTTCCGCACCAGAAGCAGAAGCCCCAAGGCCCATGTCTGAAATGATGCGAGATGCGGGCAATCAGCAAGATATTCGACCATTCTTCGGTCGCGGCGGTTTTGTCGGAGATCTGCACTTTGCCGGCTTCTCGCAGCTGGAAGCCCAGGGCGATCCCGGCGAACCGCTGTTTGCCTCACGACGACCGCATCACAGCGTCTCACTCAGCGCCTTCATCGTACTGCAAATGGCCATCTACCTGTGTGCCGTGGGCGGAGTCTCTGCAGCAGTGGCCACCACGGGAACATCAGCCGGCAAAGTCCTCGCATTCAGCACCGCCTGGGGCGTTCTCGTTTATGTGCCGATCGCACACTGGGTCTGGGCTGAAGGCTGGCTCGGAATTCGTCATGCTCTCGATACCGGAGGCTCCCTGTTTCTGCTGCTCACCTGCTGTTCCGTAATCGCTGCAGGATTTGCTGCCGATCACAAACTGGTCTCGGAAGATCAGGCCCCGGCAGGTATTAGCCTGCAGCAAATCTGCACCGGACTGCTGTGGCCTGGCTTTGCAGTCCTCTCATGTTCGCTGCAGGTACCGTCAGCACCATTACGAGCCCTGATGCTGGTGAACCTGCTGGCGGCAGCCTGCGGCGGCTACAGCTGCAGCACACTGCTGCGAATGGCGTTTAATGCGGGTAACTGCCGTCCGGTGCACGGACTGCTGACCGGGATGGCAGCGACAGCAGCCGGAGCCATGCTGTATGACCCCATGACAGCCCTGATCTGCGGAGCCGGGGGAACCGCTGCTGCCCTGGTCTGCTGCGCTCCACTCCAGAAACGCACAACACTGCAGACACTGCAGCTGCCACTGTACCTTGCCGCCTCAGCATTCGTCGGCATGCTGCTGCCCGGACTGCTGGCCGGCTCCTCCAATGGCGTATTCCACTGGGACAAAACTCCCGTCGAATCTCTGATTCACGGCAGCCCACAACTGCTGGTCATCCAGACACTGGCGGCCGGCACAACTGCTGGATGGTCCACTGCCATCACCCTGCTGCTGAAAAGAATGGTTCTCCAGCCGCCGATGGAATGAAAAAGGCCCGAGCATTTTTTGCTCGAGCCTTTTGCAGAAGTTCTGCAGACGCAGCACACACCGGGGCACAAAACTCACTGACCCAGCATGCCGCCACCCTTAGCCTTCGCTTTCGAACTGGTCAGCTTCAGCTCAACATCCGACAAACCTTCTGCCGGAATGTCGACAGTGAAGGCCTCAATCGATGCTCCCGAAACCGCAGCCATCATCGCCGCCGGATCCGTCGACCCGCCATCACCCTCAGAACCTACTCGCACCGTATACTTGCCCGGCACAATACCGTCACCAGTGACATAGGTCGTGGCAGAAAAAGTTCCATCGTCCTTCACTTCGGCGCTGGAAGTCCGCACGCCCTGATCAGACCCAACAGGAATAAACTGCACCTTCACCTTGCCATACGGCTTGCCATCCAAAGTCAGCTTGCCAGTAAACGGTACCGTCTTGGCCTTCGCGCCACCCTCAGCACCACCACCACCACAGCCGATTACGCCGAACAACGACAACAGTACTGCAACAGCACACAGTTTTCGAAACACGAATGAACTCCTTCAGTCACAAAACCAATCCACAAAAAAACTCCCGGCCGTGCTGAACAGGACGGCGCGGGAGTCATAGTCAGGCTGATCGCCACAGGGCAAAATCAGAACTCGCCGACAATCGGCTGACCGGCTTCCGTGCCGCCCACATAGGTGTGCAGAGCAAACCAGATAGAAGGCTGCTGAGCACCCTGGAGGTTTTCACTGATGAAACGGACAGAACCGTCGCACATCAGGAACTGGCCACCACCGGTGTGAACGCTGCTGGCACCTGGCCAGTTGTTGTTCAGACCAAAGCAGGCCAGATAGGTCGGCGGATGAGCAAACGGTGCAGACCTCCACCAGTAACCACGTGCCTGCCCGTCCGGATTCAGCCAGACGCGCGAATTGGCAATGCCGATCCCACGCAGGGCCGCAGAATCCATCACGTCGCCGTTGCTGCCCGGATCAATAAACGGAGTTCGGAATACGGCATTCGTCACACCGCTGGGACGCATCACACCACCCATCGCCTGATGGCCGGGAGCACCGGCGCGGGGTGTAAAGCCCTGCGTAGATGTCTCACCAACACAGATCGTGTTCGATGTACCGTCCTTCACGTCTTCCAGTCGAGTTCCTATTGAACCGTTCTGGAAAGGACCCTGGGCCCAGTGCGGACCACGATAGTGCCAGTCCCAGCCCATGTTGCCGGCATAGTTCATATGCGACAGACCATGAGTTGAAATGCCACCACCAAATCCTGGGTCAGACGGACACTGCAGCACCGGCAGCCGTTGCGAAACAATCGTCGCGCCAGTCGACAGAGTCTGATACACACCGTTCAGATGCATGGCCGCACTGAAGTTGATCGAACTGTACAAATTCGCCTGCTCAAGATACGGCAGCACCAGCGAAACCCACGTGTGATTTCGTGGCTGCGGATTTGTGTTGTTGGCACCCATGTACGCAACCATGATCTGAGTCGGTGGAAACCGACCATGCGTGTCATGGTAGTTGTGCAAAGCCAGACCAATCTGCTTCAGATTGTTCTTGCACTGCGTCCTGCGTGCAGATTCACGAGCCTGCTGAACAGCCGGCAGCAACAGCGCCACCAGAATGGCGATGATCGCGATCACCACCAGCAGTTCAATCAGCGTAAAACCGCCCCCCCCACGATTCTTCCAGCGACCCCACAAACGTAATCTCATACCCGACTCCCTATTGAGTAGTGCACAGATGGTCACAACCAGTCGCAGGCCCAAATTTGGAAAATCCGTCCGCAGGAACGGCGTTTCTTCACAAATAATAAACGTCACCGTTTTGCAGCGTCAACCGCCGGTCACGCAAAACCGCCTAAAAAATCGGCAAATCCAGGCCCGCAACTGTTCGCATAGCCACTCAAATTTTCTTCCTCAACGAATTTTAGCGCGGCACACCCCACAGGGTGAATGATTGTCTTGATTCTTCTCGGCACAGATATTCACCACTCAACCCGGAAAACTCGCCCGACTGCTTGCGACCGTCAGCCCATCGCACCGTCAGACGTCCGCCAGACAAGCCACCCGCCGATACATACAACAACCGCTCTGAACTGGCCGCAAAGCCATCGCCACCAAACATCGTCGATGCAGCCCCCGCACCTGACTCGCCCTCCAGTGTCACCGTCGAGCCCAGCAACTCACGACCACGACCACGACCCACCAGCCTGAAAGCCACATTCCCTTGCTGCTGCGGAGTCTGATTCAGCAGCAGGCGAACGTTCCCGTCATGACGCACAGCCACCAGATCAGCTGCCCCGTCACAATTCAGATCCACCCGACTTAACCCGCGACCCAACTGCGGTTCGGTGAAGTCGCGACCGCAGGATTGCGACAAATCCCGGAATCTCAGACCGCCCTCATTCCGAAACGCCGTGATCGGCATCTTCCACGGACGCCCGGTACTGGAATAATCGTCAATATCGCCGTTCAGCACCACCAGATCCACCAGCCCGTCGCCCTCCACATCGATCGGCTGAGTCCCAAAGCCGAGCAGCGGCAGGCTGACCGGCCCCAGCCCTGACCTTGACGAGGCATCGGAATACAACCCTGCACCAATTCCCTGATACAGCGTATTCTGCTCGCGATAAAAATTCGTCACGAACAAATCCGGAAAACCGTTATGATCAAAATCCGCACAGGCGACTCCCATTCCCGCATGCGCCCTACCTGATTCTGGTACCGCAACCCCGCTGCGCGCCGCAATGTCTGCCAGACGGATCACCGCACCCGACGCTGCACCCTCCACAATCGAAAAATCCCTCGTCAGCAGCCTGTTTGGCATCCCGTCGTTAGCCACAAACAGATCCAGCACACCGTCCCCTGTTAGATCAGCAGCAATCACTCCCAGCGCTCGCCCAGGCAACTCCGACAGACCACACTCCCCTGTTACCTCGACAAACTGACCGTCACCCTGATTCACAAACAACTGGCAAATTGCCGGCTGCAGCTCTCGCGGATCACACGTGGCGAACTGTCCGGCACTGTTCACACACCGCCGATCCCAGTCCTCAACATAGTTCAATACAAAAATCTCTGGCATCCCATCATCATTCAGATCCGCAAAACACGCGCCGCTGCTGCAGTTCACGCTGCCCCGCAGACAATCCGGCGTCGCCTCAAAAAATGTCCCGTCACCCGCATTGCGGTACAATCGACAGGCACCCAGGCAGGCCGTCAGGACATCCGCAAACCCGTCACCATCCACATCACCCACAGTGGCCGCCAGAGTATGCGAATCCTCATGCACACCCGCTGGTTCAGTGCAGTTGCTGAATCGCTGACCTTGCAGATTTCGGAACAACTGATCTTCCAGCCCACCGCTGGTCGCCACCTCACCAAATCTCTGCCCCTGCGCAAAATACAAATCCGGCCACAAATCACCGTCCAAATCCAGCACCGCACAGCCACCACCGACAGTCTCTGCAATTCGCTTCCACGAACTGCTGCCGTTATGATACTGGAACTGCACGCCCAAAGATTCCGCCGCATCGACAAACCGCCAGTCAGCCGCCTTAATCGAACTTGCATCACCGCCAGACTCCCTCTGCAGCAGAATCGGGCGCAGCTCGGCTGCCACCGCCTGCCCTGTATCCTGACGCTCCCGCTCCGGCTGCGGTGGCAGTGCGGCCAGCGCCCGCACAATCCGTTCACTTTGCGGCTGCAATCGAGCCGCTGCTGTCAGCCACAGCCGCGATTCTGCTGCTGCACCAGCCGCCACCAGCAGCTCCGACAGCTCCAGCATCACCGGCAGCGCCATCTCGACAGACTCCGCCTGCGGACGAAACATCCGCCACGCCAGCAGTTCAATCTGATCCAGCTGCCCCATCACCTCGCGCTGCCGAGCCGCCTCCTGAGTCGCTCCCAGCCGCTCACAGGCCAGTGCCAGAAAATGACGCCACGACGGCTGCCACGGCTGACGCTGCACAAGCCAGCCGGATGCACTCCGTAACTGCTCCCAGTCCCCCGCCCGCTCGGCCACTCGTGCCGCCAGCTCCCAGATTTCATCTTCAGCAGATGCATTCACCACCAGCCGCTCAGCATATGCACTGCTGACCTGCTCAGCCCCCTGCTGCAACTGCAAAATTCCACGCAGCGCCTGCAGCGCCGCACTGTCCGCCTCCAGCTTTCCATGCCGATTAAGTTCCGCCAGCACAAACTGCTCCGACTGATCCTGCCGCAAGGTACGCAGTAATCCCAGCAGAGATTCGCGGTCCGCCGGATCCGTCATGAGATAACTGCGGAGCTGTGCAGCGGCCCGCGCGGTTTCAGTCGTCGGCCGGCCCGCCAGCAAACGCAACGCCAGCTCCTCCCTCGTCAACGGCCGAATCTGCTCCAGCAACTGCAGCATTCGCAACTGATCAGCACTTCGCATCTGCAGCGCGTACAACCGCGCCAAATCTCGCAACGGTGCCGCATACCCCGGATTCAGCCGATGCGCAGACAACAGCAACCGCTCACACGCAACGGCTCGACCCGCCGAAAGCTCCAGCCCCCCCAGCAGAAAATCGGCCGTCGCCTGCAACTGGTCCGACACCGGACCCAGCCGCGACAGCATGGCACGAGCCTGCTCGGGCTGCCCCTCCTGCTGCAGATACCCAGCCAGAAACAGTACCGCCACCGGCTCCGCAGAACTTAACTGCAACACCGACTCGTAGTTCTTCCGAGCAGCAGCGACACGATCAGCATCCAGGTTCTGTTCAGCACGCTGCAACAGTTCGGCCACCTCGGCACGAACCTGCTCGGCACGCCGCTGGTCAGCTCGCTGACGCAGCACCCACCCAAACACACCAGCCAGCAAAACTACTGCACATGGCAGACACCATAACCAAAATCGTCGGCCGGAAAACACAGCAAAACGCTCCATATTGGCTCGCCAGATCCGGATTCCTCAATCACCAGTTGCTCAAACCAGTCTAACCGCCCCCGCCCTCCGTCCGACCGCCGAAAAACCCCAGGTATCGTTCGAATTGCGAAAAACGGGGATTATCCGCCCGTCTCGTACCCGGAATCCGCCGGATTGTGTGGCAGCCCGACAGCTTTGCACGGTAGACTGCCGAATTAGTGTCGTCCGCTACTCTCCCAGCCGCAGGTTTCCCCCATGTCGTCTGCCACACTCAGCCAGATTCCCGGACTGTCCCGGCTGCTGCTGCAGTGCCGCCGACTGGTGCGGCTGCAAACCGTGCTCCGCGGATCCGCAGAAACCGTGGTTACCGCCACCAGCCTGCTGCTGCTGGCCTGCCTCGCAGACTACCTCCTGCTGCTGCCATCCCCCGCACGCCTCCTGCTGCTGCTCACCACCGTAATCGCCAGCGGCACCGTCTTCCTGCGGCGACTGCTGCTGCCCGCCTGCCGCACTCCGCGCGAAGACGAACTGGGCGCCGCCGTCGACCTGCAGTTCCCCGATCTCCAGGAATCGCTCGCCACTCTCGCTTCACTCAGCCGCCCCGACGTCTCAACTCAAGAATCCGGCTCCACGCTCATGCAGCAGCTGCTGCTGCAGCGCACCGCTCAGAAACTGTCCCTGATTCAGCCCCGGCAGGTCGTGCCTGCACGCCGCACCATCACTCGCTCGCTGCAGGCTGCCGCCTGCCTCGCAGCCATCACACTGCCGCTGACCTTCTGGCAGGACAATGCACAATTGCTCGCATGGCGACTGCTCACACCCTGGGCCAATCTGGCCGCACCTACAAATCTGTGGTTTGAGATCACTTTGCCGCAGCAGGTTGCCGCCGTCGGCTCTGATGTCACCTTTGCCGCTGTGCCCCGCTGGCGAACCGCCCGTCCCGGAACACGGCCGCAGCAGGTTACACTCGAACTGCAGACCCAGGACGCAAGATTCGACAAACTCAGCATGGCCTGGGATGAAGCCGAACTGCGCTACACCACTGTGCTTGCCGACGCACAGCAGTCCCTGCAGTACCGCATCACAGGCGGCGGTGCCTTCACCGCATGGCAAACACTGACAGTCGCTGAACCGCCGCGGATTCTTGCCGCCACACTCGAAGAAACTCCCCCAACTTATACTCGCCGACCCGTACAGCTTGTCGATGGCATCACCGGTGAAACGTTCGTCTTCGCCGGCAGCCACATTCGTATGCTGCTGCAGTTCAGCAAACCGATCACTGATCTGCAGCTGGTCTGGCAGAACTGGATTCCGCTGCCCGCACAAACTGCCGACAGCGGTGAAGAAATGACTCCCGGCGAAAACAGCCAGCTGCTCCCCGAGGAACTTGCCGCAGCAGCAGCCGGACAGCCCATGGCCCAGGCACCCGCCCGCCAGGCTGCCGCAGAACCCACGGTCCCCGCAGTCCGCTGGTCACCCGATCGACTGCAGGCCGAACTGACTTTCGTGGTCACAGGCGGCGGACGGTTCGAATTCAACGCTCTCGATGAACTCGGGCTCGGCACCAGCGAACCGGCCGATCGACGACTCACCGCTGTTCCCGATAAGCCGCCCGTGCTGCAGGCCACCGGAATCCAGGATGGACTGGAAATCCGGCCTGATGACGTCGTGCCGCTCAACACCATTGCCACCGACGATATCGGCATCGGCCTGCTGGAACTGCATTTTCGCCGCAACCAGGATGCCTTCCGCATTCAGCCCGCACAGCAACTCGAAAAAGGCGCCGAAGCAGTCGCCAGCGACTTCCGACTGGACCTCAAGCCGCTTGGACTGCAGCAGGGTGACACCCTCGAACTGCGAGCGCGCACCGCTGACGAACGACCGACTCCCGGACCCCAGACCGCCTGGCAGGGCCCGTGGATCCTGAAGGTGTCTGATACCGCCGCGCCACTCGGACTGCAGGCCCTGCAGCAGGCCGATCGCCAGCTGCTGGAAGCCCTGCGAAAATTGTCCCAGGAACTGGCACTTGACGTCGCCAAAACTGCACAGCTCCGCGCCAAAGCACAGCAGGACCTCAGCCGCACAACCCGCGATGAAATTCAGGGACTCTCCGAAAAAGAACAGACTCAGGGCAATCAGCTGCAACAGCTCGCAGAAGAAGCTGCTCAGCACCCACTGATGCAGCAGCCGGCCGACAAACTGTCCCAGCTGGCTCAGCAGCTGCGTCGCGACGTTTCCACACAGCTGACTGCTGCCGCTGCAGCCGACCGTGATCCGGCAGTGCAGACGCTGCAGCAGGCAGAAAATCAGCTGCAGCAGATTCGTGATCAGCTTGAACAGTCAGCAGCCCGGATGGAACGCGCCGCAAAGCTCGAACAGGACCTCGCAGAACTCAACCGTCTCGCACTCGATGCCGAAAAACTGGCCGACGATTCACTGCAGCATCAGCAGCAGCGACTGCAGGGACAGCCGGCAGCCGGCCAGACTCCCGCAGACTTTCAGCAGCAGCTCGCCACCGAACAGCAGCGACTGCAGGCCGAACAGCAGCAGCTGGATCAGCAGCTGCAGGAACTGCTCAAGAAACAACAGGAACTGCTGCAGGCCGCTCGCGAAGCCCAGCTGGATCAGGCCGCCGCACTGTCAAAACAGCTGGAACAGCTGGCTCAGCGGCAGCAGGCCGTAGCCAACGGCGTCCAGGACGAGGCTCGTGATGCCGGTCGCGATGCCGAACAACTGGCCGCGCAACTGCAACAACTCAAGGAAGATCTCGGCAAGGTCATGCAGCAGCTGCAGCAGCCAGCGGGGAAGTCCCCGCCGGCGAATTCCCCGCCGGCCCCAGATCCCCAACAGCCCGCTCAGCCGCAGCCGGACCCGGGCAAACCGGATCCGGCCGCTCTCGAACAGGCCGTGCGCGATCTGCGACAGGGTAACCTCGCCGCACCTCAGCAGACACTGCAGCAGACCGCAGCACAGCTGGCCCAGGCCACCCGACAGCAGCCCCCGGACAGCCCGCAGCAGCAGCAGGCACAACAGCTGCAGCAAAAACTACAGCAGCTCACTCAGAAACTGCAACAGCTCGCAACGGACCGCAGCAGCCCGCAGCCCGCTCAGCAGCAGGCCACCACAGAACTGCTGCAGCAGCTCGATCAGCTGGCCGAGGCCGGCAGCCAGCAGGCGCAGGCCCTGCAGCAGAATCCCGCCAGCCCACAGGAAGCTCAGAGTGGCGCTGAACGTTCCGCACAGCGAGCTGACGATGCTCGACGTGCAGCCGAAGCCGGCCAGTTCCAAAAAGCTTCTGAACAGCTTAAGACCGCCGCTGAAGATGCTCGCATCGCAGCCGAACACCTGAATGCCAACACACTGCAGGACCAAAAAGCTCAGCTGCAGCAACAGCGCGATGACCTGTCACGGATGGCCGATTCCCTGCGGCAGATGCAGGCCAGCAATCCGGCTCAGTCCGCTGCACAGCAGCAAACTCAGCAGGATGTCAGTCAGCAGGCAGGGCAGTTGCCGCAACAGCTGCAGTCGCTCTCCGAACGACTCAGCCACCCCGCACTCGGACTGCAAAATCTGGCCCGACCGTCGCAGGAAGCCGCCCAGGCTGCTCAGCAGGCTGCCGGCAGCGGACAGCAGGCTGCCAACGACATGCAGCAGGCACAGCTGCAGCAAGCCGGCCAGACAGCAGAGAAAGCCGCCGGACAGCTCAGTCAGGCCGGTCAGCTGGCAGCCCAGGCTGCTCAGGGATTACGCGATCCGTCCAATCCGGTTCCGGCTGAAGTGGGCAACAGCATCAGCGAAGCCCTGCAGAACCTGCAGCAGGCCGCCCGCCGCATGGCTCAGGAAAACAACGCACAACCAGCAGTCAATGGCCCCGAGCAACGTGCGGGACAGCCGGAATCAGCCGCTGCCGACGGGCAGCCCGGACAACCTGGACAGCCGGACGGATCAGAACAGCCACAGCCGAGCGACCAGCCACAGCAGCCAGGCGAAGCCGGTCAGCAGGGACAGCAGAATGCTGCAGCAGCCCAGCCAGGCCGCAGCCCGGATGGCCGTCAGCAGGACCAGAAAGGTCAGCAGGGCAGTGAAGCCGGCGGACAACAACCGGGACAACAGCCCGGACAACAGCCGGGGCAGGGCAGTGCTCAGTCACTCGCTGATGCCGCCAAATCACTGCAGCAGGCCGCCAAAAATTCTCTGCCGGCAAAATTCGCACCAGGCCAGCTCGGTTCAGACAGTCCGGCGTCAGCCGATCCAGGCTCACGAGGCAATGCGGCCGTGTTTGACGGCGCAGTTCCCGACATCACGGTCAAACGCGGTCAGCGACGCCAGTGGGGCCAGTTGCAGGACGAACTGCAGAACGATGTGAAGGATGGTGGCAAAGAAGTTCTGGACAGCGAGTATTCAGGGATGATTCGCAGCTATCGCCGCAATCTGGCCAGATCACGCAGTACTGCTCCGCAAAGGACAACCGGTCAGCCGTGACAATCAATCAGACATCGCAAAATCTGCTGCCGGTAATGCACGCAGAACCGACGCCGACACCGACACCGTCCGTACCGGCGTTGCCGGCAATTCTGGAATCCTCGCCAGATGCCCTCAGCGAATGGCTCCGCAGCGTCGGCCAGCCCGCCTTCCGCGCCCGCCAGATCCGCCAGTGGCTGATCCAGCGAAAAGTCACTTCGTTTGACCGTATGAGCGATCTGCCGGCAGCACTGCGACAGCAGCTGCAGCAGCACTTCCGCTTCTGCTCGTTCGAAATCGTAAACCATCAAATCGCCTCAGACCGTACAGAAAAACTGCTGCTGAAACTGCAGGATGCTGAACTGGTCGAATGCGTCCTGATGCGCGAACCCGATCGCCGCACCGTCTGCATCAGTACTCAGGTCGGCTGTGCTATGGGCTGCGTCTTCTGCGCCAGCGGCCTGCTGGGAGTTCGTCGCAATCTGACGGCAGCAGAAATTGTGGAACAGGTGCTGGTGCTGCACCGACTGCTGCAGCCCGATGAAAAAATCACCAACATTGTCGTGATGGGCATCGGTGAACCGCTGGCAAACTTTCGCTCACTAAAAGCAGCCCTGGAATTACTGACCGCTGAAGATGGTTTCGGACTGGGGTCCCGTCGCATTACAGTATCCACCGTGGGCCTGCCTGAAAAAATTCGCGAATTTGCTCGCCTGGGTGCTCAGTACAATCTGGCCATTTCGCTGCATGCTCCCAACGACGACCTGCGGACACAGATCGTCCCGGTCAATCACAACATTGGCATCAGCGAGATCCTGTCGGCTGCTGATGACTTCTATCAGCAAACAGGTCGTCGCGTATCCTGGGAATACGTGCTGCTGGCCGGAGTCAATGATCAGCCGCAGCATGCCGAAGAGCTGGTGACTCTGCTGCAGGGCCGAATTGCTCACGTCAACCTGATCCCCATGAACGGCGTCAGTGAACTCACCCTGACCGCGCCACGCGAACCCCACACGCAGAAATTTCTCGAGATCCTTACACGGCGCGGGGTCGCCGCCACCGTCCGCAAACGCAAAGGCGCCGACATCGACGCCGCCTGCGGCCAGCTGCGACTTAATCGCGAAAACAACGCCTGAGCTGAACAGCACGACGCCAAAGCCCCCACCACTTGCGTCTGTCAGCATCCATTAGCGGTTCAACTCCCGCACCTGCGTTTATCCGCGCCAATCCGTGTTCATCCGTACCTGAAAAAACATCCGTGGCACAAAAACCACCCGCTAAGCATGGTCTGCTCGGATCGTCGCCGAAATCTGATGCGACTGACCCGGCTGCAGCACCACCGCATGGTCGCCCACGCATGCCGTTTCTATACATACCATCCCCGTCCACTCGTCATCACCAAAATCAGGCATCCGACGACTCTTGTCAATCCACGGATTCCAGATCACCGTCGATAGTGATCCCTGCTTGCTGACCGTAATCCTCCGCTGCAGCCCCGGATCATGCAGCACGACAGCATCAGCTGTGTTCTGATACACCCGATCGGTCTCTTCAGAAAATCGAATCGGCTGACCAGCAGGCTCACACCACTGCAGCTGCGGCACCTTGCTCAAATAACCAGTCTTCTCAAGACCTGTGATCTCGATCCCCTGAATCTCAGAGACCGACAGATACGTGTGCAGAGCCGCCTCAAATCGCTCGGCCGCCACTGCTGTCGCTGACAGTTCACAAGTTAACCGCAACTGCAGTTCGCGCCCCGGACTCACCTCATACCGCAACAAAAAATTGCCAGTCTCCGTCTGCAGCACCAGCTTCAGCACACCATCGTCACCACACACCGCTGACTGCAGCTGCCACTCCTGCAAACGAGCACTCCCGTGAGCCGGCAAAGATGCATCCTGAGGATGCGGACCAAACCACGGAAAACAAATCGGCACGCCACCACGAATCGGTTTGCCCGGCTCAAACCACGACGAACCACTCAGCCACAACACCGGATGATGCCCCGCAGGCTGCCACGATGTCAGATGCGCGCCATGCAAATACAACTCACCACTCGCACAATCCGTCTGCACCCTCAGACGAGACAGTCCGCCAAGGCCGGAATCCGGCATTAAGCCAGGCATACTGGTTCTCACAGCAGACTCCTCAGTCACAGAACCCAACTCAAGGAATGCGGTTAAACCCCTCTAGTCTGGTATGCGCAGTTCCATTTGTCCAGATCCAATAAAAAAGCCGGCAGTCACCGCTGCCGGCTTCATAAACTCGTCAGCTCCCAAAACTCAGGCTCAGCTGAAATTCAGGCCGCCAGACAGCAGCAACTCAACAATCTCTCCAATCGACTCGTCCACTGCTGTCTCTGCCCCGCAGGACTCTGCCGCACCCTGCACAGTGGCCGCCTGGATCTGCTGAGCCGCTGCAGCCAGCACCGCCGCTCGCTCAATGTCCAGCTGGTCCTGAACAGACTGACGAACAGTCACCACCGGACGTTCGCTCCGTACTGCCTCAGCCGCCAAAGGTGACTGCAATTGCGGTATCTGTACCACCACAGGCTCAACCGCCAGCAGCTGCAGATCACCTGCACCGCCCGATTGAGAAGCCGCATCCTGCTGCGACAACACAAACACCGAGAAGTCCTGCGGATTGCTCCACGGAGACACTTCGCCGCTGGTACTCACCGCCACCCGCCGCAATACCAGTCAGATTCACCGTCTGCAAAGGAGCATCTTCAGCAATTGTCAGGTCAGACAGTGCGTCAAGCACCGGAGCGTCATTGACCGCTGTCACCGTCACTGTGAAGGTTCGGCTGAACGACAGATTGTCACCGGTCGTAGCCAGATCACCGTCAAGTCCGCCATCCGTCACCGTCACTGTGATCAGCGCAGTGCCGTTTTGATCGGCTACCGGAGTAAATGCGATGGAACCGGTCGAGTTCGCTGTTGTGTATGTCGCTGACGGATGCGGAATCAGATCAGTATTGCTGCTGGTCGCCGAAACCCTCAACGGCTGATTTTCACCACCGCCCGCAGAAATCCCCGACAAAGATACCGTCTGCTGAGGAGCTTCCTCATCCAATGTTACGCCCGACAGCGGATTCAGAGTCGGCAGGTCATTGACCGGAGTCACCGTGACGTTGAACGTGCGACTGAATGTTTCGTTGTCAGCTGCAGTGGCAAGATCAAGGTCCGGACCACCGTCCTCCACTCTGACCGTAATGGTCGTGGAACCATGCTTGTTGGCCACCGGAGTAAACCGCAACGTGCCGGTGCTGTTCGGAGTCGTGTAGTCAATCGCAGGAGCAGCGATCAGAGACGTGTTGCCAGACAACGCCGTCACTCGCAACGGCTGCACCTCACCAGCTCCCGCCGTAATTCCCGTCAGATCCACGGAACGCTCAGGAGCATCCTCGGCCGGAGTCACGTCTTACAGCGTGTCCAGCGTCGGAGCCGTCAGCAGCTGACGAACCTCAAGCACCTGCATCGCCTCCAGACCGGCTGCACGAGCCGACCCGCGGAAATTCCGAACACTGCGACGATTGAAACAGGACGACAGACGCTTCAGCAGACGTTTGCTCATGTCAGGTTGTCCCCAAAGAAAAGGCGGTTTGATTCCCGCAGGACGGAACAGGAAATGGTAATCCGGGGAATCCGGCGAAAATCATGCTAAAACGCAAAATGCCTTAAACAAGCAACCACTGCGAATCACGGCAAAAATGAACCATAATTACACAAATCACCCCTTCCCCGGAGCTCACCCAGACCGCTCAGGCCAAACATTACTCCCGTCAAACACCCCACCGGCAGCCTCAGAATTCCGATCGCACCATCTCTGACGAATCTGCTTAAAAGACCGTTAAAAAGGCTTTTTCTTACGCGAATAGCGGCGTCGCAAAACCTATTTTCCCCCGCCCCCGGCCGGACGCGCCGGCAGTCGCTGACGAGCCGCTGAGGGAAGACAATTGTTCGCCCGTGCCGGATGACTGTGCACCCAGCCCAGCGGATTCCCACGCCACCGCACTACGTGCCAGCCAGCGCCACACGAACCCAGCGCCTGACCCTCCAGATACTTCCGCGCCTCCGCATCACCCAACTCCAGCACAGACGCCGGATCCCAGCCACCATCCCGACGCAGCGCCAAAACATGCGAAGGCAGCCAGTGCTTCGCCGGCTGATACGCCACCTCAGGACCAGAGACCGCACACTCCAGCACCGCCCGACACGCTCGCTCCGACCAGCCAAAACGCTGACGGCCACGAGTTTCCAAATGCACACCAGTCAGCCGACCCACACCGGCATCATCCCAGCAGCTCGCCGCTTCAAAATCCTCACACGACAATCGCTCCCACGCACCGCTGCCACCACCGTCCATCCGCCGCAAACGAATCGCATAGCCCCCTGCACAACGATCCCGATGCGGCCAGACCCGATACCCACCAGGAAACTCAGCGCTCCGCCAGCACTCCAGTCCAGGCTCCGGCTCCTCACACCAATTCCCATGCTCGCCCAGAAACCACGCCGCTGCACCCTCGTTCTCAGCAGTCGCAAACGTACACGTCGAATACACCAGCCGACCTCCCGGACGAACCAGCCGCGCCGCATGACTCAGAATGCGACGCTGACGAGCCGCAGAGTGCCGCACCTGAGACTCACTGAAGGCAGCCAATGACTGGCGATCACGAGCCACCATCGACTGGCCGGAACACGGTGCATCCACCAGTACCGCATCAAACACAGCCGATAAACCGCCCGACAACCGCTCAGGATCCACACCCGTCACCACGTAACCCGGAAAACCCACACGCGCCAACGACAGACTCAATACCGACTGACGACTCTGAATCGTTTCATTCGCCAGCAGAAAACCACCGCCCGGACCCACCACCTCAAGAATCGCCGACGCCTTTGCTCCCGGAGCCGCACAGATGTCCGCAACCTGCTCCCACGGCTGCACATTCAGCAGACGCAAAGCCAGCATCGATCCCGCATCCTGCACAAAAAATAAACCCGCCGCATGCTCCAGACACGCCGCCGGCTGCACAACACCGGGCAGATAACAGCCACCCGAGTACCACGGCACCTGCTCACTAACATACGGCAGCTCCAGACTCTGACCAACACCCAATGCCAGCTGCGGACGCAACCGAATCGACTTCTCCGGACGACCACCCAGCGAACCCCACACCTCTCCCCACTCAGACTCACTCAGCACCGCCGCTGAGACAGGTGATGGTATCCGCCAGTCAGCACCAACCACTCGCTTACCCCTCATTACTCACCCCAGCCACCTGAACCACAACAGCCACCTGATCTCTCAGCCACGCTCCAGCGCCGGTATATCAATCCACTGCCGAAATGCGTCCTCATCCGCATTCCGACCACTCACCACAACCACCACGTCGCCATCACCGGACAACGACAAACCACCACGCAGCAGCCCCGCCACCCCAATCGCTCCCGATGGCTCTGTCTTCAAACCATGATGCTCGTACAGCCAGCGCATGGCCTGTCGAGTCTGCATGTCGGGGATCGCCAGCGAACGACGCACCAGACGACGCAGAATCGGCCAGTTGTGCAAACCTACGTCGTACGACAGCAACCCGTCACAAATACTGGCCGGACGATCCAGCCGCACTCGCTGATCAGCCTCCAGCGACCGCCGGAAATCATCCGCTCCCTCCGGCTCTACACCGATAATCTCGGCCTCTGGAAAACCGTCGCTGATCGATAACGCCTGACCCGACATCAGCCCGCCACCACTCACCGGACAAATAAACGTCGACAACCCACGCCCCTCCCGACGCAGCTCACGCACCGTCCACAACGCTCCCACACCATTCCCCGCAATCACATACGGGTCGTCATAAGGCGATGCCTGCAAAGCCAGTTCCACCTCGGCAATCTCACGAGTCATCCGGTCACGCTCGCCCGTTTCGTGGTCGCGAGCAATATTATACGTGCGAACCTCAGCACCAAATGACTGCGTCCGCTGAAATTTCACCCGCGGAGCCGTATCGGGCATCACCACAATCACACGCACACCAAATCGCATCCCCGCATAGGCTATGCCAGAAGCAAAATTGCCGGATGAATGAGCCGCTACGGGACGGCCCGCCAGATCAGGAACATGGCGAGCCATCCAGTTGCAGGCACCAAATAACTTGAATGATCCCGAAGGTGTCCAGCCATAGTCCCGCAGCCATACCCGCCGCGATTCCGGCAGTCCCAGCCAGCGTTCCAAAGCCCACGAACGAATCAAGGGCGGCGAAAAAACATGACCCCGAATGCGGCCCTCTGCCACATGCACGTCATCCATCGTCACCGTCGCAACCGTCATCTCACTGCCTCCACCAACAACACCAGAACCAGCAGCAACACCCGCACCAGCCAGGCCGCTGACATCCCACACCGACCCGCTCGCCTGACAAGCCCAATCAATATACCATCCCCAATCCCGTATCACCCACCGAAACCGTCACGCATTTTGTGAACGTAACCGAATCCTGAGAAGACGCAGTCGCACGATGCCTCACACTCAACTCTCCCGACTCCTGCAGCTCGCTCTGCTGCAACTCACACTCGCAATCGCACTCACAACAACCACACCCGCGAGCGCACAACTCACTACACCCGCCTTCAGCCTCACCGAACTGCCGCCAATCCCCGATGCCGAAGGCTTCGCCGGCTGCTTCGCCGGAATCTCAAACAATCACCTGCTGGTGATCGGGGGCGCAAATTTCCCCGACAAAAAACCCTGGGATGGCGGCTCCAAAGCATGGTCCGATCGCATCTATGCACTGCCCCTGTCCATACCCCGCAGCCTGCGACTGGGACAAACTCCCAAACACCCGGCCCTGCTGATGAACCGCACACCATGGAAACTGGCCGGACGAAACCCCACACCCACAGGCTACGGCGTCTCCGCGACATTCCACGATGAAGTAATCTGCGTCGGCGGCAGCAACCCCACACAACACTACAGCTCCGTCACCGCCGTCCGCTACCAAAACTCAACCCCCGCCTTCCGACAGCTGCCACCACTCCCACTGCCACTCGCCAACCACTGCGGCACACTTGTCGGAAACCTGCTGTACATCGCTGGAGGACAGACGGACCCAAACTCAGCACCCGCCGAAAACGCCGCATGGACACTCGACCTCAACCACACCGAAACAGGCTGGATACGACTGCCCGATTGCCCCGGAACACCTCGCATCCTCGCCACCGCCGCCACCACCGGACAGGATTTCTGGATGATCGGCGGAGCCTCACTGCGGCCAGGCACCGATGGCAAACCAGTCCGCACATGGCTCAAAGATGCCTGGCGATACTCCCCCGAACACGGCTGGCAACAACTGCCCGACCTGCCGGCACCACGAGTCGCTGCGCCGTCACCCGCACCCGCACCGCAGCAAACTCCCGTCCTGCTTGGAGGTGATGACGGCAGCCAGGCCGGAAATGACCCCCGCACACACCAGGGCTTCACAACCACCAGCCTCAGCCTCGCACCCCAGCACACACAAGCCAACCTCTCCACACAATGGCTCAGCAGCAGCCCCTTCCCGCCCGCCGTCGTCACCACCACCACCGTCCACGTCGATGACTTCTGGATCATCCCCAGCGGCGAAGTACGACCAGGCATCCGCTCACCCAAAGTCTGGCTGCTGCTCCCCACACCAGTCACACAGTAACACCCACACAACACACACCCGCCACCCGCTCCCTCACAGTCGCGGCTCCTGATTTGTTTCTGACCACTGACCACTGACCCACCCCCGCGACCTCACCGCCGGATCCGGTACAACGCTGGATCCACGTGCGGCTTCGCTCCCGTTATCAGCTCCGATACCAGCTTTCCTGTCCCCGTGCCCATCGAAATCCCCAGCATGCTGTGACCAGCCGCAATCCAGACGTTCCCATATCGCGGCGAACGGTCAATGTAAGGAATCCCGTCCGCCGTCATCGGACGCCAGCCATACCACTCCTCCTCAACAGGCTCCGCCGTCGCCTCATGCAAATATTCGGCCGCACCCGAACGCAGGTAATTCAAACGAGCCCTGTTGAGGCTGGTGTCGTATCCCGAAAATTCCATCGTGCTGCCCACACGATAGCCTTCTTCAAAAGGAGTAATCGCGACATGACACTCCTCCAGAATCATCGGATACTTCGGACACAACTTCGGTCGCGCCATCGTGATCGAATAACCCTTGCCCGGCTGAATCGGCAGTTTCACACCCAGCGACTGCTGTAATAGCGGAGCCCACGCGCCGACAGCCACCAGAAAGTTGTCCGCCGTCAAAGTCTCACCCGTTGTCTCCACTGCCAACGCTCGCCCATTGTCGCCCGCAAACGACTTCATCGCCGTATGCTCCAGCACTCGCACTCCCGCTGCCGTGATAATTCGCTTCAGCTCACTCATCAGCTTGCCAGGACGCAAATGAGCATCACAACGATACAGCCAGGCACCCGCCAGACCAGGCTTCAAGGCCGGTTCCATCGCCGTCAGCGCCGCCCCAGCAAACGGCTCCGCCGGCATGTCGAAATGCTTCCGCAGCCACGCATCACTCTCCGCATACGCATCAAACTCATGCTGGTCCCGAAACACAAACAATAACCCGTCCGTCTTCCAGTCCACCAGCATGTTCTGCTGCTCAAAAACTTCGCGATACAAGGCCGCCGAAGACTGCAACAGCGGATGACAGGCCTTGCCCGCCTCCATCATCGCCCGCGAATTGCAGCGCAAGGCAAACTTCAGCAGCCACGGCGCCAGCATCGTCAGCTTAGCCGGGTTGATCCGCAGGGCCGTCTGAGTCGTCAGCATGCCCTTCAGACCCTTCAGCACCTGGCCCGGTCGAGCCAGCGGAATCACATGACTGGGACTGACATAACCGCAGTTGCCGTGCGAACACTGCTTCCCAAACTGACTCTGCTCAATCAAAGTCACACGATGGCCAGCCTGAGCCAGATACCAGGCCGTAAAACCACCAATCACACCACCACCAATCACCACCGTATGCTGCACACCACTCATCGCCAACCCCGCATCTCAGTCACTGGCCAGTACCGCCCACATAACCGCCCGCTGCAGCGACGAAACAGCAGCAGATCCGCCCGATATCTTACTCATCAGGCTCAGCTTCGCAGTTCCACGCTGCTCAGATTGAACGAATTCCATGGCAAAAGGGATCCGATTGCTGCAGAATCAGCCGCGACTCGCCCGTCACCCACGCAGACCCCGTAATCGTCGGGATCACCACCGGCCCCGCACCAGCCTCGCCACAACCCGCTACCCCCTGCACACCAGACAACTCAGACTCACTCGCCAGCTGCCAGCTGCCCTCAAATACACTCCCCACAATACTCTCCTGACGCCAAACCGCCCCCGCAGCCAGACGCCCGTCAGCCGCCAGACACGCCAGCTTCGCACTGGTACCAGTGCCACAAGGTGACCGGTCGTAAGCACCACCCGGACACATCACAAAATTTCGACTGTCCGCCACACCAGATGACGCCGGACCAAACAGCTCAATGTGGTCAATCACGCCACCACCAGCACCCGTGATCCCCGACCGCTCCAGTGCCGCTCGAATCTCCATCGCGTATGCCGATAAACCCTGCCAGTCACGCAGCTCCAGTGACCGCCCATGACGACTCACCAGATAAAACCAGTTTCCACCCCACGCAATGTCACCACTCACCTCCTCGCCACTCGACAACTGCACCACAACTCCACTGCGATAACGCCACGACGGCACGTTCCGCAAACGCACCCGATTCGCGTCCAGCAGCTCCGCTTCCACAATGCCAACAGGAGTCTCCACGCGAGTCACACCGAGACGAACTCGACCCAGCCAGTACAGCGTCGACATCAAACCAATCGTCCCGTGCCCGCACATGTGCAGGTAACCGGCGTTGTTAAAAAAAATAATTCCTACATCACAGCTGCGGTCATAAGGCTCGCACAATAACCCACCCACCAGCACGTCGGAACCACGAGGCTCATTGATGACCGCCGATCGATAACCGTCATACCGGTCACGCAGCAGTTGCAAACGCTCACCCAGCAGACCACTGCCCAGATCCGGACCACCACCGATGATAATTCGAGTCGGCTCGCCACCCGTATGAGAATCCACGACCTGCAGAATTACATCTGACATCTTCGTCGCCCCCAACCCAACCCCCACACCCGCGGACTCCCGTCTGCGGCTCGCCATACCGAAAACTGATCAACACCCAAAAAAAAAGCCCAGGTCCGAGCTGCAGCCGTGGTGGGCTGACAGTCTCTTCCCGGGCTCACTTGCAGACGCCACACTGGCCTAAACACCAGCATCCAGGCAGATCACCTCGCCCACAGCGCCTTCCGAATTTCTGTACACCAGACACAACCTTAAATCACCAAATCACTGGACTTCCAGTTCCGGCGGCTGGTTGGCACGGCGAGCTCGCATCTCGGCTCGACGACGGTCACGACGACGAATGTCACTGGGCTTCTCGTAAAACTCACGCTTGCGCATTTCCTTCTTCACGCCGGCATGCTCAACCAACTTGCGAAACCGACGCACCGCCTCATTCACACTTTCATTGTCACGCAAACGCAGCTTTACCACAAACACCCTCCAGATTTTTCATGCTGAACAAGCGAACAGAGACAAACAGAAATCGGACAAGGATGGTAACCTAAGGCGGCGGGAAATGCAAATTCCTTCCACGCCGCATTTGCCATTCAGAACGAAAGCTGTCAGTTTCGAGAGCAGCCAGGAAGGCGGTTTCACAACCCCAAACAACACGGCACACTCAATTCACTGTTCAAATGTTCCTGTTCTGATCCGCAGAGCTTCAGATCAGGTCACTATCGGCGGAATTCAGCCATGGCTCGCGATTGCCTGTACCTCATCGACACTTTTTCTCTGATGTTCCAGGTCTTTCACGCCATCCCACCCATGACCGGAACACGCGGACAACCCACCAATGCCGTCTTCGGACTCACCCGCGACCTCCTCGCAATCCTCGAACGACAGCCCACACACCTCATCTGCGCACTCGATTCACCAGGACCCGGCACCCGCGAACTCATCTATCCGCAGTACAAAGCCAACCGCACCGAAATCCCCGCTGACCTCAAACCACAAATCCCACTCATCAAACAACTCATCGCCGGCTTCAATATCCCCGGCATCGAACTGGAAGGCTGGGAAGCCGATGACATCATCGCCACCGCCACGCGACAGGCACTCGCACTCGATATGGACGTCGTCATCGTCTCTTCCGATAAAGACAACCGACAACTGCTCGGACCAAACGTCCGCATGTTCAACTGCCGCCGCAACGAATTCTATGACTCACAGTCGCTGCTGAACGACTGGGGCATCCGACCCGATCAGGTCGTCGACTTCCAGTCACTTGTCGGTGACGCCGTCGACAATGTACCCGGCGTCCCCAAAGTCGGCCCCAAAACCGCCACCACACTGCTGACCCAGTACCAGACACTCGACGCCATCCTCGAAAATATCGCCCACACAACCGGCAAAGCCCTGCAGAAAAATCTGACCGCAGGTCGCGAACTGGCACTCATCAGCCGCCAGCTCGTCACACTCCGACAGGACCTGCCACTGCAGATCGACTTCCCCGCCGCAAAAGTCTCACCCCCCGATCACAACGCACTCCTGCCATTCTTCCAGGACATGGGCTTCCGCGGCTACACAGCACAAATGAAACGACTCGCCACGGCCGCCGGTGCCCCCCCCAACAGCACCGGCACCGGCAGCAAACCCGCCGCCACCGCACGCCGCAAACCGTCCCTCTTCGATGCTCAGCAGGACCCCGCCGATAACCCCGACACACACAGCACCGCCGACAACACACCGGCCCCCGCACGAGCATCCGCAGTCAGCTTCGCGCCCGCTGTCCCCGCGGGAACACTCGACGCTGCCACCGCGCCCGCCATCCTGCAACAGTTGCTGCACTCACCCGTCGTCATCTTCGAACCTGTCTGCAGCGGCCACACCGTCCGCACCCGACAGCTGACCGCCGCCGCCATTTCCGACGGACAACACCTCTGGCTGCTGCACACACCCGCCGGCAGCAGCCTGCATTCACAAATCACAACCTTCCTCGCCAGCTACCCGGGCGAATTGTGCGTCGTGTCCGCCAAACCGCTGTGCCACGCTCTGCTCAACTCCGGCTGCGGACTGCCCGCCCGCCTGTTCGATGCCTCCATCGCCGATTACCTGGTGGATGCCGGAGCCCGCGGACACGAACTGACCGATATCGCCGATCGCTATGCTCCCGATCTCGGTCACGCAGCACCAGTCACCGCACCCCGCAAACCACGACAGCAGACCATGTTCGCCGAAGATGACCAGACCGCTGCCGCGTCCGCTTCCGCCTCGGCCGCCGAACAGCGGCTGCAGACTCTGCTGGCCGTCCTGCCCGGACTTCGCGATGCCCTGCAAACCGCCGGGCTGCTGGAACTGTACCTGTCCCTCGAAGAACCACTCATCCGCATCCTCGCCGTCGTGGAACATGCCGGCATCTCTGTCGATGCCGCAGAACTGCAGCGGCAGAGCAGGGCAGCGGGCACAACCATCGAACAGCTCACAGCCGACATCTTCGCCATCGCCGGGCATCCGTTCAACATCGACTCACCCAAACAGCTCGGACAGGTCCTCTTCACAGAACTCAAACTCCCCGTCATCCGCCGCACTCAGACAGGAGTTAGTACGGATCAGGAAGTCCTCGAAGAACTGTCCGCACAACATCCCCTGCCCAGACAGATCCTCGAACGGCGGCACCTGATCAAACTGCAGGGCACCTACCTCGATGCACTGCCCGCACTGGTGTCGCCCGAAACCGGTCGCATCCACGCCACCTTTCATCAGACCGTAGCCGCCACCGGCCGACTCAGCTCCAGCGACCCCAATCTGCAGAATATCCCCGTCCGCACTCCTGAAGGTCGGCAGGTGCGAGCTGCCTTTCGACCGGCTAGCCCGCAGTGGACTCTGGTCTGCGCAGACTATTCGCAGATTGAACTGCGAGTCCTTGCGCATTTCAGTGGAGATCAGGCACTCTGCGAAGCCTTTCGGGCCGGCATTGACATTCACGCGGCCGTCGCCGCCGACGTCTTTCAGAGCCCCGTCGACACAGTCTCGTCTGATCAGCGACGCATGGCCAAAGCGGTGAACTTCGGAGTCATCTATGGGCAGACTCCCTGGGGCCTCGCTGCATCACTCGGCATTGACAAAGCCGAAGCAGCCGCATTCATTGATGACTACTTTCGGCGGTATGCCGGCGTCGCTGCGTTTTGTGAAAGAGTGCTTGAGGAAACAGCCAGAACCGGTTACGCCCGCACCATTCTAAATCGCCGCCGCGCAATCTCCGGCATCCGCCGCACCACCGGCATCAACCGCAACATGCCCGAACGCACAGCCATCAATACCGTCATCCAGGGCTCAGCCGCCGACCTCATCAAACAGGCGATGCTGAACGTCGACCGCATGCTGCGCCAGCAATCCGTGCAGGCCCGCCTGCTGCTGCAGATCCACGATGAACTGGTGCTGGAATGTCCGCAGGATCAGACAGCCGCCCTGATCCCCCTGCTGCGGCAGTGCATGCAGGACGCCATGACACTGAACGTCCCCCTTGTCGTCGACGTCACCACCGGCCCCGACTGGCTGAACCAGCAGGACATCTGATCAGCCGCAACCAGCACACTGCCCACTAATCCCCCCCTCCCCCCCCCGCCATCGAAGCAAACTTGCCCCTCGTACTCTAAAAAAATACCCCCGTGGCGACACTGCACCCCGCTGCTCTACGCAACGAACCACGCTGCACGCTGCGCAGTCCTTCGAGTACGAGCACAAGCACGAAAAATCGCATCAGCCACTTCCGCAAAGCCCCACTCAAAAACCGATCCGCCCTCCGACTTTCGCGGCTTCGCGGTTTCGCGGCTTCGCGTGAGACCAAGCCCTCCCCAGTTGCCCCCCGAGCGCAACAACCGCCCCTTCTTTCGTGCCCATTCGTGGCTCAATAAAACCGCCACCTGCGATTATCCGTGAAAATCCGTGTTCATCCGTGGCAAAAGAAAAACACACTCACGGCAAAACAAAACCGCATCCGTGGCTCGCCTTGCCCACGACACCGTCATGCTCTGTCCATCCGTGGTTCAAAAACCCGCCCCTCCGGACGGGAATCCCCTTTCGAAATTTGCATTCCCCCCAAACCCTGGCTATACTGATGGCACTCCGCAAGGATCCGCGGGCGATTGGCTCAGTTGGTTAGAGCACTACCTTGACATGGTAGGGGTCACAGGTTCGAGTCCTGTATCGCCCATCACAAACCAAAACCCCTGAAAACACGTGGGGTTTTGCGTACGCTGATAGCGCCAGACTCCAACTGATGCCCCCTCGGGGCCCCCTGCAGGCCCGGCCAACTGGCAAACCGCCCAGCCCCGCCTTGTCACACCCCCAAATACCGCCCACTTACGCCCCGGTTACTTGTCAAAACCCCGCCGCAACACCACAGTCCCCCCCGCCAGCACTCCTGACCACTGACCACTTTTCGTTCCTCTTCGCGGCTTCGCGTGAGACCAACTGGCTGCAAAGCACCCGCCTTGCCATGGAATTCATGCGATCAAAGAAGGGGACAGCCGACACCCGAACCATCCAGCACCCACAACCACGGCTTCCCGTCCGCGACTCGACAAACCAAAAACTGACCACTGACTACTCCCCATGCTTCACCGCTTCCTGCTGCTTGTCCTGCTGTTTCCTGGTGTTGCCGTCGCCGAAGATTTTTGGAGTGCCGGTGCAGCCAGTGTTCGCATCACGCCAAAGACCCCGGTCTGGATGGCCGGCTATGCGTCCCGCACCGGACCTTCCGAAGGTGCGCTGCAGGAGTTGCAGGCCACGGCCGTAGTGCTGTCCGATAAGGCGCAGCAGCGTCTGGCGATTGTTTCGCTTGATCTGATCGAGATGCCGGTATCGCTGCGTGAACGACTGCTGGCGATGGCGTTGAAAAGTCACGGGCTGCCGGAGTCCGAGTTGCTGTTGAATGTGTCCCACACGCATGGTGGCCCGATGGTCTCAGCCCGGACGGTGGCGGACTGGGGCGCGGATCCGGTGTGGGGTGATCGCACGGATGAATGGCTGGCCTCGCTGGTGCAGCAGGTGGATCAGTTGCTGGGTCAGGCGATTGCATCGCAGCAGCCGGCGCGAGTTCGGTTTTCGCGAGCTTCCACTCCGCTCGCGATGAATCGTCGCCTGCCGACTCCCGACGGCATCCGGCTGGCTCCAAATCCGGCCGGGCCTGTGGATCATGATGTGCCTGTGCTGCAGATCTCAAGTTCGTCTGATCGCCCACTGGCGGTGGTCTTCGGTTATGCGTGCCACAGCACGACGCTGGGCGGCATACCGCTGCTGAACGGCGACTATGTCGGTTATGCGCGACAGCAGATTGAAACCAGTTTTCCCGGAGCTGTTGGGGTGTTTCTGGCCGGCTGTGGCGGAGATCAGGATCCGGTGCTGCGAGGTGATGCGGGGGAAGCCGAGCAGAACGGAAAGCTGTTGTCGGATGCAGTGACTCAGGCTGTGGCCGGTTCTTCGCTGCTGCTGTCTCCGCGGCTGTCGGTGGCCATGGAAACGGTCTCGCTGCCCTTTGCCCCGCTGCCTCCGCGAACCGAGTTGCAGGCGCGAGCAGCATCGCCGAATGGTTTTGTCGCACGACATGCGCAGATGATCCTGAAGAACTGGCCCGAACCCGGTGATCAGCCAGCCGACTATCAGTATCCGCTGCAGGTGATTCGTCTGGGTGACCGTCTGACACTGGTGGCACTGGCCGGTGAACCGATGGTCGATTATTCGCTGCAGCTGAAAACTCTGCTGGGCAATGATGCTCAGCAACCGGTCTGGGTCGCCGGCTATTCGAATCTGGTGAACGCCTACATTCCGAACCGCCGCACACTGCAGGAAGGCGGCTATGAAGGCACGGAAGCGATCATCTATCAATCCTTGCCCGCCCCGTTTCGTCCGGAACTGGAAGACCGGATCAAAGCGACAGTCCGGCGCCTGTCCGGAATCACTCGGCAGTAACCACTGCTTTTGTCGCCAGGCACGAGCAAGCAGGCACGAGGCGCGAGGAACAGGCTACCAGCTTACAGAGCACTGAATTATCCCTCCCGCTCGTAATCGTGCTCGTGCTCGAAAGGCGACCGCCAGGGATCTTTTTTCGATTACGAGCACGAGTACGAGGAATCGCGAAAACTTGAATGCCTTATTTGGCGTGCTCCTGCTCCCGTTCCTGCTCGTAGTCGTAATGACCAAAGCTCTCGCTCCGGCACCCCTCGCCCCCGTGAAACGGGGAACTGGGATGGGGGTGAGGGGCCAGCCACCCTGGAAATCCGCCATCCAGACGTTCAAAACCCCCAGCACTGTGCTCGGGCTGGAATGCCCGAGCTACGGTGTGTTCCCGGAATCTGTGCTCCTTGCGACCTCGCGTAAATCAAACAGCAGCTGCCGACAGCCGGCACAATCTGGCGCGGCAGAATCCCGCAGACAACCCGAACAGCCCTTCACTGCAACTCTCGCACAGTCAAACCGCCAATCGTTGAGGTAGCGCATGTCCGCAACAATCAAGTAAAATGTTTGCGTTCGTCAATCTGCAGCACACGACACTGAATCGCCTTGTTCTCACCCTCGACAAGCAACCCAAAGAAAAATGAAAACAGCACCGGAGAACGGTAAGGATCAGGCTGGTGGGGAAACGTCAGACTGATCGCAGGCAATCCACGATTCTCCAGATAGTCAGGCAAATACCGAAACTCAAATCCCCCTTCCAACAGCTCAGTCAGCGCGCCGGCAGAAACCCCCAGACAGTACGCCCGCGCCCTGCACACACGGTCAGACCTGCATATCTTTCAGCCTCCCCGTCAGTGCCACCTGCAGCCCCAGAACCGCGGCTACACGCGATAACTGACTCAACGTCGGATTCCCTCGACCACTCTCTAATCTCTAAGATCGTGATCCCGCGCAGAGTGACCCCGGAAAGCTCTGACAAATCCCGCTGAGTCAGCCACAGAAACCTGCGCCGATCCGGCACTGTGACCGCAACTCGCTGACTTGGATTCATCTGACAAAATCGCACTAAAATGTGCAAAACAATAAAATTCGCCCGTTTCGAAAGCTCTGAACGCACAAACTCGCATTGTTTTGCGCATAACAACCCTGCCGCGGCGGCTGGTGAGACACTGAACCTCGGAAAACCGTAATGCCGCCGCGGTCAGGTGCAACGGCTGGTTCGCGGGCGTACGCAACGCGCGACACGGAAAAGCCAGAAAGTCGAGCAACGAAGTCGCCCAAGCGTTGCGAAACAAGCTCAATCCGTCTTGGCGTACACTTCCTCTTCGTGGTCATAATATGCAGAATCGAACTTGTCGACGCACTCACTTGTACACTCTGAATACGCCTGCAAGGAGGGCCGGAGCGCCAGCGCAGCTTCGAATCTGGTTCACAAATTCGCGCTGGAGACATCGCGACTCCACCGGCATGAGCGTGTCCAAATTTACTCGCACGCCTGCAACGCCATCATGGCGAAGGCAGTCCCCGCGTGAGACAGGAAGTTGAGGTGATAATAGGTGCCCAGCGAGCCGGTGAACCAACTGCCCGACTCGCGTTGATTGGCCTTGAGCCACTGCACACCCTTGCGGACCATCTCGTCGTCTGAGGGCAGGCCAGCTTGACGCAAGGCAAACACGACCAGCCCCGTACCGTAGCCGTCACTGGGAGCCTGGTCGATGGGTAGGCCGTCACGCCCCTTCCAGCCGCCTAGCGAGGGCAACGACCAGCCACCGTCCGGCCTCTGTAGTTTCGCTAGTTCCTCGACCTTCTGGTCGCGCATCTGCTTGGTCACGACGCCGCCCAACTTGGCCTCCGCCCACAGCAACCAGGCTGCATGATGCAAACTGGGTGGCGGCGTCCTGGCGAAGAACTGCCGCAGCTTCGCCACTTCGTCCTTGATGCCAACATCCGCCGCGTAATTCTCCGGGGCAAGACCGACACCCACGGCAACCAAGACGGCTCCGTAGTAATCATCGTGTTCAAACGGGGGCGTGCCCTTCTTGAGCCAATTCCAGGCGCCGTCCTGACGCTGCAAACTCCACATTCCTTCAAGTGCCGTGCGGGTCTGCGGTTGCAGCTTGCCGGTAGTTTTGGAGTCGTGGACGGCCAAGGAGGTAGCCGTGATGAGCACCTCGGCGTCCCAGAGCGGCTTGTCGGTCTTCCAGTTGGCCACCCGATACTCCATAAACTCCCGGAGCTCCTCCATGGCCAGGCCCGCGCCATTCTTGCTGGCCGGGCGAGACGAAACGTAGGGGAGCGTTGTGTGACAGGTGACACACCCAACCTCCTTCGTCCACTGTCGCGTGAGGCTCTGCAGATACTCGGCGCCTCGGTCGAGGTCGAACTTCTTGGTGATCGGTTCTTTTGGCTCGTTCGCCTGGATTGGAAACGGATAGTAACACCCACTGTGGGCAATCTTACGGGGCTTCTGCGGTTCATCGCTGCTTTGGCCATTTGCCTTCGGCGTTTCCGTAGGAACCGCCCCTGGCGGCTGCTTTTCTGCAGGAGCTTGAGCGGTGACTACGGCGAACATGGAGGTCGCGACGAAGAGAATCATTGCAAAGGATGTTCTCATGGTTTTCCTGGTTGGATTAGAGAATGCCTGTGGCGAACGCTCACGTTCATCGGGCGGCGGCGAACGACTCTGATTTTATGAACCGCCGCTGTCCGACGCTCCGGTGCAACGTGTTGTTCGACTCTTCGGTGGTTCAGTCTTGGTAGACAATCTCTCCGTTTCGGAAGACCATCAATCCTCCGTGACCAAAATCGGTCCACTTTTCGCCATTGGTAAGCGGTTTTGTCGCGATTACATATCCGCGTTGCGAAGGCGACTTCTCTTCGGGCAAGTTCGCGGTCCAGTCTTCATCGCGTAGCGACACACGAGAAAATGGCGACTCTCGGCGCGTCCAGCAAAGGCCATTGTAGCCGTTCGAATCGTGATACGCGAAAAGATGCTCGCCCTCCGAGAACAAGAGGTTCATGTTTCCATGGTCGTTAAGGTCTCGAAGCCAGTCGTGAATACTCGCGAAATCGGTAAATGGACAATCCGTGTCGACGAGCCAATCAGCCAGCGCGCAAAGTGCGAGTTCTGAGTCTGTGCTCCCGTCAGGGATGTAGCAGCCGTTCGTCAGCGTTTTCAGTTGATCCTTGTCCAATGTCCCGTTATGTGCCAATACAAAGTCCTTGCCTCGCAGTGATTTGGCAAACGGGTGCGTATTGTTCATGGATACGCCGCCAACGTTTCCGTACCGAACGTGGCCAATGAAGATCCTGCTGGACAGGTCGTGATTCTCCAGGATTGATTCGACAACATCGCTATTGTCGGCCCGAGCGGGTTCCTTGGTTATTCTCGCCGTGGAGCCCGCGAAAGATGCCAGGCCCCAGCCGTGCGGATTGCAGGTGGCGCGATGCCGGAACCCGCGGAACGAGAGCGCGGGTGTGACGGGTTCATTGAATGCGAGAGCAAGTAGTTGGCACATAATTCACTGGAGTCGAACGACCCGCATCACGGGGCGGCGGGAGTTGACGTTGATTTCAAAACCAACTGCCCACCGCCGCTCCCGCGCATGCGATGGTTCGTCGCCGTTTTGTCACGGCAACGTGTTCGCCGTCAACGGTTGGTGAACCATTGCCACAACAGGTTACCAATGTAGCCGTATAGGATCAAACGCACGATGATACTGAACCACGTGAACCCAAGTTTTCCCTTCTCGCGTCTGGTTTCGAATGGGAGGTTGCCCTTCCAGAATTGGCTCCATCCGTTCAGCCCGAAGTGGTATGTCCGATCATTCGTTTCGACTGTCAATATGTATCCGGGAATCCGAAGGAAGAACGATCGAAACGAAAACAGGACAGCATTTTTGATTTCAGTGTAGTCGATTCGCCAGTCGCCACATTCAAGGCGATCATCGAAGATCTTGAGCGATCCCCGACGTGAAACAACCCAGTTGGGACCGTACTTCCGCTGGTCGCCCTCGGCAGTGGTCGCTTTCGTCATGCACTTGTGAAGCAGTTCGGACATGTCGTGACTTTCATTGCGCAGAACGTTTCTCTCTCGAATGGGCTAAAAAGAACTCGAGAATCATTTCGCTGGCGTTAATATCTCGGCAGACGGTTCCGATTAAGCGTGGTCCGAGGTATTGTTCTCCGCCTGGCCAGGTATGGCCGCCACCGATGACCTTCAGAAGAATCACCTCGGTACCTTCCTTGCCATTCTTATATTTTTCGACGACTACGGTCGCCCCATCGTCCGGATCCTTGTCATCGATTTCGATCGTCATCGGCGCTTTGCCGCAGCCATTGTGATGGACAAAGAGTTCAATGGTTTTAGCCGTTGACAGAACCGCGCCGCGACTTCGCCCAAATCCGAACAGACGGAGATCACCACCGTTATAAGGAACAAGCGGGTCCTTCGTGCCGTTAATGACCATGATAGAGATTGGCAGTTGCGGTGTCTTGTCCTTTAGAGCCTCTGATGTTTGTGCCGCCACAGGAGCAATCGCAGCAATCTTTTCGGATAGCTCCATTGCCAGACGCACTGACATGAATCCGCCGTTTGAGATGCCTGTGATATAGACCCGCCTGGGATCTATCCCATAGTCCTTAATCATTTTGTCTATGATTTGGGATATGAACCCGACATCGTCGTAAATCTTCCCCTTGTCTTTGAGCATTTCAGTTCGACCGTCACACCACTGTTTGTTAATGCCCTCAGGAAAAACCAGAACCACACCTCGCGCGGCCGCTGCGGCAGTAAGCGTGCCTGCCGTGGTGTTCCGGTCAAAGCCCCGTCCATCACCCTTGCCACCGTGCAGGGCAATCACAAGCGGCGCTGGCACATCCTTGATGAAATCCGGCGGCAGACGAACATGATAGGTTCGATTGATGCCATCGTGATAGAGCGTCTCAATATGATTCTTTGCCGGGCTTACTTTTTGTATGGCATCTTCTGCGCGAATTGAAGGGCACCCGACACAAACCAAAAAACATCCCAAGGACAAGGCAATGTGAGCTCTATTCATTGTGCTGGCATTCCTTTTCCTTGTTGGCTAACGTTCCGGGGCAGCGGGCGGCGCAGCCGATCCGCTGCAACCGCTGGTTATGCGAGTTTCGTCCATGTCTTGATCAGCCACGGGCAAGAGCCCTTTCGAGCAATGCCTTGATTGCCGCTGTCTCTTCGGGTGTTGTGAGTGCTCGCTTCGGTATGACGGAGGGGAGTCCAGTCACTTGAAACAAGATGAATGCCTCATTGGTCTCTTTGAATCCGTTGTAGACCGACCATTTCAGTTTGGAATCGATTGCTTCGGTCCGAAAGTGGATACCCTCGTCAGACAGTCCGAGGGAGTACTGCTGGCGGTACTTCGGATTCCTCTTGAACTCGAAGTAGGCTGCCACGGGCCAAAGCGGCAGGAGGTTGAACCATTCACCGATGGCGATGGCGAAGAACAGGGCAGCCCAGCCAAGCGAATGCCAATACGCAAGCCACACTCCACCAAGTGCCATCAGCGCTGCAACGATGCGGCTGCTTGTCTTCCATGCATTGCCCTCTGCCTCGCGTGCCCCTAACAAGACATCGCGTAGCGTCGGCTGGTAAGAGACCTCCATACTCATTGCCTTCGTCTACCTCTCTTTGTTCCGCATAACGCTCACGTTCACCGGGCGGCGGCCGGCGGATGCTCGAAAAACAGAAAACCCGCCGGCCGCAACTCCGGTGCAACGCTTTGTTATGTGGTGTTCTTCTCAGCCAGTCTGCGAGAAACAAGCTCAATCACTTTCTGGACTGTCAAGTTATTGTCTTTGGTTAAATCATCCATGTCGAATTCCCCGATGCATTCTGTGAGTGCCAATATGAGGCGTTCATACTCCATGTCATCGCTGATTTGATACTTCGTGATCGCATTGTAGATATCTGCAAGGTTGTCTTCCGGTCGCAGGCAAAACTGCTGGTTCTGTTTGATGAAGAACGACTCGCAAATGATTCCCAGCGCACGTCTGATGTCACCCTCAGATGCGCTCAGGTGATTGAATGCTGACGGATCATTTGTTCGTTCCGTGAGCACCCTCAGATTGCCACGAAGGTCATACGCAGAGTAAGTCAGCCATCGATAGAACGATTTGAGCATGAACATTCTAATATGATCTGCGTTTCCCACATAACGACCCCGTTCACCGGGCCGCGGCGAACGACTTTCAATTTCAAAACCGCGCGGCCCGCGGCTCCGTGTGCAACGGTTTGTTCGTCGGACGGTACTCCGGCGTTTCGTCAATTCCCGATCCGGATT
>Ga0194128_10000508_pt1 | contig 70755 bp, 60 predicted proteins | sample TA2KigCa65mmetaG_FD_148650 | JGI IMG/M metagenome (GOLD analysis project Ga0194128, IMG submission 148650) | Freshwater microbial communities from Lake Tanganyika, Tanzania - TA2015037 Kigoma Deep Cast 65m | ecosystem: Environmental > Aquatic > Freshwater > Lake | place: Tanzania: Lake...
GACGCCAACGGTAGTAGGTCTGCTCCGTGATCTGGAGTGCCTTGCAGACCTCCGGCACCTTCTGCCCCTTGCCCAACGCCACGTCCGCGTGACGCAGCTTCTCGATGATCTGGTCCGTCGTATGTCTATCTCGAAAGAATCCTTTCCGGGCTACGCCCGGATGCGATTCTCTCATCCAGAATGGACCAATTTCAGGGGGGAAGGCCAATGAGCGGTCAAATCTTCAGAAGATGCAGGCGGGTGTAGCGCGAATGACGAAGGGACGTCGATCGCGGGTGATTCCGATTCATCGCCACCTGCGGCACAGCGATGTGAAACGGCGGATGGCGCAAATCGAATTCCTTCCTGCTGAGGATGAGCGTCGCTCAGTCGAAGGATCCACGAACTCGGCGCTCACAAATATCGATTGCGACATTGCTGAAAAAAGGAGGAAGTCCCGCCCAACGGCTCCGATCAATGGCTCGCGATCACCGGATTATCCACACCGCTGGGCTTCATCGCGAGTCCATTGCATCGGGTTGTTATGCGTCGGGCGACAGGCGCAGAGCGTCAGGCTCGGGCAGCGCCTTGGGGGCATCGCCTCCTAACCCGTAGACCTCCAGCCCGCTCAATATTCCATCTTTCTCGTACACGAAGATGCCGCTCAAGGACTCTCCGCTTCCAAAATAGAAATCAGCTATTGGGTGAACCCCCGGGGGTGCTTCAGGCATGCCTCGAATGCGAAAATTGATGCTCGCACAACCGCACGGACACCGCCAAGGCGTGACCTCGGCGAGTTCGAGTTGCGGTAGAAAAGCCGCCGCCTCAGGGGCGCCATGTTCGAGCATCCAGCGCACGAGGTGACGTTCGGCGTCAGTCAGACTGCGGTTACCTTCGGTCATCGGTGAGCTAACCGCATAACAGTGCGACAAAAAGCTGAGCGTATGTCCCAGTTTATGTCCCAGTTGACTGGGACATACGATTGGCGATTTCGCAAAGCGTGAACTGAATTCAGTTTACGAAAATCGAATTGAAAAGAAGCGGAGAGGACAGGAACCGAACAACCTACAAATTCCCTGGGAAAAACCGGGGTTCTAAAATGAGGCGACGCAAAATCCGACGCGCGCCGCAAAACACCCCGTGCGCTGCCTCTTGCATGATGCATGGCAAACTCCTGCGTTGTTGAACGTGGAAGCGTTGTGCCTCCATATAATTATTTGCCGCTCGACCTCCAACTTCGCGCGCTTCGATCAAAAGACAGGTGAGTGCTCTGACCCTGTATTTCGCTCAATGTGTAGTCTCAGCCGTCTTTGTGACCCTGTAATGAGTCCCACGTGGGGTCATATGTGACTGACGTGACCCTGTAATGTGTCCAATGTGGGGTCATATATGACTGGCGTGACCCTGTAATGTGTCCCATATGACTTTTGAGACTACATGTATGACCCTAGATACGTGACCCTGTATTTCCCGAACAATTGCCTCGCGATCGAAACACACCAGCGAGCCAATAGAGGAAATCACATGAGCACGACCAAGAGCAACCGACCAACCGAACGCAACATCGCCAAATGGATCTCGTCTCGAGCCCGACGCATGGGCTTTCGAGGTCACGACATCGAAGACGTCCAGCAGCAGATCATGTTGGTCCTGATGGATTTCCAGCTCGATGCTGAGAAAGCCAATGGGGCATCAAGCCAAACAGCCATTACATCCGTGATCGATCGACAGCTCCGATTCATGCGACGCACGCGACTGCGATACAGCGACCGGGTCTCCGGAAGCGAGAACCTGCCAAGCGATGTCGTGGATGGATCGTACGGTGTGGATTCACCCAAGCAGGTCAACATGTCCGAGGACCTAGCGATGGCACGATCGCAGCTTTCCCCTTTGGCGCAGAGCATCTGTGATGCCCTCTCGGATGGCCAATCGATCAACGAGATCGCACGAACGATGGGGCTTAGCTGGCACACGATTCACAAGCATGTTGATGCGATTCGCGAATGTTTCGCATCGTTTGGATTAAGCGACATGGCCACCTGAACCAACGAAACCAACAACCTTTCCAAAGCGGTCGAAAGACTGCGAAAAGCGGCTGGACTTTCACCGGTAAGTGAGCCTCCTGTGTGCATCGGCATCTGGAGCTCACGAACCCGACGGACAACGAATACTTGGGTTTTTGAGAGAAAGCGAGATGACCAATGGATAGTCACGAATCGATCGCTCCGCTAGCGGTCAACGGCAAGGCGGCAGCGAAGATGCTCGGAGTTTCCGAGCGGATGTTTTGGGAGCTACGCAACCGCGGAGAAATCCCCCACATCAAGATCGGACGCCTGACGCGATTTGCGGTTTCAGACCTGAAGCAGTTCTTGGAACTCAAACGCTTGGAGACCGAAATAGACGAATCCGACGGGATCGATGAGCCACCAGATGAGGAATGAATTACCCCATCCAACCTGGAGAAACATTAGATGGCATCGATCACCACCGCCAATTCAGGCAGCAAACGAGCGCTCTTCTACGACGAGACAAAAACCCGCCGCACTGTGTATCTTGGCAGGGTTTCGGATAAAGAGTCCGAGACGATTCGGCGACGTATCGAAGGGATTCTGAGCTCGAAGATTCTCGGCAGTCCGATGGCCCAGGACGATGCGGCTTGGTTAGCCAAATCCCCGGCGCTGCGAGAAAAGCTCATCGCGGTGGGTTTGGTCGAACCAGAGCCGATTCCTGAGAAGGTAATTATCCCAACGCTCGATGCGTTCCTAGATGGCTACATCAAACGCCACGGCAAGAGTCGCAAGCCAGCCACGGTTGCGGTATGGAAACAGGTGGTTGCGAACCTCAAAGAATTCATGCCAGCGGGGATCAAGATCAATCAGATCACCGCGGGGCACTCGAAAGAGTTTCACGAGAAGCTCAAAGCTAGAGGGATGGCTACGACAACAATCCACAAACGGATCCAGTTCGCGAGGCAGTTCATGCACGATGCCGTAGATTGGAAGATCATCGACGAGAACCCTTTTTCCAAGGTTCGAACGCAGCGAAGTACCGTCAAAGTCAACGAGTTTGTGCCACGGGAAGTCGTCGACAAGCTGATGAAGAAGGCAAACCCAGTTTGGCAAGTGATCTTGGGCCTGAGTCGCTACGGCGGGCTTCGAACGCCCTCCGAGACGCTATCGCTACGTTGGGAGGACATCGATTGGGAAATGAACCGGATGAGTATTCCAGAACCGAAAGTCGAGCATCACGAAGGTCGTGGCATTCGTAGCTGCCCGATCTTCCCGGAGTTGCGACCGATCCTCGACGATGCCTTCGAGATCTTCGGCGACAAGAGCGAGTATGTGGTCGCGGCTCCACAGTACCGTGCAGCAGCCAATACAGCGATGGGTTGGAAGAACTCGAACCTACGCACCGAGATGACGCGACTGCTGCGCCGCGCCGGAGTCTCGGGTTGGCCCCGATTGTTCCATTCGATGCGGGCCAGCAGACAAACAGAACTGCAGCGCGGGTTCCCCTTGCACGTGGTCTGTTCCTGGCTTGGCAACTCGCCTCGAATCGCACAGCAGAGTTATCTGCTGGTAACCGAGGATGATTTTGCTAAGGCGGCTGGGGCGAAGAAGGAAGGCAGGGGCGATGCGTGACACCCATTCGTGCCCCCCCAATGGGCGCTCCCAATGGTGAAGTGCACTCCGCCTCGCCAATTCAGTTGAAAAAATAGTTAGCGTTCTGATGCGTGGGTGGCACTCGATTCTCGTTCCGCCAGCAGGAATCACTCGCGGATCAATGAATACCGGGCTCGGCTGGTGCTGTCTCGCCAGAATAATCTCTGGATGCTCGTAAAGTTTGAACTGCTGGAAGAAAAACGGATTCAGTTTGACACCAGGATTCGCGGCGATGGCCGCCTATTGGCTGAGCAACACCGGCAGGTTGCCATTCCGCAACACCTCCAGAGCAATGTCTCCGAATACACGCCGCATCATCACTCCGCGCGCACTATTGCCCATTACAATCAGGTCGGCCCGCGATTGCCTGGCTTCCTTCAAAAGGAATTTTCTAGGAGAATCGAGGCTGAATTGACACTCGACCGAGTAGCCGTGACCGCGGCAATAGGCGGCGGCGTCACTTAGCAGGCGTTCCCCCGTATCTTTCGATTTTCCGCACATGACAATCTTCAAGTGCGCGTCCGGCCACAGTCGCATTTGCACAAATCGCTTCATTGCATTGGCGGATTGGATCGAACCGCTATACGCGATCAGCGCGCGCGTGATCGCGCGATACTTGTCTGTGACGGCAAACAAGGGGGCAACGCCGGTGGCCACGAGGCGGACCAGGAATCTCTGTGGATCCGTACAAAGGAAGTCGTATTCAAGAACGCTCTTCAGCCCGAAAACAACCAGGTCGTGGTGGCAGGCCGACTCGACAAGTGTTTCAAACGTTGCTTCTATTTTCTTCACGATAGGTCGCTGGTACAATCCCCATTTGTCGCAGGCGGCGTGGAAGGCGGCGACGGATTCCTCGATGAGGACTTTCGCTTTCGCTAACCGTTCTTGGTCTTCTAACACTTGTATCGGTGATTCGGCTGCGTCGTCGATGAAGTTAGACTCATCCAGGAGAGTCACGCCCGTGACTTCAGCTTGGTGACTCTGCGCAAGTTCGATGGCGCGCCGGATCGACGTGGGCGTGAAGGGGGTACCACCTAAGCCGACCAAAATCCGCTTGATCGTTGTTTGGGGGCCGGTAATAACTTCGTCAAACAGAATCCGACTGATCATCGCCTGAACTCTAACTGCGGGCAAATTCGGTCAACCCGTGTGAAGATCTCCGCGTAGCGGATTAACCCGGCATCGAGCTCGGTGCGGCTCAGCGCCACCGTAAGGCGTCGGTATCGGTGCATAAAGAGTCTCCTTCCGAATTGTGAAACACGCGGGTCACTTAGCTGTTGCGACGGCGTCTTGATCGGCGCCTTCGGTTGCCGGCGGCAAATTCTTAGCTTGCTTCAGTTTCAGCCCCAGGTTTGTCCAGCTTTTTGTGGAGTACACCCCAGATGACCATCGCCGAAAGCACACCCTCCAAGAAGCCGAAAAGAATCACGGTGATCGCGGTATAGATCATCAGAAATGCATGAAACCGGTTGTCGTTCCAGATTTTCTTGATCTCCACGGGTTTGACCATGTTGAAAGCGACCCACAACAGGATGCCGCCGATGCACGCCATGGGGATCATCTCCAGGTAACTCGCCAGAAAATAAACCAGCAGCAACTTGAGGACGGACTTCAAGATCTCGGCCAGCGGCGTCATTCCGCCCACCTGCACCTTGGTCGCGGTGCGGGCCAGAGCTCCCGATAGCGGCATCCCGTGCAGGAGCGGCACGAAAAATTGGACGAGCCCTTGACCCCAAAATTCCTTGTCTGGGTCGTAAGGCGTGCCCTTGTTATCCGCCAGACGGTCCGCCATGCGTGCACATAGCACGCCCTCGAATCCGCAGACGAAGGCAAACGCGAATGAGTAGAAGATGAATTCGGCCAGAGACTTCAGATCCCACGATGGCAACGTAGGCGAGGAGACCATCAGGAAGTCGGTAGGAATGGCCCCATACTTCGTTTTGATCAACGTCAGGCCTGAATTTGCATGGTGTACCGCGGCATTCTGGTAGATCCTCAATTGGTCTTTCGTGAGGACCGTCGCGAGTTCGGCTACGAGTAGGTCCTGCGTCCGATACTCCTTGTCTTTTAAGGCGTTGAGGTTCGACACAACCGCTTCCGGAACCTTCTCCGCACGCATCGACTCCAACGATCTGTCGGTGAGTTTGAATCCTGCGGTATTCGAAAAAACAGTGGCGGACAGCAGGGTGGTGACGCCAATGGCGATCAGCGGCGCAGGGATGAAGATCGACACCTTCAACAGGTAGCGAGTTATAAAGAAGGTTAGCCCTGCTAAGGATAGTGCTACCCAACTGAAATGAGACAGATTGGCACCGATGATCTGTAACTTTGACAGGACGTCGCCGTGAACGTTCGCTTTCAGCCCCAGGATCTCGCCGATTTGCGTCAGTCCGATAACAACCGCAATGCCGACGCTGAAGCCGACGACAATGGAATGTGGAACCAGGTTGCCGAACCTGCCCCAGCCAAGCAGGCCCACCAGCATCAGGATCAGGCCCGAACCCATGCAGATCAGCACCATGTAGCCGTGTCCGGCGTAGGGATCCTCGGGAGTGGCATGGGCGGCCATGAGACCAGCGACCACGGGAATCAACGCGGCCACTGGCCCATAGGTATTGTACTTCGAGCCTCCGAACAGCCCGCCGACGATGCCAGCGACGGCGCCTGCCACAATACCGTGTTCCGGCCGCAGGCCCGCAGCGATGGCGAAGCCCATCGCCATCGGAATCGCCATCATGGCGACAATCAAGCTCGCACTGACGTCGCGCCAGACGACCCAACGCCAGCTTTCGCGGGTTATATCTTCATAACGGGCGTCAAACGGATTGAGAAAAAGTTTTAGCCGTTCCCACATTGTTCTGTCCTTTCGCACATCCATAAGACGCGTTAGTAACCTGGCAATCTCTACCCAACAAGCGAAGCGTCCGATGAGTGGTCGTAGGCAGGACTCACGTAGCGGCCGCGGTATGTGACACTCTCTCCGTCGACGTTTATGCACCTCACCGGGACGCTTTGGCGCACGGTTATCCAAATGGGCAGGCCTTCCAGGAACGGGGCGAGGGAAGCCGAGAAGCTATGGGTTCTGCTCAAGTAATAGTGGTCACTCATCAGGATGATCTCTGTGAACTTTTCCAAGGTGCTTTTTGCAATTCGTCGTCCAGGAACTAAGGTGTGTAAGGCAAAGAGGAGTGATGAAGAACGATACGCAACGCTCCACCTTTTCTCTTATAACCCCAGCTCTTATCGACTGTTGTCTCTTTGCCGTGCCTGTCCGTAAAAGTGACCGAACCCATCCACATGGCTAAATCACCGTCAATAAAACACTCGCCGGCATTCGATGTGACATCAACCCACCCCTTCAAGGCAAAACCTGTGTCGGGGTATTTGCAATTTTCTCCCACGAAGTAAGAGAGTGCGCCTTCGTAGTCAGTACGGAAGGTTTTTGCTCCATACGCCAGAGTCGGTTTGAACAAAACCTTTCTCTCTTTTTCATCAAGGTTAAATCCGTAAATTTCGTCCAGCAACTTCTCAGCTAGATCCACCGCGGCTTTAATTCCTCGGGTATGGTACGCCTTGGAAATTGCGACCAATCGCTTGCCCCAGTCGTCCCGTGCTTCTTTCAATTCCGCTTCAGTGATCGGCTTTGCTTCAGTGCTCGGCATCGATTTTTTTTTCGCCATATTGAAACCTCATCTTTGTTGATTTTGATTTGAAAGTACAACCGCTCTTTATCGGATTTTGGACGTGCAAAGAATCACCACGCATCCCCTTCGCTTCAGCAGGTTGCGGTGCGCCCGCAGGTTCTGGACAAAGCGCTCGTTGCCTTCCTTGAGAAATTGCACCGCCTTGGCTGGGGAAGTCGTTGCCTGGGTTTCGGAAGTGTGTGTTCTCATGGTTTTTAACAAAGGTTGCGGTGTGGTCGTTAGTGTCCCGAAAAAAACAAGAGAGGGCGCCTTCGCTATGAGGGCAAGCCATTTGAGGTTCCATCAGCAACCAAGCGCCGACATCGGGTCAGCGCGCTTTGCACAATAGTCTGTTGCCCGCTGAGGACGCACTGAACCGATAGTTCGACAGTCGCACTCAGTACACGACAGCGCAATAGACGCCGTGGAAATCAACAGCGTATGCGAATACCCGCGCCAGGCAAGAACTGCGCAGGGGTAGAGCGATCAAGAGCATGCGTCTTGCTTGCTCCTAAAACTCTGGGTGCAACGAGAGAATACTGAAAAGCCCCGAGTCGGCGGCGCTTCGTTTCAAGAGACTTCTGCCGGTCTCGACGATGAGCGACGGCAATCGATTGCTCCTCTTCGACCCTAACTTCCTCCGAGCCTTCTTCGCAACAGGCTCGTAGCGTGGAAAAGACCGACGGCACACCTCCCAGCATGGAAACGATGAACAAACTGAGCGCGACATGTACCAGCACGGATCGCCCTCGAGCAAACCGCAACTTCAGCGACTCAAGTTGATAAAAACGATTCATGACCATCCGCACTGCTGCTGATGCTGATAGGAAGTTGTTAGGAAATTTGATTTGCAGATAGTGTACCAGAGAAAATCCTAAAGAAAAGGGATTGGAGTGCTGAAAGGCGGGCGCGCCCGCCTTTCAGCACTACAATCCGCGGTCCTTGCTGGAGGCGGCGAGCCGATTGGAGGCCTGTTCGAAGGCATCTGGCAGGTTGCTGCAGGCAAAATCGGCGCTGAGCTTACAACTTGCGCGCAGGTTCCCCATACCGACCCGAGTCGGGGATGATTAGAAGCTCACCAGGAAGGTGTCGATGTCGACGTAGGTCTGTTCGTGGGACGCGTCGGCTTCGGAGGGTGCATCGAATGAGTGGCCAGAGTAGCTGGACATCGCCATTTTTGCGTCATTTTCCTTTGTGCAGTAGCGGATTCTGATCGATGCACTTGATGGAATCAGGGTTGATTCCCATCTCCGAGTAAGAAGCGATCCGTGTCCGAATATGACATCGACTTGGCTCTGCATTCCGCTTCTGATGGTAGCCAATTCGATATGTTTCTGCCTGGTATCTTTGATGCCGCAGGCGACGCGGCAGATCCAGCGACCCTATGTAGGTGTCCGCAGCGCGCCTCACCTGCTCCAATGCAACCGCTCCCACTCCGTCACCCTTTCCGCACGACACATTTGTTCTCGCACCCTCCCACAGAACAGTTGAGCTACGATCGTCACGATCAGATGCCGATTCACGCTGGTCCAACCCCGACACTCGAAGTGGTCCCAGCCCAACTCCTCCTTCACCTCGCGAAAGCATGCCTCCACCTTCCAACGCGCAAAGGCAACCCGAAGTAGCTCGCGGATTGACCGATGCGAAAGCTCCATTCGGTCTTTTTTATTACGAAAGCAGCTGTTGGTTTCGCGTGACAGGTCTAACTCACGGTCTACCTAGTTCGAATCCTACCCCCTCTGCTGCAAAACCACCTGCTTTCCCTGGGAAAACGAGGGTTTCTAGGCGACTCTGACGACTCTCGGGACGACTCACCAGGTACCAAGGCAGCGCACTAGACGACGCAGCACCTGCAAGCATGCACGTGCATGGACGTGCAGGAAAGCCAAAGCAATTGGCCAGATATGCGAAAAACCCTGGGAAAACCAGGGTTTTACAGCGGAGAGGACAGGATTCGAACCTGCGGTAGGGTATTACCCCTACACCGATTTAGCAAACCGGCGCTATCGACCACTCAGCCACCTCTCCAGGCGACGCGAATCGACGTGAAACCAGGTAGGAATTGGCTGCACCCCGTTTCGTTCGTGTAGATATTCGTGTAGATAATTGTGCAGAATTTTCGGCGGTCTGCAAGTAATCGAGGCAGGGAAAAAAACTGTGTGGGGCCGGCCGGCGCCCGGGGATTGAAAAAAGCTATGTTTGTCCCATACGCGCCCCTTTCCCGCCTCGAAGAACCTACCCGCTCCGTTCCGCAGGAATCGTTCGCCATGGATCCGCTCCGTTACCGCCTGTCGAGAGTGTCGTTTGCAACGATTCTGACGCTGATTGCCGTCTCCGCGTCCACGTTGACTACCGGGTGGCTCGACGCGGAAGAAAATACACTTCGCTCGGCGCTGGAATCGATTTCGGCCGGCGAACTGCAGGACCATATCCACTTTCTTGCAGACGACACGTTAGAGGGTCGCGAGGCGGGTAGTCGCGGTGGCCGCGCGGCCGCGGGGTACCTCGCCACGCTGTTTGAAAAGGCCGGCCTGAAACCGCTCGGCGAAAAAACCTCCTACTTCCAGCCGTTCGGCAACGAAATGCGCAACGTGCTCGGGGTTCTCGAAGGAAGCGATCCGGAACTGAAACACCAATACGTCCTGATCGGCGCTCATTACGACCACGTCGGCTACGGTAATCGCCGCACGAGCCTGGGACCGTACGGTTTTGTGCACAATGGCGCGGACGATAATGCCAGCGGAACTTCCGCGCTGTTGGAAATGATCGACGCATTCAACCGGCTGCCCCAACCGCCCAGGCGATCGATCCTGTTCGCCTGCTGGGATGGTGAGGAACAAGGACTGCTTGGCTCCAAGCACTGGGTCGCCAACCCCTCCGTGCCACTTCAGCAGATTGCCTTCGCGTTCAACATCGACATGATCGGCAGGCTGCGCGACCAGAAAGTGGAAGTGTTCGGTAGTCGATCGAGTCAAGGATTGCGCCAGCTGCTCAGTCGCCACAACGCCGAGTTCGACCTGGAACTCGACTTCTCCTGGGAGATGCAGGCCAACAGCGATCATCACTCGTTCTACGCCAAGTCGATCCCGGTGTTAATGCTCTTCACCGGACTCCACGACGACTATCACCGACCGGGCGACGACAGCGACAAGATCAACGCGCAGGGCGCGCAAGCCGTGACTCGGCTGTTGTTCTCGACCGCGTACGAAATCGCGGAGCGCTCCGACGCAATGTCGTTCCGCGCCGGCTCGCGCAACGAGAACCCGACGGCTCGCCAGCAATTCGAGAAATCGGAGCCGCCGTCCGGGCCGCGCCTGGGGATGATTTGGGAGAAAATCGGCGAGCGGCTGACGGTGAAGAGCGTGCAGCGCGGATCGGCGGCCGAACGGATCGGCCTGCGGGCCGGCGACCAGCTGATCGCGATCAACGGCCGGCCGATCGTGAACGAAGACCAACTGCGCATCGATATCCTGGCCACTCGAAACCCGTTTGCGGTAACCGTCGCGCGCGGCGGACAGTCCGACCCGGTGGAGCTCCATGGCGACCTGGACGGCGAACCGGTGCGACTCGGCATCGCCTGGCGTGAAGACGAAGCCGAACCCGGTACGCTGATGGTGGTGCAAGTGATTCCCGGCTCCGCGGCGCAGCTGGCGGGAATCCGCGAGTTCGATCGGATCTACGCCGTTGGCGGACAGGCGTTCCGCAACGGCGAGGAATTCTTCAAGAGAATCACAACCCTGCCGGCGCCGCTCGATTTGACGATCGAACGCCGCGGCCGAATCGTGCCATTTCAGGTCGTGGTTCCCCCGCTGCCGCAGGTCGATTAGTTCACTCCAGGTTGCCACCTCCCCGTGACCGTCCTATGATCGGATGCACTCCGATCGGCTCCTCGGGGTGTCCCATGCTTCGGTTCCATTTTCCGTCGTGCGTCCTGACACTCTTCGTCGTGCTCACCACCAGATCCGGCACCGTTCCAAGTGCGCTTGCGGCGGATCAACCGATTTCCGCGATCCGGGTTGCCGCGGATGGCAACGGCTTTTCGACCGTGCGGGATAACCGGCCCTTCGTTCCCTGGGGCTTCAACTACGATCACGACCGCGACGGGAGGCTGCTCGAGGATTACTGGTTCGACGATTGGGAGTCGGTCGCGGCCGCGCCAGCTTACTCGACGCGTTCCAGGATACTGACATAGTTCGCGACCGAGACGCCGCCCATGTTGAAGACGCCGGCCAGTCGCGCGTCGGGGACCTGCAAGTCGCCCGCTTCGCCGAGCAACTGCATCGCGGCGACGATGTGCATCGAGACGCCGGTAGCGCCGATCGGGTGCCCTTTGGCCTTGAGTCCTCCCGAGGGATTCACGGGCAATCTGCCTCCCTTCTCCGCCCAGCCTTCGCATACCACGCGTGCCCCTTCGCCGCGCGGCACCCATCCCATCGCTTCGTACTCGATGAGTTCGGCGATCGTGAAGCAGTCGTGGACCTCGACCAGGTCGAGATCCTCGAGGCTCAAGCCCGCCGCGCCAAGCGATTGGGCCCAGGCTCGGCGCGCGCCTGCGAATTCCAGAGGATCACGGCGACTGATCGGAAGGATATCGTTGGCCTGGGACCGCGCGCGAAATCCGATCCGCCGCGGCAGCGACCGGGCGGTCCGCTCGTCCGCCAACACCAGCGCCGCGGCTCCATCCGAAATCGGCGAACAGTCGGTTCTCCGCAGCGGTTCGGCGACGTACGGGTTCTTTTCGGAAACGCTGTTGCAGAAATCGAATCCCAGATCCTTGCGGATATGAGCGAACGGATTTCCAACTCCGTTGCGGTGATTCTTGGCGGCGATCATCGCCATCTCCCGGCTCTTATCTCCGTAGCGAGCGAAATACCGGCGGGTAATCTCGGCGAAGATTCCGGCGAACCCGTCGTACCGCGATTCCTCGCGGTGGTAGCTGGCGCAAAGCAGAACGTCGCCAACGTCACCCGTCGGCATCGCCGTCATCTTCTCGGCGCCCACCACCAAGGCGATGCGGCCTCGCCCCGCTTCGATATAGTCCAATGCGGCATACAGCGCCGCGGAACCCGTGGCACAAGCGTTTTCCGCGCGCATCGCGGGGACTTGCGATAGCTCCGGTTCGCCCACGCCGACCAGGCTGGCTTCGAAGCCCTGACGCGAAAACCCGTTATTCATCACACCAACGAAGATCCTGTCGACGTCCCTCCCTTCCACGCCGGCATGCCGCAACGCGTCCGAGGTCACGGCGCGCATCAACGACTCGACATCCGGTTCGTCCCTTTTTCCGAACGGCAGGTGCGACCAACCTGTGATCTGAGCTCCCATCGATCTGACCCTCGTGTAAACCGGTTCCACTCTGCCGCGCGGTGCGTGTCACGCCCGGCCGATCAGGTAACTCTGCGGATCGACTTCGTTTCGCAACACGCGTAGCTGCTCGGCCGTCGGCGGCGGCGTGGTCGCTAGCGGCTCAGCCACCAGCAGTTCGAATCCGGTGTTCGCTTGAACCTGTTCCAGGGTGACGCCGGCGTGCAGGGATTCGACACGCATCCGCTTTGAAGCCTCGTCAAAGCCGAGCACCGCAAGTTGTGTGACCACTTTGTACGGCCCGGAGTTTGCGGGAAGGCCCGCCGCCTCGCGCGCGCCCGGACCGTGCAGATAGCCGGGCGTGGTGACAAAGTCGACGTGCGGAACGAAACGCCGCCGATCGTGCGGAGTGATCACCAGCACCCGCCAACAGAAGGAACCCAGATCATTCGCGCCGCCGCTGCCGGGCAGCCGGACTTTGGGATGCTGATAGTCGGCGCCGATCTGGGTCGAATTCAAGTTGCCATACGGATCGATCTGGGCTCCACCAAGGAACGTGTAGTCCACCATCCCGCGCTGGCAGGTCTCCATGATATCCGCCATGCTGGTGGCCATCAGCCCGCGATAAAACGTGCGCGAATCACCGACACTGATCGGCATCCGCGGCAGACGGGGCCCGACGCCGCCCGCCTCGAACATCAAGGTCAGGTTCGGAGCGGACGTTTTCTGCGCCAGCATCGCGGCGGCGCACGGGGCACCGGTCCCGACCACCACGATCGCGCCGTCCTCGAGGAACGTCGAAGCGACGCAAATCATCAATTCCATAGCGTTGCATGCCGTCATGGTATTTCCCGCCGCCGCTGATTGTAGAATTCCAATTCCCGAATCGGCAGGGTACGATGAGCAAAATCAACCGGCCGACCAATGATGCGCATTTCAACCTACAACAGGAGCCGAATCCGATCCAGACTCCGTCGCCATGGCGGCGGTGCGGACTGGTTGCTGCTCGCCGGCAGCCTGGCGATCGTCGCCGCGATGGCCTGCGTCGCGGCCGCCGACGAGAACCAGGACGACTTGGACGAGTCCCTGCGATTTTTCGAGCGCAAGGTGCGCCCGATCCTGGTCGAACGTTGTTTCGAATGCCATTCCGGCTCCTCCAAAATACTCCAGGGCGGATTGCGATTGGACCAGCGCCCCAGGGTCCTGGCAGGTGGTGATACCGGGCCGGCGGTGGTCCCGGGCAACCCCGACGACAGTCTGTTGCTGCGATCGCTGCGGTACGACGGCGATCTTCAGATGCCTCCCACCGGGAAGTTACCTGATTCCGAAATCGCCGTGCTGCGGACGTGGATCGAGCTTGGGTTGCCTCAAGTCGACTCGAAGGACGGTGTCGCGGCGGGCGAGCAACCCGGAACCGGCAACCGTTCACGCGGTGCCAGTTGGGAGTCTCGACTCCAGCACTGGGCATTCCAGCCCCTGCCGGCAACACGCCGATCGCCGCTTGCGGCGATCGATGGGCATCGCGCCGAACTCGCGCCGCTGGCGGGCTGGGTCCGCGACCCGATCGATGGTTTTGTCCTCCGCGAGTGGCTGGACCGCGGATTGACAACTACCGGTGTGGCGGATGCCGCAGCGCTGCTCCGACGCGCGACCTTTGATCTTACCGGCCTGCCGCCGACCTGGGACGAGCAAGATGAGTTTCAACGCGAGGACCGGCCCGACGCCTACGAGCGACTGGTCGATCGACTCCTGGCTTCCCCAAAACTGGGCGAACGATGGGGGCGACACTGGCTGGACCTTACCCGGTATTGCGACGTGCCGGAATCCTGGCGCGAATCGCTCGCGAAGCCTTGGCTGTACCGGGATTGGGTGGTCCAGGCGATGAACCGTGACGTTCCCTACGACCATTTCGTTCGCCAGCAATTGGCCGCCGACCTGCTGCCGAACTGCCGGCCGGAAGACAATGCGGCGCTCGGCATGCTGGGACTGAGCCCCACCTATTGGAAAGAGCTGAAACTGGACCCTCAGGTGATCAAGCAGGTAGTTGCCGAGGAATGGGAGGAGCGGATCGAAGCGATCGGCGCCACGTTCCTCGGCCTGACCCTGGCATGCTCCCGCTGCCACGACCACAAGTACGACCCGATCACCATGCGCGATTATTACGGCCTCGCCGGAGTTCTCGCCAGCATTCGACTGGACGACCGGCCGATGTTCTCCGAATCCGCCGCCGACGATGTGCGCAATGCGCACTCCCAGGCGAAACAGCTCCAGACGGAAATCGACAAACTCGCCGCGGTCACCGACAAGACCGAGGAGTCCGAAAAGCAGCTGGCGGCGAAACGTGAGGCATTAACGGCCGTGAAGCAGACGCCGCATTTTGATTCGCTTTGGGCTTATGGTGTCACGGAAGCCAGCCTGTATGTGCTGCCGGACGGACCGCATCGCACCAAGCTCGATTATCGCCTGGGCGAACCGCAGGATGTGGCGATACAGATTCGTGGCAACCCGGCGAATGCCGGCACGGTCGTCCCGCGCGGTTTTGTCGCCGCGCTTGCTTCTCCAGGTCAGGAACTGCGATTTCGCCAGGGCAGCGGACGCCTGGAACTGGCCGACGCGATGGTCACGAACGCTTCGCACCTCACCGCCCGCACGATGGTGAATCGTATCTGGCAGCATCATTTTGGTCGCGGACTGGTGGCAACGCCCAGCAACCTCGGAATCCAAGGACAACCACCGACGCACCCGGCGCTGCTGGACGACCTGGCGCAACGATTCATTGACGGCCAATGGTCGACAAAGAAGCTGCACCGAGCCTTGATGTTGACGGCAACCTACCGCCAGGCCGCACGTGTGGAACCTCTCGACCCGCATGGTGAATCGGCGGCCAACCACGCCATGGACCAAGGTCGCGATCGCGATCCGGACAACGTTTATTATTGGCGCAGCGCGATCCGTCGCCTGGAGTTCGAAGCGTGGCGAGACGCGGTGCTGGCTGTCACCGGCCAGTTGGACCACGCGTTGGGCGGCCCCCCTGCGTCGCTGGCCGATCAAGTTAATCGCCGTCGCACGCTGTACGGGCAGGTAAAACGCCGCGAACTGTCCGATATGCAGCGGCTGCACGACTTCCCCGATCCCGTATCGCATTCCGCCGCGCGCGAGCCGACCACCACGCCGCTGCAGCAACTGTTTGCCTTGAACAGCCCCTGGCTCCAGCAGCTGGCGACAGAGATGGCGCAGCGCCTCGCCGCGGAAGCGCCCGAGGCACCGGCCACGCAGATCGGACAGGCGTACCGGGCGATCCTGTTGCGACCGCCCAACGCGGACGAACTGTCCACGGCCGTTGAATTCATCGCCGCAAGCAACGCCGACGGCACCAGCGCCGCCAGCGGCACGAGCGCAAGCAGCGGCTCCAGCGGCATCGAATCGCTGGCACAACTGATCCATGCATTGCTTGCCAGCAACGAATTCCAGTACCTGGACTGACCGCATCACATTGGACCGCGTCACGCGGGGGGAACGAGGTACCAGATGCCGCCATCGGAAATGCCGCTGTTTGCCAGTCCGAATTGCGAAGAGGCGCGGATGACCTTCCGCGCCCGCGACAAGCGGATGCGCGACAAAGTCACCGATGTCGCCGACGCCGTGCGGCGATTCGTCAACGATGGCGATTACCTCGCGTCCGGCGGATTTGGCGGCGACCGGATCGCAACCGCGCTGCTGCACGAGATCGTGCGGCAACGCAGGCAGTCGCTGTCGTTCGCGGGCCACACCGCGACCCACGACTTTCAGATACTCTGCGCGGGAAATAACACCGGGCGCGGCCAGCTCCTGGCGCGCTGTGATATCGCTTATGTCGTGGGACTGGAAGCCCGCGGCCTGTCTCCTCACGCGCGACGCGTTGTCGAAAGCGGACAGGTCGAGATCTGCGAATGGTCGAATTACGCGCTGGCCGTTCGCTTCCAGGCCGCCGCCATGGGAGTCCCCTTCCTTCCCTTGCGCAGCATGGCCGGGACCGACACATTCCGGTTCAGCGCCGCCCGATCGATTCAATGCCCGTTTACCGGCATCCCCCTCGTCGCGGTTCCCGCACTCTGGCCCGATGTCGCCGTGATCCACGTCCACGATTGCGATCGGTTCGGCAACTGCCGGATTCGAGGTACCTCCGTCGCCGACTGGCAAGTGGCCCGCGCCGCGAAGAAACTGATCGTGAGCTGCGAGCGGATCATCAGCGACGATGAAATCCGCGCCGACCCCACCGCCACGACCATCCCCTTCTATTGCGTCGACGCGGTCTGCGAAGTCCCATTCGGCAGCTACCCCGGAAACATGCCCTACGAGTACTACTCTGACGAAATACACCTGCGCGAATGGCTAACCGCGGAAGAAGACCCGCAGCGTTACCAGGAATTCATCGATCGAATCCTCCTGAGCGTCGACTGCTTCGCCGACTACCTGGAACGAAGCGGCGGCAAACAACGCATGCAAAGCCTTCGCGACGAGGAACTTTTCCCAGAACGCAGCGGCGGACCGAGCAGTTAGCGGCGAGCGGCGAGCGGCGAAACCACGATGTAGCGAGTAATCTCAAAGTGGGACCCTGCGCCACGAAGGGCTTACGACGACACCTGAACCGAAATGACGCCCCCTTCTTGGGCAATTCTTGGCCCCGATCCCGAATCTCGCCCGGTGCCGAGCGCATTTCCCGGTGAATCGCCGAGGCGGCCAACTGGTCGCAAGCAGCCACCGAAAAGAGGCGGTGGGCGCGTTGGCCACTTGGCTGCTTCGGGCTGCTGCTGGGGACCGGCCGCTTCGCGGCCGTTGTCCCAAGATATTGCGGCGGCTAATATGCTTATGAGGAAACTGCCATGGAAAGAATCGAAATATCCACCACGACAATTAGCCTTTCGGAGATCGCCAAGCAGGTATCCCGCAACCGTGTGCCGCTCGAACTATCGGAAGGGCATGTTCCTTTGGCAAGGATCGTGCCAATCGAAACACCGCATTCTTTGGCGGAGTTGGATCGTGCCCTTCGCGAGAGTCCGAGACTTAGCGAAGACACCGAAGCGTTTGCACGGGATGTTCTCTCGATCCGGCCGGCATTGGGGGAATTGGATGACCCATGGTCATCTTGATCGATACAGGTGTGTTTATTCGCTGGGAACGCGATGGTGGCAGCGTCCGTCTCGACAAGTGGTCATCACATGGCGAGCCAGCCATCAGTGTTGTCACTCAATCTGAGCTCCTGGTAGGCGTTCATCGAGCCGACACGCTCGAGCGCAGGGACAAATGCCTACGATTCGTGCAAAACACCATCGCGAATGTTGCGGTACTTCCAGTGGATTCGCGCGTTGCGGAAATTCACGCGCGCATCATTGCAATGCTCAGCCAATCTGGAACTACGATTGGCCCTCACGATAACTGGATCGCTGCCACCGCCATTACATACGACTACGAATTGCTGACAACCAATGCGGTCGAGTTTCAGCGAGTGCCAGACCTTCGTGTTATCGACTACTTGGCGCCAAGCTGAGCGTGGAAATAGCCGCTTCCGACCGCCACGTCGCGTCCCCGGAAACTGCGCAAGGCGGGAGGGTTGTCGCTTGTCCAGCGACCATCGAGGAGGCGCGTCGCAAGGTGGCTGCTTACGTCTCCTGCTACAACCACGTTCGGTTGCACTCCGCGATCAGATACATCACGCCGGCCGATAAGCTGAATGGGTTGGCATCGGTGATTCATGCGGAGAGTGATCGGAAACTGGTGGAGGCTCGGACTCGCAGAGCGGCACGGGAATCGGTTGCCTGACCAGAACGAATCGAATAACATCCAAAATGGCCTGGGCAGAACGTAGGGCAACGCAGAGGTGCGACCCGAGCGCTGACTCAGGGGCAAAGACGGAAAGGCTGGCGGCGACGGCTGACCGCTGTCTCCGCCAACCTGCCTTTCGGGATTTGCACGAAAGCGATGATCCTTCGCGGCAGGATGACGGGATCCGGTCGAGTAACCGGTCATCGAACGCCTGGGCACTCGCTCGGGAGTACCCTCACCAGATGGCACCGCATGGTGCGATGTCTTGCGCCAAGGTAAGATCGCGCACGACTTCCGTTGTTTGCATTTACCTTGTTGACCAGATTTCTACCCGATTTCATGTTGCAAATCACGCCCGTACGGATTGGAATCGTTTTGGTGCTGATCGCCGCGCTGGCCGCGATCGCGTTGCACAGTCTGTTCCGCCCCGCGTCCCGTGGGGGCGGCGAAGCAGAACAACGCGACTCGCATGACGACGACGATCGTCCGGCGCCGGATCCGCCTCCTCCCGATCCGCGTCTGGCTTTTCCCACCAGGTTTCGCAACGTCCGGCCGGAAGTGGCCTACGTGGGCGACGAACGGTGCGCGGAATGCCACTCGTCAATTTTCGATTCCTATCATGCGCATCCGATGGGCCGGTCGGCAGCGCTGGGTCGCGCTGAAGATGGTCTGGAGCGTTACGATCACGAGGCCAATAATCCGTGGAGCGTCGGGCCGTTCGCGTTGCAGGTAGAGAATTCGACCTCCGGACTGCGCCATCGCATGTCGGCCACGGACGCGAAAGGGAATCCACTGCCGGACTACGAGGTCACGGCCGATGTCACGATCGGGTCCGGTACGCGCGGACGCTCGTACCTGTCGAACGAGGATGGGATCCTCTGGCAGTCGCCAATCAGCTGGTTCTCGTCGAATGGACATTGGGATGTGTCTCCGGGATTCGACCTCGGCGGAGGCGGGCGACGGCCGATCATCGCGGATTGCATGTTCTGCCATGTTCATTCCGTGGAACCGGTGACCGATTCGATCAACCGCTACCGTCAGCCTCTGTTTTCGGGACAGGTGTCGATCGGTTGCGAACGATGCCACGGACCCGGCGAAATCCATGTCCGCGAGCGGGCGGAGCGGGACGAACCAGCCGGCGTTGACGACTCGATCGTCAATCCCCGGCACCTTCCCGCCTCGCTGCAGTCCGGTATCTGTCAGCAATGCCACCTGCTCGGGAGCGAACGGGTCGTTCGTCGCGGGAGGAACGTCTTCGAATATCGTCCCGGCCTGCCTTTCGACCAGTTTGTCTCGGTATTTGTCCGCCCGCCGTCGATGGCCGACATGAATCGATCGGTGGGACAATTCGAACAGCTCGAAGTGAGTCGATGCGCGACGGCGGAAGGAGGCCGATTGCTCTGCACGAGTTGCCACGATCCGCACCGAGCGCCAACGCATGCGGAGGCGCCTGCGTATTACCGAGGCCGGTGCCAGGTCTGCCATCAGCAGGAATCCAAGGACTGCGCTGCACCGATGACCGAACGGACCGCTCGAAGCGACGACTGTATCGAATGCCATATGCCGCGGGCGGAGAGCTCCAGTGTGGTCCATACCAGTATCACGGACCACCGCATCCTTCGGCGGCCCGGTCCCCAATCGAAACCGCGCACGATGTCGCCTCGCGAGGTACCTTTAGTCGCGTTTGAGCGCAACGGCACGGTAGCGCCGGAGGAGGTCGAGCGCGACCTGGGGGTGGGACTGGCGCACCTGTTGAGCCGGCTGCCGGCCGGTTCCGATACCCACCAACTGGTCGGGCGGTTTGCTCGGGAGCGACTGCTGGCATCGCTGCGCGAATGGCCGGGCGACGTCGACGCCTGGGTGGCGCTGAGTCGGGTACGCGGGGCACGCCGCGAGACCCAAGGCCGGTTCGAGGCGGCCGATCGCGCGGTGCGACTGGCCCCTGCCTCCGAACCGGCACTCGTGGAATTGTCGGAGGCGGCCGTTGCAGCACGTAAACTCGATCGGGCGGTACAGGCAGCCAGCACCTTGATCGAGATCAACCCGCGGTCCGTCGACTACCTGCTGACACGCTCGACGGCTTACGCCACGCAACAGGATTGGGTACGGGCCGAGGCCGATTGCCGAGCGGCATTGCAGATCCACCCGCTGCACCGGCGGGCGCGACAACTCCTCGCCGCGTGCCTGGCAAGCCAGGGGAAGCAGGAGCAGGCCGACGCCGAATTGCAGACTGCAAGACGGCTGGTGATTGATAGCCCGTAGCTCGAAACTTGTTTCGAGACGCTTGCTACGGCGGCCGCTATTGCACTTCGACTCGAAACAAGTTTCGAGCTACAACATGGTTCGAGCTACGGGGCCGCTATTGCAATTCGACTCGAAACAAGTTTCGAGCTACGACAAGTTTCGAGCTACGACAAGTTTCGAGCTATGGCAACTTTTTTTGGAATTTTCTGTCGGAAAATGGGGTCTGGAAACGTTAGATTAGATGGGCGGTGGGCTGGGTGCTTACGGGCAGCGAATTGATGAGGCAGGGAAGATGTCGCGAGAGGCGATTTTTGAATCAAGTGTTGACTATTTCCTGCGTCCGCTGCGGGAATTTCTCGACGATGATACGGTGACGGAGATCATGGTCAATCAGTTTGACCGTATCTACGTGGAACGGAACGGGCAGCTGTTCCCGACCAAGGCGGCATTCGAGTCCGAAGATGCGCTGCTCTCCGCGGTGCATAACGTGGCGCAGTGGGTCGGACGCCGGATCGACCACGACCAGCCGATCCTCGACGCGCGGCTTCCCAACGGCTCGCGCGTGCATGCGATTATTCCACCCGGTTGTCGAGCCGGCACATGCCTCAACATCCGCAAGTTCAAGCGCGGCGGCATGACGATGAGTGACTTGATTGAGTACGGAAGCATCTCGCCCGCCGCGCGGGAATTTCTGGAAATCTGCGTTCGGCTGCACAAGAATATCGTCGTCTCGGGCGGCACCGGCACGGGGAAGACATCGCTGCTGAACGCGGTCTCGGAGGCGATCCCAGAGGAGGAACGGATCATCGTCATTGAGGACACTTCGGAATTGAAACTGCGACAGCAGCATTGCCTCTATCTGGAAGTGCAGCGACCGGATCAGTTCGGGCGTGGCGCCTTGTCGATCCGCCAGCTGTTTGTTGCGTCACTGCGGATGCGACCCGATCGCGTGCTGGTCGGCGAAGTCCGCGGCGGCGAGGCGCTGGACATGATCCAGGCGATGTTGAGCGGCCACACCGGAAGTTTGACGACGGTGCACGCCAACAGCGCCCGTGACGCCTTGACGCGGCTGGAAACTCTGTCGCTGATGTCGGACGTGGAGCTGCCGGTATACGTCGCGCGGGCACAGGTCGCCTCCGCCATCCAGGTCATCGTGCAGCTTTCCCGGTTCAGTGCCGACGGCTCACGCCGCGTCACTCGCATCTCCGAGGTCACAGGTCTCGACGCAAACAACCAGTACGTCTGTCACGATTTGTTCGCGCTTCGGATGCAGGGGATGAGTCCCCAAGGGCGGCTTCAGGGGGAACTGGCGATCACGGGAAGAAAACCGGTCTTTGCCACCGAAGTATATGACCAGGGTCTGGGGGGGGCTGTCAGCCAAAGCGCGCCGTTGTGGACGCGGCAAAACTGATCGGAAATCGACGGAATTCCGTGGCCAACCGGCCCAAGCGGTACAACTTTGCGGTGGCGGGTAGGCTCGGATAGAATAAGGACCGGGGGTATGAGGGAAAAACCGGTGCGGCAGTGCGACCGATCGGCGGGTAAAGGACGCGGGGAAATCGCTGTCGATCGCCCGTTATGTGCTCCTCGGTGCGGTGGGAAGCCGCACCGGCTTGCGCGGGCGGAGTACTGCCGCGCTGCCGACCGGCAGAGGTGCAGGAAATCGCGCCGGCGGCGTGGCGCGGCGACGTTGGATTACGCACTGATCATGGGGGTCGCGCTACCGATGGCCGGGATCGCGCTTTGGTTCGGTCCCCGCATTTTGCGGCTGGTGTTCGAATTCACCAGCTCGGTTATCGGTTGGCCGTTCCAATAGAGAGTTCATAAGGAGGACGGGAATGCGGAATGAACGACAAAATGTTCGAGGCTGGCGGGATCTGCTGCGCGCGATCCATCATGACCAGCGTGGAGCGGTCAGCATTGAAACGGTCCTGATCGTGGCGGCGATCGCCTTGCCGGTGCTGATCTTCATCCTCAAATTCGGCTGGCCAAAAATCCGCGATTTCTTCAATCGAGGAATGAACGATCTGGACGGCTCGGCGAAAGGTGTGACCAACGGGACGACGTGAGCGGATGATCTGTTCCGTACTCTTATTTGGATTCCTGGCAGTGTCCGCATTTACCGATATTCGACGGCACCTGATTCTCAATCGCACCGTCTATCCGGGCATTGTCGTGGCGTTGGGAACCAGCGGCATCGGCAGCCTGGCGGGACTCGCGGAGTCAACAAACGGCGGACTGGCCTGGACGCGCTGGGGTTTTGTCGAGTTCTCCCAGTCGCTGGCGGGCATGCTGACCTGTGCGGGATTGCTGGTGGTGTGCTACGTCTGCATGCCAGGTCAGGTCGGGGGCGGCGATGTGAAGCTGATGGCGATGATCGGCGGATTCCTGGGGCTGTATGCCGGGCTGGAAGTCGTGCTGTGGACCTTCCTGATCGCCGCCTGTTTCTCGATCATTCGCTTGATCTGGCAGTATGGTGCGTGGAATTTGCTCCAACGGACATTGCGGTATCTTCTGGCGCTGATGCGTCTGGGCCCGGCGGCGGAAATTTCGCCCGAGGATCGGGCGTCGCTGCAAGCCCCGCTCTATCTGACGCCCAGTGCAATCGTTGCAGCCGTGCTGGTGAGATTCGAACTCCTTGTGTAACGGAGCGGCGGTGCCGCCGCCAGGATAAGAAGATGGACAGGCAGTTGTTGATGGCCGGCTTCCCCGAGTTCCTCGCTGTCCCGTTACTGGTGGCGGCGCTGGCCGGTTTGTTGAAGCTGCAGCGTTGTCGGGTCGATTGGCGACAACTGCGGAGACTGCCGGGAGATCAGGTCGGCGCCGTGCAAAGCCTCAGTTTTGTACTCACCGTACCTCTGTTCATCCTGATCATGCTGTTCATTGTTCAGTTGAGTCAGATCACGATCGGCAAGATTGTGGTCGAGTACGCGGCCCAGACGGCGGCGCGATCGGCTCGGGTCTGGATACCCGCCAGCCTGGGCCCCGGCCACGAGCAGGAAAACCAGATGATGGGACTGCAGTACCTGGGCCGATTCCGCGACGAACACGGCGTCGACTTCGACCGATTTCGCGTGGCGAACGTCGATAGCGAGAAGATGCGGAAGATCCATTTCGCCGCCGCCCTGTCCTGCGTTTCCATTTCCCCTTCCCGCGACGTCGCCGCAACCGGATTACCGCTTGCTCCACAAGCGTTGGCTTCCCTGGACAGAGCGTTGAAACTTTACTGGTCCGCCTCCGCCAACAACCCGAAAGTCGCGACCCGCCTGGCACACAAACTGAACTACGCGCTCGATCAGACTCGCGTTCAAATCGAGGTCCTGCATCGTATATCGGACGAACCGCCCAATACCTATTACGCGCCGCGCTACGATGAATTCGTCAACGGCGAAATCGGCTGGCAAGACCAGCTCGTGGTGTCCGTGGAACATCAGTTCGCGTTGCTTCCCGGTCCGGGCCGGATCCTTGCTCGCCGGGCCACCGCGCCGCTTGGCTCGCCCTCGCTGGGCAACGAGGGATCGGACGAAACGGCGCAGCGCGTGCGAAACCAGGGACGAGGACTGTACCAATACGCCTTGGCCGCCACCGCGCGCGTCCATAACGAAGGAGACAAACCGGCACTGGAGTATGTCCAGCGGTACCAGGGAGGTCGGCAATGGTCGACCGGTTCGCCGCGCGTCATTACCGGCTCCGGACCCTACCGCAATCGTATCGCCTGCCCTGAATGCCGGCCGCTGGGAGGATGAACCGATGACTATCATTTCCGGGCGGATCGGTCCACGCGTCGCCAGGACTCTGGCCAGCACTCCGCGTCGCCTGCACGCCGACCAGCGCGGCGCGATGAGTATCATCTCGGTCTTCACCTTGCTGCTGTTGACCATGGTCCTCGGCCTGGTGATGAACTCGGCACGCGAGGTCGATCATAAGGTCAAGCTGCAGAATTCGGCCGATGCCGCAACCTGGACCGGAGGCCTGGTCCTGGTCCGCAGCCTGAATACGCTGGCGTTCACGAACCACCTGCTGTGCGACGTCTTCGCACTGACAGCGTTCATGCGCGAGGCCGATGCAAATCACTCCGAGCAGAGCGCTCAGGAAATCCTCGAACACTGGGCTCGAATCGGCCCGTTCCTGGCGTCTTCCGAATTTCCGCCGTTCGCCGAGTTAGGCAACGCAATCGTCGCCAAAGTACCGATCGAACAGCGGATGGTGTCGAAATGGTCGCAATGGGCTCGCGTCTCCTCGTCGGCGATCCGCCCCGTACTGGAGAATATCCTGCAATACGAGGCGATTCCCGAGTTCCAACGCACATTGGCGATGGCGACACCAACGTTGACACAACACGCCATGGACGAAGTCGCCCGACGGCATGGGCAGGCGTGGCCTGAGCGAATCGCCCTGCACGGAGTGCTCTGGCGCACGATCGCCGATCCGATTGGTGGGGCGCAGGAATCGGTCGTGCCCTCGTTGCCCGTCATCGATCCGGTCGCCACCCCAGATCCGCGTTACTTTCGCGCGGCCCGATCCGAACGCGACTACCTCGCCCACCGCTATCTCCGTCAATGGAACAACGAGCGTTTGCGGGAGTTTGACGGTGTCGTCGGTGAAATCGGCCAGCACGGAAAAATGTCGCAGTTCGCGAACCTGTGGCGGATCTTCAGCTGCGGGCAATTGCGCGTGCTATTGGAAGAAGAGTACCCGGATCGCAACTTGACCTACCAGTTACGCTGGATCGACTCCGGCAACCTCTCCTATCAGATCCGCAATCAAGACGGCATTCCACCACAACGCATGCCCGTCGACCAACCCGACCTCGATCAATACCTGGAACGTGATTTCATGTTCGTCGGCGTCGTTTACGCGCCGCCCTGGAGGCAAATGATGCCCGGCCTGTTCCAGTCAGCGACAGCGGGGTCCGCGCTCGGCAATTCGTCGGGCCGCAGTGGGACGAACGGCGCAGCGTCGGGCGTTGCTGCCGATCCATCGCCGGGCACCCTCGCGCAAGCATACACCCAGATCCTGGTCTCGGTGCCCCGCAGGCGATTGGTCCCCGATCCGACCTGGATCGCTCGACGACAAAGCGGCAGCTACTACGCGATGCACTGGGACCTCACGAACCAAAACTGGAACCTGCAGTTGACGGCCGCGACGGCGCCGAGCATTCCCGAGATCCTCAGTACGCAGCCGGGAACGGTTCCGCTTCGAGGCCGGTTACCGAACCTGCGCGGTTTGACGCCGCAGGATTTGCATTGGATCAGCAATCATTGAGTAGGCTTTAGGCTTTAGAGAGTTAGGGGAGCGAGTTGATGGTGTTGGGTTGGAAGGAAAACTTGGGCGGGGAGGACGTTCGACGAATACGGCGGCGTGGGCTGGCGCCGTTGGAGTTTGTGCTCTGGCTGCCGGTTTTTCTGTTTGTCATGGCGCTGATGGTGAACTTCGGCACGCTGGCAACCTGGCGGATGCGCGGCGAGGTCGTTTCGCACGACGCGGTGATGCGCGTTCGCAGCCCGCGTACCGCGGGCAACGAGGCCGGTCCGAGTGCGCCGGTCTGGCCAGCGCCGGCCGGCATGGATGTGCAGGCCGACAACCCGATTGTCCAATTGGACGATCCGCAATTGATTTCGCAGCGGATCCGCGCGGTGGTTCGCGGCCCGCTACCCAACAACTTCGTCGTCAATCCGTTGCTCGATCCATTGCGCGGCAACCTCCAGGGCACGTCTCAAATTGTTCGTCCCTATCCGTTGCTGCCCCGACTCGGCCCGTTCTCCACCGGCACGATCAGCAATTCGTTGCTCGACCGGCAATGGACCAACGCGGAAATGGGAATTCCCAATGTTTCGCGTCGAACGTTGGCGCTGTACCAGATGCCATTCGATCATCACGGTTGGGCGAGCTTTGAGAGCGAATGGCGGGCGATACCATCGATCAGCGACTTCGCCGGATTGCGCGTGCTGGAGTACGACGATGACTGGGTTTACTATGGCCACGAGTACCGCGATTGGCACTTCATGGGCACGCGCGACTTCCATCCGCGCGTCATTCCCGACCGGTGCACGCTCAATTTTCGCGAAATACGGCGGCAGAAAGTCGATCCGCTGATCGACGTCCCGCTCCCCAATGGGCGCCGACGGCTGGGCGAGGTAACGCAGCTGCCGCGGTCGCTGACCAGCGCTTTTCTGGCGATGTTCCGGCGGACGAAGGCAGAGATGCAGGCCGAATTAAGAATGTTGACGATGAATCCGCCGCCGGGGGATCCCAATGTTGGCGCCAAGATCGCGTTCATCCAGCGTGAGCTGCCGATTGTCGAAGCCAAGATTTCTCAGTTGCAGCGATTTGAAGCGCGGATCCCCAGCTTTGAAGCCCGAATGGCGACGCGCCCGTGAGCACGATCCAACGAGCGACCACCGATTCAACTGCTGCCGCGGCCGCGATCTCTCCCGCCCGACGGTTGGCCCAATGGACGACCAATCTGCTGTTCACAGCCCTGGTCATCGTGTTGGCCGTCGCCTTGGGGCGGAATGTCATTTACTGGTGGAAGCCTTCGGCAACCGCTCGGCCGTTGACCGAGCAGGCACGGGACGTAATCGGATTCGGAGAATTGGGCGCTGAGAAGGTGAGTCACGACATCCGCTTCGGCGACTCGCCGCTGATCATGCGGCGCGATCGCGTGCGCGGTTCGATCGAGGAAGCGATGCGAAGACTGGAGGACGAGACCGTCCGTCTGGGAGTCGCGTCCCAAACAGCGCGACGCGGGCTGGCGACGTTGCCACCCGAGCAGCAGAGCGAACTTCAGCGCAATCCGCCACGGAGCTCCGCGCCGGGACAATGGGACCTCTATCTCGGCACGGGACCGCTGCCGATGGCCTGGCTGGTTGCGGACGCGAACACCGCGGTCGAGGACGACGCCGCCGCAGCGCCGCAGCGCATCATTCTGGCCTGGGGGTTGATTCTGCCGTACGGCGAGACCGAAGACGAGTGGGGAATATTTGCCTGGGGCGCATCGGCCGGCAGCGACCCGACTTCCGATTACCTGGCGAGAATCGCTTTGCCGCCCAACTCGCGGCGAATGCTGTCGGTCAGCAATCCGTCGGGTGCCGCTCTGATCACCTTCCAAGGGACAGCCACTCGGGAGAACTGGCGTGAATTTTATCGCGATTGGTTCGCCCGAAACGACTGGACCATCGTGATTCCGTGGAGTGACCACCGCGATGCAAGCGCCGCTCGCTTTCAAAATCGCGATGGTGACGAGGTTGATCTCGAGTTGTTGAGCGACGGTCCTGCCGTGCGAGGTCTGCTGGTCCCCGTCTCGCCCCCCGCCTCGTCCCCTGCCTCGCCACTGGACACGCCACGGGAACAGGGCGAGAGCGCGAACCGGACCGGCGAAACAAGGCGAACTGATTCGACAACCAATTCAGAGGAACCGTAACGCATGAAGGGCGCACCAGGACTGGTGGTGGCGATCCTGCTGGGATTGCTGGGACTCGCACTGAACTTCCTTTACCTGCGTTCCAAAGCGGCGCAAGTCGAGAGCCTGTCGTTTGTCGGCGTGCGCGAGGGCGTTACGATTCGGGTCGGGGACGAGTTCCGCGAGGAGATGTTTGAGGAGGTTCGCATTCCAAAGAGCCACGCCGGCAATCTGGTGAATTATGTCTACCAGTACAAGGACATCCCTTTGATTGTGCGCACACGGGCCGCGCACGATTATCGCGAACACGAGTTGCTGTCCCTGAACGAAGCGCGGACTCCACCCCCGGAACTCAAGCTCTCCCGCGGGCAGTTGCTGATGTGGGTCGGCGTGGATAGTTCCAGCTTCGTTCCCGACCTATTGAACCCGGGCGATCGGGTTTCTTTCTTGCTTTCGGCGCCGCGCGGTCCAACGCCGGCGTCGGTATTGGACCGGGATCCGGCCGCGGACGGCCCGTCGCCGAGCGGCGGTGTTGCCGGCGGCCTGTCGAGTGGGGCGACCGTCGATGGCGAATCCAAACGTCTGGGGCCTTTTGTCGTCGCGGCGATCGGCAGCCGGATCGCCAGCCAGGACCTGGCCCGCGCAAACCAACTCGGATCGTCCGGGGCCGGCGTGATCGGAATCTACGCGCCATACACGGGCGACGAGGACAATCCGATCCTTGAACCGAAAGCAATGCAGCTACTGGAAATGCTCCGAAAACATCCCAACATGCGGGCCAGCGTCTTGCTGCATCCGCGCGGCGACAGGAACTGAGTTACGGCAACAAACAAGCGATGAAAATCTGGTTCAACAAGGTAGATGAAAGTCGACGGCAGAGCGTCGATTTCACGGCCGGCGAAATCCGCATCGGCCGCGATCCCTCCAACGACGTCGTATTGCGCAGTCCGCTCGTCTCCAGGCGGCACGCCGTCGTACGCCGTGTCAACGGCCAGTTGGAACTGGAGAATGTCGGGGTGAACAGCTGCCTGGTCGGCGACCGCGAATTGCTGGGCGGCGAGTCCGTTTCCTTTCCGCCAACCGTCAAGGTCCGCATCTGGCCGTTTACGCTCTCGTTTGAATCGGACGCCACGACCGCCTTCACCCGCGCGGAACTGGAAGCCCACATCCGCGGGCTGGTCGCCGACCTGGAATTGCGAATGCACAAGAAGCTGCTGGAAAGGCTGGACCTCTACGAAATGGAGGCGACCCGCGGCGCGCGCCAGGAGAGCATTCTGCTGCTGGAAAACAACATCGAAGACATCAGCCGGGAATTGAACCTGTTCGGAAAGCCGAACGAACAGTTGCTCGAGGAAATCGCAGGTCTGGCGCTTCGCGACCACGCGATCAACCAGCTGATCATGGAAACCAACGACGATCAGGTTTTCGACCTGGCGTCGCTGACCTCCAACGAATTTGACGTTCCTGCCACGCTGGTCCCGGAGCGGGAGACCGAGCTGCACGCGTTGATGGCGATGATCCGCCAAAAACTGCAGCTCGACCCCCTGCCGGACATCTCCAGCAAGATTCATTGCATCGAGGAGCGGTTCAACGAGTTGTTTCATCTGGTTCGACCGCATCTGCATTTTGAACTGCGCAAGTACATCGTGCTGCGGATGCTCAAGAAAGACCTGAAAGATATCGTCTTCGGGCATGGACCCCTGCAGGACCTGCTGCGGGCGCCGACGATCAGCGAAATCATGGTGGTGAAAAGCGATCAGATTTTCGTCGAGCGGGACGGGATTCTGGAGAAGTCGGGGCGGCGGTTCATCTCGGACAAGGTCACGGAGTCGATCGTCGAGCGGATCGTGGCGCAGGTCGGGCGCAGGATCGACAAGAGCCAGCCGCTGGTCGACGCGCGGTTACCTGACGGTTCCCGGGTGAACGCCATTATCCCACCCCTGGCGGTCTTCGGCCCCTGCCTCACGATCCGGAAGTTCCCGATCCACCGGCTGACGATGGACGACCTGATCGACTACGGAACGATCACCCGCGCCGCGGCGACTTTCCTGCGGGCGGCCGTCGTCGACCGGCGCAGCATTCTCGTGAGCGGCGGCACCGGCTCCGGTAAGACGACCATGTTGAATGTGCTCAGCAGCTTCATTCCGTACAAGGAACGTATCATCACCATCGAGGACACCTCGGAGTTACGCCTGCACCAGGATCATGTGGTGAGCCTGGAGGCAAAGCCGGCGAATGTCGAGGGAACCGGGCAATACACGATTCGCGATCTGGTCCGCAATGCGTTGCGGATGCGCCCCGACCGAATCGTGGTCGGCGAATGCCGCGGCGGCGAGGCGCTCGACATGATCCAGGCGATGAATACCGGCCACGACGGCTCGATGACAACCGTACATGCGAACAGTTCTTTGGAAGTGATCCAGCGGCTGGAGCTACTGATGCTGATGGGCGCCGAGTTGCCGATGGCGTCGATCCACCGACAGATCGCCTCGGCGATTCACCTGATCGTGCATATCGATCGCCTGCCGAGCGGCAAGCGGGTCGTGGGCCAGATTTCCGAAATCGTGGGACTCCACCCGGAATCGACCGAAGTGCTGGTTTCCGACATCTTCAATCGACGCAACGGCGAAAGCCTCGAACCGACAGGCTACCTGCCGACATTCGTGGATTCGCTGGTCGGCAAGCGGCTGCTGGACGTCGAGTTTCTTTACGGGCGATGGCAAAATCCGGACAAGACCTTGTGACGAACGGAAAGGCAAATGGACGGACTGTTTTGGGCCTGTAATTCGGCGGTGGCGCTCTGCGTGGGACTGGCAGCCTTCGCGGCGCGAACAAGTTACCTCGAGTTTCTGGAATCGGTCGAGCGGGACCTGGCGGACCGGTTGCGCAGCCTGCGCATCCAATCGTCCCGGCTTCGCTCCTGGATCAATGCCTGGCTGGCGATCGCCGCCGCGATGCTGTTCGGTTTGTGGATCGGCCTGGACATGCCGGTGCTGGCGGTGCTGTTGGGACTGTTGCTGGCGGCAACTCCCTGGTACATCGTCTACCGATTGGCGAAGTCCCGGCGGCAACGCATCGAGGATCAGCTTGCCGATGCGCTGGTGATGTTCTCCAGCGGCATCCGCGCCGGCCTTTCCATGGCCCAGGCCCTGGAACTACTGGCTCAGGAGTGCCCCGCGCCGATCAGCCAGGAATTTCGCCAGATTGTGGGCGAGTATAACCTTGGCAAACCGCTGGAACGCACGCTATCCGAAGCCAAGGATCGCCTGCGAAGCGAGAATTTTGTACTGTTCGCCGCGGCCCTGCTGGCAAGTCGCGAAAGCGGCGGTCGGTTGAATGAGACGGTGGAACGCATTTCAAGATCGGTTGTGGAACTGCAGCGACTGGAACGCAAGGTCCGATCCGAGACGGCCCAGGCACGCAAATCGGCGGTCTATATGGCGCTGGCTCCCCTGTTCATTCTGGCCGTCTACACTTTTCTCGATCCCAACAACGTCCGGCTTTTGTTCGTGACACTGCCGGGGCAGCTGATACTCGCGGTTTGCGTGCTATTGAATCTGGCCGCTTACCTCTGGGCACTGCGGATCCTCAAGGCGGATATCTGAGAACGATGGTAACTCTGTTGGCGGAATTCGATCTGATGCTGGTGGCCTCCTGCCTGCCCACAGGCTGCGGCGCGGGGTTGCTGTCGTGGTGGGTGCTCCGCGCACTGGCATCGGACGACCTGCCGCAGGAGGCGGAGTGGCGCTATGACGTCAGCCGCATCAACACGCTGCGAAGACTTGACCCGATTTATCGCATCCTGCAGACTCCGTTACAGTTGCTGGCACGGTTGAATCGAGCGGCCTTTTCCCGGCAACTGTCGGAAGTCTACCGCGAGATCCTGGCGGCGGGACTGCCGCGGCACTGGCTTCCAGAGGAGTATCTGGCTCGCACCCAGCTGCTGGCTCTGCTGGCGATGCCGGGAATCGCCTACGCCTGCTGGAACATGATCGGCCCATCCGGATGGCTCAGCGCGCTGCTGTTGACCGTACTGCTCGCCTGGTGGTTCCGACGCCGCTTGACCTTGCAGGCCCGACGGCGTCTGCTGTTGATCAAACGCCGCATGCCGTTTCTGCTGGATTTGCTCACGCTGCTGATGGAGGCCGGGGCCAGCTTCCTGAACGCACTGCAGCAGGGGGTGCATGAGTTCGGCGAACATCCAATCGGAAGGGAGTTCGGTCGCGTGCTGGCCGATATGCAGATGGGCAAACCGCGTACCGAGGCTTTCGACAACCTGCGGCGGCGGCTGAACGATGACGAAATCACCAGTATCGTGGGAGCGATCATTCAGAGCGAAGAGCTGGGGACGCCGCTGGCGCATATTTTCCGCACGCAGGCCGACGTTTTGCGCGTCAAGCGTTCGCAGCGGGCCGAGACGATTGCGGGCGAAGCGGGTGTGAACATGTTGCTGCCGGCGATCCTGATCATGGCTTCGACGGTGCTGATTATCCTGGGGCCGTTTTTGCTAAACTACTTGTACTTTGAATTCTAACGGGATTATTGCGGACGGAGTGTTGCGGTTCGAATGAAACCTTTTCCGGTACAGTGTCCCACTTGCGAATCGATCCAGACCACCACCGAGGAATCGGTCGGGCGGATCACTTCCTGCTCGCACTGTGGCACGCAGTTCCTCGTTCCACCCGCCGCAAAACAACCTGCGAAGCCAGCCGTCGCACCGCCGGATGTCGATCCGCGGTTTCCTCCTGGTCATCGGCCGACGCCCAGCGCGACCCGCGGCGCGCCGAGCGGTTCGTCGGTGACGGCGCCTGGAACAGCGGCGCTGAGCGTTGTCGGCAAGATGGGCTCCGCCGCAGCTCCCCCGATCGCTCCACCGATTACTGCCTCCCATTCTTTCGATACGTCACGTCCTTCGGTGCCAGCGGGTCCTTCGGCGCCAGCACGCGCCGCGCCGCTTCTGGGGCTCGGTGCCGCTCCGCTGCCCGCCACTTCACCCGCATGGCAAGCCGCCCCGCCACTCTTGGCGCCGCAGTCTCCCACGCAATCTCCGGCACCCCGGTCAATCGGGCCCGCGCCGCCGGAAGCGCCCATGTCGACTGGCCCCGTTTCGCGCACGGCGAAGATCACCGACGCGCAGCGCGCAGCGGCACCGGCGACGGCGACGTCCGACCTTGTTCGACCGGCCCAAACAGCGAAATTCATCTCCGCCGACGCGGGAGCTAGGAAACTGGATCTGGGGGCGGACGGCAAGTTGCCCGCATTGAAACTTGAAGAGACGGCTGGAACGCCGGTCGAGGAGGCCGGAGAAGCGGGGTCGAACCCCTGGCTGCTTATCGGCGTCCTCGGATTCAGCATCGTCACGTCGATCGCCATGTTGCTGATCGATGCTTCGCCGCGGCGCGGTGAAAGGGAGGCCAAGGTCGATGCGCGCCTGGAGATTTTGCGGCAATATGTGGAGCCGCCCAACCCCCGGGCTACGCGGCCGTACCAGCAACGGTTGCGGCAGGCACTACAGGCCCATTCGCGGGGCGACGATGAAGCGGAGCGAATGCACTACCGAGCGGTCTCCGACATGCTGCGGGCCGGCGACCTGCATCCACTGCGCGGCTTGACCGGCGAAATCGACTCCGACGATCGGCTGAAAGAGCTGCTGACGATACTGCTGCGCGACTGACCCCTACCTTCCACTGCATGGAACCTGGACGAATGTGATGGACCCCACGCTCCGCTTCGAAATCTCCGCCACGATTGCCCAAGGCGATTTTGCGACGGTCTACCGCGCGCGGGATCGCGAACTGGGGCGCGATGTGGCAATCAAGCAGATCCATGACCAGTACCTGCGCGACCCCCGGCAATTGGAGAGGTACTGGCTCGAGGCCCAACTGCTCGCAAAACTCGAACATCCGCACATTACCACGATCTACGACATCGTTCGCGAGAAAGGCTGGCTGGTTCTGGAGTTGATGCAGGGAAGTCTGACGCAAATGCTGGGCGGACGCCCGATCGATCTGAGTGACCTGCGGATGGCGATTCTGTTTACGGCCCAGGCGCTGCAGTATCTCGAACAACATGGCATCTACCATGGTGACGTGAAGCCCAGCAACCTGCTGGTCGACAAGAACAACCGCATCAAACTTGGGGACTTCGGAATCGCACGGCGCATCACCGGTGAACATGGCAGCGTTGTCAAAGGAACCACCAAGTACATGGCGCCGGAAGTGGCTTCCGACATGTTCGGCCCCGTGGGACCGCACAGCGACCTTTATTCGCTCGGATTCTCGGCCTACGAATTGATGTGCGGCGAGAATTTTGAAAGCCTGTTTCCCGGGCTGAACGTGTTCGGAAGGGATCGGCAGATCGCCTGGATGATGTGGCATTCGGCGCCGGATCGTCGGCTGCCGGAAATCGCCCGTGTGTTACAGGGAGTTCCGGACGATCTGGCTTACGTCATCCAGCGTCTGTGCGAGAAGGACCCGACCCGTCGTTATGCGACGGCCCGGCAGGTGATCGAGGACCTGAAACAAGGCGCGACATCCGCCGGTCCCTCCCGCGAGGAACTCGCGGCGCGGGAACAGGAGCAGCGCCGCGCCGTGCGACGACGACGCTGGGCGATCGGAGCGTGCCTGGGCAGTGTCGCGCTGAGCCTGGCGATGTTTCTGATCCCCGGCGGCACAACTCCGTCGGTCGCCCCCCAGGCGGAGCAGCCAGCCGCGGGAACGCTGATCAGCGCCGATAGCAGCGTTCGCCGCTTGTACGTACGCTTGCCGGGGGAGCCCAAACCCCACAGCATTCCATTCGAGTCGACCGATCGACTGTTCCTGAACGACGAGCCAGCGTCGCTCGACGCACTGCAAGCGGAAGACGAACTGCGAATCTCGTATGGCGCGCTGGATGGCAAGCCCTACAAGGAAATCCGCGCGACGCGTCCACTGGAAATGACAAGTCACGGTCACGTTCTGGTCGTGGAAGGCGATACGAAGCGCATTCGGCTTGCGGTCGATGACGACATCGAAGAGTCGATTCTGGTGCACGTTCCCGATCGGACGCCGGTCACGATCAATGAGCAGTCGACGGAATCGGGACGGGAACTGGTCTTCACCGACCTTCGCAAGGGCGACGAGTTGCGGGTGCCCCATGCGCAGGATCACGAAGGGCGCCGCATTGCGCGGGCGCTGCGCGCGGTCCGACAACGCGAGTTGGCGGGGTTTTTCGAATCGGCGACGACCGACCCGCCTCGCCTGGAGCTGATCGTGCCGGAGCGGTCCAACCGACGCGAGAGCCTGAAGCTGGCGGAACAGGTGATTGTCTCGATCAACGGCGTCGAAGGACGCGATGGCGTCGCTTTTTCGATTGCCGACTTGCGGGCCGGTGATCGGCTGCGGCTGGTCCATGATGTTCAGGTTCGCCGCGTCGAAGCGACGCGCGAGGTCGTGCTGCACGGCGCGATCGCTCGACTTGACTTCGCCAATCGAAACCTGCAGTTGCGTCTGTCCGGCGATCTGTTGCGCGACGTGCGGTTGGCGCCGCAGTGCGAACTTCAAATCGACGAGACCGCGGGCGAATTCCGTCCTGGCACACTGCGCATCGGCGACAGTGTCGTCGTCCACTACGAGACGCTCGCCAACGGGGACCTGCAGGCGACGAGCCTGCAGGCGACGAGGGCCGACGATCCGCGGACCTGGGTCGTGATCCTCGCCCAATCGTATCGCGAACAGACGCGACTCCCCCCACTGCCCCACGCTCTCGCCGATGCATCGGCGTTACGCGCGGCCCTACGCGAATCCTACCGCGTACCGTTGGACCAGATCCTGTACCTGGAGGATGCATCGCGCCTGACCTTCGAGCAGGAGCTGGCGAAGTTCCTGGCGCGCGTCCGCGACGATGCGCAACTGGTGGTTTTCTATAGCGGGCATGCGCGGATGGAAGGTCGGGGCGACGACCCAGCGGGTGGCGGAGTCGTGTTGATTTCGGCGGAGGACGAGTCGGGTGCCGCCACGGCGGGCTGGCCCCTGGCGTGGCTCGTCGCGCAACTGGACAAGACCTCCGCCAGGGAAAAACTGATGCTGCTCGATTCGTGCCATCCCGCGTCGGACGACGCGGCGCGGTGGGAGCCGTCCGCGGCCGAACAATTGGAATCGCTGCGTGAAGGGCCCGGACGCCCGATCGCGAAGTCGGTCCATTTGCTCGGCAGCTGCGAACGGAGTCAACGCGGGCAACTGGCCGCGGGCGGCACGCGCGGTCTATTCGGTGTCGCGCTGGAACAAGCCTGGCGCGGGGCGGCTGACGCCGACGGCGATCTGCGGCTGTCGTTCGCGGAGTTGACCGCGTTCATGAACCAGGAGCTGGCCCGTACCAGCGCCGCGGCCGGTACCCGCCAGAACCCGGTCGCGTACCTGCCCGATACCACACCGCCCCGCTTGACCCCCGCGGCACGCCGGGCGGTGCGGCAGATGCTGGCCCATCTCAAAGAAATCAAGTTCGAAGAGATCGTCATGGATGAGTCGCGCAACATCGAGTCGCTTTCGCCCGAACAACCCGACCTGAAGCTGGCGTTCGCGCTGACACTGTTGCGCCATGGCCGGCTGGCACACTCACTGCCGATCTTCGAACGTCTCACACAAGACTATCACACCCTGATCGTGGCGCACCAGGCACTGGCCTGGCAACACTTCACGCAGGGAAAACTGCGGGAAGGAGTGCGGGATCTCGAGAAGATGATCGCCGCCATTCCGCTGACACCACCGTCCGGGGCGGCCTTGCGCACCCCGGCGGGCGAAGCCTATGTCGAGCATGTGATCGAATTTGCGGGTCAACTCAAAGTCTTCGCTTTGCAAGCGCTGGACCGGCGTTTGAACGAGGACGACTTCCAGCGGCTCGACGAACTCGTGACAAAGCGGGGCAGCGCGGCTCGAACGACCTTCGAATCCGGCGCGGCCAAAGCCCTGGCCAGCCTCGAGGCCGTCGATAAAGAGCTGGCCGAAACCAATAAGCGGGAGCGACGGCAGATTCTGGAGCTGGAACGCAAACGGATTTCGTACTACACCAATATTCAATTCGACGCCGTATCGGCGTTCATCATCGCGGGTCTCAACGAATGAAAATCGTGATGATCGCCGAGCGGTATCCACCGGCGTTGGGAGGAGTGGCCAGCAGCGCGGGCAGGATTTCCCGCGCGCTGGCTCGCCTGGGCCACGAACTGCACGTGTTCGCGCATGCCCGGGAACTTCCCGGCGGAATGGTCCATTCCGAGGAACTGGCGTCGGGACTGACTCTGCACCGGCTCGGCGCCGCCCGCAGCCTCGATTTCACGCTGCAACAATCGCTGCTGTTTCTCGAATGGCTGCACTCCCGACAGCGATTCGAGCTGGTCTGGGGGCACTATCTCACCACCGCTGGATTTCTTGGTACCTGGTTCGGTGAATCGCAATCGATACCGTCGCTGGTTTCCGTTCGCGGCAATGACCTCGATAAGCAGCTCTTTCCTGGCGGCGATTTCGCGCGACTGCGCTGGTGCCTGGAGCGCGCCACGACCGTGGTCGCGGTTTCGCGCGACCTGGCGAGGAAGGTGCGGACGTTGACCGGCCGTGTGGCCAGCGTGCTCCCGAATGCCGTCGATACGCAGCTGTTCTCACCGGGCGCGAAGCCGGAGCAGCTGGCGCAAAAGCACGGGTGGCCGGCGGGCGAGTTGATCTTGGGGTTCTGCGGTGAACTGCGCGCCAAGAAGGGGCTGCCGTTCCTGTTGCAGGCGTTTCGCACTCTGGCCACGCGCCAGCCGACGCGCCTGCTGATTATCGGCCAGGTGCGCGGCGAGGATCTGGGCGAGTTCGAACGGGCGCTGGCCGACGGTGGATTGGCCGGTCAGATCACGATCACCGGGCACCTCGACCGGCCAGAACAAGTGGCCGACTACCTGCGCTGCGCCGACGTCGCGCTACTACCATCGCTGTGGGACGGATTACCGAACAGCCTGTTGGAGGCGATGGCGGCGGGAATTCCGGTCATCGCCTCCGACGCCGGAGCGATCCCCGAAGTGCTCGTCGACGGCGTCACGGGAACGATCATTCCCCGCACGCACCTGCATCAGCTGGCGCAGCGGGTCGAGGAATGGCTGGCCGCTCCCGGAGAAACCCGCGCAACACGCATCGCCGCCGCGCGCGAATATGTCTGCCGAAATCACTCCCTGGACGCCGAGGAATCCCGCCTGAAAGAACTCCTCAACAGCCTCCCCGACCAGCAAACAATCCACGGTGAAAAAGCATAGCCGTGTCTGGGGCTTCCAGCCGTGTCTGGGGCTTCCAGCCCCAGAAATTCCCCGTGTCTGGGGCTTCCAGCCCCAGCAATTCCTCGTGGCTGGGCTGGCGGGATCACTTGCTTCAAGCTGCGAGCATGACCTCTGTGTTTTTTTTCCTGCATCGTCATCCTGCCCCAGCCCGAGCACCTGAGCGCCAGGGCCAAGTGCTTGACATCGCGCGTCGGTTCTTGTCGTCTTGCCTTTTCATGAAACCAGATAAAAGCCAAATCGAATCGAATCTGCGACTCCACGTCGATCGCCTGGCAGGTTTGATCGGTCCAAGGTACCTTCAGAATCCCAAGTCGATCATCGCAACGATTGGTTACATCGAAGGCCAGTGGTCCGGCATGGGCTACAAGATTTCGCACGAATGCTTCGATGCACTTGGGGATCAAGCCACCAACCTGATCGTGGAGAAATCCGGCAACACACGAGCCGATGAGACCATCTTACTGGGCGCCCACTATGACACGGTTCGTACAACGCCAGGCGCCGACGACAACGCATCCGCTGTGGCTGTTTTGCTTGAAGTGAGTCGACTACTGCTTGAACACCAGAGTAAACGAACGATTCGTTTCGTTGCATTTGCCTGTGAAGAGCCGCCCTATTTCAATGTCGAAGGAATGGGTAGCCAATACCACGCCCGCCAGGCGCGCTTGCGAGGCGACAAGATCCAAGGAATGCTCTGCCTGGAAATGGTCGGATACTACAACACAGCCGACAATTCACAGGCCGTGCCGCCGCTCATCCCGAATTGGATGCGTCGCTTCTTTCCTCATCGAGGTGATTTCTTAGCAGCGGTCGGCAATATGCCTTCGTGGAAATTGTGTTGGAACTTTCGTCGGGGCTTCAAACGTGACGCTCGATCGATGCCACTCTTTTCAATCTGCCTGCCAGAAAAGATCCACGAGATTCGGATGAGCGACAACAGTTCGTTTTGGGATCAAGGCTATCCGGCCTTGATGCTCACCGACACCAGTTTTCTCAGGAACCCTCATTACCACCAGGCCACGGATACGCCAGAAACGCTGGACTACCAGCGCATGACCGAGGTCACCATTGGAGTCGCATCAGCACTACGGTTCTTATCGAAATAGGTTGGCTTCTACCTTGCTGCCAGAACGCTTTCGTTGTCCGACATTCCGCGGGGGCTGGAAGCCCTCGCCACGTCGCGCGCTGTCGTTTTTTCCTTTGCGACTTCGCGTCTTTGCGAGAGAGCTGATTTCCTGATTCTTTCCTACTCCTGATTTCCGCCGGATAAAGTTGCCGGCCGATCTCATCGCCCGCTAGAATGGGCCGGGGCCATTCGGCAGTCGCGATCTCGACAAGACGACTTATGATTCCAACTGGAGGCTTTGCGTATGAATCCCATTGGCTTGATCCTCGTTGCCGCTGGACTGTTTTCGATCAGCGGTGCCGTCTTTGACTGGGACTTCTTCATCAACAGTCGTAAGGCTCGTTTTTTTGTTTCGATCCTTGGCCGCACCGGAGCCCGCATTTTTTATGGAATTCTTGGGCTAATCATTGTGGTGATCGGTGCGCTGATTACTTTGGGAATCGTGAGGGATGCAACATGAGCCAGCAATTCCCTCGTTCGCAACGTATGGACGATGCAGCCTGTTCCCCTTCAGTCGCCTTCGCTCCTTGGGTCCCGCGTAAAGTGTCCCTTCGCGGGCTTCCCGATTCTCAGAGACTTATCCTGACCGAGCCACCCGCCGCTCCACAATGATCCGCAAATGGTGCTCGATGTGGCCTACCAGAATCCAGGCCAGGGCCCGCGGAGTAATCGAGTGACCGGATGCCACACCGCGTTTCAACCAGGCAGCGGTGGGAATGCGCTCGATGAGCCGAATATTGGCGCGACGCAGCAACACCAGTTCCTCGATTAGCGAGGCAAACCGAGGTGCCTCGTAATCGTATTGATTCACATAAGAATCTTGATCCATACCTGGCAGAGGATGAACTTCGCCGGCGGCAATGCGATGCATCCGGTCCGCGAAAATGCGCTCGGCATCGATCAAATGTCCGGCCACCTGTCGGAGCGTCCAAGTGTACGGAGCATGCAGGACGATCGACTCGGATTCCGGAATGCGCTGGACAAGCTCCTCCAGTTGCGCGATTTGTTGCACCAGTTGGCCGGCGAAGTCAGCACCAACTTCTTTCACATAGTTGCCGTAGTATTCGAAGTACTCATCGTCGGCGGGACGCTCCTGGACAATGGGCGCGATCGTCATGGCTATCTCATTTCAGGCGGTAGTGCCGCAATTTGCTTGGAGCATGCAAGCGGTTGGTTCGATTCAATGATCGGCGTTCACCCAGATTGTCCGCCGTCCGTTGCACCGACTGCGACGACATCCACGAACGCATCGTAGAAACCGCTGCCCCCGCCCCAGTCCGTTGGTTCCTCGGGAGTCACAGCATTGACGGAGCAGGCGTTGTTCCGCGCATCGCCGAAGCCGCCAAACGGCATCCAGACAACTCCCGGCCGCACGCGATCGGATTTGCGGCAACGGGCAACAACGGAGCCGAGCTGGTTCGACACGTTCACTAATTGTCCGTGCCGCAGGTCGCGCTGCAACAAATCGTCGGCATGCATTTCCAGGAAGAGCTCTCCTTCGCGATGGCGATGGCGTTCGACGTGGGCGTAGCTGGAATTCAAGTAGAACAGGGTTTTGCCGGTAATGAGTTGGAGTTGTCCCGGCGGCGCCTGACGAATGTCGCCGCTCCATGGCAACGGATCATGACCGCAGCGTTTCAGTTCTTCACTGTAGAGTCGCGCGCGCCCGGACGGAGTTCCGAAGCCTCCCTCGACGAATGGGCGCCAATCCCGGTCGTGATGGAATCGCACATACCCATCGCGGCAGAGCCGTTCATAGGTAATTCCCTCGAGCCACGGATGGCGGCTGTCGAGCGCCGTGCGTATCAACTGTTCGTCGGAATCAAACAGCCAGGGCTCCGTGCGGCCCAATGCGCCGGCTAAACGTCGAAAGAACTCCGTATTCGAAACCGATTCGCCGACAGGTTCGATCGCCGGTCGATTGAGCGACAGATAGTGGTGACCCCAGGCGGTTACGAGATCAAGACACTCGATTTGACTCGTCGCGGGCAAGACGTAGTCCGCAAACCTCGCCGTTTCCGTGATGAACAGGTCATGCACAACGGTAAACAGGTCCTCGCGCCGCAGACCTTCCATGATCCGCTGCTGGTTGGGGACCGATACAACCGGATTGGCGTTATAGACACACAGGCTGCGAATGGGTGGCGACAGCTCTTGTGAGCAGAGGTCGTTGCCGAGGTCGCGCATGTTCAGGGTGCGCACGCCTTGACGGTTGTGTTGCGGCATGACGAGGCCACGCATGTTGAGCGTCGAGCATTGCAGGGATCCGGACGAGCGATAGAATCCGCCGCCGCGATGGCGCCAGGCACCCGTCAGAATCGGCAGGCAGGTGAGCGTTCGATAGGTCATGGCGCCGTTATGATGATGCTCGAGTCCCAGCAGCGGCCGAATTACGGAAGGCTGCGTCGTGCCGTATTCGCGAGCGAGCTGTTCGATCTCCTCGGCGGAAATCCCTGTCACGCTCGCCATCGCCGCCGGCGCGTAGTCGCGAACGCGAACGCTCAGTTGTTCGTATCCTTGCGAATAGCGTGAGACATAATCGAGATCGACGAGCTGATCGCGGATCAGAACGTGCATCATCGCCAGAGCCAAAGCCGCGTCGCTCCCGGGCCGTGGCGCCAAGTGCCAATCGGCTTGTTCCGCGGTACGGGTGCGAATGGGGTCGATTACCACGATCTTGGCACCGCGCGCTCGCGCCTCGAGCAACACCGGCCACAAATGCATGTTGGTCACGATCGTATTCGTACCCCACAGGATGATGTAGCGACTGTGGACCATCTCCTCCGGATCGATGCCGTAGCCGTTTCCCTGCGTCGCAACCGCGCCCTCCCGCGCCACTTCGCCGCAAATGGCGCGTTCGAGTTGCGAGCAGCCTAACAACCCAAACAGGCGCCGATCCAGGGACGCCATTTGAATCAATCCTTGATTCCCGGCGGAACTGTACGGCAAAATCGCTTCGGCGCCCGATTCCGCCATGATCGACTTCCAGCGCTCGGCGATGGCGCTCAGTGCTTCCTCCCAGGTCGTACGAATAAATTGTCCCACCCCCTTCGGCCCCACACGTTTCAGCGGATAGAGCACTCGGTCCGGATGATAGACGCGCTCGAGATAATGGTTCACCTTGCCACATAGTGTTCCGCGCGTGAAGGGATGATCCGGGTCACCGTACAGGCGTTCGGCGCGCCCGGCATTCACCTCCACCAGCCACGTGCAGGTATCGGGACAGTCGTGGCCGCATGCGCCGCGAATCACAGGCAGCGAGTTTTCTGATCGGATCATACGTGGCGCCCTTTCTCGAGCTTCCCAACTGTAGGCGGAAATCTGGCTCTGGAAAAGATCCAGATTGTGGATTCATGATAGTACCAGAGTCACTCGACCATGCGCCTGCTTAAGGTCGCGACGAGAATGTTAAACGTGGGATCAAGGGCCCGGAAGAAACTACCCCCTCCCACACGCTTCGGATAGAATCCGCAAGGGCCTGGAGGCCGACAGAACTGACGCGACGAAGTTCAATTCGCGATCTACCTGTCGCTTCGTGCCGCCGGATCGATCGCAATTCGTGTTCGTTCGGCTCATGGAACTACAGCTACAGAAGGAGACACATTATGAAGAATATCACCGTGGTGCATTTTGAAATTTACGTGCAAGACATGAGTCGTGCGATAGCATTTTACGAAGCCGTACTCGGAGTCAAGTTAGTAGAGTTTCCAGCACCAACTGCGGAATTTGACATGGAGATGTGGTCCTTCCCGTTCGACAGAGAGACGGGAATGAACACGTATGGAGCTGGCGGAATGCTCATTAAGATGGAGGGCTTTCCGCCTGGCGTTGGTGGAACGTTGGTTTACTTTGGATGCGAGGACTGTGCTGTACAGGCCGAACGTGCCGCTGCCCATGGCGGCAGCATATGCAAGGAAAAAACTTCCATTGGTGAACATGGCTTCTTCACACTTGTTCTTGATTCCGAAGGCAACATGATTGGCTTCCATTCAATGACTTAAGAGCCGAACCAACGAAGAGGAACCATGCAGGTGTTTCTCGCTGACTGCGGCATATTCGCAGGAATCGTCCCTAAGACAGTGTGCAAACTTTGGTTCGATAGTTGATCCGCAGATCAACCAACGAAAGCAAAGCGGTTCCAATCAGGGGCAAGCTCCCGCTGTTTTCGACAACCTGGACGGGTACGACCTGGTCCATCCAGTCGACAACGCAGTAGTAACATCTCAATCGTGCGGTTGATCCATCCGCTAAGACTGCATCTGTGTAAGCGAGGACTTCAAGACACAATCTTTCGATTTCCGTCCTCGGCATGACGAGATGTCCATCGAATGCAGTATCAATCCACGCACGAATGTTCTTACGCGGCGCTTTCGCGTGATTGGCTACGTGGACTTCAACTATCGCTCGATATTCTTCGTCGACCCATGCTTTCACGCTGACGCTGCTCCGATATGGAATGCAGCATCATGGCCAATACGAATCACAAATGGAATATAGGCTGGCTCCGACTCACGAGCTGCCATCGCCGCTTCCAGAAACGTCGGTCGCACGTAGTGGCCACGCGTTTCGCTTACGATTGCAACATACTGCCCTACGAAATCACGTTCTAACGACTCCTTCAGCTCCGCATTGTAAATCGATCTTGCATCGTCGGCTGTATTTGGCATGTACACACCCACTCGATTGAGGAGAGAATCGATCTGCTGCAATTATGAACGAACAAAACAATGCGTCCAAGCCCGACTTGAGCGTTTTTCTGAGCTACGCTGATTTCGTTGCGGTCTCGGCCAAGGCAAGTGCAAGGCAAGCAGGGGGTATTCAGATTACCGATGGGAAGCGAATCGTAAGATAACTGCGCACGACGCGAAGAAGTTGATGGGTTGTATCACCGTGGAGGTACTGCGGAATGAAGGTCTTTTCCTTCCATCTAGCCAACTGTGGAATCATCACTGCGCTCGGCGCACTCGTTCGTCCGCCGACCTCGGATACAATACCGGGCCTGATGCACGCAGAATGCATGATCCCAATGACACTAGGCCGCCCCGTGGCTCTACCTTCGCGTTACCGGCCTCATCAAATCGCTGTCTTTGCCTGTTGGGATAGCGAAGGTGCCATTGATGAATTCCTCGACCGCTCCAAATTGGGAATGGAACTCGCCAAGGGATGGCACGTGCGAATGGAGTTTCTGCGTCGTTGGGGGAGCATATCCGAACTCAATGCTCTGCTAACGGCAGAGGTCGACCACGACGAACGGTGTCCCGTAGTGGCCGTCACGTTGGCACGTCTAAAACTTTCGCAGGCGTTTCGTTTTGTTCGCTGGGGAAAGCCTGTGGAAGAACAGGTGCGTGACAATCCGGCGACAACGATTTCACTGGCCGCCATGCGACCGATGAGAACGTTGTCGACATTCAGCATCTGGAATACCCAGAAGGCGATGACGGATATGGTCAATGGACGCTTGGACGGACGGTTGGGGAATCGGCACGCGAAGGCGATGCAGGAACGCAACCGCAAAGACTTCCATCACGAATTCACAACGCTTCGATTCCGACCGATCTCAGAGCACGGAATCTGGCAAGACAAGGACCGCTATCTGCCGTAAACTGGCCAATCACCGCGACACGCCCAATCAAGGAGACAGCAGATATGATCCGTGGAATGCACGCAATGTTTTATTGCTCACAGCCCGACGAACTTCGCGCATTCATTCGCGACAAACTCGGATTCAAAGGCACTGACGTTGGCGGAGGATGGCTCATCTTTGACGCACCGGAGGCCGACCTTGGCGTTCATCCAACGGAGAACAGCGATTGCTCGTCCGGGACGCCCGACGTCTCGTTCTATTGTGACGACATTTCCCAGACCGTGGCGGAACTGACTGCTCGCGGCGTTGAATTCACGCAAGGCGTCGAGGATCATGGATACGGGCTCGTCACAATTTTTTCAAGTCCCGGGCGGATTCAAGGTTCAGCTCTACGAACCGAAGTACAAGAAATGAGCTTGCGGAATTTCTATGGCATGCCTGAGGCACACCAAGTTCCTTATGCAATTGCCGCTCTTGAAATAGGCTTTGGCTGCTTCTTCACCTGGAGCAGTATCTCGAACGAGCGGTTGAACAGGGCGGCTACGTAGCCGGTAAGATGGCGACAATGGCATGCAGAATGGCATGCAGATCACTGCGAGACACCATGACGCCACGACATCTCTGCCCAATCTGCGGTGGCCTTCGAGATGCTCCAGATGCGCATTGCAGCAAGTGCTTTTATCCGAATCACATCAGGCAATCCAATGACACCAACAATGCAGCAAAGTTGAGACATTCACCTTTTCGGTTCCACACAATTACGATAATCGGTCTCCTTTTTCCTGTAATCGAGTTCCTTTACTACTTCTGGGTCAACATCCGATCGGACAAACCTGATGCGATCAAGGAATACGAGGACCGATTCTGGAACGACTAGGATCGGTCCGCGTTCACCAATCAACGGCGCAGCCCGACACAACATGAAAGCCACAAGCTGTGAGTATGACCTCTGTGGACTCTGTGACCTCTGTGGTTTTTTCTGCATCGCTGAACCAGGCGTTGCACGCGAGCGGGTGGCAGTATCGAATTTGAAATCACAGTCACGCGCGGCCGCGCGTGAACTTGATCGCTATTGCCCAAAATGAAGCCTCCACGAAGTCTCAAAATAACCGACATTCAGATTGGTACTGGTCGCAAAGTCGTGCCTGGCGATGTCGCGGTATGTCGTTGTCGCTGCACTCGCTCTAAAGACGATCTGGTCTTTGCATCGCCTGATCAAGAACCGTATACGATCCGCGTTGGTGCTCGTGACTGTTGCGTCGGTATCGAATATGGACTGATTGGAATGCAGCTGGGAGGAAGACGAATTGTTCAGGTCCCTCCGAATTTGACTTATGTCGAACGCAAGATCTACCGCGACCTCCCTGAAGACGCGATGCTGATTTACGAACTTGAATTGCTTGATCTGCCAGCAAAGTGGGATGCCGAAATGGAGCATCGACTGGCGTCAAACGCGGGCGAATGCAACGACGATCCGGTCGCTTAGAGACGGCAATGCAATTTAAGGCGCGCGAGGTGCGGGTCGCGCGTGTCCTGCCGTCAATTTCGACCAGTGGGGGCTGGAAGCCTCAGACACTTTACAGCGGGGGCTGGAAGCCCCCGCCACGTCGCATCGGGGGCTGGGAGCGCCAGACACGTCGCACAGTGGGGACTGGAGGCGACACGTTGCGACGGGGGCTGGAAGCCCCCGCCACGACGTTGCACAACGGGGGCTGGAAGCGCCCGCCACGACGTTGCACAACGGGGGCTGGAAGCGCCCGCCACGACGTTGCACAACGGGGGCTGGAAGCGCCCGCCACGACGCACATTGGGGGCTGGAAGCGCCCGTCGCCTGGAAGCCTTTGCCCTGTTCGCCGAGAATTGCCAGCGGTCGAGGGGCGGGTTAAGATGGGGCGATGCGGACTTGCGCCGCATCCCGCCGTCCTGCAATCGTTTTGCGATCTGATTTACCTGCGAGTTTGTTCCCACCTACCTTTCGGCAACCCAGATGGCCTGCTCCTCCCAATCTGCATTCGTAAAAGACGCTTGTTCCAGAAGCTGGAGGCGGCGGGTTGCGCCTGTATTGGCCGCGGTGCTGATGGCGTTGGTTCCATCGATCACCATGGCGGGCGAACTAGCGATTGGTTTCGAGTTGGACGTGATGCCGATTCTGACAGCGCGCGGTTGTAATCAAGGGGCCTGTCACGGGAAGTCCAAAGGGCAGAACGGATTCCGACTATCGCTGCTGGGATTCGACGCCGATTTCGACCATGCGTCGCTGACGCAGCATGCGCGAGGACGCCGCGTGTTCGTGGCCGCGCCGGAGCGCAGCCTTTTGTTGCAGAAGGCAGGCGGGCTGGTCCCCCACGGTGGCGGTGTACGAATTGAGGCGGGCAGCGACGATTATCGGGTCCTGGAACGGTGGATCGGCGAGGGGGCGACGCGGCGGCGGGACGACGAGCCTACGCTGCAGTCGATCGCAATGACGCCCGGCATCCTGCAACTGCAACCGGCGGAGAGCCAGACGCTCCGTGTGATCGCCAGCTACTCGGACGGGAGCACGCGCGACGTTACCGGCCGCACTTCGTACCAATCCAATGAGTCGGCGGTAGTGGGAGTCGATCGCGAGGGACGCATGACGGCCGGCCCGATCCCCGGCGAAGCGGCGATCATGGGCCGTTACATGAACTTGATCGCGATCTGCCATGTCTCGATTCCGATTCCCGGCATCGTGCCGCCGGAGACGTACGCGTCATTGCCGCGTCGGAATTTCATCGACGATCACATCTGGCGGAAACTGGCTTCCCTGGGAATTACTCCCTCGGAACCGTGTGATGATTCGCGGTTCCTGCGCCGCGTCACCCTCGACTTGATCGGCCGGCTGCCGACCCCCGAGGAACTCCGCGCGTTCCTGGCCGATTCCGATCCTCGCAAGCGCGAGTCATCGATCGACCGCTTGCTGGAGCGTCCCGAGTACGCGGACCATTGGGCCAACAAGTGGGCCGACCTGTTGCGTCCCAATCCGTATCGCGTCGGGATCAAAGCGGTGTTGAACTACGATCACTGGATTCGCCAGAATTTCCGCGACAATAAACCGTACGATCAATTTGTGCGGGAGTTGGTCACAGCGACCGGAAGCACCTGGCATAACGGCGCGACAACGCTGTTCCGGGATCGCCGCGAGCCGGACGAACTGGCCACGCTGGTCAGCCAGCTTTTTCTTGGGATTCGACTGGAATGCGCGAAGTGCCATCACCACCCATTCGAAAAATGGGGGCAGGATAACTTCTACAGCTTTGCGGCGTACTTCGCGCGCATCGGCCGCAAAGGCACGGGACTATCGCCCCCGATCTCGGGCGGTGAGGAGATGGTGCTGAACGCCAAGGCAGGTTCCGTACGCCACCCTACAACACAAGCCGAAATGCCGCCGCGACCACTCTTTCCACTTGCGGAAGGCGGATCGACGGCCGATCCGGCCATCGATCCCAATCGGGATCTGCGACGGCAATTGGCCGACTGGATGACCGACGCGCGGAACCCGTATTTTGCTCAGGTGATCGTCAATCGTGTCTGGGCGGAATTGATGGGGCGCGGCATTGTGGAACCGGTGGATGATCTGCGGGCGACCAATCCGCCAAGCAACCCCGCGTTACTCGAAGCGCTGGCCGCCGACTTTCGGGACCACCGCTACGATCTGAAACATCTGCTTCGCACGATTACCGGTTCGCACGCGTATGGTTTGAGTTCGACTCCCAACGATCGCAACAAAGCCGACGTGCGGAATTACTCGCGGCATTATCGCGTACGGCTACGCGCCGAAGTCCTTGCGGAAGCGGTCGCGGACATCACCGGCGTCCGCGAATCGTACGCCGCGATGCCGTCGGGCTCCCGCGCTAACGAGATCTGGACGCACCGCATCCAATCGGTGATTCTCGACACGTTCGGGCGTCCCAACCCCAATCAAGACCCGCCGTGCGAACGGCAAAGCGACGCCACAATGACGCAGACCCTGCACTTGATGAACGCTCCGCAGATTCATCAACGCGTGATTGCGGACGACGGCCGCGCCGCGCAGCTCGGAGCCAGCGACAAGAGTCCGACGGAAGTGGTCGAGCAACTTTACCTATCGATTTACGGACGGCTTCCCGACCCTGAGGAACTGGCATTCGGCCAACGCCTGTTTCAGGAAACACCGAACCGCCGCCATGCCGTCGAGGATCTGATGTGGGCGTTGTTGAACACACCCGAGTTCCTGTTCAAGGACTAATCGTCGTGCCGCAAAAGCGCCTGGTTGCGTCGGTTGCCGCGTTCATGATCTGGGGCGGGTTCGTCCTGCCGGCATCGAGCGCCGTCGCCGCAGCTCCTAAGCTGACGCAGCTGTTTCCGGCGGGTGTCGCCCGAGGCGCCACGGCGACTGTCCATGCCGCGGGCGAGTTTTCCCAATGGCCACCACAGGTCTGGTATTCGTCACCCGGTTTGACGTTCGCGGCGGAAACGGAAAAAGGCAAATGGAAAGTTTCGGCGGCACCCGAGGCGCCGATCGGAACGGCCTGGATACGGTTTTACGACGCCGAAGGTGCGACCGGACTGCGCCCGTTTCTGGTGGGGCTGCTGCCCGAGGTCGAGGAACAGGAGCCGAATGACACGCCGAAGCAACTGGTCGCCATTTCGCTGCCGGTCACGATCAATGGGAAGCTGGTGAAAGGCGGCGACGTGGACGGATACCTGGTCGAGCTGAAAGCGGGGCAGACGCTGGTCGCCGCGGTGCAAGCCAACATCGGACTCGGCTCGCCGATGGACGGCGTCCTGCAATTGGCGCGTCGCAATGATCGGGGTGAACTATACGTCGTGCAGCAGTCGGAAGACAATTGGGGACTCGACCCGCGCCTCGTCTACACTGTTCCCCAGGACGGCGTCTATGCGGTACGGCTGTTCGCCTTTCCCGCCGGAACCGACGCCAACGTTGGCTTCGCCGGCGCGGACAGCTTCGTTTATCGACTGAGCATGACCGTGGGCGAGTATATCGATTACCCCTGGCCGTTGGCGGCGACTCGCGGGGCCGCAGCTGCCGTGCAACTGATCGGCTGGAATCTAGCCGCGGAGCACCGTGACACCGGCCTGGAACGGCTGGTATCCAATCCGATCGAACCGACAACGGTCTTCTCCGTTGTACCAGCTCGGATTAGTTTGCCAGCGCCCTCGCTGGTGCAGGAAATTGGGGTTGTCGATTCGCCGGTGATGATTCTGGCGGAGGAACAGGAAAAGGAGCGGAACGAGTCGGCGTTGGGCTTGCCGTTGGTTGCCTGCGGCAGAATCAAGAATCCGGGTGACACCGATTCGATTCGATTTCTGGCAACCAAAGGAAAGGCGGTACGCTGGCGACTCGATTCGGCGGTGCTAGGATTCCCCCTGGACGGTCATCTCAGTATTTACGATCCGCAGGGAAAACTGTTGGCGGAGAATGATGACAGTGCCGCGGGACGCGACCCCGAACTGACGTTCTCGCCGACCGAAGACGGGACCTTGCTGGTCAAGGTCGGCGATGTCTTTGAACATGGAGGACCGCGCCACGCCTACCGGCTGGTCGGTTATGAAGTTCAGCCCGACTTCGTTCTCACCGTTCCGTCCGACGCGATTTCGGTTGCTCCGGGGCAATCCACCGAACTGGTGGTAACGGTCGAGCGGCGCGACGGCTTTAACCAACCGATTGAAATGCGCTGTGAGGGCCTGCCGGCGGGTGTCACCGCCGCGGCAGCGGTTTCTCAGCCCGAGGGAGACTCGGCCAAAACCGTGAAAATCGTCATCCAGGCGGAGGCAACAACCGCGGCGGGTGCCGCACCGCTTGTTCCGTTCCGACTGACCGGGACGGGAGGCGAGCCATCCCGAACGCGCAAAGCGGAATTCGTCATGTCCAATCCGTCGTATCGGAACGCGGATCTTTGGCTGACCATCAAATAGAGTGGGAGGTTGCGCCGGGGGCCAAATTGAAACGGAACGTCGCCTGCCGTACACTATGTCGTGTCTGAATCCGGCAACCCGCCCCACCGACCAGGCGGCTCGAATCCAATCCAGCAAATCCAGGAGTCTCGTGATGCGTAAGCTACTGATGTTCGTCTTTTTGTTCCCATTCTGCGGTATCTCGTCCTCGGCATACGAACCGGCCAAGGATGGTGACGGCTGGGTAACGATCTTCGACGGAAAGTCGCTCGATGGCTGGAAGATCAATGAAAGCAAGGACAGTTGGAAGCTCGCCGAAGGCATGCTTACGGCGAAGGGGCCGCGCAGCCACGTCTTTTATGTCGGCGATGAGAAACCGTTTGTCAATTTTGAATTTAAGGCCGAAGTGATGACTCGCCCGGGGAGCAATGGCGGGATCTTCTTCCACACCAAATATCAGGCCGACGGCTGGCCGTCGGTCGGCCACGAATCCCAAGTCAACATTACGCAAGGGGACCCGCAGAAAACGGGCGGAATCTACAATGTCGCCAAGGTCCTTGAGGCTCCTGCCAAAGACAACGAATGGTGGACGCAGCATATCCTCGTTATCGGCCGGCATGTGATCGTGAAGATCAACGACAAAGTGGTCGTCGACTATACCGAGCCGGACAAGGTCGAGGGCACCCGCAAGGTGGACAAAGGCACTTTCGCGCTGCAGGCCCACGATCCGAACAGTACCGTGCATTATCGGAATATTCGCGTTAAACGGCTGCCCTGATCGGTGTACGGAAACGTTGTTGCTTGCATGCCCTGGGGTCGGCAACTACTATTAACGGTTCTGAAATCGTTACGGATTATCCGACGGCGGTTCGAGGTGCGGACATTGGGAGAGTTATTCATGTCTCGGTTCATGTTGCGATTGGTGATGGGGTTGGCGATTGTCGCGTTCGGAAAACTAGCGGTGGGGCAGGACGCGATCATCAGCGAGTTGTACGGCAAGGGCATCCACGCCTATTTCGCTCGGGATTACGCCGAAGCCCATAAGCAATTCACCGCTTCGATCGAACAAGGGTCGAAAGATCCTCGCTGCTATTACTTCCGCGGAATCTGCCTGGCAAAGCTGGGGCGTCCGGAAGATGCCGCTGCGGACGTCAAGCAGGGTGCCGTGTTGGAACTGGGCAATACCGAACAGCTTCACGATGTGTCCAATTCCCTGCAGCGGATTCAGGGCTCGGACCGCATGATGATTGAGAAACAGCGCGCCGCGGTACGGCTCGAGGCCGCGCGCAAAGCTAAAGCGCTGCGCGATGCGATGTACGAGCAATGGAAGCAGGACGAGGCTCGGGTGATCCGCCAGTCCCAGTCCAGCAAGGCGGGCGGCGCTTTGGCGAATCCGGCGGCCACCGGACCAATCAAGACCGTCGGACCGGCGGGCGGCGCGGCAAAGCCCGCACCCGGACAACCTGCGGCGCAAGCGCCCGCCAAGTCGATCGACGATGATCCGTTTGGCGAACCCGAGGAAAAGCCCGCGCCACCTGCCAAGACCGCTCCCGCCAAACCTGACGACGACGACCCGTTTAAATAGTCGTTCCCGCTCCCCAATACGTTGGTAAGTCTCACCTTGGCCGTTGCCGACCCAGCAACGGCCTCGGTCGTTCCCTGGAGGCTGTTCGCCGTGCGTTCCATTCTGCTTTGTGCTATTTCAGCCGCTCTGCTGCTGCCATCGCGCCATGGTGAGGCGGCTCCGACGATTACGAACCTATCCCTTCACGGCCTGCAGATCGGTGCTGCAACCGTGTTGACGATCGATGGTACGGACCTATTGCTCGACCCGCAACTGTTGGGGTCGCTGCCGTTGGCCAAAGTGACGCTGCTGCCCAACGGAGCGCCCAATCGAATTCAGTTGGAAGTGACACTCGCGGCGGAGGCAACGCCAGGAATCCACGCTTTCCGCCTGGCGAATGCCAAAGGAATCTCGCCGCCGTTTCTCCTGGGCGTCGACCGGCTTCCACAGCAGGCATTCGCGCCGCAAATCAGCGCTTTGCCGATCGCCATGCATGGCGCGATCGCAGGCGAACAGCGCTTGCAGATGACTTTGATCGGCAAACGGGGACAGCGGCTGGTCGTGGATTGCGAAGCGCAACGGCTCGGAAGTGGATTGCGGCCCGTCGTGCGGCTGTTCGATCAACGGGGCGTCCAAGTCGCATGGAGCGGGCCACAGGCAGCGATCACCATGGACGCTCGCATCGACACGCTCTTGCCAGCCGACGGTAATTACACGGTGGAACTGCACGATGTGCTTTACCGTGCCCCCAATCCGGCACCATTCCGGCTGAAAATCGGCGACCTGCATTACGCCGACCTGGCATTTCCACTGGCATTATCCCGCGGAACGAAGGGCCCCGTTCGGCTGCTTTCGTCCGTCCCCGGCGACCCCAGCGTGGAAGTGGAGTTCGGGAGCGGGCTTCATCCCGGCGAGTTGCCATTGAACTGGACCGGAGTTCGCGAATTCACCGGCGCGCAGCCGCAGATCGCGGTCAGCGAATTCGCCGAATTCGTCGAACAACCGTCAAGCGGCGGATTGCAGGAGATCTCCACCGTCCCGGCCGGGATCAGCGGCATCCTGGGTGCCGCCAACGAGGAGGATCGTTACCAGCTGAAGGTAACCCCTGGTGCCAAGTTGCAGTTCGAGGTGATCGCGCGCCGTCGCGGTTCCGTAATGGATGGCGTGCTGAGCCTGCTCGGCGAACAGGGGAACAGCCTGGCCAGCAATGATGATCGGCCTGGCACTCCCGACCCGGGACTGGACTTCACCGTTCCCGAAGGCGTGAACAAAATCGTGGTCGCTCTTCGCGATCTGCACCGCCGCGGCGGTGCCGGGTTCGTTTATCGCATCGTGATTCGCGATCTGGGCCAGCCCGATTTTTCGATTACTGTGCCGACGGCCGCGCTGAACATTCCTCCCGGCGGCGCGCAGGTGATTCCGGTGGACGTGCAGCGTATGGGTTACGGCGGCGCGGTCGAGATCAGCATCGACGGATTGCCGGCCGGGATGCAACTGGCCGGGAATACGATCCCGGCAGGCGCCAACAGCGGGCTCGTCACCGTATCGGCGCCGAACAGCGCTCAAGCGGCTGCGCCCGCGAGCCCACCTGCCACCGCGTCGGTCGCCGCACGCGTCGCCGTTGTCGGCAAGTCCGCCGACCCGCCGCGGGTCCGACGGGCGCGACTGCCAGAGACCGGGCTTTCTCGCGGACTGCCTTGGCTGCGCTCCGAAATCGGTCTGGCGCTGACCGAACCCGGCCCGTTCGTTCTGCAGTGGATCAGCGAAGAGACCAACCTGCCCCTGGGAGGAAAACTGCCGATCAAGGTTGCGATCCAACGTTCCAACGGAGTGGCCGGGAACATCCGGTTCCGCTTGTTGACCACCCAACCCCCGATCAAGAAAACCGTGAAACAGAACAACGTCGACGTCCAAGTCGACGATCTCGACCGCATGCTTCGGCTCGAAGGGACTCCGCAATTCGCGCCGGAGGTCAAAGAGGTCGACCTAAATCTGCTCGTGCCAGTCGACCTGCCGATGCAACCATGGAGCGTCGTGCTGGTCGGCGAATTGCTCTCGGGTGAAACCGTGGTCGCCAGTTGCTCGACCGTCGTCCGCTCCTGCATGCCCAAAGGGGAACTGCCGCGTTTGGTATTCGAGGACGAAGAGGCGTTCGTGGCCATGTTGACGCAAGGCGGTGGTCAGGCTTCGCTGGAGTCGGCCGAGAAGCAGTCGGGGAAAGCCAGTTTGAAGGTCACTCCCGATCAGCGCTTCAATCCGATGCTCGCCAACCTGGGTGTCAAGATTCGCGAAAAGCCGGCGGTCGGTGAGTTTCGGTACCTTCAGTTCGCGTGGAAGAAGAAGGGCGGTGACAGCATCTGCCTGCAATTAAACCATGACGGTTCGTGGGGACCCGGCGGCTCGGGACGCCCCGACGCGAAATTTCGTTACCACAGCGGGCCGGGTCCGGAGTGTTATGGAGCATCCCTGCTGGTGGACGCCAAATTGCCGGAACAGTTCGTGATCGTGACGCGCGACCTGTTCGCGGACTTCGGAGAATTCACGCTGACGGGACTGGCATTCTCGCCGATGAACGGGGAGTTCGCGCTCTACGATCATCTCTATCTGGCGCGAACGCCGGCCGATTTTGAACTGGTGCCAGCGAAATAAGGCACATCACCGGTCAGTGGATCATGCCGCGATCGGTGAGCAGTTGCGCGATCCGCCGCACGCATTCCTCGACCGACAATTCGTGCGTCGGCAGCTTCAGATCGGGCGCGGTGGGAATTTCGTACGGCACAGACACTCCTGGAAATGAACCGGCTTCGCCGCTGTCGGCAAGCTGGTAATTACCGTCGGGATCGCGTTGCCGGCAGATCTCAATCGGGCAGTCCAGATGCACGGTAAGAAATCGATCGCGACCGATGACTTCCGCCGCCTTCTGCCGCACGCCTTCGTCGGGCGCGATGAACGCCGCGATGCAGATCATCCCGGCGTCGTTGAACAGACGAGCCACTTCCGCGCTGCGGCGCAGGTTTTCGCTGCGGTCATCCGCCGCGAATCCCAGGTCGCGACTGATTCCGCGACGCATGTTCTGGCCATCCAGCACGGTGACCGCGCGTCCTTCCGCGAACAGCCGGCGTTCCAGAGCGAACGCAATCGTCGTCTTACCCGATCCGGTCAATCCCGTCAGCAGGATCGTCGCCGGCGTCTGGCCGAACCGGCGAATACGCTCCTCTAAACTGACCTGGCTCGCCTCTCCATGCAAATGGGCTGTCGCGGGCTCCGCTTCCCAATGATCGTGCCTGCCGTCACCCGCCGCCCGATCAAGAATCATCCCGGCGCCGACCGTGCTGTTGGTGATCCGATCAATGACCACGAACGCCCCGGTGGAACGATTGCGACGATAGCTGTCGTACGCGAGCGGCTGGCTGACGACGATCGTACAGCGGCCGATTTCGTTCAGTTTCAAGGTCGGCGCTTCCGCGCGATGCAACGTGTTCACGTCGACCTGATAACGCAGCGTCGTGATCGTGCCGGGTGTCTGACGAGACGTATGCTTGATCCAATACGATTTGCCGGGCACCATCGCCTCTTCGGACATCCAGACCAGCATCGCTTCGAATTTCTGGTCCACGCGAGGCACGTTGCCCGTCCTGACGATCATATCGCCACGGCTGATGTCGATCTCGTCTTCCAGAGTCAACGTCACCGCCAGCGGCGCGAAAGCCTCCTGCAAATCACCATCGTGGGTAACGATCGACTTGATGCGACTGGTCTTCCGCGACGGAAGCGCCATCACCTCGTCCCCTTGCCGGATAATCCCCGACGCAATCGTGCCGGCGAATCCGCGGAAGTCGAGGTTCGGTCGGTTCACGAACTGCACCGGGAAACGGAAGTCCTCGAGATTGCGGTCCGAACCGATGTAGACGTTTTCCAGCAGATGCATCAGTGGCGGGCCTTGGTACCAGGGCGTCCGGGGCGAAGCCTCCACAAGGTTGTCGCCGTTCAAAGCGGAAAGCGGCAGGAAATGGACGTCGGGCAGATCGAGCCGCGCGGAAAAGTCCTGGTAATCCTGGCGGATCTTTTCGAAAACCGCCTGATCGAAATCGACCAGGTCCATCTTGTTCACCGCGACCAGGATGTGGCGTATGCCCAACAAGGAGACGATGAAGGAATGCCGTTTTGTCTGCTTCAATACCCCTTTCCGAGCGTCGATCAGAATGATCGCCAGGTCGGCGGTCGACGCGCCGGTGGCCATGTTGCGCGTGTATTGTTCATGACCCGGCGTGTCGGCGATGATGAACTTGCGCTTGTCCGTGGAAAAGTACCGGTACGCAACGTCGATCGTGATTCCCTGCGTGACTTCGTCCTCGAGGCTGTCGAGGAACAGGGCCGGGTCGAGGTCGCTGCCGGTCGTGCCGTGCCGAGCGGATTCGCGTTTCACCGCAGCCAACTGGTCCTCGTAGATCATCTTCGATTCGTACAGCAGCCGGCCGATCAAGGTGCTCTTGCCGTCGTCGACACTGCCGCAAGTGATGAATCGCACCAACTCTTTTCGCTCGTGCTGGGCGAGGTACTGCTCGATATCGGTGGCGATTAATTGCGATTGGTGGCTCATGGGCGAATCTAAAAATATCCTTCCTTCTTTTTCTTCTCCATCGAACCCGATTGGTCGTGATCGATCAGTCGCCCCTGCCGCTCCGAAAAACGGGTGAGCAGCATCTCCTGGATGATCTCCGGCAGCGTCGTGGCCTTGGAATCGACCGCACCCGACAACGGATAGCAGCCCAAGGTCCGGAAGCGAACCATCCTCATTTCGGGCTTCTCGCCGGGTTTCAGTGGCAGTCGTTCGTCGTCCACCATGATCATGACCCCGTCGCGCCACACGATCGGACGTTCCTTGGCGAAATAGAGCGGCACGATTGGAATCTTCTCCAGGTGGATGTACTGCCAGACGTCGAGTTCCGTCCAGTTTGACAGTGGGAAGACGCGAATGCTCTCGCCTTTATGCACCCGCGCGTTGTAAACATTCCAGAGCTCGGGCCGCTGGTTCTTGGGGTCCCAGCGATGAAAGGCGTCCCGGAACGAGAACACCCGCTCCTTCGACCTTGATTTTTCCTCGTCCCGCCGCGCGCCGCCAAACGCCGCGTCAAACTTCCATTGATTCAACGCCTGCTTCAGCCCCTCGGTCTTCATCACATCCGTATGCACTTTGCTGCCGTGTGTGATCGGATTGATGCCCGCTTTGACTCCCTCCTGGTTCACATGGACGATCAAATTCAGCCCCAAATCCTTGGCGACGTAGTTGTCGCGCAACGCATACATGTCGCGAAACTTCCAGGTGGTATCGACGTGCAGCAAGGGAAAGGGCGGCTTGGCCGGATAGAACGCCTTCAATGCCAGCTGGAGCATGACCGCCGAGTCTTTGCCGATCGAATAAAGCATGACCGGGTTTTCAAATTCGGCCACGACCTCGCGAAGAATATGAATGCTCTCCGCTTCAAGCTGCTTCAGGTGCGTAAGATTATAGCCAGACATCGATCAGTCCTTGGGCATACATCATCCAGACCCCGGCATCAAATCCCTCTTCCGCCAGTCGGACCGACCGGGTCACGGCTGAGTATAGGCATCGACTGGAATGTTGACAACTCCGACCATCGGAACCGTGGTGGGGGCTTTCAGCCCCCGATGACCATCTCGGAACCGTGGCGGGGGCGTCCAGCCCCCGTTGAGCCCAGTCCTTGCATTCGATCGGCTTGGTAAACGACCGCACCAGGACCGTCAGGAATTCGTCTGGCAGCGACTCTTCGACTTCGCGTCTTTGCGAGATCGATCAAGGAATCAAGGCTCTCACAAAGATGTGGCAGCGATCGCGGCGCCAGCGACTACTCTTCGTCGCTGCGGAGTTTGGCAAGGACGGTGTAGTCTTCGAGCGTCGTTGTGTCGCCGACAGATTCCTTGCCGGCCGCAATATCGCGCAACAGCCGTCGCATGATCTTGCCGCTGCGTGTCTTGGGCAACGCACCAGTGAAACGGATATCGTCGGGCTGCGCCAACGCGCCGATTTCCTTGCGAACATGCTTGCGCAACTCCTCACGCAGGCTGTCGTCCGCCGTCCCCGATTTCAATGTCACAAACACGGAAACCGCCTGCCCCTTGAGTTCATCCGGTCGTCCTACAGCGGCCGCCTCCGCCACGCAGGGATGGCTGACCAGCGCGCTCTCAACTTCGATGGTACTCAAACGATGCCCCGAGACATTGATCACGTCGTCGATCCGGCCCATGATCCAGTAGTAGCCGTCGTCGTCGATGCGTGCATTGTCGCCCGCCAGATAGCGGTGCGGGAATTTGCTCCAGTATTGTTCCTGGTAGCGCTTGTCGTCGCCCCAGATGCCTCGCAACATCCCTGGCCAGGGGTGCGACATCACCAGGCAGCCGCCGTGGTTGGCGGGGACCGGCTTGCCGTCGTCGTCGAGAATTTCCGGGATCACGCCAGGCAGCGGCTTGGTGCAACTGCCGGGCTTGGTCGCAATCGCGCCTGGCAGCGGCGACATCATGATCCCGCCGGTTTCGGTCTGCCACCACGTGTCAACGATCGGGCAACGTCCGCCACCGATCTTGCGGTGGTACCACATCCACGCTTCCGGATTTATCCCTTCGCCGACGGAGCCGAGCAGCCGCAAGCTGGACAGATCGTGCTTATCCACGTGATGATCACCCCACTTGATGAACGCGCGGATCGCCGTGGGCGCCGTGTAAAGAACCGTCACGCGGTATTTTTCCACGATGTCCCAGAAGCGGTCCTCGGCCGGCCAGTTCGGCGCGCCTTCGTACATCAGCACGGTGGCGCCCGCGGCCAACGGGCCATAAACGATGTAACTGTGCCCGGTCACCCAGCCGCAATCGGCCGTGCACCAGAACAGATCGTCGTCCCGGTAGTCAAAGACCCATTCGAATGTCTTCTTCGCGAACAGAGTGTAACCGGCCGTCGTGTGCCGGATCCCTTTCGGTTTTCCCGTCGAGCCGCTGGTGTAGAGGATGAACAGCGAGTTCTCGCTGTCAACCGGCTCCGCCGGACAATCGGCCGAGGCGCGATCCATCAATTCGTGCCACCAATGGTCGCGTCCTTCCTGCATCGTCACGGTCGAGCCGGTACGGCGCAGCACGATGCAGTTCTTCACACTGGGCGATTTGGCAAGCGCGGCATCGACCGTCTCTTTCAACGGGAGGTTTTTCCCTCGCCGATAGCCGCCGTCGGCGGTGATCTGCAATATGGCCTGCGCGTCGTTATTGCGATCGGCCACCGCTTCCGCCGAAAAACCGCCGAAAACCACCGAATGAATCGCGCCCACACGAGCGCAGGCCAGCATCGCGATCGCCAGTTCGGGAACCATCGGCATGTAGATCGAGACGCGATCGCCCTGCTTGACCCCCAAACCTTTGAGCACATTGGCGAACTTGCATACTTCGCGGTGCAACTGCTGGTACGTTAATGTCCGCGTGTCGCCCGGTTCCCCTTCCCAGATGAACGCCGCCTTGTTGCGCTTCTCGCTCGCCAGATGCACGTCGACGCAGTTGTAGCAGGCGTTCGTCTGCCCTCCCACAAACCACTGTGCGAGCGGTTCCTCCCAGACCAGCCCCCGCTCGAACGGCTTGAACCAATGCAGTTCCTTGCGAGCCAGTTCCTCCCAGAATGCCACGGGATTGGACTTGGCCTGATCGTACAGCTTCTGGTACGCAGCCAACGAACCGATTCTGGATTGGGCCGCGAATTCCGCCGAGGGCGGAAAGAGCCTTGTTTCCTGCATGACCGTGTCGATCTGGCCGCTGTCTGTCCCCATCGCCTGCTTTCCTTTCAACGGTGCGCCGGTGCCTGATGATTGAAACCCGCTCTACTCTCCGCCAAATCACAGCCCGAGAGAAACCGGATTTTAGGGGTGGAAAAAACGAGTGTCAACGTTCCGGGCCGGGGGGTAGTGGGGCAGTTTGAAATTCTCTTTTGAAGGGGCCGCGCTTCCCCGGCATTTTTTCGGGGAGCAAGGCAATCATATCTTCGATCGTCCACTTGTGGTTCACATTTTTCCATGAAGCAGCGCACGTCTTACGGCATGGAAAAAAAACAGTATTCATCGACGACGATATTGAGTCGGATGACGAGCAAGAACAAGAAGCGGACATGCTGGCTCGCAATGCGCTAATTCCACCAGATCGCGCCGTGGAGTTGAAGCGACTGAAAGGACGGGTTGCGATTTGCAATTTTGCTCGCTCCATTGGCGTTGCTCCTGGGATTGTGGTAGGACGGATGCAGCGGGACAAGATTTTGTCCCCGCGATTCTGCCACGATCTAAAGGTAAGAATACAATGGCCATTGGAACGGACAGGCGACGCGTAACTCAAAATGCTGTTTCACACGATTCATTCGCTCGACAGCGCGATTCCCATCTCTTTCATCAGCAGTTTCATATCCTCCCAGGTATCCTTCTTCGCTGCCGGATTGCGAAGCAGATAAGCCGGGTGGTAGGTCACGATAACCTTCGCCCCCGCAACGTCGTGGAAACGGCCGCGCAGCCGCCCCAGGGTCGAGGTCGTCCGAAGCAGAGCCTTGGCGGCGGTGGCGCCAAGGCAGCAGATGAACTCCGGGCGCAGGATCTGCAATTGCCGCTCGAAGAACCCCCGGCAGTTTTCCACTTCATCCTCGCTGGGAGTTCGATTGTCGGGCGGACGACACTTGAGCGTATTGAGGATATAAACATCGTCGCGATTTAACGTGCAGGCCGCGAGGATTTTGTCCAGCAACTGACCGGCTCGACCGACAAACGGAATCCCCTGACGGTCCTCGTCGGCACCGGGCGCTTCGCCGAAAATGCATAGCCGCGGCGCAATATTCCCTACGCCAAAAACCGTACGCGACCGGTTCTGAACCAGGGCGGGACAGAGCGCACAGGCACAGACTTCGCTCCGAAGGACTTCCAGAGCCGCAACCCGTTCGTCGACCGACAGGGGTTGTGCCGCTGGATGCGGCGAACGGGAAACCGCCGCGGAGGATGCCGCCGGAGCAACGTTGGCAACCGATGAGCGCGCTGCGCCTTCGGTCGAGGATTCGGACGGAACTGAATCGCGTACGATGCTCACCGTGGACCCGGCGGCCCCGGCGCGCAAACTCCGGCTCGCCGGCGAACCACTGGCAGTGCCGGTACTCGAGGCGCCGGCACCGGAGCCTCTGGGATCGCCGGCAGGTGCCTCCGCGAGCACCCCCACGGCGGGAAAATCAACGACCCCCGCGCGCAACAGGCTCTCCAGACGCTGGCGCACGATTCGTCGAATTCGCTGGGGATCGTCCATGGGAATTGCGTTGGACCTGTCACTGGATCGAATGCTGAATTATCATGGGGCGATGGCGGTTCCGCAAGTTGTTATCGTTGGTCGCCCGAACGTGGGCAAATCGAGCCTCTTCAATTGGATCGCAGGCAAGCGACTGGCGATCGTTGACGATCAGGCGGGGGTCACCCGTGATCGAATCTCGCACCTGATGTACGAGCATCAACGATTCTTCGAGATCGTCGACACCGGCGGGATCGGCATCGAGGACTGCGATAATCTCACGGAGGAGGTCGAGCAGCAGATTCAGGCCGGAATCGACACGGCCGACGTGATCTTGTTCGTCGTCGATACTCGGCAGGGCGTCGTGCCGCTCGATCAAGAAGTCGCCAAGCGTCTGCGCTACGTCGACAAGCCGATCTTATGCCTGGCCAACAAGACCGACGATCCGTCGATGGACCCGATGGCGGATGAATTCTACAAGCTGGGCCGAGGCAAATTGTTGCGGGTCAGCGTGCATCAGAATCGCCATCGGCAGGATTTGCTGGACATGATTGTCGGCCGGCTTCCCCCGGAGACAACCGCGAATGCCAAGGTGGCGGAACCGTTGATGAAAGTCGCCATCACCGGCCGGCGCAACGTCGGCAAGAGCACGTTTGTCAATACGCTGGCCCAGGCGGATCGGATGATCGTCAGCGAAATTCCGGGGACAACGCGTGACAGCGTCGACGTGCGATTTGAATTGGACGGCAAGACATTCGTCGCGATCGACACGCCGGGCCTGCGGCGCGGCAAGAGCGTGCGTACCGATATCGACTTTTACAGCACGCATCGAGCCCAGCGCAGTATCCGCCGCGCCGACGTGTCGCTGATGTTCTTCGACGCGACCCAACGAATCAGCAAGGTCGACAAGCAACTTTGCAAGTACATCGCCGACGAATACAAGCCCTGCATCTTCGTCGTCAATAAGTGGGATCTGGTCGCCAACACGATGCCGACGGAACGCTGGGTGCGATACCTTCGCGATACCTTTCAGACGATGTGGTATGTGCCGATCGCGTTCGTCACGGGGCAAACCGGCAAGAATGTCAAAGCGCTCCTCAATCACACCCAGAACATGTTCAAGCAGTCGCTGCGGCGCGTTTCCACCGCGGAACTTAACCGACTGGTCAGAAAAGCGCTTAAGCACCATCCGCCTCCCGTCCATCGCGGCCGCAATCCCAAGGTCTATTACGCGACCCAGATCAGTTCGCAGCCGCCGACGCTGGTGCTTATCTGCAATCAGCCCAAGGCGTTTTCCTCCCAGTATCGCCGCTACCTGTTGGGAGTATTCCGTGATCAACTTGATTTCGGCGAGGTCCCGATCAAGCTCTATCTGCAGAAGCGCGCCGAGAATGACCAGCGCGACGACCTGGGCAGCGAGAGCCGCGCGAAGTAAACACTGCCGTCTCCCGTCCCATGCTATTCGGTCCCTGCGCAACCATCGTGCTCCGAACCAGGCTGAATGTGGGTAGCTGCTTTGCAGCTGGGATAGGAGGCGCAGGATGCCCCTCGCAGGGGCAAGATGCCCCTGCCACTTTTCAGACGCAGTCCGGATACGATGCAGGCTGGGTCGCCGTCTGTGAGGCGCCCCTTTGCGCGGTGGCCTGACGCAACCATTCCAGCGACGGTACGCCATAGGGCCGGAATTTTTCGATCTGCCCCTGCTCCTCGCTGTAATACAGCGCCGTATGCGATCCGAGTCGGCTGGCAACCGGCGAGTCGATCAAATTACTGGAATCGGTGGCACTCATCTGGAATAGTACGCGGCCATCCAATTCGCGCAGCAACTGCCGCTCCATCCATCGATTCAAGTTGTTGTACGAATCGCACCAGATCAGCGTATGGACCCCTAGCGCCGGGCCCTCGCGCAGCAGCGTGGCGAACGCTTTGGCGGCATGGGCACTCTCGTCGCCATCGTCGCTGAAACTGGAAAAACCGAAATCGTCGCCTCGTTTAAGGTCGCGGAAGCGGGCAAGATTGTGGATCAGCAGGTAGACAGGCGGCTCATGTTGTTCCGGACGAGCCTGCCTGCGCTGCACTTCCGCGCCCAGGCGGCGCACGACGACGGAGGCGTCGCGTGGCTTGATCACCGCGGCATCGATCCTTAATTCACGGACTGCCTGGGGCCAGAATCCGGCGACAGGCGAGTCGGCCACGGTGCCATCCAGCACGCTGATTCTGTGCAGACCCTCGGGCAACGGGCCGCCGCCTTCCGGGTCCCGCAAGACGCTCAAGGCGACCAGGGCGTTGCCGAGAATTCCGGTTGCCATTTCCTCCTGTTGACCGACAATCAGCAGGTTGGCGCCGGCCTGCGGTCGAAATTGGGTGTGCGTCGGTCCCTTGATCGCGACGGCGGAACCGAGCCAGACGACCGGCGGGCCGCCGACGCGCGAACCGCTAAGCGTTTCCCGAAGCGACTCGTTGTCCGCCGGGTCGGCCGCCACATTCCCTTCGAACACAATCGGCGCCGCGAAACTGACCTGCCTTTCCCTTGCCCGCTGCGCCATTTGCCGCAGGTAAAACTCGCGCTGATCGTCCGGCAACCAGACCACCTGGAACGGGTGGTTGCCTTCCAGCAGACCATTGGCGTCGTTGTAGATCGCTTCCCCCGGTCGGCTCAAAAGCCGCGCGGCGGTATTATCCTCGCTCAGAATCAAGTGCGCATCCGACTCACTGCATTGCAGCGCGATACGTACCGCCATCTGACTGATGGTGCTGCGGGCCAATGAATAAGCGCCGGCCAGGGTCTGCGAGCCGAGCATCACATGGATCCCGAACGCGCGGCCCTGCCGGACGAGCCGGTCGAGCAGCAGCGCGGCGTCGTGCGCGATCTTGTCGTCGGTCGTGAAGAACTCCTGGAACTCGTCGATCACCAGCAGGATCCGCGGCAGGATCCGCGCGGCATCGGCATTGCGAAAGCTGCGCAGGTCCTGCACTCCGGCCTGGCGGAACAGGTCACCACGCTGTTTTAACTCCAGATCCAGCCGCTCCAACACACTCATGCCGAATTCCCGTTCGCTTTCGACGGCGATGACCTGCGCGTGGGGCAGTCGATGCGTGGCGTAGGCTTTGAATTCGACTCCTTTCTTGAAGTCGATCAGGTAGAATTGCAGCTCGTGCGGCGCGTAGTGGATCGCCAGGCTGGTGATGATCGCATTCAATAGGGTCGACTTTCCCGATCCGGTTTTTCCCGAAATCAGTACATGCTGCGACGTGCCGCGCCCCAGCCGCAGGTGCTGCATCTTCTTGGCCCCCGCGCGACCCAACGGGACCTCGATCTCCTCGCGGCTGTCGGCGTGCCACCAGCCATCCACCGTCGGAACGATCGATTCGAAAGGCACCTCCACGCGCACGGCGTCTTTGGCGAGCCGACCGACCTCGCGCACCAGTTCGGTTAATTCCTCGCCGGTCGGCGGTTGTTCCAATGCCACCGGCAGGTCGCGCAGTTCGTCCACCTCCCATTGGAAGCGCCGCGCCACCTCGTCCCAGACCAGTGTCGCTGACCGCGACTGCAGATCGGCAAGTTCAAGATGCCGGGGCAACGGCGCCTTCGAATCGAGGCTGATCAGCGTATAGACACCACAGCGGGCTCCGCTGTTGGCGATACTCGCCAACCGCCGCACCGATTCGTCGGAGAAGTTCGACGGAAAATTCGCGACCACGAGAATCTGAAACGCTTCGGCGACTTCGCCCGCCTGCCGGTTGTACTCCTGAATCGAGGCGAACTCATTACGCAAATACTTCTGAATCACGTTCTCCATATGCTCGGTCAGGTCGGTCAAACGCTGGTTAATGTGTGTCGATTCCGTCCAGATCCGACTATTGACCAGCCGTTCGTCAAAATCGGCCAGATGCATGAATGCCGAGAAATTCTGACCCAACCCGACCGGATCGATGATCGTGAACCGCACCTTGCCTGGGGGAAATGTGGTGAGCAGCCGCAGCATGGCGTTTTGCAACACCGCGGTCGCAACGTCACGACCATCGCCACTCGTCTTCAACAACAACGACGGCGATTCGGGATACGATAACAGCACGGGCAGCTCAAAACGCGAATTCGGCAGCGCCAACGTGGGATCGTCGGAGAGACCTCCCTCCAGTCGCCCCAGGTCGAATTCGTAATGGCCGAGTCGGAGGGCGCGGATCTCTTCAGCGGCGGGCCGGAGATCGCGCGCGTCCGCATCGGGAGATTGTTCGCCGACGGTCGCTCTGTCGAGGACGCGCTGTGCGCCGTCCCGCCATTCGCGGCAAATCCCGGCACAGTAGTTGTGCCCTGCGGCCACATATTGTTCGAAGTCCGCGATGCCCTGCCTCCACTCCTGGACGAGCTGATCCCATTGCTTGCGCAGCTTGGCACGATCGACTTGTCGCTGCTCGCGGTATTTCTGGCTCAGTTCGCGGACATCGCGGGAAAATCTCTCTTCCAGATCGTTCAGGCGAGGCAGGAATTCATGTTCGATTGCTGCCAGCCGCGCCAGGTGCTGTTGGTCGGCCTCGCGGCGACGGCCACGGAATTCTGCGCGCGATTCCTGGCAGCGGGTTTCGTAGTCGACCAGGATCTCGGCGCGCGCCCGTTCCGACCTGGTCTTGGCCGCGGCCAGATCCCGTTCCCGATTTTCGACCAGTTGCCGGTACTTGCGGTCGGCATCCGCACGCGCCGACACCACGGCCGCCTGCACTGCGGCGCTGGCTTGCATGAGCGCGTCGTGGAATTCGGGCACGATCCGCGCCATCTGGCGGCGCGCGATCGGCCGCAGCGATAACACCGCGATCAGCCAGTTCGCGAATCCAGCGAGCAGGCACCCCGCGCCGATCCACAGCCATCCTCGGCTGTCCAGCATGACAGCCAACGGGTACCAGGAGAGCAACGCGCCGATCACGAATAAGCCCCAGGCATACCCCTCCGCCAGCACACGTACCGCCGGACGACTTGCCATCTCCGCCAGCTTGGACCTGGCGAGATTCAACGCATGGTTCAGGCGTTCCACAAGCAAGGGAGTCGTCGGTTGCGGCGGCAGGCGCGGCGGTTCGGCGGACGGTTCGCTCCAGGCGCGATGCTCGGACGCCAGCGTTCTGCCCTGGGCGAGCACCGCCTGGATTTCGCCGGCGCACGACTCGCACTGCTGCTTGAACTGCAGGAATTCCTGCCGCGGCATGCCCTCCTGGGCCTTGAAGGCGGCATCGATTGCCCGCGTCTTCTCCTGCCAGGCCTGCTGGGTACTCTCCAACAACGCCTCGTGCTGCTGCCGCGCCGATTCGTCGCGCCGGAGTTCGTCCTCCAGCAGTTCGCACCCGGCGTAATCGCTGTCAGCGAGTTCTTTCTCTTGCGCTTTACGGAAGGCGGCCATGCATTCGCGCTGACCGCGCTCAAATTCAGCCATCAAACCGCCACGCGCCGTGAAGTAGCTGCTACGAGCGTCCAGTTCGCGCTGGCGGAAATGTTCGCGAATCGACCGTTCGCTCGCCGCTCGGCGCTGTACCAGCTCCCGAATCTGCCGCAGCCAGCGCCGTTGAAACTCGGTCGTCAGTTCGTCGAACGGGAACGACGATGCGACTTCCGAGGCGGGTACAATGGCCGCTCCCTCGCTCATTCGTCACCTCGATCCGCACAGTCGCGCTCGGCCTGTTCGACTGTCTGCGCCAGACGATCGATGGCGATCACCAGATGCTGGAGCCTGGCCGGAATCGGTCGCAGAAAATTCTCCTCGAAGTTTCTGGCGGCTTCGTCTTCCCAGTGCGCTCGGGCGTCACGCCAACGTTCCTTGAGTTGCCCGAGGGCATGCTGCAGTTGTCCGGCACCCGTTGCCAGATCACAGATTCTCATGGTCGGCCTCCGTTTTGGAGTTCGCGCCCTCGGAATCGCTCGAACCGCCGCCGCCCGAATGGCTGTCGACAGGGTCGCTCGCGGGACGCATCGCGCGCACGTATCGATCGAGAGCATCGAGCATGCGGCTCAGTTGGGCGACGGCGCGGGGCAGGTCGACTTCCAGATACTCTTTGGCTTTTGCCGTCTGCACCTGAAACTCCTCCACCTCTTTTTTCAGCCGTTGCCTCCATTGCTGGACCGCCTGGACTTTGGTTTCTGCGAACGTCAGTCGGCGTTTGGCCGCTTCCGACTGTTTCCGTTCGTCGTAGCACGACCGATGATCGTTCGGGTCGATCGTGAGCAGGCAGCGTTCGAGGTTGAGTCGAGCTTCATTCATGACGTCGGACGCCCGGCGCACCTCGCGCGGCCAATACCGCGCTCGATCGTGCTCCATCCAGTCCAGGGGGCGACGGCACTCCAGATCAAGCGACACGACCGCGCGTGATAGCTCCTCCTGAAAGGCGATGAGCGCGACGCGAAAAGACCGTATCGCGTCGATCGAGGTCACCTTGGCTGCGCTTCCGGCCATCGACTGATTTCCTCGTCACGGCTTCAAGACTGCAGGTAGTTTTCGATATGTTCGGCTTTTCGCAACAGGTACGGCACATATTCGTCGGCCGTTTCCGTAAAGCGTACCAGGACTTTCATGTTGGTGTCGAACTGGTCGGCGAACTTCTTATGTTCCTGATCGCGCCACGTCGCGCTGAGCGCCGAGAGCTGGTTGGCCAGCGCGGCCGCTCGATCGCGCAATTGGGCATTGAATTTTTTCAGGTTGTGGGCGAACAGCCGCAATTCCTCCGGATCAACGACTGCCTGGGGCATGGCCGTTCCTTTCGTGTGGGATTAGAATCTTAATCTTGCGTTTTCCATTGCAAACTCGAAGCAATTTCACGCAAGGTCGCGGAGTGCATGCGGCGGTTACGTGGTTGTCTCCATCGCATGCCGAGCTTCCACGTCGTCGGGTTCAACACTCAGCAACCGCTGCCAACAGCGTAGCGCAAGTTCTCGCATGCGGAATCGCGTCGCCAGTTCCGCCAGTCGCCGCAAGGCTTGCTTTTTCACCGGCCAGTGTTCGGGCAGAACCGCCGCGTTGATCGCCATCCGGAAGTAGCGAAAGGCGCGACGAGCATCGTCGGAATCGACGCTGCATTCCGCGATCTCCAGGGCCGACGAAGGGCGCAAGGCGGGATCGGAAAGCAATTCCTCCAGTCGCTGCACCGCTTCACGACGATGTCCGGCTCGGCGCAAGCGGCAAGCCCATTCGAGGCGCAAACGCAGATCGTGCGGCGAACGCTCGGCGCGCTGCTGAAACACCTGCAGCTCGAAGCGTTCGCGCCGTTCCAGCAGTTCTTTCAATTCACCGACCGCTGGCGATTCGCCTTCCGGCGTTGGCGTTCCACTCCCTGGATTCTCGCTCGCCAATTGCTCCCGCGCGATTTCAATCTTGCGCGACAAACGCAGCATCGTGACGTCTTCCTGCAGCGCGACAATGCGCGGGTCGGCATCGGTATCGTTGCGCGCTTTGGCGAGATGCTGCTCGGCGTCGTAATCGCGTCCCTTTTCCAGGTACAGCATCGCCAGCTGCAACTGGTAATCGACGTTGGCCGGGAATTCCCGCGCCAGCGCCTGCAGCCTCTGCACCGGCGTCAACTGCACGTGCGTGCCAGGCACCGATTTCGCAGGGCCGATCGCTACCGGGTCGACAACGGGCGGCCTCGCGACAATCCTGGGGCGGATTCCCCCACGCGCGGGGCGACGCTGCCGCCGTTCCACCGCCGCTCGGTCGACCGATTCCTGATCCTCCAGCATCCCGAACTGCTGGCGGCCACGCAGGATGCAGAGTCGGACGATCCGCTCGGCCGATTCCGCGTCCTCCGGATTGGCTTCTTCGACTGCCAACCGGGCTTGAAGCGCCTCGTCGTAACGGTGCAGACGCTCCAAAGTGTCGGCCCGCTGCCGGATCAGCGTCGGATTCACCGGCGGGTGCCGAAAAGCGGTATCCAGGTAGACGATCTCGGCCTCGACGTCGCCCTGTTCCGCGCAGGCCGCCGCCAGCCCTCTCAGGATCGGCACGTCCTGGGGATGATTCACCAGGAACCGTGGCCCCCACCGCAGAAGATACCGGTAATTGCATTCAGCCAGGGCGGTGAACAAGGCAGTCTGATCGCCAGAACTTTTTTCAAGCAAACTACTTCCGTCGATCGCCAGATGGTCAAGAAATGCACCAGCGAACTCCGGGTCACCAGGGTCCGATTGCAGGCATTCCAACAGGATTTGGGTGGCCGCCAACCGCTCGCCCCGGTTCGCCAGATTGATTCCCTCGCGTAACTTGTCGTCCCAGGATTGCATCGAAACTGGCATCGTCACTCCCGACCGGTACCAAGCTCATTCGCTGGCAGGCCGACCGGTTATTCTATCGCTGGATTCCAGGCAGCCGCAAGCAATTCGGATTCGAAACGGGGGCCGGAAACGGGGGCCGGCCGGTTTCATGGTTTTTCTGGATTCTGATGGAATAGGATTGGCGTTCGCGGAAATGTCCGATTATTATCTACTATTGAGCGCACAAGAATCTCCCTGACAGCGAAAACCTGACCGAGAAGCAGGCAGGAGGAATGTTCATGAAGTCGGCTTGGCAATGATCGCGGGGTTGGCGGCAGCGCTGGCGTTCCCGCAGGTAGGCAATGCGGCGAAGTCTTCGAGCCGCAAGCCGGGCGCGGAATCCGCAACGAAAGTTGAGTTTTTCTCGGCGATGAAGTCGGGGGAGATTTCCGTCAAGTTTATTCCGCTGAGTTCCCGCGAAGCGAATGTCATTATCAAGAACAAGACCAAAAAGCCGTTGAGCATTCAGTTGCCCGCGGCGTTCGTCGGTGTGCCTAAAGGTGCTCCCGTGCTTGCACAGTTCGGTGGTGGCGGCGGCATGATGGGCGGCGGCGGCATGGGCGGCGGCGGCATGGGCGGCGGCGGCATGGGCGGCGGCGGCATGGGCGGCGGCGGCCAGG